>Ga0307514_10002708_pt1 | contig 17931 bp, 23 predicted proteins | sample 16_EM_MG_FD_203088 | JGI IMG/M metagenome (GOLD analysis project Ga0307514, IMG submission 203088) | Populus trichocarpa ectomycorrhiza microbial communities from riparian zone in the Pacific Northwest, United States - 16_EM | ecosystem: Host-associated > Plants > Roots > Unclassified | place... | reverse complement strand
ACGCGCCCGGGCAACATAATCTCGTGCTGAAGAGAGCCCAGTGCTGGGCATAGTAGATAACTCCTGGCCAGCCTCCTCGTTATCCTCGTTTGTAGAAGGTTCCATGAACGGAACGAGGTGACCATCGGCAGTGAAATGATACATTTTCCCATCGGGCTGAAGGAAAGGCAAAGGTGGGATGTCTAATCTGCGACGCATGACACGCACCCACCGCCTGCGTCGAACCCAAGATTGAGCAGCGACCGAGGTAGAACGAGAACTAGATGGCCGACTGCTACCCTGACCGCTGAGGCTAATGGCTACGGCTCCAGCGCCAGTCATCAGGCGTTGGAGTTGCGGAGGTTGATCCGCGACCCATTCCTCGTCAGGGCTTTCGAAAGAATTTGCATACTGCCAACCGTCCTCAGCATCTGCATTCGGTTGCGCAAAGTCTAAAGTCCAATCAGACCTGCCGCTCTGGTTCAGAATGGAACAACAAGTGAAAGAGAGGGAGAAAAACTCACAACCAGAAGTGACTTCTTTCGGCACCTTCCCTCCAGGATCCATCCTGACTGCCGGGTATAGGCAAAGTCCATGGGTTTTCTCGAAGAGGCAACTGGACATGACTTCGCCAAGTGGGAACCTCCTTCCTCCCGACTGCGGGATCAGGTTTCGGCAGACGCAACTCAAAGGGGGACCGTCTACCATGTCGTCCTAGGCCGGAATGAGTGAAGCGCGGGCGCCCTCCCGTGACAGCAAGTGTTTTCAACCGCGTGTCGAGTCGTTGATATTCATAGACAATGAGTGGGACGGTTGTATGCACGGCCAGGGGATCGTAGGTGATGGGGCTCTCACGCCACCTGTCGACTTCCGCTTTCTGGAGGACTTCGCAGATCCAAATTTCGAATACTGCGGCTGCCATGTCGTATGCTGTTTCACCCCAATTATTACGAACTAGAGGGTCGGCCATCTGTTTGTTCAACAGGTACAAAACTACAGGCAAGTGTCCCTTCGACGCCGCGTTCACTGAAAGGGTCCCCAGGAGTGAGCAAAAGTTCGTGGAAATGTGAATTTCAGGCTTACTCAGCGGAGTCCAACCACCCTTAGCACGCACATCAACACCAGGGACATCGTCGGTTTTTTCAGCAGCACCGCCGGACTCACAAAGCCAGCGAACGATGTCCAGATAACCTTTGGAGCAAGCGTTATGAAGTGCGGTCCAACCGTCGGCGTCTTGGCAGTGAACATCTGCCCTCTCCGGAAGGAGATACTGGACAACGTTCAAATGACCGTTCAGGGCCGCTTTATGCACAGCCGTCTCCCCCTCCTTGTCTTCCATGTCAGGCATAGCCCCACAATCCTCGACAACTAAATGGGAAACCGGATGATCAGGATATCACCCGCATATGCGCTTGTGGGGGGATCAACTTACGCCACTGTACAATCTCTAAATGACCTCTGCTAGCGGCAGCGTGTAAAGCGGTCAACCCGGTCCTGACCGCAGCGTCGTTGGCCAATGCAAACTCTTCGACATCCTCGTTCTGGCAAGCACTCCTGAATAATTTCTGCAGGAGCCGCAAGTTATTTGAGGAAGCCGCTGCATACAAAGCCTCGAGTTCCGCCTGGGTGGGTTTCCGTTTCACTGGTCGGGGAGGCGGCGGAGTCGGGGATGGCGGGGAAGGGGAAACAATTACAGGTACGGGAGATACTTCAGGAGTGGACGCGGATGTAGAGACCTGAGACAACGGGCCGAGGTCGGGAGAAGATGGGTTCGTGATCGCGGGGGACGTAGCTGTGAGACTGGGCGGGACGAGACTAAGAGAGAGTGAAACTGCGATTGGGGGGGATGTAACCGCGAGGCTGGGTGGGCCGACTGACAACGGATTCGCGGGGACGGGTGAAAGAACTTGTACGGATTCCGGAGGTGACGGTGAATAAACTGGAGCGGGTATGGGTTCCGGCAACTTGTCTGCTCCAGGAAAATGAAATTCTTCATCGTCAGAATCGTCCACAGCATGATGGTCATCAGCCCTTTCAACGGTCGGTTCAGGGTGCTCCACCGGCTCTTCTACTTGGGGAACCTCCACCGGTGTTGGGGTCTCAGAGGGCCGGAATACAAACGGGATGGCTGTAGGATTCAAACTCGACCTCAAGGGTTGCGGAGAAGGGGAAGGAGGTGTTTCGGGGGTCGACAATGTCTCAGCACCTGGGAAGCTGAACTTTTCTCCTTCATCGGATTCGTCAGCGTCATTGTCAGGAGCAGAGGGTTGTCCAGGAGAATCAGTCCGGACATCCTGTGTATCCTCAATCCCGAGCGTCGCGTTATTTCGCGCGGTAATGTCATTATCGGGGGTACTGGGGGAGCCACTGGAAGACCTAACCCTGCACAAGACCGTCAGAACGAAGCGAGATTTAGATATAGGTTGTAGTGGCCATACCCCTGACTAGTCTCAGGTGATGCCATAGTTTGCAGGCACCGTCAAAGGGCAATTGGTCGGGTCGACGTGGTCTTTGGAATCAATAGATGGACTGTCTCGGAGTTGAGTACGAAAATTCAGTAAGGACGGCATTTGCCGAACCGGATGCTTTCATGCTCTCCCGTGCACCGCTCATCTTGAATCGAGACAAGGACTACAGGATCATGGCAAACGTGAAAGTGCTTGAGGAACAATTTCTCGCAAATGTGGTACATAAGAGGGAGTTGGCTATCCTAACGTGGAGAGTTGTGCATGGCCCGCCTTCCATAACCGCACCAAGCTTGAACGAAGGGAGTTCCTTTTTTCACAGGTAGGGCAGGTGACCAGCGAAACAAAAGATCGGTATGTTCACTTAGATTGAAGGGTATGGTGAGGACACTTTCCATCAAAGGAAGTAGACCCGGAAGAACAGTGAAAACCGGCCTTGAAATGCTAGGCCGACCACACAGGTTACTTAAACTCTTAGTCTTCTCGCTCGGTGGAGACACTACCGCAGGACCTTTGGCTTTTTTATTGAATGTTAGAAGTCTTGGGGACCATGTCAGGCGAGTCGGCGAGGTAAATCCTATAGCCCCGAGATGGAGATCTTACTCAAGCACCCCGGATACATGGGGCCACAGTGTCATACCTCCACAGGGTGCGTGGTTCTCGGAAAGGCCAGAGGAACACAGCGCGCTTGGACACGCGTAAGCGCTTGACTACGAATGATAGGGATGATCTATTTTTCTTCGGGACTAGCGGTACCACCAAAACCCTGCGTTGGCCAATCGCCAAGAGTGGGTAGGGAACGTCACTGAGATGTGTATTCCAGGACGCGTAACGGTTCAACGTTCATCGTCAACCGCAGGGTGTTCGAGGACGATCCTCAGATTGTGGCCACTAATAGACCTTTGTTCGACCACACGGGTAATTCCGTATCTGGCGGAGCCCGGGGAGATAGTGATAGTGTGCTTGCGAGGAGGTTCGCAAGGAGAAAATCGGAGCATTTGTTGCGAACGAGGCGGACGGAGGTGCTAACAGCCAGGGCAGAGTGAGAAGTTGAAGACTGCTTTCGGGGAGGGGGGAAATAGATAGGCGACCCACCCCAACGAAGTATCTCAGGTCAGGCACGTACGCCTCCTGGGCGTCTCGTAGAGCGCTCTGCCACATCAAAAAAGGAAACGAGGGCGGGACGACGTGAAGCCGTCACATAGTTAATTCAATCCGAGTCGGGGAAGGCGAAGTTTTACATGTGACATGTGACCGGTGATGGCCGCGTACCCACTATACAATGGCCCGCAGCTGTGAGAAGATTTGAAGAAATACAGTGTGAGGGTGGTCAATGGTAGGATATTCTTGGGTGGCCGGATTCGCCATAGAGACTGCGGACGGGCGTCACAAGATTTGGGGAGGTTATGCGGAATATTAGGTATCGTTTACGTCAAAATCCAACACACGAGGGCAAGTCGCGGGTTTACATGTCGCACAGAGCGAGTCCGAGTTTCCGCGTGAAGCGTTTTCACCGAGAGCAATTGCCGTCACAAAGAAAGCGGTCGAATAAAGATCTATGCGAGTCTCAGTCACTCACGAGAACGCGCATTTGTAGGGGGAAGTGGACGGACGATGCTTTCGAGAGCTCTACCGCCGAGGTTTTCGGATGGATTTATCATTGGCAAGAGGGCGCTGCGACTGTGGGAGAGCCCATCTCTCGCTTCACAAAACCGCTGGAAAGTGCCGAGCGCAGGGGATAGTAAGTACGCCAGCAACCATGGTATCGCTCCTCAAGAAGATTCGATCCCTCGCAGCAAAGTTCCTCTCATCCATGACCAAAGGGCGGTCTCCGCCTAAAGAGAATGGTGTTGACAGCGGCGGCCCCATCCGCTTCTCATCCCGGTTGAAAGATGGCCGAGCGCTGGCCCAGGACGTCTGGTCGATTTACAAGTTCGTCCTCATCATACGTTTACCCCTTTATACTACCCCTGATGCTTGCGCCTTCATCGTCACAGTGCTGCAAATCTCCCACCAGATTGCATCAATCTTGGTCAGGGGTACATGAACTTTGCTCCGCCAGTCTGGATCAGGGAAGCTGCTGAGGAAGCTTTAAAATCAGTCGCAACCAATCATTATTCGCATCCTAAAGGCAGGCTTCGTCTCCGAGAGGCCGTCAAAAAACACTACGAAGCAGACTTCGGGAGGAGCCTCGACGTCGAAAAGGAGGTTCTCATCACCAGCGGTGCCAACGAAGGTTAGTCTCATATTATGTAACACCCTCCTACCCCGCCTCTAACCGAACCGCCTCGTGTAGGTCAATACTCGGTCTTCGTGGCCTTCTTAGAGCATGGGGATGAGGTCATCCTCTTCGAACCCTTCTTCGACCAGTACCTCCCCTCCGTCACATTCAATGGTGGCGTTCCTGTCTACGTCCCTCTTCATCCTCGCACCGCCGGCGTCGACAAGCCGACCGGACGTGACTGGGTGATCGACTTTGATGAATTGCGGTCAGTTTCCCGGTCACGAGTGTATGCCTTGGACCTGAACGCCCCCTATTCTTTTTCAGCCGCGCGGTCACTCCCAGAACAAAAATGATCGTGTTGAATACCCCCCACAACCCCGTGGGAAAGGTGTTCACCAGAATGGAGATCGAAGCCATTGCTGACATCGCGAAAGAGTTCAACTTGCTGGTCATGTCTGACGAAGTGGTACGAACCCACCGATCACGGTCTTTTTCCAAGCTCTGATCCCACCTCCAATTCAGTACGATTGTTTGGTGTACGATGGCGACGAGCACGTCCGGATTGCAACTCTCCCTGGCATGTGGGAGAGGACGGTCACCGTTGGCTCTGCAGGCAGTAAGTTCCATTCAATTCTTTTCCACCCTCAGCCCGTTCATATCTGTGTCTCGAACAGAGTCGTTCGCTGCCACCGGCTGGCGCGTTGGTTGGCTCATCGGGCCCGAATCGATCATCAAACCTACCCTCGCGGCTTCCACCAGGATTGTATTCTGCTCCAATTCGCCTCTCCAGGAGGCCGCCGCCGCTGGTCTCGAAGGATCCGAAGCACACGACTTCTTTGCCATCCAAAGGAAGGAGTATCTTGAACGACGTGACACGTTGGTAAAGGTCTTTGATGACCTCGGTATGAAGTATACCTTACCACAGGGCAGCTACTTTATTCTGTTGGTACGTTGCTCTATGTCACCCGATATGGTTCTCCGCTCATCCTTTTCAACGCACATAGGATATATCCGAACTTGATATGCCCGATGATTACCCATTCCCCCAGTCGGTGCTAGGCAGAGGCCGAGACTTCAGGTGCGTACTTCCTCAATCCTATGACTTCCTCGCATGGTTTGGCTAATTTTCCTCAAGGGCTTGCTGGTTCATGGCGATTGAACTCGGCGTATCCAGCATTCCGGTCAGCGAGGTGAGTTACTGTGTATATGTCGGGACTAAAGCCAGTGGACTAACACGCCTTCCGAAAGTTCTACTGCGAAGAACACTACAAGATTGGCGAGGTCTATGCCCGCTTCGCCTTCTGCAAGGATGTTGACACCTTGCGCGCCGCCGCAGAGCGGTTGAAAAAGCTCTCCAAGTATTTGAAGAAGAAGGAGGCTGTGGTGGTCAAGGAGAAGGAGAAGGTGAAGAACTAGTGTGTTTGCTTTTATTCTGCTTCTTGGGATACCAATCTACGACATTTTTACGACAATGTAAAATCTTTCTTGTTAGAGGGCCTTCTCTACTGCTTGCGATAGAGCCTCTCCTCCGCCTCGCTTGATATTGTAATATACTGGGTTACTTACAATCCGTCGCCTCAAAAACGTCCACGACAAAATCTTGTGAACCTCCTGTTGCTTTGTATGCTCTCTCATCGGCGCGTCGGTCCCCCGCGACTTGCGAATCCAATCCACGACCAAAGAGTCCGCGTCGAGAAGTGATGATTCCAGGGGTAAACCTTCGTTGAGGAAGCGGGCGAATATTTCTTTGGCGTCCGGATGGCAGAAGAGATAGAGGTGACCGGCTTGGTCTGGTCTGATCGCCCGCCCTTGCATTCGTACGATCTCCTCGAGCTCGTAATCCCGCACTTGACGATCCGACTTGTCCTCTCCAACGAAGACGTACTGAGTGCCCATAATTATCACCACACCCGCGCGCACGGGAAGCGTCCAACAAGAGTACCTGGGCACGATCAGAACCCTAACGATCCCCTCGACATACATCTCAACGATCAACGCTCGATCCCGCCTCCCGATCTTCTCGTGGTAGAATCCGATGCCCTTCGAGACGAAGTCGATCAGTGTGCGATCTTGCAATTTCCTCAGCCGGAAGTCCAGCTCGTTTTGGTCGACGTGAGGAGGGACGAACCCACGGATATTGTTGAGATCGGCGAGTGCGCATTCCGTGATGAGGTTCATGGCCACGGAACGACAATGGTTACGGGAGGGTACGAAAATGATGACCGGCCGTTCAGGGTGAGAGTTGATTGCAAAATGAGCTGGTTTCGCCATCGCTTTGAACAATGCTGAGGAGAGCGGTGTCGTGAACGTCTTCGTGACGACGGTGAAAGATTGGTCCCGGTCGATTGGTCGGAAATTGTAAAGGGCCGAGTTGTCGACTTGAAGCCACGCCGCCAAATCCGTCGGGTCGTTCAACGAAGCTGACGATCCAACGAAGCGGACAGGGAGTCCCTGACACCTAAGCCTGAGGATCGATATCGCCAACTCGTATTCTGCGTCCAAGATGTCAAGGTTCTCGAGGACCACCAGCTTGAGTCGCTCGAGGGAGCCGATTCTTTCGCCGCTCGCGGCGAGCGAATCAAGGACGACCGCAGCGGGCGCTAATCGAACGAATGATCCCGTCCCTGGCTTGAAAACTTCATTGTTTTGAGAAAGTTCTAGGCGCAATCCAAGTGAATGAGATGGATGATGAAGCTCAGCCGCGACTTCAGTTACGAGACTTCTCCGTGGACTGATCACGAGTACCCATCCGTCAGGGTTTTCGCGTAGGGTCTTCCTGTGCAATCAAGTCAGGGTCCGAACTGAGCACACAAAGTTCGGGACTCACATAGTTAATATCTGCACCATTGTAGATTTCCCGCATCCAATAGGCGCACATATGAGCGAATGAAGGTTGGTATGTAACAGTGACCAGAGGATCTGGGACTGGAGAGCGTTGAACCTGGACACCCTGCCTGAAAAAGCGTTTTGCACCCGATTGTTCCTTATCACATTCGGTTGCAGGAGAGGGAGACGGTCCAACCGAAGCGTGTGATTCCCAGCTCGTTCAGGCATGATAAGAGATTCAAACGATACCACTGTTTCCGACTCGGACCCCGCCCATGTATCCGAAATCCACCTGATGATCATAGTCGAAGGCGGCCGCCCATCAGGCAGAGACAAGATGAAATCTACGTCCACAGTCTCCGTCGCGGGTCGGAAGGAGAGATTGAATATTTGAGCGATTTCCACTCCTTCATCGTCCTCGATCCAAAGCCAGAATGGTTCGGCAGTACCGTGGATTTTGGGACTCCACGTAAAAGCCCGTTCTACTCGAACCGGAATTTTGAGGATGTCGTGTCCAAGCGGTCTGAGGGACCAAGTGATTTTGACCGTTGGGAACTGCTGGGCGGCCGTCTTCAACGCAGAACCGTGCTTCTCGTTCAAATGAACCAGTTTCCCAAGTTCTTCGGCATTCATCAAGGCCAAGTGCTCCACCATCCAATCATCCGCCCATCGGGAGAGGTTGTGGAGTAGCTGAGGCTGAAGGTTAAATTGCCTCAACGGGTGATCCTCATTCGGCCACATGCGTTTTTCGATGACCTTGCTCAGGCCTGCCAACACATGGCTGGCTTTTGCCCATTTGTTACTCAGCGCGATCTCGAACAACGCTCGGACAATCCTCCCGGCGTTTTGTGCGACATATCCTTGGTCTGAAACTAGGGCGAAATCTTCCAAGCGGTGTTGCGAGACGTAAGACTGGAGTAATATGTTGACCTTTCCTTGAGAGGTCTTGACTCCGTCCTGGATCTCGGATGAGCAGAGAAAGGTAAAAGAGTATACGTCGCGCTACCTTCACATCACAAGGAACCTTCTTTTCATCCTTTTCAAGAGCCTCTAATTCCTTCGTCTCAGACTCTCGTAGTTGAATCTGGTCGAACTAGATGTAGACCGATGTAAGGAAATGCGCAGAAGCTAGGGGATGAAACGGTCCCACCTCCGTGCTGTAACTGAGCATATTCAGCGCGTCTGCCTCTGACAACCTTGCCTTGAACCTTTGGTTGAAAACCTCGATGGACGCGAGTCGGATATAATACTTCGCCGCAATCCTACCCAGATCCGTTATATGCAACGCACCGGTCGACCTGTTCCAATTGACCACACGGGCCTCGCCCAACCTGCGGACTGCGTTGGTGACGAGTTGGTTCCGCTTGACCCCAAGCCTCGGGTCCTCCGCGACATCGCCCCAGAGCATCCCTGGATACAATCGAATGAGTTTTTTTCTGTAGAAACCGGAAAGCGAAGGGTGCCGGACCGTATGCCATCGGATTTTTCTTCGCTCGCACAAATAGATATGTGTAGCCTAGCCATTGAACAGCGTCATTGATGTTTGAGACAGTTCCGAGTGAAATTTCTGCGTTCAGGGCATCGTTCATCCCTCGCTCAAATCTGGATGTGAGGGTTTGAATCATTTCGTGAGGACATCAAAAACATTGTCACCAACTTTGACTCTATTGGATTCTTCTCAACGGTCAGTAAAAGAGCTGTCATGAAGCATGTGAGAGCCATACCTGAGACGTGACCTTATCCAGGTAATGGGTGAGACGATCTTCTGTTGTACAGATGTACCCTTCTCCGCTTGTCTCCAGGCCGGGTCGACCTGCACGACCGAACACTTGCAACACGTCTAGAATCGATAGATCCGCGAATTTACCCTTCGAGGTATCATAGACCTGTGTCCCCTTTATCACGACTGATAGGGGAGGGTTTGATTAACGTCATCTACAAGGCAATACAATCTGCCCCTCACCTGCGTGGGCGGGAAGGTTGACACCCCACGCCAAGGTAGCTGTACAGCAAAGAACCTAGCAACGACCCTATGAATTTGGCCGGGGGAACACAGAGTGAAAAAAATACCTTGATCGCACGGGCTTCGAACATTCGTTCCATCATATTTCGGTCGCTCCTCAACATTCCCGCGTGGTGAATCCCAAACCCAAAGTCAAACAATTGACGCATCTCTTGATTCCTCGATTCTCCAATTTCCCGTCTGAAAAGCCAGTGGCTAGGGTGGTCTTCACAACTGAAGTCGTCCAAACAACCATCGATCGTGGCAGATTCTTTTAGGGTTTGAGCAGCCTTGACAGTCTCCTTCCTGGCATGTACAAAAACCATTACCTGATGACCCAGCTTGACCATTTCAGAGACCTTCTCGAAAGTGACACGATCGAGGTTCCTACGGGACTGGACAGTGCCTGGTTTTCCTTTCACACCGATGAAATGTTGCTCTAGTGGGACCGGGCGGAATGAAGAATCGAAGAAGAAGAGGCCAGCATAGCGTGAGACCCTGCACAACCTCAGCGCCTGGACCACATGACATAGAGAATGACTGACCCGAGGAATTCAGCAACGTCAACGTAGTTTGGTAACGTGGCGCTGAGTCCGACTATGCGAATGACCGACTGGCTGGACTCGACCTGACGTAGTGTTCGTGCCACGATCGTTTCTATCACGGCCCCTCGATCTTCATCCAGAAGGTGAACTTCATCTATGATCAACAACCTGACTTGCTATTGAAGGATCAGTTATACACCAATTCCAGCATCCTTCGCGTTCCCAGACGTACCGTAGCAAGCTCGCCTTCTCCGGTGGGTTTCCTGGTGACCACATCCCACTTTTCCGGAGTAGTGACGATAATTTGCGTCTCTGCGATTTCCGCTTTGGTCATTTGCATATCACCGGTAAGCTCTCTGACTCTAATCGAGAGCCACTGCAGCCGCTTCCCAAGTTTGCGAACGATCTCAGCTGCCAGAGCCTTCATGGGAGCTCTGGTAATGGGATAAATGGCGGGGTTTCGAGCCGCAGTGGGTATACTTACACGTAGATGATCTTGAACGCGTTGCGATTGATGGTGGAGGCGATAGAAGCATTTGAATCGGAATGAGGGGTTCGGTTTTGGTCCAGAACGCGCAAGACGGTTAGCATAGCTACGTCGGTTTTACCCTGCAGGCAGGTTGCTTCAGCACAATTGAAGGGAAGAAACCAGTCTGCTCACTGCACCGGTGGGAGCTGTTGTTCAACGGGACATTAGCGACGGTTATGTGTAAAGAAACCCAGATCACCCCACCACAGACCAGCATATTCTCGTTTGAACGGAAAGCGGTCGGAAAGACAATGGATTGGATCCTATTCAATGTAGTATAACCCTAGGAAGCCTCAGCATTCCGAAGTTCAAGCTCGTCCTGCGACTCACAGGGAACGACCCCTTGGCCAACGGGTCCAGCTCAGCTATCGGAATCAACCTTTCAGTGGCACGGGGAGGGACCGCCGTCGCCGGAGGGATAATAACCTCCTCATATCCCTACAGAGCGCGATCAGTTTAGTCGATTTGGAAACATAAAGTGAGGCAAACTTACCTCCTTCTCTTCTCTGACGGTTCCAATCGGTAGCATATACTTACTCCCAAACTGAGAAAGCACAGCACCGCCACCCATGTTTGAGTGAGAAGTGTACACATGAGGCAAGATCTCTGGTTGTTCATGCTACTCCCCCCCGACTTAACGTGAGATGCACCATAGTGCGATGAAACGACACGACTGACTGCAGTGCCGGTGAACAATGGCCTAGAAGCGTTAGCTTGCAGCTGTTCTTCCATGCGTCTCCTGACCTGATCAGGTGCAAGGCTCCTCGGGTATGAAACATGAGGAGTTCCCTTCGTCGTGGCCGAGGACGAGTTCCTTATTTCATTTCTTTTACCCTTCGAGGGAAGAGGGGTGAGGATCGGTTCGTTGACGGCCCTCGATTCCTCGAAAAACTGGCTCCGGTTGTTCAGGATATCTGAGACAAGTTCGAGTTCATCGAATCCAAGCAATTCGGCCAGCTCTCCAGAAATCGCTTCGTCTGGTCGACCAGATGACAATATCGACCGCACGGAGTCGAGCATGAGATGACCATCGGGCTTCCTATACGGTGGATCGTCAACGTCCGCGGGGGTTCCCCGGAAGGTATATTCGCTCACGCAGTAAGCTGGGCTATGACATCCGGTCCGCCAAGGGTTGCCGCTTGACGATAAACATCAAGCACGGACTGTGGCTGAACCGCGTCCACCTCCTGATAATCATCATCGCCGTCGTATCGATCGTCTGGGCAAACAGACTGAGCGACAGAGCTGCGAGCTGTGGTGAAGAAAACCACGCACCACGTCCTGGGTCTTTTCGGCTGATTGCTTGTAATCAACAAACGAACAGCAGACAGAGATCAATCAAATGAAACCGAACCTCGTCCAAGCCTGTAGGAGTCGTTCTTCTTTGCTTGACCCAGCTGATGACACGCCGGTCAGTAACTGGAGATGGGCCGCAAAATCCATCCCCGGGTCTGTGGGGATTGCTTAGCCCGAAAGCCAGGTTTTTGCACAAATGCAGAACGCGTGGTCACGTGCAATAAGATTGACTCCTCAAGAGTCTTGTCCGGAACCGTGCTCCTTCTGGACTTTTGTTCACTAAATTCGCTCTGACTGGCCACACGGATTTGATTGTGTATAGACTGGGAGTTTCTTTACCATCGCTGCTTTGAAATTACACGGGATGCGTTTCGACCGTAGGCCTAGGGTTACTGGCCACTCCCCAGTTCGGGTGGACCTTACTTCTCGATCGTAGAAATCGCGTCACTCAGCCCTTGTACCCTTCTCATGGAGAGTCCGACGCCCTTGGCACGTTTGTATCCAGTTCATGAATCCCAAAGTCACTGCATAAGTTCTAGTCGGATTCCAAAAAGTCCTAGAGGTACCAACAAATGCGTAACCATGAGGAGGTAAATAGTTGTGTACACCGATTGCTAAACATGCTACACCAAGCTGACGATTATAAAAGAAATTGAAATGCTGATACAAGCGTCGATAGCAAGAGATGTGAAATCCTTGATGAAGAATGAGAAATGAGAAACAGAGAAAGCGTTCATGAAGGCAGTGGGGTTCGTTGAATCATCAATCATGCATCTTGCATCACCAGCCGTCCCATCTCCCAAACTTCCGGTATTCCTCCAGAATGCATTTCCGACTCGGCTTCGCCTCCACATCCCTCTCCCTCTCCTTTCCTTTCTCCATTCTCATGGAAGACACGCTAGAGGTCCTGTGTCGAGGTTGATTACCCTTGCTTCCATAACCACCCTTGATGCTCGGGGGAGATATAGGCAACGGGCTGGCACCCAACCTCGGACTTCCCGGGAGGCTCCCAGGTTCTGAAGATGCCTGCGACCCACCATCACCCGGGAGCCTCAGCCTGTACCATCCGCCGGTATATGTCAACGCTACGAGTTGGTGTTCCAAATGTGTTGGGTCATTCTCGTCGACCGGCGCCTGTATCCAACCTACGACACATTTGTCTTCCTCTGCGATGCCCTTGGACTGCGATCGAATCGAGGTGGATGATAAAGCGATGTGTGACTGCTGTGATGGGATGCTGTACGTCGCATACGACCACTCCGAACTGAATATCTTGAATGGAAGTGGTAAAAATGGTGTAAGGGGTAAGAGCTTGGAGTGCCGGTTTCTAAGGGGAATATCGATTCAAGCGGCTGTCACGAACGGAAACGGGGAAGAACGTACGATGCGCCAGATCCAGATACCAGGGAGAAAACGTGAACGGTACCCTTATCGCTCCACACACACAGCTCCTGCTCGTCAGGTCTAAACGCGACACCATAGATCTCGGCCTGATCTGATCCTCGCCGCAATTCCCTAAGTCTATTCCCCGTGACCGTGTCCCAAACTCGGACTAGGGTACCCCTGGCAGAGGTGGTAGCGATGAGCTTCCCCGAAGGAGGTACGGAAAGCGTTGAGAGTGCTGTCTCGTGGGCGACGATCATGGATACTGGATGTTTCGTTGGAACGGGTGGTGGTTGGGGAGGTGCGCCTGTCGGGGGGCCTAGAGGTTCTGGCGGTACACATTCAGGGAGATGTACAAGTTGTACATGGCCAATCTTCCTCCCGGGGATAGCCAGCAACGTCGAATAGGCTCCGGTGGCCATCGCTAACAGACCTAAACGCGCAGAAAACCCATGACGAGGGAAAAAGATAAAGGAGGTTAGTTCACACTGCGAGATGTTGAATAAAGGATCGCTTGCAAACCACGAGGGTTATCACACGTATCCCACTCTCCGAATCGGCTTACCGATTCACTCAGCTTAAATACGACCACTCTCCTGCGGAGAGCGACTGCGAACCAGCCTCGTCTGCAAGCCAGGCCCCGGACCTTCTCCCGGAACTCCAACTCTGCCACATCCCTTCCCAGTATATCGTCCCATAATACGACTTTATTAGGTGGATACAGTGGACTCCGTCCTCCTCCGACGAGGAAGAGTATGGAGGATGTGTGGAGGGGTATCACAGCCGACAGGGTGCCACCTGGAAGCTCTGTGGATGGGTGTACGTTAGTCCGGAGCTAGGGGGTGAAGGGGTTGAGTTGAACTGGCCTACCTCGCTTACGCAGCAGCTTGAGCGGCCATGCTTGATAAACCGCAAAGCCAGCAGGGGTAGCTGAAGTGAAGATGCGACAATCAGGATCGAACCGCGCATCTAAGATTTGGATTGGGCTGGTCGACGAGATGGAATGTCGAGCCAAATTCATAAGAGATGCAGGATTCCGCAGTCGGACAGGCAACGAGCGACCAGGGTAGATCCAATGGTGGTGTTGAGAGAGGTTGTGGCGAGAGTTTCACTAGCCACGCCGTTACGGGAGGTCGTCACTGCGGTGGCAATAGACGTAATTCACAAAAAAGGTGCCGATCGCTCTCTCCGGACCCGGCTGCGACCGGGAGGTGCACACGACAATTCGATGGCATATATGGCATAACATACAATTGCACAATAGTAAGACAGCGTGATCCCCAAAAGACAGATAATACAACAAAGGGCAAGGGATGGGAAGGTGGGGAGAGTGAGGAGATAATCATCAGAGCATCGAGAACGTGAATCAAGATTTACAAATGCGATTAGTTGGGATGAAGGGGCGTCCACATCCGTTACATCAAATCCAGTTCCACCTCATAGAAATTCATGCGGATTCAATACCCGGCTCCAGCCGACACATAAGATGGGGCAGGTTGCGAAGCAGTTTGGGAACGGGCCATGTTCGTGTTCCAAGACTTCGGAGGGCGGAGGTCGACCGTGGCGAGCTGCTGACGCGCAGCCCTGAACTCTTGCTCCTCCATCTTGGACTGAGCAATCAAGGCAGCACGGATTTCAGCCTGGCGCTGGAGTTCAGCCTCAGACTCATCCGACAGGTAATCAGTGAACCCCCCGTCGACGGTGATATCTGAACTGGCAGAACTTCCGCTGCTGCTACCCGCGCTGGACGGACTCGCCATTGATAACTCCGCTAGGCCTGCTTCGACGGTCTTGGAACGAATCGAGTTGGATGGGGAAGAGCGTTGACCGAGCGTGGTCGTGTTTGTATTGATGGCGTTCAAAGTTCGCCGTCTCTCCTTCTCCGGAAGACAGTCATCCTTAGACGGCTTTGGGGGAAGGAGGGGGGAAACCGAATGTCTTCTTCCGGAATTACGCTGAGGCGATTCCGTCTCTGGCTGCTTTTTGCCGGGGGAGGTATCCCGCTTGCGCTCGGCATCGAGGGATGTTCGGCCCGTCGCTTTGGAGAGAGAGGACGCCGTCTGTGGCGGGCTATATCCTGATCGTCCGGATTTTCCGTCTGGCTTGATAAATGTCGAGGCGCTGGCGCCAGCACGTCGACCCATGGAGGGGGATCCGGTCATTTGGAGACCAGCGCTCCTCCCCACGGTGGCGCTTAAGATGGGAGGAGACTGTGGCGAGGCTTGGCCGGAACCCCTGAGTGAAGTGGGACCAACGATAGAATCGAGGATAGCCTTGATCTCGGGAGGCATAGAGACGTGATGGACGATACAGACTGCCGGCCAGTCAGCGGCGGGTATAAATTTGACCTCTGCCGGATTAGGCGGTCTGCAGCATCCTGGCCACCCCTGTTGACCATTCTGCTGGCCTGGGTAACGCTGAGGAATGGAATGCTTGGCGGCCTAAACCGTAAATCGTAAAGGTCAGAACACGAGGTTATTAAAACGGATTGACGATCTGGGTCGAACCTTGCAGTAGCCGCATCCGTTGAAGGTTTGAACTGATACGAAAATCAGGTGTGTGGCCGACGGTCGATAAATGGGTTAGACTTACCCTCTGCATTCTTCAGGTAGGCAACGTCGATCCGGGGATGGACGGACCTGTTCCTGCAGACATCCTTTACGTGGGGACACCTGGGCGAGGGAGGGTGAGCGATGTTGAACCGGCTGCACGTTGCTGAAGGACGGGAGAATACCTTGCTCCGGAAGGCTTGAAGATCTTACACATTGGGCAGACGGAGGTGACCTGGTCGATGCTCCCGTGGACATAACACATGTTGGTGGTGGATAAAGAAGAAGGGACGGAAATATTGTAACGGGGGGTATCAATTCGTAATGAAGTGATGACTGGCGTGTGTGATTTCCTGGTCGTCGTCTCTTATTATTGTCGTCCACCTCACACCGGTCGTCGTCGCCGATAGCAGTGACGGTTGGCCTAGAGAACGGATTGTCCATTGTTTTCTCCCGCTGCTGCCAATCATAGGGCCCACTGAACCTAATACCTTGTCACGCTCTGCGGGGGTGTCACAGCGTGAAGCGTGACGAGCGGGTCCATATTGGCTTTGGGCTGTGCTGTAAAATGGCCTTTGTACCCAACATCCACCACAACCACAGAAATGGGAAAATCGCAGAGCAAACTCTCTCCGGAACAGCTCTCCGACCTCCAGAAGCATACTTATTGTGAGCGACACCAACAAAGTTCCTCACTCTTCTCCCATCAGCTCACCCGCCACTACAGTTGATAAACGCGAGCTTCAGCAATGGTAAACCGATCCCTTGAGATCCATCCCACTCATCTCACAGAGACTGCGTTGTAGGTATAAGGGGTTCCTCAAGGACTGTCCATCCGGCCAACTCGACAAGGCTGAGTTCAGCCGGATATATAAACAGTTTTTCCCGTTTGGAGACCCCGGAGAGTTTGCCGACTATGTATTCAACGTCTTCGACGAGAACAAGAACGGCACAATCGACTTTAAAGAGTTTATCTGCGCCCTGAGCGTCACTTCTCGTGGCAGATTGGACGAGAAACTCAAATGTACGTCGTGACAAGCCTGCCGTGACTTTCTAATCGACTCTCCTGTTTTCAGGGGCGTTTCAGCTGTACGATATTGACGGGGACGGCACCATCACATACGATGAGATGCTCCAAATCGTTCAGTCGATTTACAAGATGACCGGGTCGATGGTCAAACTTCCGCTAGACGAGGATACCCCCGAGAAGGTATGTCTCCTCTTCCCTCAACACCATCCCACTCTAATCATCGGTGAACAGCGGGTGGACAAAATTTTCAGCAACATGGACCGTGATAAAGATGCCAAGCTTACATTTGATGAGTTTGTCGAGGGGAGCAAACAGGATCCCACGATTGTACAGGTGCGGATTTCCGACCGCAGCTCACACAGCATCTACATCCCCTGACCATGCATTTCCTAGGCCTTATCCTTATACGATGGTCTTGTGTAGCACCTTGGCCTGTGTCATTTACGACCTCGTTGCCTACTCGGCTGTGTATCGTTTGTCATTTGACCGTTCAGTGGTTTACCCTGGGGAACCAGATGTTTTCTTTTTCCTTGTTGTAACTCTTCCATCTCCCACATCCACCAACCAACCCTGCATCGTATCCTTACATCTAGTTCTATGAACACGTACAGGGCCTCTTATTACTGAGTAGAAAAGCATTGCTGTGCTTGGCGTACGTATAACAGATAATCCAAATAACATACGCATAACGCCACTCACTCTCGGCTCGGCCCTGAGATTTGGAACCTATCACCCCATAGCCACTGACACTTATGAGAATCCCGACTATGCGGAAGGAAGCTTTCCGTATTTCCTCAAAATTCGGGTCTCAACATCATCGCCAAGCCAATTATACAACCCTTCGGCGAATCGGAGGTTGTCCCGTTCTGCCGAAAAGATCTTGTGATAATCCATCGGCTGCCCAGGCTGGCCCTGTTGCATAGCACCGGCAAACGGACTTGCCATCTCTTGGGACGATTGGGACGCCGCTGATCGTTTTTTTATTGGGCCAAGGGAGAGATTGCACAGCAAAAAGCAAAGCAAAGAAGCCACAATCAGAAAATCCCCCGTCAGAAGGTGCCAGTTGGAAAGATTGAGTGTTCGCGAGTGGATTTGGCGTGGCG
>Ga0307514_10002706_pt1 | contig 17936 bp, 19 predicted proteins | sample 16_EM_MG_FD_203088 | JGI IMG/M metagenome (GOLD analysis project Ga0307514, IMG submission 203088) | Populus trichocarpa ectomycorrhiza microbial communities from riparian zone in the Pacific Northwest, United States - 16_EM | ecosystem: Host-associated > Plants > Roots > Unclassified | place... | reverse complement strand
TATTGTTCTCCATAGCCAATACTATCGATTTTACGTTAAAAATATTCGAGTTCTGTTATGGTGGTGTTGTTGATACACTAGTGGCACACCCCCTTAAAATGGTACCTTCTAGACTGCCGGCACCATAGTAGGTATGGAGGCTGATGTTCATTGGAAGTACCAAGGAAATTGTATTGTTTATTGGTCGTTTAGGTGCTTGTGCATACGGTCTTAACACCTTGTCTGTGCTTTGATATTTCCCTTTCATGGTAGCAATGTTACTACTTGTGGGCATGTATTCTGGAATTATGATACAAGATGTTAGTTTTCCTGGCAGATAAGATTTGGTTGACGATTGGCTTTTGATATAGGCTCATCTCTTATACCGTCTCTGAGTACGAGAGATAGTTTGTAACCGTCCCAGGCTGGCATATTTATAGGGGCTTCGGTTGGCCTGAGATAGGATCTGCCTATAGAAAGACTCTCCAGCCATATCTGACTTCACCTTGCTAAAATTTTACATGGAGCGGGGATTACATGGATGATCGTGACGAGTAACTGGTATGCAAGTTGTGGGTGGCCCAGCTTGGTAGTTCATCCGAACTTTCGAAGTTTCGAAAACTGGTAGTTAGTACAGTAGGAGCGGTTCTTTTTGGCAACCACCGTGGTTGGCCAACTCCATGCATGTCGACGATCCAAGTTCCAAGTACCGTATCCACTGGGAAAGAACACTCCATGTCGCTTTTGACCTTGTATATCGACTTTCTGGCGTGAGCTCGACCTATGTCTTAAAAAGCGACAGGAGTGTTCTTTCCTGGTACTTTTTTTTTTTGGAGTATACGTTTGTGGAGCCTATGGCTATAGATATATGGTGAACACCAGCAACATGGCAAGTACATTATCACGACACCACCATGGACCTGAGAGGAGAGCGGCTTGTCGAAGACAACCAGGAAAAATTACGATCGCATGGCACAAGGAGAGTAAGTATTTGCTGAAGACCATAGATATTAGTTACGGTGAAAAAATATAGGCAATATGAAGAGCGAAGCATGCTTGTGATGGTGGTACCTAGTTATGTGATTGTGGTGTTGTGCAATGCAACCAAACATTGTAGTTGAAGTTCCAATTACAAGAACTTGGAGTACTCATATCACTCAGCCTGTATTGGGGTTGTCAAATCAAACCACAATGTTTTTGGTGCAAGTCACTAACCAAACCAATATCTATAGGTTAAATGACCTGAGAGTACAGGCAAACCTGGCTATAGTGAACCTTGCAGTAGTGAAAAAAATGGCTATAGTGAAGAGATTGGCCGGATTGTTGCTGCATACACGTATTCCACCCTGACTATAGTGAAATCAGGGTTAAAGTGATACGGAAGCGCTTGCAGCGGTTTATGAATTCAGCTATAGCTAAAAGTACACTGGATATAATGAACTGCCGAAGTGTTGGCAGGGCCTTGGGATACAGGACGTACCAAAAAACATAAGAATTAAGAATCAAGACGTCCTTGTTCCTTAATCACCTCATCACTAATCAACACCTTTGCAGCTATTGCTTTTTCAATCTACTCAGCTAGCAATTGCTCAAAAATTGGGAATTGTTCAGGACGGTTCTTGAATCTAAGAGCAGATGATCCAACAGGAGGATTTGCTAATAGTATATCACTCTGTTTCAATACTATAGACATTGATGATAATGACATAGGATTTCCATCGGAGTTTGGAAATAGGTTACAAAACTCCTCTAATTTCATCTCTTCGGCTTGCTGGCCTGGTTGTTGTCGAGCCTGACAGATTTTCCATTTTTCTAATACTGTACGTCCAAATCTGCGTTGTGGAGGCATAGCGATCGATCTAGTATAGGTAGACAGGTTGACAGATATGGAGAACTGATAGGCGAAAGTGTTCTCGTGCCCAGACCGATTTATTCAAATCGAGCACCCACATAAAAGTGAATCGGTCTGGGCACGAGAACAAGGCGAAAGGCATGTACAGAATGCCACATATAATAATTTTTTCTCTCACTCTGCTTTTTTTGGCTCACGTGATCCATCCCCATAGTGAAACCTGGCTATAGTGAAGAGATTTGCCGGATTTCTGCACTTCATTATAGCCAGGTTTGCCTGTACAATTGTTTGGTTGCGATGTCATACATTGCACAACTAGGTACATGCCTCTATTTTACCAAGAGGGGCAGTGCAGCCAGACTATATTTTACCAAGGGTATAATATAGAGGCTGGGCACGAGAACAGTACTCTACATGCCTCGTACATCTACGTCCTCGAAAATATTAACGCGGCAATTGAGATTGCAGTCTGTTTTTATTTATTGGTACCAAGGGAGGGAGAGGGGGAGAGGAATATATTCATGACCTCCTTCACTAGAAGAAAGAACATTTCCGCTCCAATACCACATTAATTTGCTCTTCATTCTCTTAGGCTTGATTCGCTACCTTGAACGTGCTTGCATTGCTCTCGCATCCTTCCAAACCCTCTTCGTAATATCGATGATCTTCATCAGCAAATGCTTAACCTCCTTGTGCCATGCGGTCGTAATCTTTTCCTGGTTATCTTCGACAAGCCGCTCTCCTATCGGATCCATGGTGGTGTCGTGATGTGCTGCTTGCCATGTTGCTGGTGTTCACCATATATCTAGTACAGAACTTGGAACTTGGAGAACTGGACGAAATCGTCCAGCCCTGAGAACTGAGCACCATCGTGGAGTTGGTCAATTCCAAATGCTAAGGTTTGATTTGATAATCCCTAATAATTGGTTTAGTTGGTGACTTGTACTTAAACCAGGTTCTGATTTGAGAACCCCTAATATGTACCTACCTGCTTACTCCGTCCTGTCAACCGCAATCAGACTACTGTCAACAACAACGTGTGCAGAAACACAAAAAGCTGCACAATCACCAGCTGACAACAGCCATTTCATTTGCAGTTGCAATCAAATCAGATCCCGAACAGAAGTACTGGGGTAAGGGTTACACAACCCAAAAGGCAGCAGAAAAAAGACAAATGATATAACCACCCACCATTATTGCTGAGCTCTACTGCCTGGTATGGGCGAGACATAGTTATGTTAATGAATGGAGTAGGTATGGCCTAGTAGATAGGTACCTAGATATTGAAACTGGGATCTTGGTAACAGCACAAAGTCATGTCTATCTGTCCAAAGAATTTGTGTGCGGAGAAGCGCAGGCCGCCACGCGGCCAGGTGCTTGATGCTGGAAGTACTGTACCGTAGTAATTGGAAAATTACTTTTGGGGTCCAGCTGGGCACGGGGCTAGGAAAATTAATGCCCCACTCAAATAGAATGCGGGCAAGCATGTCCAAGGCATTGACTTTTCACAGTAAAATCTGCCAGAAGCTTCTAAGACATTGTGTACTTGAGGCTCTCCGAGTTTACCGACTTTCTACATACTACCGTACTACATATTTCTGTACCTTCTCTCCTAGTACAGAGATGACAACGTGAAATACAGTACAATTTAATTCCTCTGCAGGGGTTTAGGCTTACTTAATCTGACGGGCACCAGCTCTCATTGCACCGTACATTGTCAACCTAATTTCGCCAGAAATGGACTAGCCCAGCTCTTTCCGGCGGTACTTCCATATTCGGAAGTCAACACTTACACTAGGCCGAGCCACTCTCCCAGTAGCCTACGACGCGCTGGGCAACACTCATCCGAAAAATGCTCTCAAAGGCATCAAGGCCAAAACAATTGTGCATTCAAGCCTTCGGACATAGCATCTATATATATTTTTCGGCCTTCCCCTTGTTCTAGTGTACATGCCGACGGCCCCCTTCGCATTCTACGGACGGAAGCCTGCCGATCTTGACAGACACCACAGACACAAAAAGCACCGCGCTCCTGCCTCTAACATTGTGTTTTGCTTGTTCAGGCATTCTTGAAGGTGCAATTGCAACATCACAAAGTGAGAAAGATGAAGACGGATTCTCTACAGTCAGGATCGATCAGCACTACAGAGAAGCCTGACGTATATGTTATGGGAGTGACTCCAGCTCCTGAGCCTCTCAACTGGGATGGACGTGATGACCCAGAAAATCCCTTCAACTGGCCTCTGAAAAAACGGTGGTATGGGACAATAGTGCCTGGGCTGTTGTGTTTGTTGGTGTAGGTGTCTCTTGCTCAGCATCGGATCCCGATAGAGGCTGACAGAGTGTGAAAATTGAAGAACACTGGCTGGTTCAGTTTATGTTCCTGGAGTTTACGAGATTTCCTATAAATTCAATGTCTCTTTGACGGTTGCCTTGCTTGGCATATCATTATATGTCGGTGGTTTAGGACTGGGGCCTATGCTTAGTGCTCCGCTGAGTGAGGTAGGTGTCTGGCCTACACATTTGCAAAGAGCTGTTGGTTGATAGAAACATTAGGTGTTTGGGCGAAGGATTGTTTATCTCGTGAATTTGCCAGTCTTTCTACTTTTCACCTTGGGTGCAGCACATGCAAACAACATACAGACATTGTTGATATGCCGAGCTTTCGCCGGAATTTTTGGTGGGCCTGCCTTGGCTGTGTCAGGAGGATCCTTTGTCGACCTATGGGAATTGAAGACATCAGGGTTGGCAGTGTCAGTTCAGGCAATTGCAACTTTCATGGGCCCAGCACTCGGTATGTTATACCGGATAGCACCCACTTTGATGCAGTAATCTGACCTAATGTAGGTCCTATAGTGGGGGGCTTTCTTGCAGAGGAAAAGGGGTGGAGGTGGACGCTGTACTTTGTTTTAATCTTCGGAGCAGCCATGATTGTCCCACTTTATTTCATGCAGGAAACCTACAAACCAGTCATCTTGAAGCGACGCGCTCTTGCACGAGGAGAGCCGCTCCCGCCAAAACCAGACCCAAAAACCGCGATGAGACTCATTTTCACTATCACTCTTGCTAGGCCAACAGTCATGCTGATTAAGGAACCAATTGTACAAGCTGTTTCACTCTACTCCTCCTTTGCATTTGCGGTTCTCTTTGGATTTTTTGAGGCGTTCCCCTTTGCCTTCTCACGAGAGTACGGTTTTGACCTAGGCAAAACAGGAGGCTGCTTTACGGGTATTGGCTTCGGATTGATATTGGGTTGTGTTATATATCTTATCCAGGATAAGATCTTTTATACTCCCGCTTATAAGAGAGGTAATGGTGTAGTACTACCTGAGATTAGACTAATCCCCGCTATGATTGGGAGCTTTTTGATGCCGATTGGGCTATTCTGGTTTGCGTGGACGGCAAAGAAGGATATCCACTGGATTTCACCAGTACTTGCTGGAATCCCATTTTCTGCCGGTTTGGTTCTAATCTTCGTAAGTGCTTGAGATTCACCTTGCTCTAGGGCTACATGACTGACATTGAAGCCAATAGTTGTCTGCAATAATGTACATCCTTGAGGTCTATCCTCCACTGGTAGCAGCATCTGCCTTTGCTTCGTTGGGGCTCTTGCGCTATCTCCTTGCAATGGCGTTTCCATTATTTACCGTTCAAAGTATGTTCTTACTGGAAATGACCATGACAGAAACTAACGCAGTCTACAGTGTATGAGCGACTTGGTGTGAGCTGGGCAACTTCAACATTTGGCTTTATCTCAATAGCATTGATGCCCATCCCTTGGGCCTTTAAGCGCTGGGGACCACGAATTCGCGCCGCTTCCAAGTTCGATGCAATCAGAGACAGCCAATTGCAACTATAGGTTGGCCTTAATCCCGGAAAATGGCTGGGTGGAGCGTGAATAAAAGTTTCCCTCATGGGTGATGTGATACGGCAGTAGGGTTGTCTTTTTCATTATCAAATTTTTGTAGCTTGCTCTCTTCATGCTTCTTATCAATTATTTTTGTTTCAAATACGGGAATTATTTTCCTCCCTCTTTCTTTCTTTTTCTTCGGTTTTGGGCTTTATGGCTGGGCTTACGATTTAGACACCAACGGAGATACTTTGTTTTTGATTTACAAGCTAGTAGGCACTGGGGTGGGAAATATATCAGTAGAGACAAGCCAATACATTACAAGCAATGTGCGAATGTGTTCTGCGAATACACAATTTGGGATTAGCATTGATTTACAAAGAGTGGGTTATGAGCGGAGTTATCCCTCAGTTAAGCTGTTCCCCTTTTCAATTACGCTGCACAGAAGAGATGCGGGAACAGGTATCCAGGGTGTTCCTTATGCAGGTGCTCTCTGCGTGCTATGGCTGCGAGGCTGAACTTATAGTATCCAGTTGGCGCGGGGCCGTATGGCATATAGGCAGCTACGCATATCAGGATATTTGCGAACCACTACCTGTTATATGTAGCATACTCGGCACGTCTAGCCTGCAGTTAACAAATTATCAACGGACTGACCAGTGAATTTTGGTCTGCAAGTTGCATGCACCGCAATAGTTTATCGTTGAACCAGGTATATATACTGTTGATTTTTAGGATAGCTACCGTTTGCTTCGTAAGGAACTTGAAGCTGCAAGAATGCTAGCCGTGACTGGGCTCCTATGTTACTAGCAGTATCGTAACAAACTGGTCATCGTGGATGTATGGGTTAATTGGATTCAGGAATCGCTTGCCAATATCTGCTGTGCCATTGCTTAGTAATGCTAGTTAGGTAATGATAGTGAAACTTCAGGGTAACAAACTTACAAAAACCACAAAACAGGTTAGAACCAATCAAATAAGGTAACTATTGACTTCCTAGATAGGCATTGCCAAGCCTAGCACTGTGTGCACCCACTTTCTATCATTGTGGATTCTCTTTTACTTCATGAAAATTCCCACATCTGAGGAGCAGGCTTGACTCCATTTATCCTTTACCCAACTCTCCTGCAGCTTCCTAGCTGTTTCGTCAATATGTCGCAAACGCGTCGGTCACATTGGTTCCAAACTCTCAGGAACGATCTCCCGTATCCCTTTGCTGCTCGGGTGGATGAAGAAACGCTCAGTAACGAGCATATTGTGAGATTCCTAGTGATTTGTCCTTGATGTTGGCATAATTTGACCTCAAAATAAGCAGGCTTGGTTCACCATATATCTCCTCTTCGTACTCAATGACCGAGAGGGCATACGTCTATCTCGTGCTGCAATGCAGGCCCTTTCTCTACAGCCACTCCCACTCCCACTCCCATTCCCAAATTTTGGCAGGTACCATCAGTCTCTTGCAGACGTCATTGAAAAGCATCGGCCTCTCTTCAGTGTCCAGACCGAGTCTGACTTTCTGGAGCAACCCATAACACTTGAGAGAGCCTTTTTCGGCTTCGTTCGTTACTTATTTCTAGACCCTTATGAAGAGTTTCAAACCAGATTTCTTAATCGAGGATGGAACGCTTTCTTTGCTAGAAGGGTCATGAAGTTGAATTTACAGGAACACGAAGAGGGCCCTTTAAGCTGTTTCGGACAAATTTTAGATCACCCCAATCCTTCCGCACATTTGTCTACTGAGAGACTGAAAGAGCTTGCTTTCACTTATCCCTTTCCAAACATATTTTCTCCCTCTTTTATGGATGGAAGGGGTGCTGGGTTCTTGACTGGGCTCGTGACTCCCATAGGGGCACGGCTTGGTATTCACAGCAGTCAGCGAGGCGCCACGAGGCGACCATTCCATGCAACAGGTCTCGGCTCTCATCCCTTCACTAGGCATAATTCTCAAACACCTTATACTGCCCCAAGAAATAGACCGGCTTCCCCATATATACCTCCCAGAGAAAGATCAATTTCACCCTCTGCGAGCGTATATGGCGTTTATCCTTCATTTCCACGAAGCCTTCCCCTAGCAATGATTCCTATGACAAGATCACGTCGTCGAGATCAACAAGTCCTTGCGCAAACCGGATTCGGTCCTACCGCAGCGGCTTTCAGAAGGTTTCGCCCTCAAACACAAGGGCCCAGAGCCAATATAGAGACCCAGCATCTCGCTCCTGATCATCCTTATAGGTCACTACACCGAAGGACAAGGCAGAGGCAACCAATACCAGGGCACATGCGGGATCCGGAGGGACCAGCCGATGATGCAGTCCCCAATACACCCGTTAGCATAGCAGAGGGGTCCACATGGAATAGAGCCACTTCAAGTGAATATTCAGAAGAACATTCCTCTCGGTCACCACCAATTCATACTCCACCACCATCAGGCTCCCCATCTCCTAGGATTGAGGAGGAGAGTATGATTATTGTTCGGGTAGAACGAGATGGACAATCCGCTCGAGTGATAGTCGACTCAAATGACTCCGGAAGACGAGGAAGACGCGTGCCAAGTTTCCAACAGGATCTCGGTGGTATCATGGATCCTGATGAATGCACAATATGCAAGGGGAGTTGGAGTTGGATCAAAGGAAATAATACAGGGGTGCCTCAAACTAGCCCAGCGGACTGGCGGCTGGTAAGACTACCATGCAAGCATACTTACCATGAGGAATGCCTAGCGAGATGGTTCCTGATAAGTTCCCTGAGCCTTTACCTTATAAGTTCTTTTATTTATTAAAATAAGCTAATTTATGGCATTTTTTTACGCTGCAAGCAGCTGTCCAACCTGCCGAAGAGAATATACGTCGAGTGACTGGATGAATCAAATGGTCGAGTTGGGAAGGAAAGTTAGTTTCATTGAGCCAGCTACAGCAACGACAGCACAGACAGAGGCCCCACAAACTAGAGCAGATCAAGCACCTAGAGATGGTGATGCTAGCCAAAGCACAAATTCCACCAGGAGCTCTTCATCGGCTACTTCTTTAACCGTGATACGGCAAACTGAGTATCCCTCACTTGAAAATGGAGGATACCACGAACAAGTCAGTGAAATAGAGGTATGCCAACCACGGGTATGTATTCGAACATTCATCTGACACATTGGTCTTTAGTCCCCTGGGGAAATAGAGCAAGCGCAGTTTGAAGGGGGCCGTTCTTCGTCTAGCAATTCGACATCCTCCATGGTACACAGCCCAATGGAGGGGCCCTCTGCAGATATCTACAGACTGGGGAGGGTGGATTCCAATGTCGAGGCAAGTTTCCAGTCAAGTAGCACAGAGTCTCTTGATAGCTATACTTATGACGTGGTTACGGCCATGCAAATACTGGACCTCGCCGAGCTTCTTAATGCGGAACCAGAACCAGAGGTTTCTCCAGAAGCTATCCCCATACTGAGTGACTCGGAAGAATCTGAGACAGACCAGGACCAGGAAGTACCAGAAACCACAGTTGATGAAGTTCGTGCTTCATCAACTGCGGAAAGTAGAAGTATATCTATTGTTTCAAGTTCCCACAGCGTTACCGATAGCCACGCTACAGAAGCTGTCTTGGGGCGCCCGTCAAGTAGGGTCAGTGTCTCTTCTTCAACGTCCAGAATTCCGCGAGTATGTAACTCTTGGAATCCCTCAGTTTGCCAGATTGCTAAGTGTGTGAAGATGACACTATCGAGGGTATCGATGACCACCAATGATGGTGTCATTAGCAGGCTACCCCTGACACCACATGGAAGCGCACGTCCTGCAACAGCAACTGACAACCGATCTACTCAGTGGACCAGCTCAGTGTCACAGAACGCTACTACATCTGGGGTAGTCACAATGAGAGATCATATGTTCAGGAGTAGTGTAAAGTCGAGGCTTCCATTACCGTTTTCAGCTGGACCTACGACACAACACGCACATCCACAGAGGGCAAGTACCGCCGGCTCAAGTCTGCGCATCAACAGACTCTCGACTCAGACGCCAGATGGCAGCCTTCGAAATGAAAACTTTAGCCGAGCGAGTGACCAGCCTTCGATTTCCCGTTTATCCCGCTCTTTGACACCAGGTTTCTTAAGGCCAACTAAGAGCTCAGAAGCGAAAGCCAGCCCACAAAGCCCTATCAGGACCGAGCGACAGAAAATTGCCACACCATCAAAACCACCAGCGAGAAAGCCCTCATGGAGATGATGTACCGTGAGCATATTTCAGTGGGAAACACGGAGACTTACCGCTGGGTGCTTTATAAAACCCGAACACAACTGTGGAGGGAATGGTAGCTCTCATGGGTAATGATACCAGGGGACTTTTGCCACAGTTGGTAGACTAACTCAATGACGTGGATCACAATGTTCCTCTATTTTCTGCGCTACTTGTGTTTTTTTGTTTTCATGGTTCGCTTTGATATCCAATAATTCGTATGTGTGTTACTCACACTGATATTTCCTATACAAGGGTGAATGTGTATTTTACTGCTACCCCAGCACTCCTCCGCCTGTTTATTTTGTAGTAAACTACAGATGGATGGAGGCTCAGGGGTTTGGGGCCCAGGCACCGTGAGACAGCTTATACGGCATCAATCAGGATGATTGGAATGAAATTAATTATTATTTATTCTCCAACTGGGATAGGCCTTGTTTCAGGGTAACTAGAACGTTAATGAATTCCTGTGAAATGGGGGAGACTGCTGCCCTTTCCTATTCTCGTAGTGGAGTATGGAAAAGCTGCATGCACCCTTCATGATATAAATCTTTTGGCGTATTCAAGGGGTCCACAAGAATTTTATATCCACTGCCCTTTTCACCTGACACATTGTTGCGCTGGTGCAACAACTGCAACAACCACATCAATAATATCAATATTTTTGACTCAAATCCCCAGTCTGCCTTGAATGGCTTCACGTACTATAGCTAGCTACTCTAACCCCTTCCTCGGTGGGTGAGTGAGTGGTCGTGGAGACTTAGCCTAGATTGTTGCCTTGAAAATAAGTCATTTGTTAGAGGGAGGTGTGTAGGCTATTCAGGTTTCTGCCGAAAAAGCTTAAATTTTTTTCTTACTCAAGTGCTTATTTTAAGCCTGGCAGCTAGGTCGTTTAGTCGTTACCCTGACCGGTAGCCCTCCCACATATTAGAGAATGATAGATAGCAATTCTCCATCTATTCCTATTTGCAAACCCTCATTCCAGCAGCAGCAACGATATAGCTAGTTAAAAGCAACCCAAACCCCGTTTTGATTTTTGACCAAACCAACAGCCCACATTAAGGAAAGAAAAAGAAAAAGAAAAGGGAATCTAGATAGTAAATCCAACAAATTAAAGGGCCAGAAAAAAAAAAGCGCATACCTGCACTCCACAAGCAACATATTGTATCACCATCAGTATTCAGCGGCAAGCCACAACCCTACATGAAGCTCTAGAAAAATAAAGAAAACAGTAAACGAGAATATAGCGGGTGGTTTCGTCAAGAGCAGGCCACTAGCCCATACTCTTACTCCTCCCCCACTGCAATCTTCTCTTTATTCTCGACCAAAACTTCTCACTCCCACTAGCCCCGCTACCTCGTCGGCTACTCCTCGCACTCCCACTAGCGCCAACTCCAGTATCACTTGCTGACCTCGAAAGCTCTCTCTGCCTCATGCTCTGCATGGAGCTCGGTCTACTTTGTGATGTGAGTGCAGCAGTGATCACATCAGCTAGTAGTTGTTCTTTCGGAGGCATTCTCGGAGTTGGCGGGGCCGATTTTGGAGAGGAGGGTCCCGAGACTGGTGTTGGGCTTGCTTGGTATCCGATTTTGATCACACCCTGCTCTGGTGCGGGAGTAATTTCCAGTGGTGCATCATCTTCTGCTACTGTCTCTAGTGGCTCACCTCCCCATTTTGGCTGCGTATCTACCAACAGCTCCACTGGCTCCCCTCTGCCTACTTGTGCCCTCAACATTTTCCGAGGAGCCACCACACCCAAGCCCCCCTCCATCCCCTGAACGGCCTCCACCCCCCTACCCCCGTCACCCCCACCACCCCCGTCATCTCCACCATCCCTTGCACTCTCGTCACCCCCGCCAACCTTTCCCACCTCCTCACCCCCCTCCCCCACCGCCAGTCATCTCGAATTTGCGACTTGCCCCCCACTCCTCTCCTCTGTGGTTCGAACAGCAGGCAACCGCTCGACAACAGTCCCAGTAGGCAAGTTGATTCTAGATACCACGCTCTCACCTCCGGGTGGCGAGGCGGCTTTCATATTCACCTTCTCAGGTGCTGCCGCCTGAGGCGCTGGGCTCACCAGTGGCGGTATCGAAACTGGTGCTGCCAAGGAAACAGTAAATCCCTCAGACTTCTTTGGTTGCGGGACAGCCTCCTCCTCTTCCTCTTCATCACCATTCTCTTCCTTCTGGTTATCCTTCTCCGCACTCTCACCCTCACTATCACTCTCACTCTTACTCTCACTCTCACTCTCACTCTCACTATAATCCTCACCCGCCTCCTCACTTCCCCACCCACTCCCGACACCCTCGTCGTCCACTCCGTCCAGCACCACCAATCTCTCTCCTCTCGCCTCCGTTTCCTCCTCAACTCCATACCCATGCCCAATTTCACAATCCCTCAAATCACTGCCCTTTCCAACCCTCGCTCCACGGCCAAGTATACACTTGTCCAACTTCACATTCTCCTCAATCACACAACCTTCGAGCAAGACACAGTCCATAAGTCTTGCACCTTTGCGAATAGTGACATTTGGCCCAAGAACACATCGCTTAATAACACATTTCTCCATTACAGTGCAATTAGGTCCAAGCAAGCAGTCTTGCGATGTTATTGTAGTCTTCTCTGCGATATTACATGTGGGGTCAATTTTAGGCTGTGCGTGTATGTCTGCCCCAGCTTCCACCGTATTTGCAGAGGTGGCTGGCTGTCCTGGGAGCGCAACATCGGTTTTCGCCAGTTGTAAACATGTCTCCCGAAAAAGTTGTGGGGTATCCACACGCCTGATGAACGGTGTTGGTGGTTGTGCACTAGGGGCATATTCCTCTGGCGTCAACACAGCGGTAATTTTCGGAATACGGTTCAACAATAGCTCATGGGTTCTCAGTGGTTGAAGGCTTGAAAGGCTTCCCGACATGGATTGCGGGGGCGTGGGGGTCGAGCTTCCTGTGGTGTCATGACTATCACTTCGGTTATGCCCGGTTACTCTAGGAGCAAACTTCAAGGGTGTTACCACGCCGTTAAACCCAGCGGTTCTTTTCAGGTTAGACACTTGAGTAGTGCTCCTCCCGCCAACATCAAAGTCCTCTTCCTCATCTTCAGCATTGTCAACACCGTCATTACCAGCAGACCGAGGGCGCTTCGTAAGGGCCCATTCCAAGCCCATCTTTTCCCCAAGGCCTTTTTGCCAGGTGCATTTCGCAAGCCAAGGGATAACATCATCTTTGAGACTGCTCAACTTGGGATTTGCCTTGATGAACTCGAGGACCCAGTGTGGGAAGATGTAAATGTGTGCATCACGGTGTGTGTGTGTCCGAAGGGAAATTTGGGGATGGCGGCTCAATAGACTATGTCGTATGGGGTAATCCGATGAGTCTGTAATGCCTTTGAGAGCGGCTGGAGGGTGTGTTTGGAGAAGTGAGTGTACTGTTGTAGTGGATGGTGTGAATGATGCAGCACTAGTAAAGGAATTGTAAAGAGCTTGAGTGCTTTTTGCTCGAGCCGGAGTGACGATAAGGGCATCGGTTTCTGTTCTGGTACATTAGCAGTAGTCCCCCATACTATTTTCCAGGGATAACAGCCTTACCCTGACCCTTCACTGCACCTTCACCCCCAACTCCATACCAAAGCCCCAACATTCCTCTCCTTCCATCTCTACCGTCTTCACCATTCCTGTGGCCTGACCCACCACCACCAAATGCCGCTTGCTCTAACATCCACACCTGCACAAGATTCGACAATCCCATCCCCTGTACAACCATGTCACATGGCAACACTATAAAGTCACCTTTGATCCACACCTTGCTATGAGCAACCCTGAGGACATCAGCTGACTGGAGACTATCGTTCAGCGAGCTCGGGGCTTCAATTTGTGCATCGATGTTTTTCCAATAGTGGTTGAGTGAGGTACTTGTGAAGGCGGAGGATTTGAAGTGGGATTGGATTTGGGAATGGTGTTCTTGCAGAGTGAGGATGAGGATGGCTGTGGTGAATGAAATTAGCCAAAGCTGAAGGAGGAGAAGAGGAGGGAGCTCAGGTGTACAGACACCTTACACCAGCCTTCTCGCAGTAGTCGAGGGCATAGTATATCATGGGCCTATTTGCTACCGGGAGCAGGGCCTTGGGTATGTCCTCTGGCTGGGTGTATGGATACAGACTAGTTCCACCCCCACAGAGAATGACGGCCTGGAAACCAAGATCTACCACAGGCGGCATGGCTGGTGGGTGTAGTACGTATAGCTAGCTGCTTCAGCGGCGGCGGGGGGGGGATTGTTAATGTGGTGCTGGCGATATATTTGTCTCCAAACACCAGTGGATGAGCCTTGACTCATTGTATATACTGTATCCTCCCACCAGGAAGCTTGGCGTCGTGCTTACTGTACCTGATGTTGGATGTCATGTCACGTGCCCCAAGCCGTATGAAGTGTATGTACTCCTTACAGTGCAGTGCTTACTGTAGTACGGCGCGAGCACTTTCAAGCCTCCTGCTCAACCTCGCGAGCCGAACACGAGCCGAACACACGGATTGCCATTGCCTACTGCCATCTTCAAATCTCCGTACTGTACCACCACCACCACCATCCTCAAATCTATTGCACTGTGTACTGTACCTATCCTCTACCTCCCGAGTGTTTTTCCCTGCCTCGGTAGAGTAGCCATCCATTCTGCTTTCCTTCCTTCCACCTTCACATCCCTCCCAACACCGCCAACACACGTCCTCGATATATGATAGACAGCATTGCTACAAGGTAGGGGCCTGCGTGCGTGCGTGTGTGGCATTATATAAAGCAAATCCAGAGTCTCCCCCCTGGCTCGATTTCAGCTTGAATCCGCTGTTGTCGCCCTCGCAAGCACATACCTATAAACGAAGCTCATCCACATTAGTCTGGTTCATCAATATACTGTACCAACCAGCGTTAACCCACGTGAACCAGACCTTCAATCAATCAACATCAACCCCCCCCCAACTCTCCCAGGCTTGCATCTCATCTTCCCAAACATTATACATCATCACATCAAAACAGATAACCATCCCCACTGCTTCGAATAGTATCCGCTCTCCTCCTCACTTGCACTCCCCCAATACCCCCCATCATGAGCGCCCCTCGCTCCTCCCGAAGCTGGCGCTCTAAATCCGTCCTCGTTCCCCTCGCCCTCTCTGTCGCCGCCGCCGCCACTGCCGCCGGAATCTGGCTCTGGCTCGATGACCATGACCACCACCACCACCACCACTCTCACGACATCCCATCCGACTCTGAACACGAGTCCGATGCCGGCGGGCACAACCCTCACTCCTCAAACTCCTTCTCTGCGCTCAACGATGCTCGCTCTAAACGCCGCCCACTCCCCCCCCACCGAACCTCCTCTGGCAGCGGCAGCCCCTCCTCAAAACCCCCACCTCCACCATTAGGCACTATCCCAGACTCCTCTACACGCCCCCCCCTGTCCCGCGTAGACGAGGAGTCTGAACGAGAACACCTAAGAAGTGTATCCTCCGTCCCATTAGGAATTACCTCACCTGTGAGTGCTAGCTCGGGTGGTGGATCACGGGCATACGTCCCCCCCGTCAAGACCCGCACGGTCGCGTTCGTCGTCTCAGCCCAATCCGCGTCATCAAACACCCTCCTGACGCTCCTACCCAACCCACTAACCATCCCTTCAAACACTACCCTTCACGTCTTGATCTATACCCCAGAACTCAGCCAGTCCGCCCCAGCCGGTACTCCCCATGCGGCAACTACACAAACTCAACCTCCCCCACCGTCAAAAATCCACGATCTAGCATACTCAATCCTTCCCGTGACGTATCCGAAGGAATATATCCTCCCCTACACTACCCACCCCACAGGCACATCTTCCTTACTTCGCCATCTCTCCCCCGATGTTGTGTATATGGAGGAAACACTCGCCGGGGAAGACGGCGGGACGCTTAGAGCTTTGATCTCGAAAGGATGGGTGAGGGAAGGGATTGTGGTACTGGGGACGGGACCGGGGGCGATTGGTGGGAAGGGTACACAGGATCCAACGTTAGCGGGCTTGGTCGACTCGAGTGATGAGGAGGGAATTGAGAAGATTGAGTATGGGGAGGCGGGGGTCAAGGGGAAGGAGAAGGCCGCGGGGGAGAAGGCTGTGCAGAAGGGGAAGAGGTGGTGGGATGAGCCTGGGTGGGATGGGGGGATGGGAGGGGGAAGTGTGCTTGAGCGGTCGTATTTGGCGGAGGATTGGCAGAGGAGGGTGGTAGATAGGAAGTAAGAAGGGAGTTAGTTGGTTCTGCATAAAAAAATTTAGGGGATTAGAGAATATTTACCCTTAGTTTTGTGGGGTTATGGAGACGAGGCGAGACGAGATGAGGTATGGTTTCAAATGTGTATGGCCATGGGGAGCACAGGGTGGTATCTATTTTGCTGATTGACTGATTGCTTTGTTTATTCGTTCCCAAACCTCTTTTTTGAGCTTTTTCCCCCGATTTTATGTTGTCCTTCATTGTGAGCGAGCGAAGTATTTTTGGTGTTCTCGTGGGGCAGTGCAGAACTTGAAATGGAATGAAATATCTAAACATTTCAAAAATGTCTTACTTATAGTATATGTTCTGGACCGCTCGCGGGCAGATACATACTATGCCCCTCGCGGGCAATTTATATAATTACTTAGTATGGTGGAAGATGCAGTGTTTATAGAGCTATATTTAATTCTTCAGTTCTAGATCAGATTGAAGCTGGTTCTAAGCTCAGAGTGTCGTGGACAGGTAGTATAGCAAACAAACGTCATGCTGCCCATATTTTTGATATGGTCAGTGCAAGCGAAGACAGAGCTAAAACTGATTCTCGTGCCCAGACCGATTTATTTTTTGGGCGTATTAAATCATAACAAGCGGCTATATACAAAAGCTATTACAGCCAGAGCGCAATCAACTATTAACTAAGCATAGTGTACTTGTTAACAACTAGCACCCACCACGGTTTCTGTCTCATGTACTTGCAAAAAATCCTGTTCAAATCGCCGCTGCCAATGGTTTAAAAATGACCTCAAATGCTCCATCTATTGCCACACCAAAGTGTCAACTGATCATGACCTCCTCACCATTAGTTGAGCGGACACAAATTGGGCTGTTAGAGGACATCCCCACCGATCCGGAACTGCTTTGCTGGGCCAGCTTCAGGGCCGATACCGCCAGCACCGGAATCAGTCATAGAGGTTTTTTTTTTGGAAGCCGCAAGTATAGTTATTTCTGTGTTATATAGCTCTAGTTATGCAATCAATTCAACTGCGTTGTCTACCATATTAAGTAATTATATAAATTGCCTGTGGGCGGCCCAAAACATATACATATACCCACTAGGTCCATGCATCGAACATTGGCTGCCAAGACTGCACATATGTTGAGCACTGCTGTAGGGGCTACCTATGTCGGCATTTTGGTACACTGCCGAGGATATGGGGATGGATGTACATTGTGATATTCTATATAGTGCACACTCTTCCTTATGAGAACTAGAAATTACCCCTCCCCATGTAACGGGAACACAAAACCCCTCCTTGAAGCAATTTATCCAAATCAATTCTGGCTTGTCGCACTCTAAATATATCAATTTCATTGTTTATTTCTGGTTATATGTTGCACAATTTGTGTCATAAAGGTTACCCTCAACCCACAATCATGTTACCCTGAGTTTGACCTGTCGGAGATGCAGTAAGTATTCCAAATCATTAAGTACGCAGATGTGGTTGTCAGCGGCGCCCAGAGCTGTCCTTGGTCAAAACCCAGCTCACTCTTTTTGCCAAACAGTATGTGCACTGTTGCCAGTGACCTGTCACTACACTTACTCCCGAAATTTCCGCTGACCGCAGTTAACGTGCTCAGCACTAAGTTTTTGCTCAGCTGAGATATACTAGCTGGTTTAGGCAAACCCGCGGGGTTAGGCTGAGTTGAGGCCTAGGGAAACAACTACGCTCTACAACATAGTTACCCTCATCTGCTGCCGAAATCAACTTGAAATATAACCAACCCCCACTCTAGGCTAAATATCAGGCGGGTGAGCTT
>Ga0307514_10002705_pt1 | contig 17938 bp, 22 predicted proteins | sample 16_EM_MG_FD_203088 | JGI IMG/M metagenome (GOLD analysis project Ga0307514, IMG submission 203088) | Populus trichocarpa ectomycorrhiza microbial communities from riparian zone in the Pacific Northwest, United States - 16_EM | ecosystem: Host-associated > Plants > Roots > Unclassified | place... | reverse complement strand
GGGCCCACTAATACGCAGCAAAATCCCCTGCTGGGAGTGGATATTTTATCGATGGGTCACAGTTTACGGGGACGCAGGCGGAGGAATCAAATGTAGTATGGGTCCAGTCAGTAGTCATCGACGTCGATAGTGGGGAATTTTGCTTGCATGTTTCATATCAGGGTTTCATGTTAGGATATTGTAAGAATAGCACTCTTTGTACGATATACACAGGCTCTATGTTTATCAATTTGCTTTAATTTTCTTCAGCACGTGACATGTTACGTCTCGAGAAGATGAACCGATTTAGTATGAGTTCAGGGTAATATTAAGTGCACACATTTGTACCGGTAACTCCTGAAGCTTAGTAACCATATCTACCTATGTAGTTAAACGCTCAGAATCTGTTGAAAGTATGCTAGCGTTGCTACGGAGAATGCAACTCTGAGAATCTACCCCGGAATGCTATGCCATGGAGAATGCAATACTAGCGTGGGATGGGGAATGCTACAGGGAGTTGAATTAGCTGAATATCTACGTATCATTCAGAAGTTACCTTCACGTGACTTCACGTGGCTTCACTTTATTAAACTAATACTTTGTCACTACGTAGCTGACCTATGCTGGCAGGAAGAGGTCATAGACTGAGGTACTTGTCCAGTATTTTTTTGAGATGTTTTAGTATACAAGAAGCTTATAGCGAGTACTTACTGTTGCCTGAAAGGAGAGTCGAAATGCCAACGCAAGCACTATTTCATAGCCTCACTCTGGGCCTCTGCGATAATGAACTTTCCTTTCGCAGCAGAGATCTGCCGTACCTCCTGTCTCACTGTCCGTGGGGTCTTTCTCGCTTCGTAAACGTACATCCTTGCGTCCCGCCATGAAACTCCCGGCTCCGTTGGTTATACCTCCTCTTTGGTGTTTTCATACTTCAGAGACACCCCCCTTGTTTGAACCAGTATCCCTTTCAGTGGTTGGAATCTGAACCCTAGTCTTGTCTGGACTTGTGCCGCGGTCATGCTGGAATACGAAGCCTTTGGGTTTGACATTTGCTTCTTCGTGTTATCGTTATCGTCAGGAACAGGTACATAACTCATATCTGGGTTCACTAACCGTCAGAATCATTCTGTCATTGATAACCGATTAGTCTTGTGCCCAGATCCTGGAAGGAGGATAATCGATGTGACTTGCCGATAAACTGTCAAAGGGTTTTGCCTAGGGGACTGTGCCCAAATATGTAGCCTCGTGCCCTGGCGTTATCAAGTCACTGCAGTATAGTACTCAGTAGCCTTTAATGATAAGAAGCATAACTTGGCATGACAAACTCTTCTTTTCTCAAATATTTACATCTAGAGATTGACCAGAAGCAAGAGCTTACAGTATTCAATTTCTTGATGTGCGAGCAACCCGTGGCTATGAAATCGCGTTGTAAAGTAGAAAGAGTACATACGTATATAATCATTTCCAATTGCCTAAGCACGGTATGAATTGCTTCGAATCCCACTCCCCTCAAAAAGAGTGCTGCCACAAAAGATAGGGGGACGGGGGGATACCTACATGTACCTAGCAGCAAGTAAGTCTCCTATTCTTGTTGTAGTCTAGCTTGACTTTCCTTGGAATTACACTTGGTACATAGATAGATTACCTAGTGCAGGTGGCCACATGTACTCGAGTACACAGTGGACCCAACCTCATGTAGTTAGACAGGCGCAGTAGGCGCACTTGTCCTATATATGGGTAAGTAAACCCAAACCTTCAAACGGGGCCGTCTCATAGCCCCTCGGGGAAAAGACGTATAGACTCAAAATAAATAAGTAAATAAATAAATAAGAAGAGAAAAAGGTATAGATTGCGGGTTTCAGAAGTAATGTAAGGGTGCTCAACAACTTTGTGGATTGATTTTAGGTACATACTTCACAGATAGAGTAGCTTGGCACTCTGCATTTGTTGAGCTCTGCTGCCTCGGGAGATCATCCTCCCCACATCCTGCCCCCACCAACTATTCCCTCAATTCCCCCACACCAGGCTCGAGCGCCTCCTTTTGCCACACCCGCCTCAGACATTAGAGACAATGTCGGCCAACAACACCCACAAAATCAACATCCTCGTCTACTCTGGACCCGGCACTACCACCGAATCCGTCCGACATGTCCTTTACTCCCTCCGTCGCCTTCTCTCACCCCACTATTCCATCGCCCCCGTCACCCCTGACACCATTCTCAAAGAACCCTGGCAGCCGAGCTGTGCCCTCCTCGTCATCCCCGGTGGTGCAGATCTTCCGTACTGTCGCGCCCTAGACGGAGATGGAAATAGGAAAATTACACAGTACGTCCGGCGGGGAGGATCGTTTTTGGGGTTTTGCGCGGGTGGGTACTATGGGGCTGCTAGGTGTGAGTTTGAGCCCGACGATAAGGTGATGGCGGTAGTAGGGCCAAGGGAATTGAGATTTTTTGAAGGGAAGTGTAGGGGGGGTGCATTTAAGGGATTTGCATATGCGAGTGAGGCTGGAGCGAGAGCAGCGAGGGTAGGGGTTGAGGTAGGGGCGTTTCACGGGGAGGGAAAGGAGGAGGTGCCAGGGGAGTTTATATGCTATTATAATGGGGGCGGGGTGTTTGTTGATGCGGATCAACTTGCGAGAGAGAGTCAGGGGAATAAGGTCACTGTGCTAGCGAGGTACCTTGACCCATTGGATGTGAAAGATGTAGGGAATGCAGCTGTCGTACACATGAAAGTTGGAGAGGGGAATGTCATTCTCACAGGCCCACACCCAGAGTTTGCAGGGTGTAATCTGGATCGGAATGCGGGAGGGAGAGAGTATGGAGAATTGGTTGATAAAGTTACTGAGGACCATGAGAAGCAGGCGGGGTTTTTGAAAGGGGTGTTGAGGAAGTTGGGGTTGAGGGTCAGTCAGGAGTCATATATGTTGCCGAAGCTGACGGTGCTGCATTTAACAAGTGTTTACCCGGAGGATGTGGGGAGCTTGTTGGAGAATTTAAGGGTTGCGGGGTTGATCACGAACGAAGGGGACAAGGAGATGATTTTTGCAGAGAATGATACGTTTATTGTTCAGGACAGGGGAAAGGATTTATCCCTCTCTAACCTATCATTAAAAGATACCCCCGCCTCAGGAGATGATGTCCAAGATGAGCAGCAGGAGGGCGAGAGTAGCGAGTCACAGGCAAGCAAGCCCAGCGGTCCAGAATCCGACACAGCAAGTGACAGAATCATCGACTACCACAAAATCATCAAAACCATCCACCCCCACCCCATATTCCAGCCCTCCAAATCTCTCACCCCCTACTTCAACCACTCCCTTTACTACAAATCCCTCACCACCTACCGCTCCCAGTCCCGCCTCTCCCCAAGCCAATTCGGCTCGTTCCTCCTCTATGGTGAAGTAGTCACCAGCACCTCCACCATGCTCGACAAGAACTACTCGCTGCTCGAGAAGCTTCCTAATGGGTTGACTTCCATTGCAACATTGCAAGTTGCTGGCCGAGGCAGGGGGAACAATGTCTGGGTAGCCCCCTTAGGCGGGCTTTCATTCTCCACAATCCTAAAACACGCAATGGAATTATCCGTCCAAGCACCAGTCGTATTCATCCAATACCTAACCGCCATAGCTATTGTGGAGGGAATCAAAACTTACGCCCCGGGGTACCAAGATATGCCCGTGAAGCTGAAGTGGCCAAATGATATCTACGCCGAAGATCCTTCTCCTCCCCCGCCAGGGTATAACCCTCAAAAAGGGCCACGGTACGTGAAAATTGGTGGGATCCTAGTCACGAGTACATTTACCAATAACGCGTTCCACCTCGTCATCGGCTGTGGGATAAACACTGCAAATACCCTCCCAACTACATCCCTAAACCTCCTCCTCTCAAAATTAAATTCCCAACGAAGGAAGTCGCAGCCATCTGCTACTCCCCTCCCGTCTTACCAGCCTGAGCGCCTCCTAGCTCGAATCCTGGTAGTCCTGGAGGAGTTTTATTATAAGTTTGCCCTATTGGGGTTTAAGCCCTTTGAGGAGACATACTACAAGTACTGGATGCACAGTGACCAGCTGGTGAGGTTGGAGATGGAAGGGGGAGCGAGGGCGAGGGTGAGGGGGGTTACGATGGATCATGGGTTGTTGAGGGCGGAGGAGGTTATAGGGGATGGAGAGGATGAGAGGAAGACTGGCAGGGTCTTTGCCTTGCAGAGTGATGGGAATAGTTTCGATTTCTTTAACGGATTGCTGAAGGTAAAAACCTAGATCCCTCCCTAGTGGGGGAGGAAGAGGGGGATTGATGCTGACTTGTGAAAAAATAAACCAGGAGGGCGAGGGTATAGAGGAGTGCGCAAAGGATTATAGATGGGTGGTGGAGTCTAGAACCTCAAGGCTTTGATTATAGAATGGGTATTCGTTATTATGGTGGGGTATTAAAAAACGTGAGCTTATTTAATTGATAGTTACCCTGAAATGATGCTTATGCATGATGCTTTTAAAGTTTACAGTGTGGTGCTTATGCATTGACCATCTACTCTACCTATCAGATTGAGAAGCCGTGATATATTGAACCCTTTCGCCTAAAATTACAAATACGCTGGGTGGGCAGCTCCAGCTCAGTCATGACCATTTCGGTTAGATCCACTCCCTACCTGCCCCTAAAATACACTTTGTTCATATTACACTCTTCCACTCACCCTCCACTCCACAAAGTCCTTCGTCAAAAAGCTCTCTTGCCCTGGCACAGGGTATACATCCACTGTCTCCGAATTTTCACCATGCCTGATCTTCCACACCATCCCATCCTCTGGCACTGTCTCCTTCAACCACTTCAGTAATCGGTTCGTGAAATTTATACATGTGTTCCCGTCCCAGGTGTTTCTACCTTTCTTAGCGATAGAGGGGAGGGAGGTAGTTTGTAGCTCATCGAGGGATTGGAGGATGCCGTTGCGGTCACGGAAGCCGACGATGATTTTTTGGACCCCGAGGAGGAAGGATTGTGCCCTGTGTCAATGGTGAGAATGGTGTTCATGAAATTGGGGCCAAGAGGTGGGGCGAACCAGAATCGTAACATCTTCCGCTCAAACGCAAGAGCATCGTTATCCGAGCGAATTTCTTTCGAGGTTTTTAACTCCACGTATATAGGTGGATTGTCCACTGATCTAGGCTCACCCTGCCACAATGCGTCCACTTCACCTCCCAACACTATTCGAGTTTGATCAAAGCCCGTTTTGACGATTGAGCACCACTGGGCTTCATTATTTACAACTTCGTTTTCCCGAGATTCGATTTCGGATCGGGTGCACTCTGCCCACCAGGCAGGAAGTGTGGAAAGCGTCTCGAATTTGTAGCCCCAGAAGGTGCCGAGTTGCATTTGGTAGTTTTGGGCTTCGTGGGCCCGGGAGAGAAGCTTGAAGGTGTGGGATTCCTCGATGTAGATTGTGTTTTGGAATTTTATGGCGTGCATTTCGAAGCTGTCGTGGGGGTAGGGGTGTTAGTCGTGGAGTGAATGAGATGAACTGAGGTTGTCGGACCTACTTCGGGGGTCGAAGGGGAGGCACATGATCTGTGAGAGTTAGTATACATATTCCATACCTAACTCAGTACCCAATGCTCTGGTCTGAACTGACCTTGGTCATCATGCCCCTCCAAGTAACAAAATCCGCAACAACCCTCTCACCAGTCTTCTCCTCAAGCTTCAATATAGCAGCCAGCAATCCATCTAAATGCTCATCCACCAAATCATCATGCTTCACAAACGTCTCAAATCCCCTCGACAGAGCCGCCCCCAGCTTCGGCGGCCAGTACCACCGTAACGAAGAATCATCATGTCGTAGTTTATGCTGCTCGTCAAACGAGAAACTTGTAACTTCCTGCGTATATTGCCGAGGGTCACTGACGTCAGTCCGCAGAACAATTGTATTCAGGATTTCACACAATGCTGCATATACCTGAGGCCGTTTGATAGTTGCAGAGGCACCACAAAAGCTGCTGAGCGGGTAGATTTGAAACTGTGGTTTGCTTTGCGCCATGTGGTAGTGTTTGCATCGCGAGCTTGCACGCGAGTCCTGTGGCTGCAAGCTTTACCCGATGAGAACCTTAGTGCTTAGTGCAGTCATTGATCCAGCCTTAGGTAATGTACGACTCAAACAACAGAAATGAGTCCCACCTAAAGTCCACCATACCATATCCTTGCGACGGCTGCTTATACAACTACCAGTGTGCTTTATTTGAGCTTCAAATCGAACCAAAAGCTTTCATTAAACCAAATCTCCTGTTAATTCATCGTATTAAAGATGTCTACCTCAGCTCGTCGCCGCCTAATGCGAGACTTCAAGGTATCTTCAACTTGTTCTCCATTATGAACCCTGGATAATAGCTAACCCCCTTCCTTCCCTAGAGGATGCAAACTGATCCTCCCGCCGGAGTCAGTGCCTCTCCCGTAGCAGATAACGTAATGACATGGTGAGCTGCTACCCCTCCTCCTCCAATAAGTATCTCGACTGACTTATCTATCTCCGATATAGGAATGCCGTGATTATAGGGCCGGCGGACACTCCCTTCGAAGATGGAACCTTCCGTTTGGTGATGCACTTTGAGGAGCAGTACCCGAATAAACCTCCATCAGTGAAGTTTATAAGTCAAATGTTCCACCCGAATGTGTATGCCACCGGGGAGCTTTGCTTAGATATCTTGCAAAACCGGTGGAGTCCCACTTATGATGTTGCGGCTATTTTGACCAGTATCCAGAGGTGGGTGGCGTGATACCCGGCCCTACGGCACAGAGCCCTATGCTGATGCAGGATTATGTAGTCTTCTTAACGATCCAAATACCAGCTCACCGGCGAATGTGGTATGTATCACTGCGGATCGGTGTTATGAAATCAATCCTAATAAACCCCACAGGAAGCAAGCAATCTCTACAAGGACAACCGCCGTGAGTACGTCAAGCGCGTCAGAGACACAGTGGAGAAGAGCTGGGAAGGGTGTTAGGACACTATACGCCACGCAAATAAACAAGTCTAGTTAAATTGTGTAGAAGCACCACCACAACATGCATCAACGAACCTCGAGTTTGCATCTACGATAGGAAACAGAATGGACATTAACGACAAATTAATGGCAGGAGAATTTTGGAGTTACAAGTTTATCAGCACTTTGTTGGCGGCTTTCATGCTTTTTTTTCTTTCCTTTTTTTACTCGGCCATTCCTCTTCTATGTCACTGTTTCTTGTTGGGACACCCCCACGCTGGGGTGCCCTTTGCATTGTTTTATTCGCCGCCTTATTGTAAATTGATCCAATCATTTACTCTGATCGATGTAATGGTATTATGAGAACCCACATGATGTTTCTCCACTATCATGCCTCAGGGCTCCACGATAACGCAGAGCCAAGCTATCACCCCCATTTCGTAATCTCACCTCCCCACCTCCTCACCGTCCTGTGCCTCCCCCCCCCTATGTCCTCTCCCTCCCCTTCCTCCCCCTTGCCCACTCAGGTGCTTTATAACCCTCTCTTTCCCCCTCGGCACTCCTTTATTCCTCAACCTCTCTGGCAATTCCTTGACCATCCCCTTCCCCTGCTCCCAAATAACCCCCAACCCCGCACTTCCAATATCCACAACCTTCTCCACATACTCCATCCCTAATAACCCACCTTTCTCCGTATCTCCCTCAGAGAGTACTACCTCGTTTTCACTTCTCCAGAATGGAATGCCTGCAGCAAGGGCCTTCGAGAGATCGATGTAGAATAGAAGGTGTGCGTCACGGCGCATACCAGAGATGACGGTGGAGTTTTGGGGGAGGTTGGGTGCGAAGTGGATATGGTTACGACCCATGGGTTTTAGACCGCCGGAGGCGAGGATGGGGTCCAGAAAGGGGTAGAAGGTGCCGTGGATACAGTGTATGGGGAGGTTATTAGGGGTGATGGGAGTTAATTGGAGGTCAGTGGAGGAGAGTGGAATAGAGTGGCCTTGGGTAGCGCGGATGAGGTAGGAGGAGAGATTGTTTGAGAACGAGGGGTTGAGGGTTAGTGTGGAGGTGGTTGTTGTTAGGTCAGAGGTTGTTGTGGAGTTGGCGGTGAATGTTGTGGTGGAGGTGGAGGTTTTCTTCTTGAGAGGGATGGGCACAGGGTTCCCCTCGGAATCGATAGTGGCGAGTTGGTATCGTTGTTTATCGGATTCTTGTACGAGGCGCTGGAGGGTGTCGAATGTGAGGTTTAGCCGGTGGAATTTCGGCAAATCCAGCTACTTGAAGTTAGCTATTATGTTGCAGGCTGATGTGCAGCACACGGAGGGAGACTTGCGAGATCTTTGACATTGGCATATCCGTCTGGTCGGATTGGTAGTCCCTCCTTGATTGCACCGTGCCGGAGAATGAAACTCAGTGCTTTGGATATTACTACGTCTCCACTTTGCCCTCCTCTGCCTCCCTCGTCCCTACGGCCGCGACTGCCTTTGTTTTCTCGGGGCATATGTGAGAATCTGTGTCTGCAGCCCCCGGAACTGGAGCTTCTGAAATGTCGTACAAAGGGGTTTGGATATGGTGTAGTAGGTTTAACGAAGGTGGCAGTTGGTGGGGTATTGAATAGCCTTGTGATGGGAGGTTGTGAGATGGGCCCAAGTCTTGCTATGGGGATACTTGACCTGAAGGGATGGGCTTTACGAAGAAAGGATTCGTAGTTGTGAGTCACTGTAAAAACATATAGAGACATGGGTCATTATGAGCAGGCAGTGCTCCTTCAATTACCACCTCCACTGGGAAAGAAGACTCCATGTCGCTTTTTAAGACATAGGTCGAGCTCACGCAGGAAAGTCGATATGCAAGGTCAAAAAGAAAGTGGCTTTAACGTGAGCTCAGCCTATATACAGCTGTATGACTTAAAAAGCGACATGGAGTCTGTGGAGGTGGTACTGTGGGAGGTTCGTGCACGTGACAGCGCTAAGAAGGCTCGATTCTACTCACCCACGTTTCCATGCCTTCCATGCTAAACTTTCTATATAGAAATACCTGCAGATTAGCCTTTGTTTTTTTTGGGGGAAAGATGGGACCTTAAGCGTTGCACTCTCTTAGCCTGTGATGACTTTCGAGAAAGGCTTAACCCAGAAGTATAGGGAAGAGCCTGGAGAGAATGCAAGGAGCAAAAAGATTCACTATACTCTTGCTGCAACGACGGGAGATGCATATTGTGGGAGTATTTCTGAGACAAATACGCGAGAGGAGCTGAGTTTTGCTGGGCGGGAGGCGGCCGAGCATGACAATATACCTGTACGGAAGAGGAAGACCTGGTGGGATGGGGGTGAGAGTAACTGTTTTAGAACTGCCCAATGGTGAGATTTTATGTGCGAGGAGAATAAGTATTACAGTTTAAGATCCTTGGCTGACATAAAACTCTAGGACAGCAGATGGGAGATACCTCATTACAAATAGTGAGGATAGTGGAGTAAGGGTATTTGGATTGTAAACTTGGTCCGAATTCTTCTGGCGGAAGATACTTGCTAATACTGTACTGTAGGCCGCCGGAATGGTCAGAGAGCGGCGAACCTCTCGACCCAAATTATATACCTCAATTGAAGCCTTACTCTGTCATCTACGAGCCAGAGAGTGTATACTCCATTGGCATCTGTCCATGGATTCTAGATGGTATACCTCGCCACCCGTCTTTCTCCCATGAAGCATTAACGCTCACCTCCTCTCCAGATCCTAACATGAACTGGTTCATCACTTGTGCCCGAGATAACCCTTTACATCTATATACCCTCACTGGCAAAGTCCTCTCCACATTCGTTCTCCAAAATGCCAACACGGAGAGATTCCTCTCCCCGCACTCCATTATCTTCTCTCGGCAGGAACCACATTTCATCTGTGGCACCGAATCCATGATTAGTGTCTTTGACCTTAACCAGCGAGAACCCCTCACTAAACTCCACACTATTCCATCACGGAAACATACATCCTCTGCCCAGACAATGAAAGGGATAGTTAGCGCCATGGATATCTCCCCAGAGAGCGGGGTTCTTGCTGCTGGAACGCTCACTAGGTCCGTTGGTCTTTATGACCAGGAGGGGTCAGGAGAGGTAGTATCAGTATTTTCAGTTGCAGAGGAGGGCGAGCAGACACCAAATTCTCTTAGGGGGGTTACAGATATACGATGGAGTTCGTGTGGGACGTATCTTTATGTAGCGGAGAGGAAAAGCGAGAAAATCACGGTTTGGGATGTGAGAAAGCTATTTGCCAAAGTTGCAACACTCACTGGGAGAGAAGCATTTACGGCGCAGAGGATGGGGATTGATGTATTTCTTGGAGAAGGGGCAAGGGATGTGGTAGTTGCTGGAGGTTTGGACGGGAAGATAAAGATGTGGGATGTCCATGGTGATACAAGCCCCATGGGGCAGTGGGAAGCACACAATGGTGAGTCCGTGCGAAGCTTAAATTCAACCAGAGTAGGAGAATACTGATGAGAGATAGATCCGGTGTCCGCAGTGGCAGTAAACCCTGCATGGCCGGGGTTGATTGCCTCCTGTTCTGGGCAAAGAAACCACTCGAGAAGACTTTCCGATAATCAGCCCCCGAATATAGACAATACCCTCAAGTTCTGGAAATATGCTGGTAAAATTACATCGCACCTTGATGCTGGGTCCGAGGACTTCGGACCATATCCTTTGCCAGATGAAGTGGCTCCTGATATCGACAGTCCCGAAGCTGCTGCTTTGGGCGATACTAAGACCACTGCTCAGGGTAATATCGCCGGTGCTATGGAAACAGAGAGCGCAGTAATCACCAAAAATCAGGTTGCCATGAATCCTGTTGTCACGGCTGAAGCCATCATTGAGTCGGCCGTTTAGGAACAAAGTATACAGGAAACACAAACAAAACATTGAGGAGATTATGTCTTTTCTTTTTGATTTGGCATCACTAAATAAGACATTATGAAGCTTCATTTTTAGTAAATATGACCATTGTACTTAGTACGTTTATGTCTTCGGTGCCAAGATTTACAACATCCAGACTTTTTCACAAAGCAACCTACCACCACCACAACCCATCAACCATCCAGCATGTCTCCCCCAGAAAAACGGATCTTCTCAATAAAGAACAAGCTCGCCCGGCAGCGATTCAATGTCAAAATAAAAACTAGCAGCAGCAGTGACAAGCACAAGTTCCGTGCACAGCGAAAGAAAGATGAAGAGAAGAATCCGGAGCTGAGAGTGGAGCGGCTAAAGAAGAATATCCCAGTTACGCTGGATAGAGCGAGGATATGGGATGAGAGGGTGTCGGGGGCATACCAGGCGTTAAAGGAGCAGGAGTTGAGGAAGCGGAAGGCGGATGAGGAGGCTGAGATGCAGGATGAGAGTGAGGAAAACGGCGGAATGGATGATGTTGATGTTCGGAAAAGGAAGAAAGCAAAGACGGGATTGGGGAAGGGAAAAGTAGAGGAAGAGCTTGATTCAGAAGCACTAGCCGAGGCCGCCCACGAAGCAGCTATGCAAGCCCGTGCTGAAGCCGCAGAAGCAGCATTACTCTATCCCACTCTCCCAATATCTACAACATCTACATCAACTCCCACCACCACCCCAGAACCAAAACTCCTCATCACCACCTCTCGAAACTCACACATGCACTCCCCCGCCCACGAACTCTCCACAATCTTCCCAAACAGCACATACATCCCCCGCGGTCGCCCACAAAACTCTGCACGCAAAGATGCAAAAACTAAACCTAAGCAATTCTCCATTCCCGAAATCTGCTCTTTCGCATCCTCCCCCCCCGCTAACGCATCTGGTGAACCAACCACACCCTACACACACCTCGCGGTGATAAACGAGCACCGTAAAAAACCCTCCGGGCTAACAGTCATTGTCCTCCCCTCCGGGCCAAGCTTTCATTTCAGTATGATGAATTATGTACCCTCTGACCGCCTACATAACCACGGCCGCGCAACCTCTCACACCCCCGAGCTAATACTAAACAACTTCCTTACTCCCCTCGGAAAGGTTGCTGCTGGTCTGTTCCAATCAATGTTCCCCCCCGTGCCAGAGCTAGGTGGTAGGCAGGTCGTCACGCTACACAATCAGCGAGATTACATTTTCTTCCGGCGGCATAGATATATGTTCCGTGAGCGACGGGCAGGGGAAAAGGCGGTGGGGTATGGGCTTGATCATGGGCAGAACACGTTGAACCCCGTGAGTGAAGGGGTGGAGGAGAGGGACTTGGGTGTGAAGGTGGGGTTGCAGGAGTTGGGGCCGCAGTTTACATTGAAGCTGAGGAAAGTGGAGAAAGGGGTTTGCGAGGGAGTTGAGTGGCAGTGGAAGGGGGAGATGGAGAAGGAGAGAAGGAAGTTTCAGTTGTAAGGACGGGAAAGTGGGTGGAGTGTTGTGGTGTTGGTGTTGTTGTTGGGTATCTGGTGTTGTTGCCGTTGGTGGGGATACTGGAGGATTTCAGAATGGGCTTCTAACACCCAGATGTTGGGTTATTCTCAATGCTCAATGCCCAACTGCAAGGGGTATTGATCCCCAGCAACAGGCTACAGTACCCTTGTATTATACTTTTTTTCTTTCTCCGCGCAACCTGTTTCTTTTCTTTCGGAATCAATCGGGGATTGACCAAAAAAAAAGCCAGCCTGGTAATTCTTGGCACCCACCGTTCCCCCCACTATATACACAAGTACCTACCCCTCCCTGATGGTTAATAATGCTCGCCGTTAATGAGGGATATTTGGCCGGCCGCCGGCATAAAAATGCCTTCTTCCCTCACTATGTAAGTAGTCCACATCCCGCAAAGGGTGGAATAAGAGTACCTACAGTAAGTACCTACGTGTGAGCCCGAAAAGTATCCACCGACGCCCGAGCGGGGCAGCTAATGTAGTACCGTACTTACCGAAACACCACCTTTGTGCTGATCAATTCCGCCTATGCCTCTCCTCAGCCAATGGTATAAGATGCCGCGGTTTGCTAGCTGGGCCTTGAAGTCCTCTTCTAGCGTTCAATTGAGGAGTGTTTTATTCAGTAATCCTACTACGAATATTTCGTCGAAAATTCAATTATCTTATAGACCTCTATCGTCAATTCAAACTGCGCCTGCCATTGCTACTTGTACCCGTCACCTAAGATTGAAACAGAGGGTGCACTTTGCAGGTATGTTTGGTTTAATTTTTATCATTCGCTTGCATATTACGAGTTCTTCCCTGTCGGTTGGAGGCATCAGTTGCGCAACTGGTTCTTAGGAAACTGGGATTCGGCGAGATCACCCCCACCGGGCAAACTCACTTCGCCCGGGGATTCTCGACAGCGTTTGCGCCTGTCATTGGTCTTGTTTGACCATGTAACCCCACGATCAGTTGACATGAAGTCGCATCAGCAGCATCACGAAGCATGCAGACCCAAACGGGCCATACCTGGCTATCATAAAAGCCTTGCTCCGACCCGCTAACCCCTCCACCCTTCCTCAGGACAATTCTCCACCATGTCCACCACCACCCGCCCTGCTCAGGCCCTCCAGCTCACACACCTCAACCAGAATGTCATCAATGCGCAATACGCTGTCCGTGGTGAACTCGCTGTGAAGGCTGAAGAGTACCGACAAACCCTCCTCAATCCCAATGGCAACCCCAACCTTCCCTTCAACCAGGTCATCTCCGCAAACATTGGCAATCCCCAGCAACTCGGCCAGAAGCCAATAACATTCTTCAGGCAGGTGTTATCGATATTAGAGTACTCTGATATTCTCAAGACCGAGTATGCAAGCAAGATATATCCTCCAGATGTCATCGAGAGAGCGAAGCAGTTGTTGAAGGAGATTGGGAGTGTTGGGGCATATAGTCATAGCCAGGGTGTGTTGAGTATCAGGAAGAGTATTGCCAGGTTCATTGAAGGTACCCACTCCCTAGTCTGGTTGCACGACCCACTGACGAGACCTGTCCTGTGGGCTATACTAACGTCACCAGAGCGAGACGGCTACCCCGCCAATCCCAACCACCTATTCTGCACAGTCGGCGCCTCTGCCGGTGTTTCTACTATCCTCACGACCCTCTGCGCCAGCCCCACCACCGGAGTCCTCATCCCAGTCCCCCAATACCCCCTCTACACCGCAACCCTCTCCCTCCTCAATGCTACCCCGGTCCCATACTACCTCAACGAACAGGACTCATGGTCTACCGACATTTCCCATCTACGGGAGGAAACCCAGCGGGCAAAAGCAAATGGTATAGATGTTAAATGCATTGTTGTCATCAACCCCGGCAACCCCACTGGTGCCTCCCTCAAAGAAAAGGACATCCGCGCGGTGATCGATCTCGCAAAAGAGGAGAATCTGGTTGTGATGGCGGATGAGGTTTACCAAACTAATGTCTTTGCCCCCAACAAGTTCATCTCCTTCAAGAAGGTCCTCTCGCAGACTATTGAGCAGAACCCTGGTCAAGGATACGACCATGTCCCATTAGTCTCTCTCCACTCGACTTCTAAGGGGATGGTTGGTGAATGTGGTCACCGAGGAGGCTACTTTGAGCTCGTGAACTTCCCACCGGACATCCTTGCCCAAATCTATAAACTCGTTTCCATCTCCCTCTGCCCTCCCGTTATCGGGCAGGCTCTCGTGGAACTCATGGTAAACCCCCCAAAGCCAGGGTCCCCTTCATACCCTCTGTATACCGAGGAATACAACTCCATCTTCAAGACCCTGCAGTCCCGTGCGCTGGCACTGTATGAAGCGTTTCAGAAGATGGAGGGAGTGAGTTGTGCGTCGCCGCAGGGGAGTATGTATTTATTCCCGACGATAACTCTGCCAAAGAAATTGGTTGAGAGGGCAGAGAAAGAGGGAAAGAAGCCGGATGAATGGTATTGTTTGCGGCTGTTGGATGCAACGGGAGTGTGTGTGGTGCCAGGAAGTGGGTTTGGACAGAAGCAGGGGGAGTGGCATTTCAGAACGACGTTTTTGGCCGGGGGGGAGGATTGGCTGGGTAGGATTGTGAGATTTCATAACGAGTTGATCGACGAGTTTAGGTGAATAAGTTTTTTTTGGGGGGGAAGGGTATCGTAGAGGGTTGTTTGGTGGGAAAACACGAAGCATCTTTGTGTATGCTGGTTTTGGTTTGAAGATTAGATATCTGATGATTTTTTGGGGAATCTATTTTGGTTGTTCTTACAGCAGGAGATTGTACATCCATGTGGTTTTGAACTCCTCCTAGCGTCTGTGTGGGGATTAATCTTGGGACATTTTATTTGGCCAAAAAATAACACTGAGATTTTCCTGATTAGGTTGCCATAGCCATTTTGGTAACATTGCACGGTTCATACTCATCCCTCATCCTCTTGGTTCATTGATACGATAAGTACTTAAGTAGGTACCCTATTATCTGTCATCCATACCGTACTGTCACCTCCACCTGTGGAAATACCGAGATCTGGTTCACCAACAGCACACCATTCAACATTCAACATTCAACATTCTATGGTTCCGAGGTATACCTAGTACCTAACATACCTCCAGGAGCGAGTTTACAAGCTATGTACATACATAGGACAGCTTGAATGTCCTGTACTAGTACATACATAGAAATCGTCATACCATCATGGGATCGCCACTCTATTCTTGCTCCTGAAACGTCCCCTGTACTCATAAATAGGGAGCGATCGTCGTCTACACAAAAACTTGGACATTCTAGGTCTAATAAAAGAAACCCGACCACCATGGAAAAATAACATTCGAAATCTTCGCTTTTTGCCGGGTTACTCTAATTCAAAAAATAACAATTGATCTTCTGCGCCTATATACAGTTTCAGAAGCCAGCCGATCACCACGACTATTGGGTCTCCAGCAGTTGACAGCCTGCAGATCGCAATTTTTGGGGCAGGTGTGTATTATTGGTTCCTGGGCAGACCACGTTTACTTCCCTTGGTGCTTTGTATAAAAGAACTCGAAAGATGTAAGTGAGGCGGTTCAGTTCTACCAGCTCATTGATTGATTCACTTCTTCTCTCTCTCCCTGCATCTCTAGTTCTCGGTCTCGGGTAGACTTTGTTTTTTTCTTCTTGTGGTTGATTAAATTCTCTTGATCTCTTCTTCTGCACTCTTTTCCATCTCATCCACGATACCCCAAAACAGTAGTCTCTCAAAATGCCTTCTGTCAACCCACCACCAGCATATACCCCCCGCACTACTACAGCACGAAATAACACAGCGCCCACTTCTGGTAGGAACCGCTCCTTGTCGCTACGAGGTTCGAAGAATAGATCCGTCTCGGCAAGCTCGGCGGCAAGCTCGGGGAAGAGATCGTTTTTCCACAGCTTGAAGGGGGGGTCAAATGTGACGCTATTGAGCAAGCGATTATATCGGTTGATCAAGAACGAGAACCAAGTAATCAACTCGTATGAGAGCGCGGGACGAGAACGGATACATGTTGCGACTCAGTTGAGTGAGTGGGGGGAGCAGTGTGGTGAGTTCTCCATCCATACCCCTGTATACTAGGTTATTAGCATTGAGTTGCTAACATACATGAAATAAAAAGGCGACGATTCCGTCTCAGACATCTCCGACAAACTTGGTGTACTTCTCTCCGAGATTGGAAACCAAGAAATCCAGCATGCGCAGTCCCTCGAGGACTACCGCGCCATTCTCAAAGCCATCCGGAACACAGAAGCTTCAGTCCAGCCCTCGCGGGATCATAAAGCCCGCATCCAGGAGGATATTGCAAAGCTGAAATACAAAGACCCACAATCATCCCGGATCATGCAGTTGGAGCAGGAACTTGTGCGTGCTGAAGCAGAAAATCTTGTAGCGGAGGCGCAGCTCAGCAATATCACCAGGAGCAAATTGAAGGAGGCATACGCGCTGCACTTTGCAGTGGTGATTGAGCGAGCGGAGAAACAGGCGATTTTGGCAAACCATGGAAGGAAGTTGTTGAATTTGCTTGATGACACGCCGGTTGTTCCTGGTGATAGGCCGGCGGTGTATGATAGTGAGAAGGAGAAGAGGGCGAGGGAGATTCTGAAGGAGGCAGAGGATGGGATTAGGGAGTGGAGAGAGGAATTGGAGGAGGTGCTCTCGAATGTTGTTCATCCGGCATTCTTGGGTAAGGCGGGCTTACCAGTGCCTGTCCCACCGACGCTACAACACACCCCGCCGCCAGAGGAGGAGATGGAGGTGCATCCAGCGTTTAGGAATCAGAAGGGGAAGGGGAAGGCGGTGATCCCACCGTATCCAGTGGACCGTGATAGAAGGCAGATTGCTGTCATCTAGGTTCTCGAGCCATGACCAAAACACACTCTTTGAAACATCCATACTGGATATTGGACACATTTAACGCATGCATACATATATATCCTTTACCAAGGCGGCACATTATGAGCTAGCCGTTGGCTTTTACGAACTTTTTTCTTTTTGTTTGGGTCTTGGTGTTTGAGTCTTTTTTGTTTGCTTGAGGTACTTTGTGTCACGATTTGGGTAATCATGGGATAAGAGTATTGGACATTCGCTCATATAATCATAGGTACAAATGATATCATACCTGTAGAACAAGTTTTGACCTGGACTACGGTGGAGTGAGTGTAGATGCGAGAGAACGTAGGACCACATTGAAAAAAGAACTTCAGCCAGGATAAGGAATTTGTACTTTACTGTACACTACTAGTAATATCAACCGGCGTATATAGACTCAAAAAAAAAAGAAAAAAGTGATATCAACCAGTAAGGGGAAAGAAAGGCATACAAACATGGGCCAGAGGTATGCAAGTAATATACTTTTTTTTCTTTCTTTTCGAGTCTATACGCCTTTCTTCCAAAGGGAGCCTTAGGCTATGAGGCGCATAGGTGCCAACCAGACTAAGGCGGATACTGTACATAATCTACTGGCAAACAACGGTCCATGTCGCTTTTTAAGACATAGGCAGAGCTAACGCAGAAAGGTTGATATCTGAGCGCAAAATAGGTACCGCATCCACTGGCGAACAACGGTCCATGTCGCTTTTCAAGACATAGG
>Ga0307514_10002704_pt1 | contig 17945 bp, 17 predicted proteins | sample 16_EM_MG_FD_203088 | JGI IMG/M metagenome (GOLD analysis project Ga0307514, IMG submission 203088) | Populus trichocarpa ectomycorrhiza microbial communities from riparian zone in the Pacific Northwest, United States - 16_EM | ecosystem: Host-associated > Plants > Roots > Unclassified | place... | reverse complement strand
CGACTCCGCACCGGGCGGAGTCGGCCCTCTGCACAAGTTCCACCGGGAAGTGCCAGAAGCGCCGGGAATCAGGAAGCCGCGGGCATCGCGTCCGGGGTAGTTGTCAGCTCTGCAGAGGCAGGCCACCCACCAACGGGGTGCCGTTGCCAAGGGCGGTGGTCGAGCGATTGACCGCCTTCAGCAGCGACTGCTTCTTCTTCTTGACGTCGAGCGCATCCGACGACTCGAGCGGCGCCACGTGGACGGGCCCGTTGTTCAGCGTGGTCACCGCGTCGTTGAGGCTCTCGTGCGCCACGTCGGTCGCACTGAGGGCGAACGCTGGCGCGGCACCGGCAAGGACCAGGGACCCGGTAAGGACAGCGGCAGCCTTCAGAGACTTCATGGTGTTCCTTTCTTCGGCAACGTGGGTCGCCGGAGAGAATTTCTGACGCTGTGCACAACGAGCGCCGACCGGTCCGGAAACCCTGCCTACGGAAGATGCCGAGTCCTCATATGAGATCCCTGAAAGGTCTCTGAAGGTCGGCGACGCGGGACCAGAAAAGGCGGAAAGGGAACGGCCATTACGCCTGCACCGCAGGCCGGGACATCACCGGAGGTGGCTGCCTGGAGGCAGGCTGCTGACCATCCGCTGCCTCCATCTCCACCTCCCTCTCCCCGTCCGCCTCCATCTCCGCCTATAAAACGATTTCGGAAAAGTCTGACTTCACCGATCCGACACACTTGACAGGCTTAACATGATTACCACCGGGTGTGGCTAGAGTGGCGCGCGCACCTCTCGACGCGCCCTTTCGCGCGTACCTCGCCACTCGTGCAGCCCCCTCAGGCACCGCAATTCTTCCCGAAAGGGCAACACCGTCATGCGCAATTCCCTGACCCTCCTTATGCGCCGTGCGACAGTGGGCGCTCTCGCCCTCGCCGGTATCTGGACTCCCACCGGTGCCCTGGCCCTCGCGCCCGCCGCACCCCCGTCGCCAGAGGCGGGCCGTGTCGCGTTCGCCCAGCGGTACCACGCGCTCCAGCACGGCGGCATCGTCCGCGCGGCCAACGTCTCCATCACCTGCCGTACGCCACAGGCGGTCCGCGGTTCCTGGCCGTCGGCGGCACGCTCCTGCCCGGCCGCGCGCGAGGGCAAGGCCGGAGTGAACGGCGACTTCGACATGGCCTACGTCGATGTCGACAAGGACCCGAACACCTACAACTCCTCCCGCGCGGAGGTCCGTCTGCCCAAGGGCTCACGGGTCAGCTACGCACGGCTGTACTGGGGCGGCAACCTGCGCGTCGGCGAGCAGAAGCCGCCCAAGGACAACGGGCGGGTGCTGGTCGCCGAACCAGGCGGGGAGTACCGGGAGGTCCTCGCGGACACGGTCGCAGGCCACCGCGTGGCGCGCGGCGCGGACGCCTTCCAGGCCTCGGCGAACGTCACGAAGCTGGTTCGGGAGAGCGGGCCGGGTCTGTACACCGTGGCGCAGGTCAACGTTGCGAAGGGCAGGTCGACGGCCGGCGCGTGGGGTGGCTGGACGCTGGTGGTGGCGTACGAGAACCCGGCGCAGCGGCTGCGGCACCTCGCCCTCTGGGACGGTTTCGACGCGCTGAAGTCCGGCGCGGGGCAGGAGATCCGGCTGCGCGGACTGCGTTTCCCGAAGGGCGCGGGCGGCCGTGCGGGCCTGGTGGCCTACGACGGCGACCGCGGCGCGACAGGCGACAGCCTCACCCTCACCGCCACCCGCGCACGCTCCGCCACCGCGGCCCGCCGCACCACGGTCACCGCCCTCACCAACCCGGGCAATCCCCACGACGACGTCCTGAACTCGACGATCAGCCAGCCCGGGGCGGCCCAGCCGCAGCGCGTGCCTGCGTACTCCGGCACCCTCGGCTACGACTCCGACGTCTTCGACCTCAAGCCGGGCTTGCGGCAAGGCGGTGACCATCTGGCCTTCCGGGTCGTTGCGCAGCGGGACGCGGCTTGGACCGGCGTGCTCTTCGTCGCCGTCGACGCCCAGCAGTGAGGCGTGTTTCCCCCGTTCCGAGTGCCAATGTGAGCCGAGGACATCGCACATGCGTCCGTCACCGTCCGAGTCCCGATCGCGCGTCCTGCACCTCACCCAGCCCGTGAACGGCGGGGTCGCCCGCGTCGTGACGGACCTGGTGCGGGTGCAGCTCGCGGCCGGTCTGGCCGTCACGGTGGTCTGCCCCGACGGAGCGCTCACCGCCAGACTCCGGCCGCTGGGCGCGGACGTACGGCACTGGCACGCGACGCGGTCGCCGGGTCCCTCGCTCGTGCGGGAGGTACGACACCTCGTACGGGTGATCGATGAAGTGCGCCCCCATCTGGTGCACGCGCACAGCGCGAAGGCCGGGCTCGCCGGGCGGCTCGCCGTGCGGGGGCGCATCCCCACCGTGTTCCAGCCGCACGCCTGGTCCTTCGAGGCCGTCGGCGGGGTCACCTCGGCGCTCGCGCTGGCGTGGGAGCGGTGGGGAGGACGTTGGGCCTCCCGCACGGTGTGCGTGAGCGAGGCGGAGCGTACGACCGGCGTGCTCGCCGGGATCAGTGGACGGTGGAGTGTCATCCCCAACGGCGTCGACCTGCGGCGCTTTCACTCCGCCCCCGCCGCCGCCGTACGGGCCGGACTGGGCCCGTTACGCGAGGTCGATCCCGACGCTCCGCTCGTCGTCTGCGTGGGACGGCTGTGCCGGCAGAAGGGGCAGGACGTCCTGCTGACCGCGTGGAGTACGGTCGCGCGCCGGGTGCCCGGCGCGCGTCTCGTCCTGGTCGGCGACGGGCCGGACCGCGACCGGCTGCGGGCGAGCGCGCCCCGGTCGGTGCTGTTCGTCGGAGCCGTCGCCGACACCGTCCCCTGGTACCAGGCGGCCGATCTCGTCGTTCTGCCGTCCCGCTGGGAGGGCATGGCGCTGGCCCCGCTGGAAGCGATGGCCTGCGGGCAGCCCGTGGTGGTCACCGACGTCGACGGTGCCCGCGAGAGCCTGCCGCCCGTGCTCGCCGCCCGCTGCCTGGTCCCGCCCGAGAACCCGGCGGTGCTGGCCAGGGCCGTCACCGAACTACTGCTCGACCCGCGGCTGCGTGAATCGCTCGGCCACCAGGGGCGCCGGTACGTCATGTCCTCGCACGACGTGCGGCACACCGCCGAGGCGGTCACGGACGTCTATCGCGACCTGATCAGCCTGCGGCCCGCACCAGGTGTCGTGCCCCCAGATCGTAGGGAGTCCATCCACTCGTGACCGCGGAAAGCGCCCTCTCCTCCCCCGGCACAGAGACCCGGCATCACGGATTCTCGCCCGTCTCGGTCAGGCCGCCTCGCGGCGCCGCCCCGGGCTTGCGGTTCAACGCCCGCAGGCCGCCCGCCCGGCCGGCCTCGCCGATGCCCTTGCTCGTCGCGGACGGCACGGCCGCCCTGCTCGGCGCCATGACACTGACCGGGACTCAGTTCCGTCCGCTCCCGTCGGCCCTCCTGGTGGCCGCGTCGCTGTTGCTGCGTCCGCACCGCACGCGCCCGTCGCCGCCGGGTGTCCTGGACGAACTGCCCGCCGTCTGCGGCCGGACCGCGGTGGCCTGGCTGGCGCTCGCGACGCTCGTGGCGGCGTACCAGCCGGACCACGCGCTGTCCGCCGGCGCCCTGCTGGTGGGTTTCACCGTGCACACGGCGGTGAGCTGCGCGCTGCGCGGCACCGTGCACGCGAGGTGGCACGCGGCGCTGCTGCGCCATCCGCACGCGGCGCTCGTCATCGGTCCCGCGGCGACCGCGCAACGCGTGGCCGCCGCCGTGCTGCGGCATCCGCGATGCGGAGTACGGCCGGTGGGGATCGTGGCCGAACGGCAGGACGACGTCGGGGGCCTGCCGGTGCTGACGACCGGTGCGGAGGTCGAGCGGGCGGTCGTGCAGAACGGTGTGCGGGCGGTGCTGACCGTCCACCCCTCGGTACGAACCCACCAGGGACCGTTGCTGCGCGCGCTGGCCGCGCGGGGCTGTGTGGTGTGGGAACTCGACGCGGAATCTCCGTCGTACGCGACGCGGGAGCGGCTGGCCGGGTTCCCCTGCCGCCGCCTGGAGATGTCCGCGCCGCGCCGCGGCGACGTGGGCAAGCGGACGCTCGATGTCCTGGTGTCGGGGACGCTGCTGCTGCTGGTCAGTCCCCTGTTGCTGATCTGCGCGATGGTGCTGCGGATCAGCGACGGGCCGGGCGTGGTGTTCCGGCAGGAGCGCGTCGGCTTGGGCGGAAAGCCCTTCACCCTGCTGAAGTTCCGCACGCACCGCCCGGTCGACGAGCACGAGGCGGCGACCCGGTGGAGCGTGGCGAACGAACACGAGATGCGCTGGTTCTGCCGCCTGCTGCGGCGCACCTCGCTCGACGAACTGCTCCAGCTGTGGAACGTGCTCCGAGGCGACATGAGCCTGGTCGGACCGCGGCCCGAACGCCCGTACTTCGTCGCGCAGTTCAGCCGGACCCACCCCGGCTACGCGGCCCGTCACCGCTTGCGGGCCGGCATCACCGGCCTGGCCCAGGTCCATGGGCTGCGCGGCGACACGTCCATCGAGGATCGCTGCCGCTTCGACAACGAGTACATCGACAACTGGTCGTTGTGGCAGGACGTGTGCATCCTGTTGCGCACCGCGGCCACGTTCGTGCGCCCGACGGGGAGCTGAGAGCCGTGAGCCTCGCACTGACGTCGCTCGCGCGCCGGGGCGCCCTGCGGACGCCGGTCCTGCCCGTCGTGGCCGTGCTCACCCTGCTGGCGCTGCCACTGTCCCCGAGCGGCGACGCCGGCCCGGGTCCCGCCGACGCGATGTCCGGGCTGGTGGTGCTGTACTGCGCGATCCGTCTCGTACGGGACCGGCGGCGGGCCCTGTCGCGTACGGCCGCCGTGGTGCTGGGCCTGCCGGTCGTCGGGCTGGCCCTCGCCGCCACGGGGTCGTACTCGCCCGGAGCGGGGATCGCCGGAATGGGTCGGTATCTGCAGATCTTCGTGCTCGTCCCGGCGGCGGTCATGTTGCTCATCCGCGACCGGGGCGACTTCCGGTTGCTGACCTGGACGTTCGTGGGGATCGCGGTCTTGCAGGGGGCCGTCGGCGTGCACCAGTACGTCACCCGGACCGGCGCCTCCTACCAGGGCGAGCCGATCCGGGCGGTCGGCACGTTCGGGGCGCAGGACGTGATGGGCATGGCGACGGTGGTCGGCATCGGCCTGGTGTGCGCGCTGGGCCTCGCACTGGGGCGGACGTCCGTACGGCAGCGGGGCGTCGCCGCGGTGTGCGCGCTGGCGCTGCTGCTGCCGCTGGCGCTGTCCTTCAGCCGGGGCGCGTGGATCGCGACGGCCGTGACCTGCGCGGCGCAGCTGGTGCTGGCCGGGCTGCGCCGCGCGCTCAAGGTGGCCGCGGTCGCGGTCGCCGCGGGCATGGTGCTGGTGGGCGGCCTCGGTGTCGGCACGGCCATGCTCCAGGAGCGGATCGGCAGCATCGGGCAGGTCGCCGACGCCCCCGACCAGTCCGTCGTCGACCGTTACACCATGTGGGCGGCCGCGACCGACATGTGGCGCGAACACCCGCTCACCGGCGTCGGGTTGAAGGGCTTCCCCGAATACCGGGACGGGTACGCCTCGCCGGCGCTGTCGTCGTTCAGCGACACGGAGGGCGCGGGGGCCGGGTACCGGAGGCAGCCCCTGCTGTCGCCGCACAACATGTACTTGCTGGTACTGAGCGAGCAGGGCCTGATCGGGATGCTGGCCCTCGTCGGGAGCTGGCTGGCCCTGCTGGTGTGCGGGCTGCGGGCGTTGGTGCGGGCACGCGGCCCGGGGGCACACGGCCTCGACTGCGCGCTCGTCGCCTGCGGGTTGCTGGTCTGGAAGCTCACCGACTTCGTGTACGCCGACATCGGCGGCCCCTCCACCGTGCTGACCGCCGTGTGCTTCGGGCTGGTGGCGTGGTGGGCGCTGGCCGGGAGCGGCGAGGCGGAGGCCGTGACGCCGGTCGTGGTGGGCGACAGCGTGGAGAAGGCCGTGGCGCGATGACCGTGACGCCGCGGGCTCCGGGGCGTGGGACCGACACGGCGCCCGTACCCCCGGCACGGGCCGCCGCGCAGGCCGTGGACGGCGCCGATCTCACCGCGCACACCCGGAGGTTCCTCGCCAAGGCCACCCTGATCACGGCGTCGCTCTCGGTCGCCGGGTCGCTGCTCGGGCTGGTGCGGGACCAGACGCTGGCCCAGCTCTTCGGGGCGGGCAGCGAGACGGACGCCTTTCTGGTGGCGTGGACCGTGCCGGAGTTCGCCGCCACGCTGCTCATCGAGGACGGGCTGGCCATCGCGCTGATCCCGGCGTTCAGCTTCGCCCTGGGCCGGCGCGCTCAGGGTGCCTCCGGCGACCCGGTACGCTCCCTGGTCGCCGGCACCCTGCCCTGCCTGTCCCTCTGCTTCGTCGCCGTGTCCGCTCTCGTCGTCGGCGTGGCCCGCTGGTTGGTCGAGGCTCTGGCACCCGGCCTGCCCGATCCCCGCCTCGCCGCCGACTGCACCCGGCTGACGGCGACCTGTGTCCTGAGTTTCGGGCTCGCCGGGTACTGCAGTGCGGCCCTGCGGGCACACCGCCGCTTCCTGCCGCCGGCCACGATCTACGTGGCCTACAACGCCGGCATCATCGCCACGATGTTCCTGCTCGGCGGGGACTGGGGCGTGCGATCGGCGGCGGTCGGCGTGGCGGTGGGCGGCTGTCTGATGGTGGCGGTTCAACTACCGTCATTGTGGCGGCAGTTGAGGAGTCACCCGGCCGCCTCCAGCGGGGTCGCGGTCGAGGCGCCCCCGAAGAACCTCGCCCTGATCAGTGCCGTTCTCCTCTTCGCCATGTGCCGCCAGTCCCAGGTCCTGATCGAACGCTTCCTCGCCTCCACGCTTCCCGCCGGCGCCATCTCGTACCTCAACTACGCGCAGAAGGTCGCCCAGATCCCGATGACGCTCTCGCTGATGCTGTGCACGGTCACCTTCCCGGTGGTGACGCGGGCGCTCGCCGACGGTGACACCGAACGGGCCCGCGCCCGTGTCGAGCGGGACCTGGCGCTGGCGTCCTGCATGGTGCTCGTCGGCGCGGCCACGGTGGTCGCCTGCGCCCCGCAGATCATCGCGATCCTCTTCCAACGGGGCGCGTTCACCGCACAGGACACGGCGGTCACCGCGGACGTCATGCGCGTGTACGCCCTCGGGCTGCTCGGCCAGACCCTGGTGGGGGTCCTGATCCGCTCGTACTTCTCGGCGGGGCGGCCTGCCTGGTATCCGACCGTCGCGATGGCCGCGGGCGTCGGCGCGACCTTCTGGATCGGCGCGGGGACGGTGAACTCCTGGGGCGTGTCGGGGATCGCCGCCGCCAACGCCGTCGGCATCACCGTCACGGCCGCGCTGCTGCTCGTCGGTCCTCCGGGCAAGCGGAAGGGGCGGGCCGGCGCCAGGAACGTCCACAGAGCGCGAAGGCCCGGCCGACCGCTCACGGGAGCCGCCCCGACAAAGCCCGGGAGCCGGGGGCGCGGCCGTCGGGGCCGCCATCGAGCGGCTCACCGTCGGCCGAAGACGCGTGGGAGTGCAGCGCTGTTCGGCAGCTCGCGCGGGGTCCCGATCCGTACCCGGCAGGTGCTGTCCGAACTGAGCAGGCTGGTGCTGGTGGCGGGGGTCGCGACCGCGGCGGGGGCGTTCGCCGCGAGCGGGCCCGCGTCCCAGGAGGTGGGCCTCGCGGCCGGCTGCGTGACCGTCGCCGCCGTCTTTCTCATGCTCGGACGGGCCCTGGAGGTCCAGGGCTGCACGTCCGCGCTTCATTCCGTACGCACCGTCACACGAAGGCTGAGGCATGGTCGCTCCAGTTGAATCCGTCGGCACCGACGGCCGCCCCGCGGGGCGGCCCGGGCCGGTCCCATGGGTGGCGATGTACCACTCCGTGGGCGACTGCTCCGACGACCCGTACCGCGTCACGGTCACACCCGAGCGGCTGGAACAGCAGCTGGCCTGGCTGCGCCGGCGCGGGCTGCGCGGCGTCTGTCTGCGCGAGCTGTTCGCGGCCCGCGCCCGGGGCGAGGGGCGGCACCTGGTCGGTCTCACCTTCGACGACGGATACGCCGACTTCCTCGAGCACGCGCTTCCCGCGCTGCGCCGATGGAACTGCGGTGCCACCCTCTTCGTCCTGCCCGGACGGTTCGGCGGCGTCAACTCCTGGGACCCGCTCGGCCCGCGCAAGCCGCTGCTGACCGCGGACGGCGTCCGCCGCGCGGCCGCAGCGGGCGTGGAGATCGGCTCGCACGGGCTGACTCACGTCGATCTCACCCGGGCCGACGACGTCACCCTGAAGGCCGAGGTCAGCGACAGCAGGGCACAGCTGGCGGAGCTCATCGGCGCGCCCGTCGACGGCTTCTGCTACCCGTACGGCACGGTCGACGAGCGCGCCGTCGCCGCCGTACGCGAAACCGGATACGCCTACGCCTGCGCCATCGACCCCGGCCACCTGACAGGCCCGCACGCCCTCCCCCGACTGCACATCGGCCAGAACGACACAGCCTGGCGGCTGCACCTCAAGCACAAGCTGCACCGACTGCGCCGGCGCCCCGTAGAGGGCCTGTGACCATGAAGGTTCTGCACATCATCACCGGTCTCGGCGTCGGCGGCGCCGAACAGCAGCTCCGCCTGCTGCTGCGGCACCTCACCGTCGACAGCGAGGTGGTCACCCTCACCAACCCGGGCACCGTCGCCGACGGACTGATCGCCGACGGCGTCCGCGTGTACGACCTGGCCATGGACGGCAACCGCGACCTGTCGGCTCTGCCCCGCCTGGTCCGCCTGATCCGCGCGGGCGGATACGACCTGGTGCACACCCACCTCTATCGCGCCTGCGTCTACGGCCGGCTCGCCGCCCGCCTGGCCGGCGTCCGGACCGTGATCGCCACCGAACACTCCCTCGGCGACTCCCAGATGGAAGGCCGGAAGCTGACAGCGGGCGTCCGCGCGCTCTACCTCGCCAGCGAGCGCCTCGGCTCCGCCACGGTCGCCGTCTCCCCCGCGGTCGCCGACCGACTCCAGCGCTGGGGAGTGCCCTCCCCGCGCATCGAGGTCGTCCCCAACGGCATCGACGTGACCCGTTTCCGCTTCGACCTGACCCGGCGCCACCACACCCGCCGACGCCTCGGCCTGCCGGAGGACGCCTACGTCGTCGGCGGGATCGGCCGGCTCTGCGCGGGCAAGCGCTTCGACGTCCTCATCCAGGCGATGACCCGACTGCCGGGCGACCACTGGCTGTTGCTGGTCGGTGGCGGCCCGGAGGAGAGCGTCCTGCGCCGCACGGCTCACGAGGCCGGCGTCGCCGACCGCGTCCTGTTCACCGGCGAACGCCCCTACGTCCCCGACGGCTCCCCCGGCCCCGACCTGCCCTCCCTCACCTTCGCCATGGACCTGCTCGCCTCCCCGTCGAAGGACGAGGCCTTCGGGCTGGCGGTCGTGGAGGCCCTGGCGTCCGGGCTGCCCGTGCTCTACTCCTCCTGCCCGGCGATCGAGGAGCTTCCCCCGCAGGCCACCGCCGGTGCCCGGCGGGTGCGCGGCGGCCCGGAGGCGTACGCCCGTGCGGTGGCCGGGGTGCGCGCGGCCGGCCCGCGACCGCGTACGGCCCCGGACGCCGCCCACCGCTACCACATCACCCGCAGCGCCGCCCGGCTCATGAACGTGTACGCGACAGCGCTGTCCAGATCATTGCCCCCCTCACCCCAGGGAGCCAGTTCGTCATGACCGACACCCAAGCCCGACACCACCGGCAGCCCGGCCGCCTGGCCCGCACCGGGCTCCTGCGGCCCTGGTCGCTGCTCGCGGCCGGCGCGCTCGCCGGCGGCCTGGTCGGCGGCACCTACGGGACGCTCAAGGCCCCGACGTACACGGCGACCAGCTATGTCGTCGCTGTACCGACCGCGCAGTCCGACCCTGCCTCCGCACTCGGCTTCGCACAGGCGTACGGCCGTGCCGCCACGCAACTCGCGGTGCTCGGAGACGCGCAGACGTGGGCGAGAGTGCCGGTCCCGACGCTGCGGCGGAGCGTGCGGACGGTGACCTCGCCGGACGCGCCGATGGTCGCCGTCTCGGCCACCTCCCCGCGCCCCGGCCTCGCCGCCGACATGGCCAACGCGGTCACCCGCGCGCTGACCCGGCACGCGAACAAGACCAAGGGCAGCACCCACGTCGAACTCGTGCTGTTCTCACAGGCGGTGCGGCCGACCGACCCGACGTCCGCCTCTCCTGTGGTGACCGGCCTGGTCGGCACCAGCGCGGGCGGTCTGCTCGGCGGCCTGGCGCTGCTCGTACGGCCGAGGCGGACCGGAGACGACCACTCCGTCCGCCCCGTCCCGGTGCCCGGCCCGGCCTCCGCCGCCGACGTGCACGGACAGCGCTGACAGTGACGTACACGACGGAACTCGTCACCGACGAACGCGCCTTCGCCGAGGTCGCCCCGGACTGGGGCCGGCTGTACGAGCGGTGCAGCGCGGCGACCCCGTTCCAGAACCACGCGTGGCTGCACTCGTGGTGGCTGTCGTACGGCAGCCCCGGCCGGCTGCGGCTGGTGCTGGTGCGCGAGGGCGCCGAACTCGTCGCCGCCGCGCCCCTGATGCTCCGGCGCGCCCCGGTACCCACACTCGTACCGCTCGGCGGACCCATCTCCGACTACGGGGACGTCCTCATCGACGACGACCGGACGGACCGGGCGGCCGCCGTGCTCGCCGAGTCGCTGTCAGCCGCGGCCCGCACCGCGCTGATCGACTTCCGCGAGGTACGGCCGGGCAGCGCGGTCGAACACGTCTACGACCGCTGGAGCGGGCCGCGCCGCCGGATGCGGGACTCGCTGTGTCTGGAGCTGCCCGCCGTGCCCATGGACGAGCTGTTGTCGCGGCTGCCGTCCGGCAAGGCCCAGCGTGCCCGCGCCAAGCTGCGCAAGCTGAGGTCGCTCGGCGTGGAGCGGCACGTCGTGGCGCCGGACCAGGTGGGCGCGGCGCTTCAGCGGCTGCTCGAACTGCACCGACTCCAGTGGCAGGGCCGGAAGGTGACGTCGGAGCACCTGCAGACACGCTTCTGCGAGCACCTGGTGCGCTCGGTGGGCCCGATGGTGCGCTCCGGGGACGCGGTGGTCACCGAGTTCCGGCTCGACGACGACGTGGTGGCCGTGGACCTCACGCTGCTGTCACCGCGGCTCACGGGCGGCTACCTGTACGGCGCCCATCCGCGCCTGCGGGAACGCAAGGCGGACGTGGCGGTGATGCTCCTCGACGCGTGCACCCAGCACACGGCCATCGGCGGACTGGGCACCCTCAGCCTGCTGCGCGGCAACGAGCCCTACAAGCACCACTGGCGCCCCGAACCCGTCGCCAACCAGCGACTGCTGCTGGCCCGGCGACGCACGGCCCCGCTGATGTCGGCGGTGATCGGCGACGTGGCCGCGCGTCGGCGGGGCAAGGAGTTGCTGAGTCGCTTCCGGGAGCGGCCCGGTGACGGCGGGCCCGCCTCGGGACCCGCCGCCACCGGCGAGAGCTATCGGGTCCGCGACCACCTGTCGAGAGGCAGGCACGCCTTGCGGCGGAGCCAGAACTCGGCCCAGTCGCCAAGACGCAGCGGCGAACAGCCCAGCGGACGCAACGATGTGGGAGGTGCGGTGGGAGGTGCGGTGGGCGCGGGCAACGTCGCCGGCTCGCCGGTCCGACCGAAGAGGACGGACTGGTAGACCCGGGACGAACCGGGGTTGGCCGGACACTGCCAGACACCGTGCGGACAGTAGTCGGTCAGCGTGTGGTACAGCGGCTTGTGCTCATCGAACCAGGCGAGCATCCGCCGCATGTACTCGGCGTTGTCACCATTGCGGAAGAGCCCCCATTCTGGATAGGAAATAGGCTTGTTGTGGGATTTCGCGAAGTCCACGTGCGCTTGAAGTCCGTAAGGCTCCGTCACCTGTTCGTCGAACGGAATTCCTCGTGGCTGGTCGTACGCGTCCATGCCGATGATGTCGACGGTGTCGTCCCCCGGATAGCACTCCGTCCAGGGAATGGCGTCCCGTCCGCGGCTCGGCGTGAAATCGAACCGGAATTCCTGGCCCGGCACCGAACGCATGGCGGTGACGATGTTGTTCCAGTACGTCTTCCAGGCCTCCGGATCGGGCCCGCAGCGATGGGTGTACGTCGTGCCGTTCATCTCCCAGCCGAGCACCAGGACCGTGTCCGGCACGTCCAACGCCACCAGCCGCTCGGCGAGGGCGCGGAAGTGGTGATCGAAGTGTCCGGCAGCGCCCTCCCGCAGCAGCGATCCGACCTCGTCGTCGGAGACACCCTCCTCGTTGCGCTCCAGCATGGGCACGTTGAGGACGAACATCCGGTCGTCCTTCGCTCTGCGCCAGCGCGCCCACCCGTCGAGGAAGTCGGGAGCGCCCTCGATGTTGCTCCAGCGGTCGCCGGGCAGGTAACTGTGGCCGACGCGCACGTCGGCGCCGCCCAGCCAGCGGCTGAGTCTCGTCATGCCCGCGACGCCCGGGGTTCCGGAGTCGAGGAAGGCGCCGAACGCGGGGCTCTCTTCGCCGGGTGCCGGGACCGGCGGCCCGGTGGCGGAAGAGGTCGGCGGGGCCGGCTGCGGCGCCTCGATGCGGGGCTGACTCGTGGGGGCCTCGGTGAACGCGGGCTCCTGCGATGCCGACGGCGAGGCCGATTCGGGCACCTCGCGCGCCTCGGGCGCCGTCTGCGCCGGGGAGGCCGAAGTTGGCGCGGGAGGATCGTCGAGGGGTGGCGTCTCCGCCGCGAAGCCGGCGCCGGACGCCAGCGCGGCCGAGAGCGCGACTGCTGCGGCGACGACCGTCAGCCGCCTGGTCCTGGCCCGGCAATGCTGTGGAACCATGCCTGCTTCTCTCCCCGCTCTATCGCTGTCTTCTGCTGTTGTTCTGCTTCTGCCGATGATTCTGCCGCTGCTGTCCTTCTGCCTTGTTCGTCGGACTACTGACACCCAGTCACATGAAGCTAGTCACACAAAATGGAATACCGCCACCGGCGTTACGGCTTTCGAGTGCCTCGCTCCCCTGCAAGGGTGAGCCGATCCGAAGGAATGAAGCCTGTGCCACCGCTCGACACCCGCGTTCCCGCCGTTCTGCTGCGGATCGACCGGAATCCCTTTCACCACGGAACGCTTGGGGCCGTGCGCTCGCTCGGCAGGGCGGGGGTGGAGGTGCATGTGGTCGCGGATTCCACGGGAAGTCCCGTGACCAGATCGCGCTTCGTACGCGAAATGCATCCCCCGCCGCCGCCCGGGGCATCCGACGGCGAGATCACGGACGTACTGCGCCGGGTGGCCGAACGGGTCGCGCGTCCCGCCGTCCTGGTCCCGATGGACGACGCGAGCGCGGTCGCCGTGTGCCGCATGCGTGAGGAACTGGCCCCCTCCTATCTGCTGCCCGCCACACCCGGCGCACTGCCCGAACGCGTCGCCGACAAGGCCGAACTGGCACTCGTGTGCGCGTCGGTGGGTATCCCGCATCCGGTGACACTGGTCCCGGACAGCCCGGCGCAGGCCACCGACGCCGCCCGGCGGCTGGGTCTGCCGATGGTGGCGAAGTGGAGTCGGCCCTGGCAGCTGCCTGCGGGCAGCGGACTGCACAGCACGGTGCTGGTGAAATCCGCGCAGCAGGCGCGGCAGCTGTATCTGCGCACCAAGGAGGCCGGCAGCCCCCTGCTGCTGCAGGCATATCTGCCGCCGGGCCGGGACCGCGACTGGTTCTTCCACGGATACGCCGACCACTCCTGCGCTGTACGTGCGGGTGGGCCGGGCCGCAAGCAGCGGGCGTGGCCGCGCGGGGCGGGTCTGACCGTGGTCGGCCGCTGGACGGACAACCCGCAGGTGCGGGCGCTCGCCGAGCGACTCACCGGCGAACTGGGCTACCGCGGAATCTTCGACCTCGACTTCCGCCGCTGTGGCACGACGGGCAGCTACCACCTGCTCGACTTCAATCCCCGCCCCGGTGCCCAGTTCCGGCTCTTCTCCGACACCGCCGGACTGGACGTCGTACGCGCCCTGCACCTCGACCTGACCCACCGTCAACTGCCAGAGGCGGCGCCCATGCTGGGGCGGTCGTACGTGGTGGAGAACTACGCACCGCTCGCTGCGCTGCGGCCGGCGCCCCGCGGACGCGAACTGGCCTGGCACGCCCCGGACGACCCGGCTCCCGGCCGGGCGATGTGGGCCCTGTGGTGCCGACATGTGGCCCGGCGTCTGCGAGAGCGGATGCGCTCGGTCCCGGCGGCGCCCATGCCGGCCCGCGTCGGGCGCCAGGCTGCCGCACCGTCCCTGTCCGACGAAGAGAAGGCGAGAAGTCACTGATGTACGACTTGCTGGTGGTGGGCGCCGGCCCGTACGGACTGTCCATCGCCTCACACGCCGCTGCCGCCGGGCTGAACCTGCGCGTCCTCGGGCGCCCCATGGCGTCCTGGCGGGCCCACATGCCCCGCGGCATGTTCCTGAAGTCGGAGCCCTGGGCCTCCAACCTCGCTGATCCGGACGGTCGTTGGCGCTTGAACGCGTACTGCGCCACCCGGAGGCTCACGGCGCGTCACGCGGAGCCGATCCCCGTGGAGACGTTCGCGGCGTATGGCTTGTGGTTCGCGCGCAACGCCGTGCCGGAGGTGGACGAGCGCATGGTGAGCCGGGTGGCTGCCCGCCCGGTCGGCTTCGAAGCGGTCACCGAGGACGGGGAGGTGCTGCGTGCCCGGACGGTGGCGCTGGCGGTCGGCGTCATGCCCTTCGCGGAGGTGCCGTCGCCTCTGCGCGGCCTGCACCCCGCACTCGTCACGCACAGCAGTTCCCACAGTGACCTCGGACGCTTCCGCGGCAAGGACGTCACGGTGATCGGCGGCGGCCAGGCGGCGCTGGAGACAGCGGCGCTCCTCGCCGAACAAGGCACGCGGGTACGGGTGCTGGCGCGGGCGGACCGGCTGCGGTGGAACGACGTGCCGCCGCCCGGGCAGCGCCCCTGGTGGCAGTCGGCCCGCACCCCGCACAGCGGCCTCGGCTGCGGCTGGCGCAACTGGTTCTACGCGGAGTGTCCGGACCTCTTCCGTCGCCTCCCCGAGTCGACCCGAGCCGGCATCGCGGCCACCGCCCTCGGGCCGGCGGGCGCCTGGTGGGTGCGGGGCCGGGTCGAGCCGGTGGTGGAGATGCTGCTCGGCCGCGAGGTCGCCGCGGCCCGGGCGGTGCCGGGCGGCGTACGGCTGGAGACGGTGAGCCTGACTGGAGGGCCACGCTCCCTGGAGACCGAGCACGTGGTCGCGGCCACGGGGTTTCGGGGAACCCTGGACCGGCTCGGCCTGCTCTCCGCCGAGCTGCGCGGGAGCCTGGCGACAACCGCCGACGGCTCCCCCGCGGTGGGGCGTCACTTCGAGTCCTCGCACCCCGGGCTGTTCCTGGCGGGCCTGCTGACCGCCTCCGCCTTCGGCCCGTCCATGCGGTTCGTCCACGGCGCGACCTTCACGGCGGCAACACTCGTACGAGGGGTACGCCACCGTCTGCGCACCGCCCCGCCCACCGGGCGGATTCCGGTACCGGTGGGCCGGGGACGCAGGGAAGCACCGTGGAAGACGCCCCTCTGACCAAGGGCGTGGTGCCGGGTGCCGGGCTCGCTTCGTCCGGCACCCGAGCGGAGCGCTATCGAGGGGAGCCGCCTCGGCCTCGTCGATACAGGATGGTGCCGCTGGTCAGCAGCAACGCGGCAAGACCCGAGGCCACCAGCGCGTTCTCCCTGGGGCCGGTCTCGGCGAGGGTGAGCGACTGCGTCACGGGTGAGGCAGATGGCGTCGTCACCAGGATGGGGGGCGGGGTGGCCGGTGGCGGGGTGGCCGGTGGCGGCGTCGTCACGGGTGGCGTGGTGGGGGGCGGTGACACCCGCGGCGTGGTGGGGGGTTGTTCGGGCGGTGGGTCGCCGTAACCTCCTGGCTCGTCCGCGCCGTAGCCACCTGGCTCGTCCGAGTCATGGCCATAGCCACTGCCATCTTCATATGCGTCGTCATCGCCGGATCCGTCGTCGTCCCCGTATCCGTCGTCATCGCCATAGCCGCTGCCGCCGCTGTCGTCGTAGAAGGCCGCAGACGTGCCCGACGGGGCGCTGACTGATCCCCCGGGGGTCCCCTCGGAGGGCGAGTCCGCGAACACCGGGGTGACGTACAGGGACAGGATGCTCGTCGCGGCGGCGGTCACGACCATTCCCCTACTCAGGTTCTGTCGCAATCTCGTCGTCTTTCTCATCAAAGAAGTGGAAAAAACCGGCCCGGAACCTTGAGGAACAGGCCGTTGAGCATCGTGGCCAGGCATGGCATGCCGACGCGGCAGTCAGTGCCTGTTCCGCCTCCCGTTGCGCCGGGAGGCGGCTTCACGCCTGCCGTAGTTTCGCTGCACCTTAATCTTCTGACTGGTCAGGTGATGGGATCCGGTGAAGTGCCAGTACCGACAGTCTGAGCATCGGTAGATACGGTCCGGGATCCTGGCCAGCAGCGGCTGCTTGATCAGCCAGGTCCTCGCCTCGGATTCAGTGCGAAACGATGCTTTCCCTGTCTCCGGACAACGCGGAAAAATGATCACACCACTCACATTCCCTCCGAGGCACGTTTTCGGCTCACATTCCTCTCCAACAGAAGGGATGGAACCGATGCTGCATCAGCAGTAACCCGTCCGATCAAGCGGATGACACTCCTACGGACGAGTAGCCATTGAAATTAATCCGAATGGCTCTGCACGGCGGCTGATACGAATGGAGTTAATCAGATCATATCGAGGCGAACAACAAGCGCCACGATCTCATTTCCGACCCCAGGAAAAGAATCAGCGGCCATCCGGAGGATGGCCGCTGGCGGCATTGGATCGACTCTGCGCACGCACAGAGGATCCGGCCATTCAACACACACGCCCGCCAGTGTTCAGGGGCCCAAGCCCGCGTCGCAGCGCAGGATTCGCCCCTGAACCAACCGTCGGGCGATCAACCGATCACTAGCTTGGACCGACCTGCGTGCAGAAGTTTCCGATGTTCGTGACACTGTCACCCAGGACGGTGACCGGAATATTGACCGTGATCACGGAGGAGGTGAATTCCTGTTCGCACTTCAGCAACTGCGCGTTGTCGACAGTGGGATCGGGCGATTCACCGCCGGCGTCGTGAGCCTGAGCGGCCCCGGCACCCGTCAGACCGATGCTACCGATGGCGGCGGTCACCAGCATGACTTTCTTGAACCTGCGCACGCGTATCTCCATAGATTGACTCGCGGCCACCACAAAACGTCGTGGCCTCGATCAGCACAGCAAAGGGGACGCCCAGATCCTGTTCCTCGGCATCCCCTGCTCCGCGAATTCCTGACCCTCTCCCCTGCGGCCCCGAGCCGACAGACGATCAGGGAGTCAGACGCGGCAAGGACTGAGGAGCGGGGTCTCACACCAGAGATGCGAGACCCAACTTCCTACGGCGTCCTGGATTCAGCCGATCGACCCGATCACCGTGCAGAAGTTGCCGATGTGCTGGTCCGTGTCACCGGTGAGCGAACCAACGGGGGCGAAAGCACCCGGGGTGTCGAAGTCCTGCTGGCAGTCGACAACCTGCAGGTTGTTGACAGCGCCGTCGAACGGGTCGTCGTAGTCGTGACCGGCATTGGCGCTGGCAACCCCGCCGCCAACAAGACCGAGACCGCCGACCATGGCCGCTACGGCCGCAGCCTTCTTGAACTTGTGCATCAACGTCTCCGATTCCTTCACGTACACGACCCCCTTTACGGACCGTGTCCGACTCGTCACAGAGACTAACATGCGCCTCTCTTATTCCACCATTCCCGACACACCCGTTTGAGTACTACTAGTTAATCTATGTACCTTTTCAGGAAAGCTTCAAAGTTCGGCTGAACATCGTTTGGAAATGCATGCCGGGCGTC
>Ga0307514_10002702_pt1 | contig 17951 bp, 24 predicted proteins | sample 16_EM_MG_FD_203088 | JGI IMG/M metagenome (GOLD analysis project Ga0307514, IMG submission 203088) | Populus trichocarpa ectomycorrhiza microbial communities from riparian zone in the Pacific Northwest, United States - 16_EM | ecosystem: Host-associated > Plants > Roots > Unclassified | place... | reverse complement strand
CATCCTCACTCTCCATATCGCATTTCCAATCAGATGAAGAGCAGGCTGAAAGAAGTCGTAATATCATTTTCCTACAATACAAGTACAGTAGAACAAGTGTGGGTACGGATTACTAGAGATGATGATTGTTACAACTATCTCTATGTTAGGCTCCCCACCCAGGAAAGAATAGAAGGAGGTGGTGGTGAGTGGGAGACCTCCACGTTGCTTGGAAGGGGTGAAGCGGCGGTGGCAGTGGCAGAATCCCCGCATTGCTTGAAACGAGTGAAGCCAGTGTACAGAGTCTCCGCGTTGCTCGAAACGAGTATAAGCGGAGGTGGTGCAGGAAGAGTGGTGGTGGTCAACAAGTCCTTATCGCTCGAAGGGAGAGCTAGTAGTTCTCCATTAAAGCCCGACTTCCAAAGTTCGGCACCATCATTGGGTATTTGGTCCAAAACAACTTTGATAATGTTTTCGAACAATCGCTGATTCACCTCCGGGTCCCAGAAGGAACCCTCTGAATCATTCATGATTCCGGATTTTGTAATCACATAGGGTAACCTATAGCAATACCTCAGGGTACTGCTATAGGTATGTATCAAATCAATTGGTGAGTGTTCATGTTCTGTACCTGAAAAACATCAGATTTTTTTTCGTCTGAAGCTCATTGAGGCGATCGGGATTTCTCAAAAGATTCTAGCAAGCGCGCTCTTTCCCATTCCTCCCACTCGCCATCGCGAAATATTTGCACACAGAACAGAAGAAACTAAGGGACATTTTGGCAAGTCTATTGTCTGCCATTATAGCGGATAATCTTGAACCCCTCTAAACGAACAATGAACGGCTTCGTAAATGGTCTTATCCACAATTTTTATTGCAGGTGTTGTAATTTTCTTGCTGTAAAACAAGGTCCCACCAAGCATATGAGTGTGACAATTAATCGGAGTCAACAAGGTCGTAAGCTGGCGGTGCTACATCAACTGTGTCCAATAACGAAACAGATTGTTGCCTGGAAGCTTCTACGGGCGATGCTTCAGGTGTCGTTGCACGTCGTGCACGCCTTTCTCTTTCAAGTTCGTCCCGCATAGATCTCATCTTCCTGTCATCCATAAACGCAAGCTTGACCTAAAAGATGTATGTTAGAATAGGGAACAGAAAATGGTACTATACAAATGAACTTTTTTTGCTGCTTCTTCTTTCGTGATTTTTTCGTTCTTCTTAGCCAGTTCAGCTCTTAATTCTTTCTCCGATGTAAGTCCAATGTAGTCCTTTAGGATCGCGGCGCCCAAATTCAAGTCTTGTATAAATTTGGGATTAAAGATGTAAAGAGGTTGGAAGTCAATGACCTTAATCGCAGTCGCATTGACAGTTAAATCAGATGACAAGTGAACACGGAGTACACACTTGTGGGTGGAAGCCCATCTAATCGAAGTTAGCATCAAACCCGTTTCGACGGAGAACATGGGACAGTACTGGCCTCTCTTGCGTATTCCAGAGTACCCTTGGGATCCATGAGATCCCTCTTTATTACCGAGTTCGTAGGTTTGAATCTCTGATACTTCTCAATATTGGGTTCACGGATCAGGTTCTCGGAGATCGTTAAAAGTGTCTGTTGATAAGTAAGTATACTGATAATTTTCCGGTGAGAGACACACTTTGAGAGAGCGAAGAGCTTGATCGTGGGCATTAGGTCGCATTATACCAGGATCTATCATTCTCCGGAATTTCTGACGCCTCTCATGCTCAGAAACTTCCTGTGCAACAGATTTCTGCTGAACAGCTTGACAAACCCTCAGTTCAGCGGCTGTGGCCATTGCATCAGGGGATACACTAGTTGTGTCAATGGACGATGATTCGAGGGATGACATCGTTTGAATGCGACTGGAACTTTATGGATAATTGCCCAACGGAAATTCGAAGTCCAAAGTTATGTGGCTTAGATTCTCAGCGAGTCACATCCTCACGTCACGAAGATGACTCATATAATGTATTATGGTGAACAATGGAACCAAAAATATGCATATACATAGATCTCGCGAAACAATATACTACTTCGCAATATACTACTTCGAGGACACGGCTCGCGCAAAACCAACAGCATTGTGACCAAGGTCGTAGACGGTATAATACTTGCGGAGGAATACATCACCTGAAGCACTTGAATCAGCAGAAGTTCAAATGCTCGACCTACTACTCACCAATAATCCAAATGGTTTCACCACCCGGCAAGTTCAAGTCCATTCCAGTGAAGGACGAAATGCAAGTTCCTTGAACATTAAGTATGTAATCGGTGGCCTTGAGAGGGTAGTAACGACCACCGAAATTGAAGGCAAGATCAGGAAGGCTCGGAACTTTGGAGCAGTCAACCTGATATTGACCATTCCAAGACCTCTTGGCACCAATTTGCGTGTTGAGCATCTCAGCGATGTCAGTAGGTAGAACGATGAGCGAGGTTCCTAAATATAGAACAGAGTTGTACCGAGAATAAAGCAAATGAACCATGTTTCTTACCAGTATCGATAGCGGCACCTGTGTTCTCTAGTTCGACTTCTTCACCGCCAAAAGAAATTTTCTCAAGCAAGACTTCCCAGTAAGCCTTGCGACGAACAGGAACGTAAGCGAGTTTCCCTTCGTACGCAGAATGGTCAATTCCGCCGAAAATGACGTCACCACCATCTTCTTCAGATGAGCCCAGGCGAAAAGAGAAGACCTGCGCATCAAGAAGACCTTGACTGATCATATTATAAAATGGCGGAACAACATGGTTGACAGAAATTGTGTTGTAGCCTAGGCCGAGAATGCCGTCAAACCTTCACATGAATTAGGTTCCGTAGACAAGGTTATGACACAATGCGACTCACTTGCCGAAAGCAAAAGCAAGACCAGGCTCCCTAGTGGCTTCAGCAAAATCTTGATTTTTGATAGTCAAATCTCCAATAGATAGGAGATCATTTGACACGAAGCCTTCCATGGAACCAGAACCGTAACGGATTTCGAAGGAGGAACCATTTGGTTTATACGTCGAAGACGAACTCGAATCATACTTAGTGTGGAGAAAACATGCGATAGATGTACATTTTGTGCTTGGAACCCACAGGTTGCTTGAACTATGAACAGTCAAAGTCAGACCCGTCAAAAACACGACAGTATGATGAAGACAGACCCGGTATCGAGAACAACTTTGAACTGCGCAAAACATTGAATGTAGTTAGCGTTGGAACAAATTGAAACTCACAGTCTGCGGGGGTGAGCCAAGCTGGATTTCGGCAAAGTACTGCGCATTCAAGAAGTCTTACCACTTGGTAAATAGGGCAACATATTACGCAAGAGAAATAGACAAACTAGAGAGAGGTACTCCATGGCCACCCTTTAACTGTTCTTGTGTCCAGAGAAGTTCTTCTCCATCTTTAACGGTGGGTCGCCTCGTCCTCCGACCTGAACCGCCCGCACCTATAAGAGGTAATTGCAGCTGATTCAAGGCGCCATATTTTTGAGCCAGGTATGCGCTCTCAATTTCAGGATCGAAAGAAACTGCATCGTTGACGGATTCGACTTTCTTGAGTTTAAGTTTGTGGATCCGGTCGGCATAGACGAAAGGCAACAGAGCGAGGAAGATGTGGGAGAGCTTCATGACGGGGTGAGAAAGAATGCCGTCAGTTCAACAGCACTTTTAAGTGCTGCGGACTTTGAATTTGATTATTAATTATTGGTTACTAATCAAGAAAATATTTCATTGCTTGCAACGATCATGACTAGACGTCCACAAAGCAATCCTTCGTTGACATCCATTGAAGCCCTTTTACTTGCTCAGGCGACATGGGAATTTGGTGCCGCATCCTCAAATTGGCCATCAATTGCGAAACTGCTTTCGAAGCACCCATTGGTGGCGAGACCGAAGTCATTCTTCACGGCACAGGTTAGTCAGAATCGCTTTACGTGCTAATTTATCTCTAAGAGACGCAATGAGTCGTGTCATCTTATGTATGAAACCCTTTTGGAGGAGGCTGGATTGGAATTGTGAGTTGCTTTTCTTGTGTGTCTGTCAAAGAGTTCAACCTCTACACAGAAGTGAAGCCAATGCCGTTCCTCATGGTGACTTTGCTGCGTTTACAAGTTTGTTTTATGTTAACATGACATTCCATTAGCGGCGACGAATTTAAACCTCGCTCAAACGCATTATTCCTTGCGCTTTGAAGAGCTGCGGAAAATGATTGTTGCAGAGGAAACCAAATTTAAGTCAGGAGTATTTTTAGTCATCTTATCTAATATGTGGCTTATGTTCCGTCATCATTTTAGAATCGTTTTCAAGGAAATCGAGGACATTCACGCGGGATTATGGAATACAAAAATTCGAGCCCAAGTCACAGGTGAACTTCTGGATCAAGTGCGTCACCTTGGGTTATCACGTCTCCACACAGTTGACGAGAACTGGATAGGATGGAAAAGAGATCCTTGGCGATTCAGACCTCGATGTCGCGGCAACACCAGACTCACCGTCTCGAGTAAGGGTTATGGTTTGTTCCATTTAAAGGATCCCTATATACCTTGCTGACTTGGTCTTCAATTGCAGGGTGATGTTCGCTCTAAGAGGAGTTCAGATTTAGCTGTTGATATCCATGCTGTCCCAAGCAAGGTCAATGATCACAGCATAGCGAATGGCGAGATGATTATTGCAGAAGGGAAACATCACAGATCTACCGAAGTGGAGGCTGCATCCAGAAAACGTACAATTGACGACATGGACGTCGAAGGCAACGAATACGTTACCCAGCGACAGGAAGAAGAAGAAGAGCTTCGTCTTGAGGGGAAAAGCAAAGAAGAGGAAGAAGAAATGTCGCAGGGCCAAGGTGAAATTGAGCGGGGTCTAGTCGAAGTTAACACCGTAGCTTCACCAAAGTTCGGAGGCCATGGTTTGGAGTCGGAGTCGGAACCCACAGCTGACAGTATCATGAACGAGAAGCAATCTTCGGACGTCGAGGAATTTGTTGTACCAACAAGACGTACGTACTTATTTAAGCAATGATTGTCGTTTAATCGAACAAAGATCCCAGGGTCCTCGCGTCGGCTCAAGTCTTCAGCGGTACCCGTATTCCCGCTGCCCATGAGAGCGAGACCTCGTGCTAAGGTTCGAGTATTGGAGGCGGAATCTCAAATCATGGACTCTGAAAACGATGAGCCTAAGGAAGGTACGCCAACTGTGGATGATGAGCGGACATCCTCTCCATTCGAGTCCGGGAACATTCGGAGAAGGGATGGTAAGATCGTGACAGTTATTTCACAACAGTTATTTGTTTTATTCCCAATAAGTAGGCAAAAGAAAAGCTTCTCTCGTGGACAGTGTAGATTCGCCTGACAGAAAACGGGTAAGAGAGGACTCTGAACCTGCCGATGAGGAAGACACAGGTATATTGTCATCCGTTCAATTAAAAATTTCGGTCTTAACACGGCCACAGGACCTTCTTCCCATATTACTCGTGGTCGTGCTACTCGTAACACCACCAAATCCGAAGAACAGGTTGCGTTGAAACGGTTCCAAAATGTCATTGGAATGCTTCACTCGCAGATATCTCAGCATAGAAACGGCACCATTTTTCACAACCCAATCAAGCCTTCTGAAGCTCCTGATTATTGCGACATCGTGAAACGTCCTGTGGATTTGAAAACCATCAAGGGCAGGGTCAAAGACGGCGTGATTGCCAATTCCCTCGAGTTCCAGCGTGATATATATTTAATGTTTGCAAATGCGATGATATACAATCGTCCAGGTTCTGACGTGTATATAATGGCTGAGGATGTGCGTCAATGGCTTCTTGGCGAAACTTTACTTATACCATCCTAGATGATGCTGGAAAGCGAAAGTCAAATCAATGCGTTTCGTCAAACGGAAGGTTTTGCAAAAAGAAGTCATCGATTATAATATCACGTATATTTGGAATTGTGGCAATAGTAAGTATGATAAATGCATAAATGTCAGACAAAACCTATCTTACACATGGGTGACTTATGACCCAAAGCCTTTGGTTGAAAAATAACCACCAATTCAAAACCATGGTTGATACAACTCTCCCATCTTTGTCAGTTGAAGTGGGTTAGTTGCGCTGGATATGAGGTTTGTGACGGTTTGCACAACAGGTACAGTTAGACCGTTACTACTGCTAGTAGCCTAGAGACATGATTAGATTTGTACATGGAGGTAAAAATTGAGTATACAGTTTCTCTCTCCAACTTGCATGCCATAGTTTCTGCGCGCTTGACTATCTGATCGACGTGTTGAGTAACACTGGTGCGGAAGAAAGCATCGACTACAGGAGCGCGTCCACGCATTTGAAGCCAAGCAGCCACTTCTTCCCTGCTCAACAAGCACAGTTGCTGCTCGAGATCGAACTAAATAACTTTCAATTGCAGAGTGTGGTTGAACAAACGATCTGGCTTACCTCGGGCTCCGTCAGAGCTTTGCCAATAGCCATTATACCTGAGACAAGGATGCCTTCCGTAAAAATAGGTCCTAAGAAGTTTTGCATATTGGGAGTAAGGCGAAAAGGAACAACATCGTTCGAGGCATACACGGGCAGTGGATGTGCTGCAGCTACGGGGGCAAAGGCTGGGTAAAATAGTGAGAGCCTTTCTGATTGATATTGCAAGAGCGTACCAGGAAGCAATTCTGTCATGGCGATAAAACCTGTAGTCCTAGAAATTTGGAACCGGGTTGGCTGTCGGCTTGACAAAGAGAATGTGTATGTCATAAAACTACAAGAGGCCACTTGCAGTGCGAATTGTTTGCGCATGCGCCAGAGTTCATCGGGACTAGCCATGGTGCGCACCATATACTGCAGAATGAGTAAGGTTTCTGCCGTGTGGACAGTGGATATATACACAACATACGTTCGCAAGAACATTGTCCGGCACCATTTTCAAGGTAACTTCGTCGCATGCATCTTTCTTCAATGTAATATATTCAACTTTGCTTGGCTGAATGAAAAAAGTGACATGTGTCAAACTAATAAACCAAAGATCATACCTGCTTCTTGGCAAACTGTTGCCTGTATTCCCGTAGAACGTTTCTAACTTTCTCAGCCACAAACATTATCGGCTCTTCCCTTGCTAAGCCCTGTTTTTCGCAGTGAAGGTCGTAGATATCCCCGAATGTAACATAGGATGAGTCTGTCTGATACAGACGAACATTCGGGCTGCAGGACACTGCTGCTGGAAGGTGGAAGATCAAATTCCTTTTTTTGCTTTCTTTGCTTCGCGCAAGCGCTCTATCAAAAATTGATTAGGGGAAGGGAAGTCTTGATTGAATGGCGAAAATGGCAAACCCATTGAATGTTCTAAAAATCTGAGCAACTCTATCTTCACGACGATAATGCCTCTGACAAGGAAGTTGAACGGTAAATGAGGTTCTTGAATTATCGCTGCCGTACAGCGTAATGCGTTTCCAATATGACCCATTTGAGCGACACATCTCATACTTTGGAGCAAATTTCTGGATTCTGATGAAGTATTGATTCGAATCTTTGTCCTGGGAATTTGTTAGTGGCGAGGAAACCATGACAAATGTATACCCACTTCAGTGTACTGTCCGGGAATTTCTATTTCATCAATTTTGCTGTATTGAAATTCAGTGAGATAATGACTGAGTTGGGCAAGCGGTTGAAGTCGTGGTCGACCATCGAGAAAGACTTCAAACTTTTGCCGCCATTGCTGGAGTTGCTGGATATAGTCGTAATGATTTGGTTTGTTGCTGATGAAGTCATTCTCGAAGTCTTTCTATCCACAGCTTTTAGTTGGAAAGGGTGACCACGAAATAAAACAAACTCACTCTCACGAACAACGGCAGATTAATTAGCACACGAGAAAGGGTCGAGACTGTGTTTGCAGGTATCGACCCATCATCGTCAAGCTGATTCATTTTGACAACGTAAGTCTGTCAGGCCGGCGTTTAACTTCATCACACGAGCAAAAACTGGAACCTATCATACCTGCACAGCGTCGGAAAGCAGCAACGAGACATGTCGATAAACATCTTCTTCAGCGGCGGGCTTGAATTTGTGTTGAATCTGATCGACCATAGTTTCGAGGCTCAGAATCAATAAAGGAAATGTCGTTTTCAATGTCTGCAGGATCTCGTCAACGTGTTCCCAAGCTTGACGAGGATGAGATGCCATAGCCTCTGACAGTGCGACGGGCACATGAGGTGCGTTGTCTTGGGTCGCACTTGTTTGAACAGGAGTTGAGGCAGAACTGTCCATCGATACATCGTTCGAGTTTATTGGTTGATCAGAAGGGAGGCGGGCGGCTGCCACGCGGGCTGCCATTGCCTTTCTCATTATCTGCATTTCCTCACGTTGGGTGCGGAGGTGGTAAAATATAGCCTACATTTGAAAATCGGTGAGTTGGGGTCAGACGTTGACGAAGAACATACCTGAGGATAAAGACGGGCAAGATTTAATAGTATATACCTAGCTTGCTTCCATTCACGGTGCGAAAGTGAGGAGCACAATTGTGGAATAAAAGGTATCCAGAACCAGAAAGCTGCGTCACCCTTGTATGTGTCGAAAGCCCGGGAGATGGTCGAGGTGTTGTCGTCCAGACTCAACAACCACAGAATGCGAGCCAGAAGAGGACGACTTTTTCCATTTTTATACAGGCCAGCAGCTTGCAAGTAACAACTAACTGCATTCGCGGCATGGCTCAAGTCGGTGGGTGAATCCTTAAACATACGATCGCTGAATCGCCCCCATTCAGCCCATGCTTTTGGTTGTGTCATATCGAGCTGAACAGCTTGACCGAATGCCAAGACGGCGTCCTCACTGCGCCCGAGTTTAGAATAAAACATGCCTTTCAGTGTGTAAAATTCCGCCTTTTGAGCTGGAGAGAAGAACATGAGATTCGTGTTATTTATAACCTCCAGACCTGCTTGAAAATCATTCGGTTTCTGATAATGGGCCCGAGCTTGCTCGCGAAGCTTTAAGAACGCCTCGGAAATCTCGATGTTGGGAAGGGTGTAGATCTTGGTGAGCGCATTAAAACAGACGTCGAGGAGTTCATGCTTTCGTGCAACATGAGCAAAACGGTTGATAATCCATGCCGTTTCATGGTAACCGCGGTATCCAAAAGTGTTCACACCATTAGCTCCGCTCTGATTGGGACCATTGATCAGAGGTATGTAAGCTCCGTTAATTGAACTGAAAACATTCTGCCTCCAAGCCACGAGATCACTCCAGATGTTTATATCGTCGTAAATATTGGGAAGGCGTTCGCGCCAGGCTTGCAACACCATCTTCAGCTCCGAAGACTTCTTTTCTAGATTCTGAGCATTGGTCTGAGATAGCGACCCAAATATCTGAACGGCTTCCTGGAGCTCCACAAATTGTTGAAAATGTTGCAACAGTGGGACATGTGCAATAGAAAATTGGGTGGGCAACCCAACCCATTTCCTAAGGGAGAGCTGCATGCCATCCTCTAAAAACTTGGTAAAGTCTACATTTTTCTCCAATGCGGCTGGGAGTTTGAGGAGTGCGATATATGCCTCGAACACTCTACGGCGAGGAGTGGCAATCTCTGGAAGTTGCTTTATTTGTTCTTCAAGGTTGTCCTTATTCTCGTTCCATTCTTTTATCCTCCAGGCGCTTTCAAGCATCAGCTCTTGGTTGCCCTCATTCTTTGCGAAGTCGTAGAGAATGTCCCAGTGCTGTAATTTTTCGGCGGATAATACCCAGTGGTCCTCCCATAGACAAAATTCAGTCTCTGAGAATGGAATGGAGCCCGCACGCACTCGTGACTGAGCTAGTTCATAGGTTTGGGCTGCCTGTTCCCACATTCCAGATTGCTCAAATGCGAGACTGATGTTCGTTTCTGGTCGAACGGAGCGTCGCCTCCAGAGTCCATAAAACATGTCCTCCTCTGCAAGTTCTGCGTACACATCTGCCAAAGAGTCGTATATATGGTCACAAGCCGTTATTTCATCATCTTTTGTGTAGTCCAACGATTTTTCCAAGATATTCAAGCCGGTGTACCATCCGCCAAAGGCTTTTGCCAAATACTTGACCAAATGAGGCGGTAATGTCATCGGCGGCGAACAACCCTGAAGACCAAGGAGAAGGGTTTGAATGATATTCGGTCGTAAGAACGCTTGTTTGGAATGGTAATCCTTGCTCAAAAGAATAATCATATGATTCGTGATTTCCGACTGTTCTCGCCGAGTGAGACACGACCAGATAGCTGGGAACAACGAAATCCAAGTCTCGTGGGCAGCTTGTGAGTCTAGAAAGAGGAGACGTTGCATTGGTCGGATAGCGTCCTGCAATAGGGGAGGAGATATCGCCGTGGACGGGATATGGCTTGTGCGCATATGGTCATAGCTTGCGGCAAGATCACCGTCTGCTGCTCCCAAAATAAGGTGGATAGCGAGGTAAATCCAGTTATAGTCAGATAACGCCTCCCAGTTTTGCACTCCCAGAATGTATGTCAAGCGACCGAATAGCGATCGAGGAATACTAATATCCAGGAGATCCATGAACTTTTCCCTTAACGTCGTGTCTTTGGCCCGACATCCTAGCAGAAACGATTGCTCCAATCGGTTGGTCAAATCACTGCGCCGCAAAGTCGGTTCATTGTAGACATCGTAGATAAGCTCCAAGTAAGAATGCGAAAGTTGTTCTCCTCTATTTTCGTATAGTGTCATCTTCTGCAGGAGAGTCGCCTTTTCTTTCATGGTAGGGTAGGCTTCTTGTCTGTGAAGAGCCCAGGTGCGCGCCAAATCCAAGACATATCGGCAAAGAATGACACTTTTTGATTTTTCAACGAAGACACAAAGCGTGGTCAGAAGCCATCTTCTTTGTTCACCCAAGAAGGCAACGGACATCTGGCAGATATCGAGGATTGTCATGACCAAACGAACGTTGTTCTCGTACCCCTGGTTAGTCTGGGATGAGTGAATATGCTCCTTGGTGAGTTTGCTGAAGATTCTCATGAGAGGTTGGCTGAAATGCTCTATGCGTTCTGGCGTAACCTTAACGACAGACTTCAGCATACCCAACACACCAGCAAGGGAAGTCGAGTTTCGTAGACCTTCGCCAATGGCAGAATAAACAAATTGATGAAACTCGATCATTTCCCCGTGTTGGTCTTCTTCTTCCTTGGGTAGGGGATAAAGTCGAATGAGCTGATCGAAGATTGGTTGCAAAGTTTCATGTAGATTAGAATCTTCTGACAACAAGCCTTTGCGGATAAGTTTCTGCAGTTGGCCAGCATTTGCTAAGTACCATGTGTCTGATTGCTCAGCAGCAATTACTTGAAGTACCTTGGCTGCTGAGACTGCTAGTGCCAGCAAGCTCGGATTGTCACCCGGAAGATCATTCTAATCATGTCAGTGAATGGTGACCAAAGATATCGAATAATGACCAACCAGTTCGAGCGCCCTTGAAAAAAACCGTAAGCCAACGGTCACATCGGCCCAACCATTGGGCCCAACGATACGGTGTAAAAGAGAAAAAGACTTTGGGAGAAGAGCGACGCGGGATGGTTGGTCGTGAGTCCCTGTAGTGAGTCGTACGAGATAGCTGACCATATTCTCTCGCAAGTTTAGTGGAGTCAACCACCTCGAGTCATCATTTTGCTCATTTGCGACCTGGATCTCTTTTGAGGATTCGGCCGCTTGTTCTTCCCACTCAAAGATAATTTGCAAGATATCGATAGATAACAGCCTAGATTCCAAGCCTGCTGAAGCAGTCATCCCAAGTTTGTTCAAAGAGTTTGCGATATGGGGTACAAACAAAGAACGAACGGGAAAGAATAGGCGTGGTTGTTTGACCACGAGATGATAGATTGTCATCATAGTACCGATACCTTCTTCCACTAGAAGTTTGCGCGTGGTCCGTGCCCAAAGTGGATGACCCGACTCGTTGATTTCTGATTTGGGAAGTGAGGGGGCTAGAATTGAGAGTGCTTCATGACGAAGACCGACTCGCCCCTCAGAGTGAGGCATTCGAAGCAGACCGGTCCACGCTCTGAGAATGAATTTCTGAGGAGTAGGGAACGCTGCGAAAAAGTGAGCAGCCAGTAGATAAGCAGTTTGCTTTGCGATGGCATCGTCGCACGACGAGATATATGACCATGCGCCTTTCATAATGTCCTTCCTAGAATCTTCCAAAAGCTCCGGATAGTGCTGAACCAAGATCGTCGTCAAGTGAAGGATCTCAATTTTGTACCCATCGCTTGTATCCGACATGGGGTTGCTCATGGGCAACCAGATTAGCGTATGAATTCGTTTGATAAAATCTGTGTCGATGAGTCGGTCCTCTTGTTTCCACCTTTTTGCGTTGACAAGTAAAATGGGCGAGACAACATAGCGAATAAAATAAGCCTTCTGCACCTCGGAGGACGAAGGAAGAATGAACCAGGTCAAAAATCGCATGAGGATGTTGCGCTTGAAAACAGCGTTCCTATTTGACGCAACACGTTCGTAGAGGAAAGTCGTAGTGCCAACAATATCAATTCCCAAATTGAAGGTGTAGACTGAGGTGATCTCGAACACCAGGTCGATGCGAGGCGAGTCCTTCAATGCTTGAGTGAAGATGCTGAGCATAAGACAGTACTTCTGGATGACATCATTGACCACCGAAGGCAGACTGTCTTCCGAAGGAAGGCTAGACCGCCATAAGTCAACCACGGCGTCAATCGCATAATCGTTCTCCGCAATCCATGATGGTATGAGAGTTGATAGATCTTGAAAGAGGCTCAAGATCGAGGTGACAATGTTTCGGTCGTTTGGGGTGCTAGCTCGTAGCTGCATGACAAGCACAGGCGTCCTCGACGCTAACTCATGCAGTAGATTCTGCGCCAACCCGGCTTGCAAGATACTCCGCAATGTGCGAAGCTGACGGGTGTAAGAAAGATGTCGTAAGAAGAACTCCATGCCTTCGGATGGGTAGCGATCGAGGTATCGAGCTAAAGGTTCAGAAAACGGGCTTTTCGTTGAAAAGTGCATCTGAGCCTCTGTTTGTACGATGGCATTCACGAGAGGCTCCAAGAAGATGTTTGCTGTGGGAGGGAGAAGGTGAAATATGTTTGCTAACCTCACCAGCTTTATTATACCGTCGTTATCTGTTATTGACTGCTTCGAAGACTCTTGCAAAAGCTGCGGATCCGCTACGATCCTGAAGTGATCAAGAAGTTTATGGCCAATTTCGACTTTGAAGTAATTAGTTAAGAGTTCCAACAGGCGAGCCAATCCTTCGAGACCAGGGATAGACAAGCGCTTTGGGTCAGCCAAGTTCATCAAAATAGGCCGCAAACCCGTCTGTAAAAGTTCCTTTGGTAAGCGACTCTGATGCGTAAGGACCATGCGAAGGCCTTCGTGGGCAACGTCCTTGACTTCAGGAGATGGCGAATACAACGATTTGAAGTAGACGCTGGTCACCCTGTGCAGAAACGAATGTTTTTATTGAAAAAAATAAGCAAAATGTCGAAATTTTCTCACCGTTGGCGCGTCTGATGCTGGCGCGAAAAGAAGTCGGTCAAGGGCATGGATGCGGTTAGAAGTTTGATGCAAGCTACACGGAGCTTGATCACTTCCAATCCACCTTGTCTCATATTTCGGGGCCCTAACAGTTGTGCGTCGTCGGCGTCGGCTAGCGCCAAAGTTTCGTGCAGCAACCGGAGAAGTTCATCATTGAGTTCCACCAAAGGTGGGTCTAGTGTGACACAGTAGCGAATTGCTTCGATCATGCCAATTTGTTTGGAAAACGGTAAGGCTCGAAGAGGCTTTGTGTATATTCCCATAAGTAAACGGTCTCGATGGGGCATTAAAAGCTCGAAAGCAGGTCTGCCACTTAGGGCAATCAGAAAACCAATGCACTTCTGGGCTCCCTGTCGCACAAGGAGGTTGGGACTCTGGAGCTCGGGGAAGAAAATCCCAACCGTGTTAACCAACTTCTGGCGTGATTGTTGCGCATTTTCGCCATGAAGATCGAGATGAACGGTACTGATACGTAGCACAGTAACAAGGACCTCAACAACTTCGTCAACATTGCGGGGTAAATCGGGTGGAAGATCTTTGAGAACATGTAAGAGGGTGCGAAACACCTCGATTTCACGTTCCGAAATCCATTTTGGGCCTAGCTCAGGCAAATTCGCCATAATTTTGATTCCACTGCATCCTGCGCTCTTTCTGATCCAAGAATCGTCAAGACAGAGTGCAGTAAATCGGCTTGCCAAATGATGTAAAATATGCAAGATATCTTGCATCGCTACATTCGGCTGCTTGTGCATGGCCACCAAGTCTGCTATTATGGAAGTTATGACAGTTCGTGCTTTGTTGGCTTGCTCCGCCTGATCACAGGCAAGCGCGTGTGGGATTGCGTCAAGATAGCTTGAAAGCAGTGGGCCTGGTGGAGGTCGAACCCCTAGAATTCGAGTTGGAGGGCGATGAAGCTCCAGCTCAAATACTGCGTGCGCAAGTTTCCGGATGAATGACTCGGCCTTTTCATCTATCGTGGGTAGATGCAAGGCGTCAAAAACACCTTCCAATACAGTGACAAAGGTATCCTCAACGTTTCGCCCTTTAATTCCCTGGACAACGGTATTAGTACAGATCAAACACGAAGGTGAGCAAAAGTACTTCATAGACCAGAATCGATAGGCAACTCTCCAAGTAACCGTAAGCATGTGCACGCTCTACCACAGATGTCTTCGAGATGTTACGCGAAGCTAATAGTGCGACTGCAGTCATTTCAATCCTTTGTATGATGCCGTTGAACGAGATCGCGAGTTTAGCAGGTTCTGAGTGATGGCGGTATATCAAGGCTGGCTCTTTCGTAAGCAGGCGTCGATTTCGTCCCCCAAGCTTGCCCAAGATACGGATGGTGGTGTGAGCTGGATGATGTGCCGCTGGGAGTGGTTTCAAGTGACTAAACAATGCTTCCATGAGATCACGAAGCACCGTGCTAAGAGTTGGATCCAGAAAATCAGGCGTAAGGTTGTCGATACAAAGTTCCAAAGTCCTGAGGCCTTGAGAAACAAGATCAGGGCTTCCACGCAGTGCCAATGCCAAGGGTTGCATGAGATAACTCAGATGCGGAAGGAGATGTGTAAGCCGCAAGGGGACGGTGAGACAAAGCTCGACAATCATATCTCTGGTTTGGCCATCAGACGCCAAAAGTTGTCCATTCAAGCTCTCCAACATTTCGGGAAGTAAAGGTACAACGGCGTTATAAAGTAGTTCGTATCGCCCTCCACCTACGCCAATGGCTCTAAACAGAGCTCGTAAAAGGTGGAAGTAATTCGTGGGTTTAGACGCTTTTGCCGCGAGGGGAAAACAGTCCATAAGTAATTTGCTAACGTGCGAAGCTAAAATTGTTTCGTTGGTGGTAGGGTGCACCACGACGGCTCCAAAGGCCATTTTGTAGAGACGGATTGTAGCCGCGGCGGTCAAGTCATCGTATTCTCCAAGTTGTGGGAGACGGTCAACCAGGAATCGTAGAACAATGGCTAGGAGTGTTGCAGACGTCGAGTCCCGCGAAAAGAGAAATTGGCATACATTCAGCAGCATGATACGCTTTTGGGCACATTCAAAAAAGAACTCCATCTTATGGGTCCATACTTCCTGAAAGACATGAAGATTAATCTCCGTCAATACATGTCCAAACCACTCGATGGGTTCATTTTGCTCTTGCATTCTTGGGTCGGGATCGAAGAAGGACATGCATCGGAGGCAGCCTTCAAAGAACCGCGAGACAAGGGTGCCGTCAGGAGCAGGGGCTTCGCATTTTTTCATTGAAGCAAGGCACGTGCGGAAACCGTGAAGCAAAGCCCTAAAGACCATTCTCGATTCTGAAAATCCAAGGTGAGACGTACATCATTATTTACACAGAAATCCTGACCATGTATAACTTCCTCTGGCTTCTCAACGGCATAGACAGCAGCGGAAACAGGCCTTGCTTTTTCAATCAACAATGTGTCCGGGAGGTCGGGAGTAGTTGAGTTTTCTTGATTGTTGCGCTCCAATATGTTACGAACTTCAGAATGGACAACGCTAAGACTTTCCAACTTCTCAAGACAGGTTCTGAATAAAGCCTCTAGAAGCCGTGCCGCTCCTTGAGAAGTTTCTTTTGCGACAATGACGTCAGTCAAACCAAACATCATCTTGACGAACAAGACATGCAAGCTGTATCCCAATGCAGGTTTATGCATCATTGCAGAGAAGACGCAAACAATCCGGTCAAGTTGAGGCGCGTCCAACTCGTTTTTGACATGATGAACAAGGTCTGCCACAGCCGTAAAAACAGGAACACTGTATTTAAGATTAGCCAGGTCATTCATGTGTCAAAAATCTCACCGTAAATTCTCTTTACTTGCAAGTCCGGTTCCGAGAAGTACTCTCTCATCAAAAAGTTTATCGACTTGATTGAACAAGGCTCGTCGATGGGGGGTGCCCATCAGATGCCGGAAGACAACCATCAACTCCTGTAAAAGGGTGAGGAAACAACGGAGTGGTGTCCATATGCAAAGTACCTTTCTCAAAGGAATACCATTCGCAGGGCAATCTTGAAGCAGTCGCAGTGCACTTAAAACAAGAGTTTCCCCGTAAGAATCCGCAATTTCTCCAGAGAAACGCATCACATAGGCAAGATAAGACAACATCTGGTAAATGGAGTGAGAACCTTGATACAACACCTCCGGGCACACTTGCCTTGATCTGGGCATGGATGAAATCACTATACATTCCTGGGTTTCGAAGGCCAGAGCACATTCCAGCCCAAACACCTCCCATGGCTTCGTAATCCGTGCGTGCTGTGTGCTGTGGTGAACATTCCAAAGCTAAAACTTCCAACGCAGGAAGGGTGGTGCCTTGAATTGCAGTGGAAACTAGGCTTTTATTAACCTGTGACATGATTACCATGACCATCGCCATTTCTCCAAGGACTTTGAAGCTACGCAAGGCAGGCAACGAAACATTTTGATCCAAAGGTGAAGAATCATCGGAAAGGTATTGATTAACAAGACCCTTCATATTGGAAAAGGCTTCTTGAAATATAGCCACAAACTCCGACACGTTCTCCTCTGTAGAAACTCGGTATCCTCGAACAAGGTCTACCAGCGTTTTACAAGCAGTCGTTCCGTTTTCTTCATTGTCATGACGGAGGATATGAAGCATGCAAGCCCAAATGGTAGATAGTTTGCTTTTAACGACATCGTTCACCGGTAGACGATTCAAGGTCTCGAAAAGAACCCGACGGAACTGATATTCCGTAGAATCTTTTTGGAAAAAGGGTTCTCCGGATCGGAGTAGGTCCACAAGTGCTTGGACAAGATACGGTAGAGCACGCGTAGAATCCGAGTCACGTACAGTCTCCAGCATTTCGCGGATTTCACAAGCAACGTTATGTTTTGTTCGAAGTTCTGAAGAGGGAATCACAGACAAAAAGTTATGGTGTTACATTTAACTCATACCAATGTTAGGGTCTGCTAAACGGGCAATCCGTATTTCCAGCTCAGAGGGTGTCGAGGAGGGTAAAATGTCCATAGGTGAAGAAGCGGACATTTCGAAAAGAGAGCGAGTGTGCTCGCTGTTAAACTTGAAATTGTGGTTGGCGCTGGATGCAATATATAGTAGGCGAGCTTTGTCATGTGACTAGTCGAAACAATCGTAGGATATTTTTAATTCATAACTAGTAGACATGGACATCGACAAGCTTTTCCAGGTGAAGTCTTCAGGTTTCCTATTTCTACTCTTAATTGATGGTTGTCCAGGTACCTAAATTTTCTGTGACAGGGAATAAAAGGAAGCTCTTGGATAAACCTACACCAGACATGCTTAAGAAAATGAAGTTGGACACGGAGAGTGTATCAAGTCACACTCCTGTGAGCGGCCGCCTGCCAGCGACCGCATTTCATAAAGCTACTGTGGATGATGCGCAGGACGAAGATTCTGCATTCAATTTCGCACCTGGCGGAGATGCAGACTACTTTGT
>Ga0307514_10002700_pt1 | contig 17967 bp, 21 predicted proteins | sample 16_EM_MG_FD_203088 | JGI IMG/M metagenome (GOLD analysis project Ga0307514, IMG submission 203088) | Populus trichocarpa ectomycorrhiza microbial communities from riparian zone in the Pacific Northwest, United States - 16_EM | ecosystem: Host-associated > Plants > Roots > Unclassified | place... | reverse complement strand
TAGATGCTCCTACAACCACTGGTGCCTATTGTTATTCAGGCTTTGCGCTCTCTAAATGTATGTATACACTCTATTAGCTCTCCTTGCTCTCTTATTGGCTTTACTTTAGGCTCTAATTATGACCCTCTCTCATGGGCACTATATACATACATATTTCTATAATTACGTAAGTGTATTTGTTACAAACCCCGACCCTGACCCTGAATTAACCTGCGACCCGCCAGCGCCAGTATTATATTGGCAACCCACGCAATTGCCTCCATACTTCTGCATGCATCTCGATGTCATCATGACTCAGCAGGACCTGTGCCTGCTTACTTTATTCCTGTGGATTCTATTCTCAGACTAATGAACTCATACCCGATTCCCGACCCGACTTGCATGACAACCGACCACATTTCGGCTATCGCAACTCGGAACCCGAAACCTACTAGAATGTTCTAGGAAGTTCACGACCTCACCATGCTAAGAAACTATTGCCTAGTTCTACAGTCTTCAGGCTACACAATATTCTTCTACTATATTCTACCTGTTTCTATCTCGTTCTATCCTGTTCTTCTTGATATGTAATCTCATACTTGGTCTTGGGTTTTAGTATGGTGGGAAAGCATATATAAGGACATTGGATTCCCGCTGGATTGTGTTCTCTTTCTTTCCTCTCTACATAACAACTTGTATACACTTCTGTATCTAGTTGTTCAAAAATATACTCTATCTACTGTAGCCCAAACCGCCCCGCTTGCCTGCCTTCAAACCCACGACTCTGGTTTCACCCAAGTCGCTTGTCCCCACACTGACACCACAGGTTTCGTCCCGTTCTCTTGTACCCGCTCCCTGAAGACTCGTGTATATGCGAGTCTTAGTCCCTCTCCATTCTCGACACTCATGCCTGTACCTGGCATGACTCTTGCCCTCACTACCAGTCCCGCCACTCACATTCCAGTAAGGGTTCGTAACACTTTGTTGCGTCAACCTACAGTTTCCGCTACACCAAAATGTCTAATAACGCCGGTTCCTCCAGTACTACTGGGGTACAAATCTCGAGAACAGCTACCACAGCCCAAGCGGCAACAATCGAGGAAGCTTGGAGATCATTCTATACACTCGTCCAAGCCACATCTCTCCAGACATCTCCCTTCCCTACAATTCCTGGTGGAGTTCTATCTCAATTTCTTGGACTCATTTATAGTGCACATAATGCGTGAATATCAATAGCCCGCAGCATACAAGTGCACTTTGACATCCCAATGGTTGCTACTAGTACTGCGGCCCTGACTTTATGGGCCTATTACAACCAGGGTTATCAACATGGATTGACTCTTCTCCCTTTGTCACAAAATGCAACATCCCATCCTCAGTCTGCCCTTGCCCCTAAGCTACACGAACCTGAAGATTTCAACGGCACTCGTGCCAAGTTCTCTAAGTTTATGATCAAGCTAGCACTTGTTTTTTCATTGGACTCTACACGATATTCCTATAACAGGGGTCTTCCATAGCCGTTAATAGTTCAATGCGTAGGATACTTGATTCAACACTGAAACTGTGCAGTTGATACTTCTCTGCAATAACTTTAATTATATGGGAATAACTTTAAGCTGAGAGTTCTTAGTTCTGCGTGATATCTACCATGTCGACTGTTGGTGCTTTGGACCCCTATTAATATAGGTGTCCCTTTACCCACACTGTCTCCTGCTATAGATAGCTTTCCTGCGAGTGTGAGTCAGGCTGCTCTTCTAGCTAGCCCTCTTGGTCCTGCATCGGCAATTGCCTCCGCTGACTCTCACTCACTCTAGCTGTTCACATGCTAGCTATCTCCTCCTTTCAGGAGATAAGGTACTGCCTGCCACTCTAAAGAGATCTCTCCTATCTCTGCTTATTACCTATCTTCTTTGACAAGGCGTCCCTTATACTGAGAATAGATAACTCGGTTGGTGCTTCCCTCTGCAGTATACATAGCCTACTAGTGCTTACGGAGCTACCATACTAGCCTAGCACTGACATACAGCTGAAGGATTCCCTAAACTAGTAATGCGTGCCACATACCCGTGGCAATGCTACAGATGCAGCCAAGATCTCTTACGCTGCCTCATACCTCTCCAGCTCAGCCGCCGACTGATTCGAGCCTCACCTCAATAAAGCTATTGGTGCTATTCGTTTTACAACATATGAGACCTTCATTCGAGCCCTGAAAAACGCGTATGACAACCCGGACGCCCGTGCCACAGCCGAACGGAAGCTTCACAACCTAAAGGAGGGTAATAAAGACTGTTCAGTGTACCATGCAGAATTCTGCACCTATGCTACCACTCTCAATTATGACGACATGACCAAGATCTCGTTCTTCTCCAATAGAGCTAACCAAGATCTGAAGACTGCACTGTCATACCAAGCCTCTCCACTCAAAATATGCGATGAATTCATTCAACCATGCATCAAGTTGGACAATAGGGCGTAGCTCCTGCATTTACAGAGCCATCGTCCTGCCCATACTGGCCCTGCCTCCGCTTCTCGTCCCACCCCTACTCCTGCTCCTACCTCTGGTACTGCATCAGGTTTTGCCCCTGGTCCAATGGACCTCTCCTAGGCTAACCGTACTCCCTGCGAGCGAGGACCACTCTCACCTGAGCTTTGGAGATATGGACAAGAGAACCATCTATGCATGTACTGTCGAGGCTCTAGATACTGGGCTTCCGTCTGCCCTCTCTCTAGCAAACCAAAAAGAATTAATGCAGCTCAGACTGCTAGTACTCCTCCCCCACCACTAGAAGACCCTGCTCCTGGTGACAGGGCACTCTACGAGGTGGCAAAAAACTAGCGTACTTCGTTATCAATGATGGCCAGTTACGGAGTGCTAGGATACATCCTAGTGCCATCAATCCTGTCCCTGTTTCTTTTTCTGTTCCCTCTCATTTTGCAGTCTTGGATAAAGTAGTGATAGAAGGAACTGGCAAGGTTTTGGTTGGGATTTCGTGGAAGTCCCGTCAGAGGGCTCGCCACCATATTGCTTTGTCTTGTGCATTGAGGATTTCATCTGTGTCTATGTCTAGAGACTTGGGGTCAGAGGACCTACTTACCTTATCTTGCTTTGTAAATGAAGACTTTCCTGCAACCTGCATGGTAGACTCGAGGGCTAGCTCCCAGTTTATTGATCTTGCTTTCGCCTTGAACGTAAACCTGCCTTTGGTTCCCAAAGGAAAACTTGAAGACTTGGTCCTAGCAGATGGAGCTTGCTCTATCGTAGGACAAATTATGCATACATGTAACTTGAAACTTGCTATTGACCAACACATAGAAGAACTTACATTCCAGGTTACCAAACTCGGCAGGTGGAACCTCATTATTGGAAAACCATAGCTCCGCCGCTATAATCCTACTATTAATTAGGCAACAAATACTATAGCATCCTCCTCTGGATATTGTCATACCCACTGCTTACTTACGAGACCACCCCCAGTCCCCGTACCTAGCAACAAATTCCGTATCTTGCTCATATCAAGAGCCGCCCTGCGGGTAGCCATGAAAGACCTCGAAGCCCGCTTTTGCATCATGGCCCTCTATAATAGCCTGTCCGATACACCTGTCACTCCTGTGACAGGTATGTCGAAAGATAAGGATCTCGCCAAAGAACTAGTTCCCTCAGATTACCATAACTATCTCGTACTCTGTTTAGAAAAAGAGGCCCGAATTTTACCACCCTCTCGGTATATTGACCATGCTATGCCACTCGTCAAAGAGGCTAAACCCTCTTTCGGTCACATATACTCTATGTTAGACTCAGAACTTAAGGAGGTCAGGAAATAGATTGATGAGAATCTTTCCAAATCCTTTATTCGTGATAGCTCCTCTTCCACCGCCTCATCTATCCTCTTTGTCAAAAAAAAGGATAGATCCCTACACCTCTGCGTCGACTACGGGGTCCTTAATGACATCACAGTTAAGGACCATACCCTACTACGCCGAATTGAAGAAAGCCTCAACCAGATTCATGGTTGTAAATATTTCACCCACCTTGACCTCCGAGCTTGCTTTAACTAGATCCGTATCAAAGAAGGTGATGAATGAAAAATCGCCTTCAGAACTCGCTATGGCCTCTTTGAATTCCTCATTATGCCCTTTAGGCTCACCAAAGCTCCAGCTACTGCCCAAAGATTGATGAATGACACTCTCTGTGAATACCTCGATATCTTTTGCGTCTGTTACATTGACGATATCCTGATATATTCTAGAACCTTGAAGGAACACAACCAACAAGTTCGCATGGTCCTGCAACAGCTGAAAGAAGCTGGGCTATTTATTAAACCCGAAAAATGCGAATTCTCCATCAAAAGAACTACGTTCCTAGGCTTCATCATCTTAGAAGAAGGTCTCAAAATAGACCCTGAGAAGGTGAATGCTGTCTTGAACTAGGAAGCCCCAAAATCAGTAAAGGATATACAATACTTCCTGGGATTTCCCAACTTTTACCATCGTTTTATCTACAGATACTCGCACCTTTGCCAACCACTATTCAACTTATTACGCAAGGATGTGCCTTTTGGATGGGATGTAGCCTGTGAGCAGGTCTTCGATGCCTTGAAAGAGGTATTCACATCTGCACCCATTCTCCACTACTTTGACCCTGAACTCAAGACTGTAGTAGAAACTGATGCTTCCAACTACGTCACCTCTGAAATCTTGTCCCAGAAATACCTTGAAAACAACAAACTCGTTCTCCACCCAGTTGCATTCATCTCCGAAAAGATGACACCTGCAGAATGCAATTATGGAATCAGAGATAAGGAAGTTCTTGCCATTATCAATGCTCTCGAAAAATGGCACATTTACTTGTATCAACTACCCTGACCATTCACTATACTTACAGATCACTATAACTTGCAAACCTTCACCACAAGGGCTCTCCTGTCCCGCCGGCAAGCCAGATGGGCTCAGGAAATCACCCAATATGACTTCAAGATCCTCTTCCGACCTGGGAAAGACAATGGCAAAGCTGATGCCCGCATGCGTCGATCCGGAGATCTCTCTGAAGAGGGGGATGATCGTGCTTGTCCTGTACAAGTCTTGATTCCCACAGCAAAATTTTCACTTTCTGCCACCTCAACTTGCTATGATGGCGACATCATGGATGCTCTCGAACATGATAGGCTCAGCCAGGAAATCCTGCAAGCCTTACGGGACGGTACCAAGCTCCACAAAACCATACCTCTTGGAGAGTGCCAATATGAAAATGGACTACTTCTCGTCAACAAGCTTGTATACGTGCCTGACTCACCTGATCTTTACCTTGGAATCCTGAAAAACTGCCATGACCATCCTACAGTTAGACACTCTAGACGTGCAGTGACCTATAAACTAGAACCAAGCCTGGACGCTATGCCCCATATGGCCTTCTGAAGCCTTTAGAGGTCCCATTCAGAAAGTGGTCATCAATTTTACTCGATCTCGTTACAGGACTCCCCATCTCGAATGGATTCAATGCTTTACTTGTAGTTGTAGACCACCTGTCCAAGATGGCATATTATATCCCAACTACAACCGAAGTTAATTCGAAGGGAATTGCTCGCCTGTTCCTGGATAATATCTTCCGCTTGCATGGACTACCCAATTCAATCGCCTCTGACTGTGGTACCCAGTTCATCTCCTCATTTACCCGTGCACTTACAGACCTGCTTGGCATACAGCAAAAGCTTTCTACGGCTTTTTACCCACAAACTGACGGCCAAACCGAGCGAGTTAATGCAATTGTTGAACAATATCTGCAAGGATACTGCAATTACCAACAAGATAACTGGTTCGAACTCGTATCTATGGCAGAATTCTCCTATAATAATACCCTGTCCATCACCCTTGGAATTATGCCCTTCCAAGCCATGTATGGTGACAACCTACCTTACCAAATCAACCCGAACCCTGCTGCCAAGCTTCCAGCATCTTCTGTGATCAAGGAATATGCTGATCACCTTTCTGAGCTCGATTCCTACCTATGATCCAAGATGACCTGGTCTCAAGCAACCTACTGCACACAAGCAAATAAATCTCGGATTCCCTCCCTAAAACTGGAAGTAGGGGACGAAGTATGATTGCTCCGCCGCAATGTCAAGACAACCCGCCCATCCATAAAACTCGACTTTAAGCGCCTGGGAAGATTCCGAATCTTGCAAAAGGTTTCTTCTCATGCTTATAAGCTTGACCTACCCCTCTCTATGAAAGTTCACCCAGTCTTTCACGTCTCCCTACTTGAGCCTGCTGCTACAAACCCTCTGCCAGGACAAGTACAACCTGTGCCACCCCCGATCATTGTCGATGACGAACCTGAGTGTGAAGTTGATGAGATTGTAGACTCCCTCTTCCGTGGTCGAACTCTTGAATATCTTGCTCACTGGGTAGGCTTCGATGAACTTACTTGGGAACCTGCTGACCTGTTTGCGAACGCTCCTAGTGTAGTCAAACGATTCTACACCAGCTACCCCACAAAGCCTCGACCCCGCACTCTACCAAAATGAGTGGAACCTATCTCAACCCTATTATTATCTGTGATGATGAACTCGATCTTGATTCGCAGGAGCTCATCCCTAGACAAGAGGCTACTGTTACAAACCCCGACCCTGACCCCAAATTAGCGCACGACCCGCCAGCGCCGATATTATATTGGTAACCTACGCAATTGTCTCCATACTTCCACATGCATCTTGACCTCGTCATGACTCAGTAGGACCTGTGCCTGCTTAGGTTATTCCCGTGGATTCTATTCTCGGACTAATGAACTCGTACCCGATTCCCGACCCGACTTGCATGACAACCGACCGCATCCTGGCTATTGCAACTCAGAACCTGAAACCTGCTAGAATGTTTTAGGAAGTTCACGACCTCACCGCACTAAGAAACTATTGCCTAGTTCTATAGTCTTCAAGCTACGCAATATTCTTCTGCTATATTCTACCTGTTTCTATCTCATTCTATTCTGTTCTTCCTGATATGTAATCTCGTACTTGGTCTTGGGTTTTAGTACACTGGGAAAGCATATATAAGGACGTTGGATTTCTGCTGGATTGTATTCTCTTTCTTTCCTCTCTATGCAACAACTTGTATACACTTCTGTATCTAGTTGTTCAAAAATATACTTTATCTACTGTAGCCCAAACCACCCCACTTGCCTGCCTTTGAACCCTCGACTCTGGTTTCGCCCAAGTCGCTTGTCCCTACACTGATGTGGTAGGTTTCATCCTGTTCTCTTGTACCCGCACCTTGAAGACTCGCATATACGCGAGTATTAGTCTCTCTCCATTCTCGACACTCGTGCCAGTACCTGGCACAACTCTTGCTCCCAATACCAGTCTTACTACTCACATTCCCATAAGGGTTCGTAACAGTATTCGAGCTCCCAATTATGACTTTCTATAGCTGCTGCGTAGGCTCTACCCACTCTTGTAGGTATAGTCAGTAGACTTGCTCTTCTACTGTATATAGCCTGCTTGATTGTGCTTTAGGGTAAATTTGTTAGCTCATAATTAAGTATGTACAGGTACTGTACCATTGTTATTTCGCCTAATATAGTATATAACATACTCCAACTATATCGAAAAGGCTGGGATCATTATTACTAATACTTGACCCAATAAATGTATATTCTCTCTACTTGTGTTATGCTCTTGCAGTCACAGTTCACAAATCAAACCACTGGCCATAATATGTGATCTTCGGAAGCTATCACCAAAGTCTATAGTTCATAGCATATAGTAGGTCTCTAATTATGCCTTACACTTACAAACGTTCTATGACTATGCCCCACATTAATTAGAACTCAAAATAATCAATTATCTCAGAAAGTGGCCATGAGGAGAAGATAGAGTTGAAATACAGCTGGACAGAACAGAGCCTATCTAGTAGCTATAGGAGGTCATAATTGGAAGCTAGAGGGAGTTGAACATGCCTACCAAATTACAGAAATAGATAGTGGCCATGGGAGGAAGGACTTGACTAGAAATAATAGAATGCATACATTCGGACAGTGCAAAGCAAACCAGATCTTGACTAATAATACCAGCGGCTGCAAGAGCGTTTAAAGAGAAGTAAGAGCATGTAGAAAGGGTAGCAGCAGTGGAACGATTACGAGGGAGATTCGAAGTGGTGTCTCAGAAGTTCTTAGTTAAGTGAGTGGTTGGTTGGGGCATCTTGCTTTGTTGTTGCAATGCAACTAATAACCCCTTGTCTTGCAGAATTGGCCTTTTGTCCATTTGAGCTTCCTCCATCCCTGTGGTCACCAGCACCCCTGTTATGAACACACCCTAACCTTAACGGTAGAGCACGTTGAGAGATCAACACCAAGACAGAGCAGGCACAAGAGGGTGTGATCAACCGGCTACGACAGCGGCGGCAGTACAGAACAGAGGGACAGAGGGGCTACAGGAGGCACCGCAGGATAGTCTGGACTACGCCCAAACAGACTAAGAATTCATGGCAAGAGTATATTAAATTCAGCTACTAGATAGTACACTAGACTGACAGGCAAGAAGAAGACAAGGTGGGAGACGAGGTCCTAGAAAGAACGACAAGGCGGGAGACGAGGTCCCAGAAAGAATGACAAGGCTGGAGGCGAGGTTCCAAAAAGAATGACAAGGTGGGAGACAAGGTCCCAGAAAGAACGACAAGACAAGAGACAAGACTGGGACAGGAGATAAGGCTGGACAAGACTGGTGACAAGTTGTTGCATGAAGAGGAAAGACAAAGAGAACTCAGGAATGGGGGAATGGATGTATATTTATATGTCCCAAGCATCAAGACCCTAACAAGACAAATACACGCTAACACATAATCCCAGGTTACTAGAAGATTCTATCCCAACAACGCATTTCCAATAACTGCGAAACAAGATACAAGGGTAGGAAATCACGACATGGGATGTCAGGGAATATCGGAAGACGCATATAGCTTAACCATAGCGCCACGCAAAAGACTTGGAAGCATATTTCCAATTCCATTCTGCCAGATGCAAAGCATAGGAATTGGAGGTCAGGGATTTCAGGATATTAGAGGTTCTAGATCTTGCCCTGACGCAGGAACTAGGCAGATGCCAACTCTAGCTTCCGGGATATTGCCAGTCGCTATTGTTGGGCTCCAGGGATGGAGTTGCCATTGCTGGCACTGGAGGACAGGAATTCCAAAGCTCCTAACAAATCGTGGCACCAGAATGTGGTCGGTAATCAGGCGGAGGAGTCGGGGGTCAGGTTACAGGGTTGGCTATGAAAAGCCACGGCCGAGATATCAGGGCTCCTTTTATATCGTGGTACCGGGGCATTGTTGGTGACTAGACGAAGTAGTCGGAGATCAAGGTATTGCTAGGGGTGGCGTACCAGCCACCACACAATAGCCGAGAGGCAGGTTCGAGGGCTCCTATTAGACCGTGGCCTGTCGGGATATGGTCGACAGCCATGCAGGGTCATTCGGAGGTCAAGGTAACAAGCTGGGAGCTATAGGGCAGAACGTATCTGCCACAGAATAGCCAAGGATGGGGTTCAAGGTCTCCTATTAATTCCGGACAACCGGGACATGGTCAGTCATCATGGGAACTGGTTTCGGAGGTCAGGTCTGCCAGGGTGGAATATAATCCACAGTGGAGAGCAAGGATGGTGAGTCAGCCACACGAGGGCAGAGAGCAAGGTCTTAGCCACATCGGGGTACAGGGACATTGGGGTATCGAGGTATCAGGATATTGGGATAACAGAATATCAGGTTTTTGGGGTTGGTAGGCTTGCGGGATTGGCAGAGCTTATGAGGTTGTCAAGGCTGACAGGACTGGCGGGGTTGGCAGGGCTGGCAGGGCTGGCGGGGTTGGCGGAGCTGGCAAGGCTGGCTGGATTGTCAGAGCTGGTAAGGCTGGAAGAGCTGGAAGGACATACGGAGCTGTGTGAGCTGGAGGCTAGAGCTGGAGGTGAGAGTTCACCAGCCTAGGCATACGTTCCAGCACTGACGTCCAGGCCATATCGGCAGCGGAGGTTGAGCTGCCAGTCGGGAGTCATGTTGCCAGGCGGGAGATCACATTGCCAGGTGGGAGGTCATGGTGCCAGTCAGATGTCGAGTTGCCAGGCAGGTCAGGGGTCAGGGGGTCAGAGGTCACCATCGGGAAGGATGATAGGGTCGCGATGGTGATTTCACTCTTTTGTCCTGGCAGAGTGCATGGTGTCGGACATGGCATATCGGTGGATACTGGATATCAGAGGTAGGGGTGAGCACTAGGGTCAGGGTTCGTGACAGTAGCTCCCCCTCTAAGGACGCGCTCCGGCGAGTCCAGGTCAAAGTTGATATATGCCATGGAGGGTTGGATGGTGATCACACGTGTACGTGTGTGATACATGCCATCCGGAGGCAGGGTTATCATCACCGGAAATAATGATGTCGGGGTGTGCTTTCAATGCATATTCGTAGAGCTGGGAGCATTGAGAGCCAGGTTCACAGGGCGGGTTTTCATAGTGGTAGGGGTCGTGGTTTGAGAGCTATCGGCATACCTCTAGATTGCCGACAGTGTAGATTTCGGGGTAGCTGACGGGACAGCCGCTGGTATTAGGTATCAGAGGTGGCTGAGGGGTGGATACAGCCACATAGGTGAGGTTGCGGAGCTGGCTGGTAGGATGATTCCAGCCACAGGCATGGTGATTTCGGAGGTGGCAGGATAAATCCAGCCACAGGAATGAGGGTTTCGAAGGTGGCTGGCAGGATGAATCCAGCTACAGGGGTATCGAGGTTTGGCTAACAGGTGAGTTCAGCCACAGGTATCGGGTTTTCGGAGGTGACTGACGGGTGAATTCAGCCACCGGTGTCCAGGTTTTCCATAATATCGCTATTATGACGGATTGCAAGAGTCAGAGGGGCAAGCTTTCAGCAAAAACAAGCTTTGATCCCCCCTTTTACGTGGAGATCCCCGGACCGACATCAGCTAATCCTATTTGATTTGTCAGGGTGGGAGAGCCTTCAACGGGATGATGTCATGGTGGTCGATCCATCGATGGGGAAACATGGCGGGGTGTCAGGGGTGGTTGGCGAAATATGGGCATGGCGGGGTTGATGTTAGATATTATCAGCCCAGTTGATAGTGGGTTATGGAGTTTTTCCTAGCTATCAAATTTCCAACTGGCAGGATACAAACGAAGTGACCTTGGATAGTCAAACCTCGAGGCATGGTTTATTTGTCCTTCCGTGGAGTGACCCACGGTAAGAACCAGGTTTTCAGGTTTTTGCCCTTGTGGGCCAGGTACAGATGGATATACTACGAGCTTTGAACTACCTAGGTCTATCGGCATGTTTGCCCTTGCGGGCCAAGTTCAGATGGATATACTGGGAGCTTTTGACTACCCAGGTCTATCGGCAGGTTTGCCCTTGTGGGCCAGGTTTTCAGATTCATGGGATGGTCAGGTGGATAGATATACTGGAAGCTTTTAACAAACTCCCAGCTCTATCGGCAAGTTTCCATTGGCAAAAACAAAAAACAACACAAAACACCCGAAAAACAATACCAAAACAACCAAAAACCCAAACACGGAGCCACAGGATGGAAAAATGCCCCAAAAACAGATGAGACCCGAAAGGTCAACAAAATACCATCCCGATGCAAAATTCTCCGACAGAAAAACAAGAGAGGAGCTAAAACCCCAGCGAAAACGGAGAAAACAGGCAGGTATCAAAAAAACAGAAAAACCACAGTAGGGAGGGCACGCAACTAACCAGAGGAGACAGGGACAAGATGATAGTACCGACACCAGGATGCAGGTTGGTCAAGCTAGTATTATCGAGTCTCTGAAGAGGGAACAGGATGTTTTCGGTGGTTGGTTGTAGTCGCGGACAAGTTGCAAGCTGCGGACATGGTGGAAGCTGGGTACCTGGTGAAGAGGCGTAGGGGAGACTGTAAGTCGACGCAACAAAGTGTTATGAACACACCCTAACCCTAACGGTAGAGCACGTCGGGACATCAACACCAAGACAGAGCAGGCACAAGAGGGTGTGATCAACCGGCTGCGACAGCGGCGGCAGCACAGAACGGAGGGACAGAGGGGCCACGGGAGGCACAGCAGGATAGTCTGGACTACGCCCGAACAGACTAAGAATTCATGGCAAGAGTATATTAAATTCAGCTAGATAGTACACTAGACTGACAGGCAAGAAGAAGACAAGGCGGGAGACGAGGTCCCAGAAAGAACGACAAGGTGGAAGACGAGGTCCCAGAAAGAATGACAAGGTGGGAGGCGAGGTCCTAGAAAGAACGACAAGGCAGGAGACGAGGTCCCAGAAAGAACGACAAGGCAAGAGACAAGACCGGGACAGGAGAGAAGGCTGGACAAGACTGGTGACAAGTTGTTGCGTGAAGAGGAAAGGAAAAGAGAACTCAGGAATGGGGGAATGGACGTATATTTATATGTCCCAAGCATCAAGACCCCAACGAGACAAATACACGCTAACACATAATCCCAGGTTACTAGAAGATTCTATCCCAACAGCGCATTTCCAATAACTGCGAAACAAGATACAAGGGTAGGAAATCACGCCATGGGACAGCAGGGAATATCGCAAGACATATATGGCTTAACCATAGCGCCACGCAAAAGACTCGGAAGCATATCTCCAATTCCATTCTGCCGGATGCGAAGCATAGGAATTGGAGGTCAGGGATTTCGGGATATCGGAGGTTCTAGATCCTGCCCTGACGCAGGAACTAGGCAGATGCCAACTCTAGCTTCCGGGATATTGCCGGTCGCTATTGTTGGGCTCCAGGGATGGGGTTGCCATTGCTGGCACCGGAGGACAGGAATTCCAGAGCTCCTAACAAATCGTGGCACCAGAATGTGGTCGGTAACCAGGCGGAGGAGTCGGGGGTCAGGTTACAGGGTTGGCTATGAAAAGCCACGGCCGAGATATCAGGGCTCCTTTCATATCGTGGTACCGGGGCATTGTTGGTGACCAGGCAAAGTAGTCGGAGATCGAGGTGTTGCTAGGGGTGGCGTACCAGCCACCACACAATAGCCAAGGGGCAGGTTCGAGGGCTCCTATTAGACCGTGGCCTGTCGGGATATGGTCGACAGCCATGCAGGGTCATTCGGAGGTCAAGGTAACAAGCTGGGAGCTATAGAGCAGAACGTATCCGCCACAGAATAGCCAAGGACGGGGTTCGAGGTCTCCTATTAATTCCGGACAACCGGGACATGGTCGGTCGTCATGGGAACTGGTTTCGGAGGTCAGGTCTGCCAGGGTGGAATATAATCCACAGTGGACAGCAAGGACGGCGGGTCAGCCACACGAGGGCAGAGAGCAAGGTCTTAGCCACATCGGGGCACAGGGACATCGGGGTATCGAGGTATCGGGATATCGGGATAACGAGATATCAGGATATCGGGATAACGGGATATCAGGTTTTCGGGGTTGGCAGGCTTGCGGGATTGGCAGAGCTTGCGGGGTTGTCAAGGCTGGCGGGACTGGCGGGGTTGGCAGGGCTGGCAGGGCTGGCGGAGTTGGCGGAGCTGGCAAGGCTGGCTGGGTTGTCAGAGCTGGCAAGGCTGGGAGAGCTGGGAGGACATGCGGAGCTGTGGGAGCTGGAGACTAGAGCTGGAGGTGAGAGTTCACCAGCCTAGGCATACGTTCCAGCACTGATGTCCAGGTCATATCGCCAGCGGAGGTTGAGCTGCCAGTCGGGGGTCATGTTGCCAGGCGGGAGATCACGTTGCCAGGCGGGAGGTCATGGTGCCAGTCAGATGTCGGGTTGCCAGGCAGGTCAGGGGTCAGGGGGTCAGGGGTCACCATCGGGAAGGATGACGGGGTCGCGATGGTGATTTCACTCTTTTATCCCGGCAGAGTGCGTGGTGTCGGACATGGCATATCGGTGGATACTGGATATCGGAGGTAGGGGCGAGCGCTAGGGTCAGGGTTCGTGACAACCCCAGTCGTTGCCTTTTCCTCCTCTCCGGTGACTGTGAACACATCTGTTATCTTGGAGTGCACACATGCAAATTCCCTCTTGCACAGTTCCGAGTAGATAACCAATCACCCAGCACCCTCGCCTCAAATCCGTAATCGTTGGTCTGGACGCTTTTGTACACAGCTTGTTTACCGTGTATCGCACATCTAGTCTTCACATGCTTGCGATAAACAGCAGGCATTCCACCATTGCCCGGAGTAATTTGATGTCAGCGCGAGTGTCATCTGAGTCTGAGTCTATGACCACTGCTTTCATGGCACTTTCCCCAGTCATCATGACGGTAGTTACTGTCGCTCCAGTTTACATCCATTCCCAGGAATCTGCTTGGTTTTTCTCTTATTTCCAGAGTGAGGTGTCGCCGTATTTCTTTTCCCACTCTTCCCAGATGATATGTGACCTGAAGGTACTGGTACATAGCAGGTCGTCGACGTGAATGGTTATTATAGAGCTATCAAGGGCACCGAGGTAGAGTCCGGGGTCATCTTTGCTTTGCTCAAATCCCAGTCCTTTGAGAATACTATCAATTACTCGAGTCCAGTTATGAGCTGCCTGCTTAGTGCCATACAATGACTTGAGGAATCGCCAGGCCCTGTCTCCTGTGGCATGCTTATCTACAGCTCTTCCTGGAATGGCCCATTTAGGAATGTACCTTCGATATCATATTGCCAAATCACCATCTGGTCTCTTAGACCGATACACATCAGCAATCGCCAGGATGCCTCTCAGCATACGGGGGCATATGTATCGAAGTAGTCGATTTTAGAACATTGAGTGAATCCTCTCGCTGTCAGTCTAGCCTTGTATCATTTGGGATCTGAGGCAGATTTTTCCCTTTTCACGTTGGTATCAATAACCTTTCCACAGGATGGTACTCCATTTACCTATTCAAATATTCCGTATTTTTCCAATAGCGTAAGTTCCCTGTGCATTGTCTGCTGCCACTGTTGTGCTTGTGGCGATGCCAGCGCTTGCACTACAGTAAGATGCGTTTCCTCCGAAGTGTATCTTAGGTCATCACTAAGCTGGAGTGGTGCTTTTCCTGCTGTGGTTCTAGTGGAGCGCCTGGGTGCAGCTGCAATGATCCCTGGCACCTCACTCAGCAACTGTTGTGAGGCTTCTCGCTCTTCTCGAAGCACTCTGGCAGCCTCAGGTCATGTGTCTGCGCACCTCCGCCAATCATCTGCAAATGCGCCCCCCCCCCAACCCCCCCCCAATACTAGGGCTGGTGCCAGAGGTATATAGTAGTTTCTTGCAATCGCTGGTGTGCGGGAGTTTGGACTTGGTTGCTTCCTGGCGTTCTCCGGAAATTCTCCTGGCATGGTTTCTTTGGTCGGACTTGTTGGTAGTGATTTGGGTACTTCCTGGTAGGGTGCGGCTTTGTTTTCCTAAGCTACTTGTGTCGCAGTTGGCTCTTGCTCTGTTCGTGGTCGTGGATCTTTTGCAACAGTAAGACGTCGGTTTTCAAACATCACCTGATAGGTTCCTATAGTGCCAGTATATCCCAGCACGATCTGCCAATTTGCCATCTGCATATATAGTGGTGTATACCTTCTTTGTTCTTCACTTATGTTCACACCTGGTGATACTATTTCCAGTGGGCACCTGTCATTTAATTTGGAGTGAGGCAATCGATTTCCTATGAACGACATAGCCAGACTCCATAGTGACTTGGGCAGTAACCTCAAATTGACTCGGATATTGGTAACGGTAGTCCTGTTTACTCACTCTGCAACAGAGTTGGTCTCGCTGTGCAATGGTACGGTAGGTTTGGTGCTAATCCCCTTTTCTCTGAGGCAGCGAGTAAATTTCCTTTGACTGGTATTATCCTCCATGGTCTGACCGGATTGACTGTACCTTGGTTTTTGTGAGATTTTCGAAGTGGGCGATAAGTTTTTGGAGGCTTTGAGCTGCATCGGATTTATTTCGGATAGCACATGCCATAACAAATTGAGAGTAATAAGCAATCAAGGTAACGATATATGGATTGTGACGTGCATCATCTGTAGAGAATGGCCCACATATATCCGAATACATAACTTCTCCTCAGGATCTTATCCTAATCTTGATGCTTTGTACAGACGCTGGTGGCTTGGTTGTCTGTGCTTTCTCACAGGCACCATACTGGTATTTTGATGCGCAGGGAGAGGGAGGGGCTTCTGGTACCTTTGAGAAGACAGGAAAGGAGAGGTGTCTGTACCTGCATTTCCATTCAGTATCTGTGACCAACTTTTCTGCCGTTTTTCCTCCCTCTATTTTGAAAAGTTTTCTAACTGGCATGAGCGATATAGTAGTTCCTTTGTATGTAAGGTAACCAGTAGATCCATTGACTGTTATACTTCCTCCGCACTAGTAATATCACCAACAGAGATGATCTTTCTTGGGAATGTTGGCACCACTAATATTCCGACCAGGTCTAGTCCATAGATACTGGCGACTCCTATGTGAGTTGAGTTGAATAGGTGAGTCTGGCACCTGTTTTGGCAGCCTGGCTGTATGGCTGAGCATTGGGGGCATCGCTGATGTCATTTGTAACATGGACCGTCGAACAACAATCTGCCCACTATTCATTGGTAGGGGTCACGGTGTTGGTATCCTGAGTATTAAAGCATTCTGCCCATGTCCAGTATGGTGATGACTTGCTGTCTGGATTTTTGGTTTGCATTCCGCTTCTTGTTGCGACAATCGATCTCGTTGTGGGATGTACTGGGCCATCCTTTACTCTTACAGTAGGTGCAAATTTGTGCTCTCGTTGCCCTTTGGTGGCAAAGGCTGATGGTGTTATATCATCTTTCCGTTTCCTAGTAGGAGCGCTCGCGTAGCCACCTAATGATATTTGCGTAGCTTGGCTTATCCTCCTTGGAGGTCGATGATGTTGCGATAGGGCTATGCATGGGGCAGAGTGGCCAGCAAAATTGATGCTTTCCATGCGTTGGACATTGCAAAAGAGGCGATATCTGCTGCCATGGATTTTGCTGTTGTTTCTCCAATGGACATAGACTGTGCGAGCTTGAGTCCAAATTTTGTGATATTATTGGCGAGACTTCCATCTTTCCTACGAAGATGCATAAGATTAGCGGCTAGGTCTGGCCTTCTTTATGCCTTTGCGGCTGAGGCTGCTGCTCGAACCTTAATTGGTAGTACGCATCCATTAGTTAGTCTAGCGCTTTGTCGGACAGGTCATCGCAGTCTTCCCTTCTATCTCTGGTCTGGAGGTGACTCCGGTGACGATTTTCAGTAATTTCTGCTGCCGCAGTTGTCTAGTAGCTTCAGTTATCCATGCCGGATAAGCATTTTCGTGATTTAGCCTCTCCGATATTTGTGGTGAGATCTTGACCATGGTGGAGTCGGAGGTGGTCTCGGTAGATGCACATCCCGAAGCTAAGCCTTACTTGGCAGTCGTTCTAGTGGGGATGTCTGAATCGGGAAACGGTAGGCGTGGGAATGCTCAATCGTCGAGTGTCCGTGAGAGTATACAAAAAGGGGCCTCACTTTCTACCAGTGCGGTTGGTATGTGAAGAGAAGATATATTCGGTGATAATGAAAAAAGAGAGAAACTACAGAAGAAACGACACTGTATACAATAAACACCAGTGCCCCACGCTGGGCTTCACATTAATATTCTACGATATCCCACGCCGTAGGATTACTCATTCTAACACATTCATCCTCCTATCCTCATCCTTACACACTGTGGGAATCTAACTAAACTATTCAACGTCTACTTCTAAGCGCGTCAGTACCCAGGCACGTGCAACGCCCCCCAGCTTCCAATTATGACCTTCTATAGCTGCTAGGTAGGCTCTGTTCTGCTCAGCCGTATTCCAGCTCTGTTGCAATAGGCTTCCTCTCACGGTCGATTTCTGAGATAATATTATTTTCATCATGAGCATGGTGTTTCTGGCTCTATACATACCTATGGAAAAAAGTGCGCTCTACAACATGGTAATGCGCATATCCTGCCAAAATCACCTCAATGCCTAATACTCCCTTTTATATGTTACCTCTCTGATTAA
>Ga0307514_10002699_pt1 | contig 17971 bp, 11 predicted proteins | sample 16_EM_MG_FD_203088 | JGI IMG/M metagenome (GOLD analysis project Ga0307514, IMG submission 203088) | Populus trichocarpa ectomycorrhiza microbial communities from riparian zone in the Pacific Northwest, United States - 16_EM | ecosystem: Host-associated > Plants > Roots > Unclassified | place... | reverse complement strand
TCACGCCATTGCCCACATCGGCCCACACACCCACGCCACCCTGCATCTGCGACCAGAAGCTGCCGGGGTCGATACCGATCAACGGCACCGCCACGATCCAGCCGCCGAGCACGCCGACTGCGCTGAACACTGCGGCGAGCAAGGGCATCGCAATCACACCCGCCCAGAAACGCGGCGCAAGCACGCGCTTGACTGGGTCGACCGCCATCATCTCCATCGCGGCCAGTTGCTCGCCTGCCTTCATCAGGCCGATTTCGGCAGTCAGCGAGGTGCCGGCCCGGCCTGCGAACAACAGCGCCGTCACCACGGGGCCCAACTCGCGCACCAGCGACAAGGCCACCAGCAAACCGACCGCCTCGGCCGAGCCGTAGCGCTGCAGCGTGTAGTAGCCCTGGAGTGCCAACACGAAACCAACGAAGAGGCCCGAGACCGTGATGATCGACAGCGAGCGGTTGCCCAGGAAGAACAGCTGATCGACCACCAACCGCACGCGGCCAAAGGTGGCGCCGACCAAGGCAATGAGCCGGATGAACAGTCGCGCGCCTTCGCCAACATCAGCGAGGCCGCTGCGCACCGACAGACCGACCGCCGCAGGATTGAGCCAATTCATCGCGAAGCCCCCACGCCGAAATCTTCAGCCACCGGCACCGCGGGGTAATGGAAGCGAACCGGGCCGTCAGCGAGACCTCCTACGAACTGCCGCACCAGCGGGTCTTCGCTCGCGCGCATCTCGGCCGGTGTGCCCTGCGCCGCGATGCGGCCGTTGGCAACAAACACCACGTGATCGGCGATGAGGAAGGTCTCATCCACATCGTGCGACACCACGATGCTGGTCACACCGAGCGCGTGGTTCAGGTCCTTGATGAGCGTGGCCGCCACGCTCATCGAGATCGGATCCAGGCCCGCAAAGGGTTCGTCATACATGATGAGGTCAGGGTCGAGCGCGATGGCCCGCGCCAACGCCACCCGTCGGGCCATGCCGCCAGATACCTCGGAGGGCAATAGGTCACGGGCGCCGCGAAGGCCGACAGCATTGAGCTTCATCAGCACCAAGTCTCGAATCATCGACTCGGACAAATTGGTGTGCTCCCGCAGCGGGAACGCGACATTCTCGAAGACTGAGAGGTCGGTGAAGAGGGCTCCGAACTGGAACAGCATGCCCATGCGGCGACGGGCAAGATAAAGGCCTTGGGCATCGAGCGTTGCCATGTCCACACCGTCGAGAAGAACCTGGCCGCTGATGGGTTGCAGTTGCCTGCCAATAAGGCGAAGGACCGTGGTCTTGCCGCCACCTGAGGTGCCCATGAGCGCCAGCACCTTGCCACGCGGCACACTGAGATTGACGTTTTCGAGAATGACGCGGTCGCCATAACCGCAGGTCACGTTGCGCAGTTCGATCAGGTTGCCGGTGTGCGCAGGCGGAAAAGGCGAGGAGAGGGAAGAAAGAGGGATGGTGGACATGCGCTGGTCGTGGGATCAGGCCGCGTGAGCAGCGCCCGTGGGAACGCATGATAGATGATCCTCCTACCGGGCCAGAGGCAAAGAACCGTATCTGTACGTGTCGTCAATTGGACGGAACCCGCAAGAACCGCAACTCGTACTGGACGATGGCATCCACGGGTTCCCCGTCGCGCATGGCAGGCAGCATGGGGGTCTTTTCGACGCCGAGCAGCAGAGGCACGGTCGCTTCCAGCGGGGCATTCGACTCGACGACGCGCCAGTGCCGGATGAGGCCCTGGGCCGACACTTCCAGCTCGACGATGGCAATCGTGTCGAAATCTGCCGAAGGATCGATGGCCTGGAACGACACGTTCCAGCCACGCTCCGGCACCGGTGAAACGTCATAGCCGCGCGGCGACTCGGTCGATGCACCTGCGACGCTCGATGCGGCTGGAGCAGTTGCCACCGCCCCTTCAGCCGCAGGCCGGGTTTCGGCCGGTCGGTTGTCAGTTCGCAGCGGGGGCAGGCTCACTGGCGAAAACGCATGGCCAGGAATCGGCTCGGGGGAAGTGATACGTACCCGCATCGGCGTACTTCGATCGCTGCGAGTGAACACCGGAGCCGGGCCACTCCACATGTGCAGCACAGCGGCATGCATCAACAGCGCCGCTGCGACCCACACCGGCAGCAGATGCGCCCCAGGGGATACGGGGCGCCGACCTGCTGGGGACATGCTCAGCGCCAGCAGCTTTCGACGTCTGATTTGCTGACGCCCTTCTTGCCGGTGTTGTCCAGCGTGAAGGTGCCGCATCTGTCGCTGGCCATCGGTCCCACAGGCTCCGCCTGCAGCGTATATGCGTTGGCCGCAACACTCTTGAGGGTCAACTTGTAGTACTGCGTGCCATCCGCTGGAACCTTCTCGAAGCGCGCCGTGAACTCAGCACCCACCTCCACCTTTGCCGTGTTCTTCGAGTAGTCGTAGTTTTCGCTGTACCAGCGCTCCATGAACTGCTGCGCGGCCATCATCTGCGTCGTGACCTGCGTGCGACGGCCCTTCGCAACATTCTCGCCATAGGAAGGGTATGCGATGGCGGCCAGGACCGTGATGATGGCCACGACGATCATCACCTCAATGAGCGAGAAGCCGCTTGCGCGACGCGCCCTGCTTCGGGTGTCAAGCCTCATGATCGAAGTCATCCTAGTTGGTGGTGCGCAGGCCCGGAACCTCACGCCACTGGATACGGGCGCTCGATTGAGAGAAGCACAAGTTGGCATCGGTTTTGCGTCCGATGGCGCGCAGGCTGCCCGAACCATCCGGGCATATCGGCGGCTCCGTGCACACCTCCTCCTTTGCTGCGTTGGTGGTGCAGGTGCAACCCGGCTCACCCTTCGTACATTTCGGGCGCAGGCTCGGAGCCGGCGTGCGGTCGTTGGCGAAGCGCAGCTTCTGATCTTCTACCGCAATGCCGATCGTGTAGGTGCCGAGGGGGCCAAGCACGCTGCTGTTGGGCAAGCCGGTGACCGGGTCGAAGACGAACAGCGTGGCCAGTGGCTTGTCGCTGCAGCTGACACCGCTCTCAGCGGTCGGGCGGATCGAGGTCATCAAGATATTGTTCAGCCGGTATTCGAGGTTCGAAACCACCATCTCGGAAGATCCCGGAAGGTTGATGTACCAACCGTCGTCCTGGGCACCCGTAACGGCTAGGTAGTCCACAGTTTCACCAGGCGCCACCGTCACGATGCCCGTGCTCTCCGCTCGGGTCAACTTGCGTTGCTCCAGCGTGCTATCACCACTTGGCAAGGCCCGCGGGCGGACCGTCGTCGTCGGCGTCACCGTGAACGCCGGGCGATCCCAGATGCCAAAGATACGCTGCGTGACACCGATGCGCGGGTACTCTGCACTGGTGTTCGCAAGCCCGGTGGCAAAGACCACCATCACACCACCCATGGGCGGAAAGGTGAACTGCGGCGCGCCGGTGATTGGTAGCACGGGGTTGCCAGTGCTAGGGCTGCGCGCCGTGTACAAGGGTTGCACGACACCACTCGTGTCGGTGAACGCCACGTGCCAGTCCGCCGGATTGCTCGATGAAATGTCGAACTTCCACAGGTTGCCTTTCAGGTCACCGGCGTAGACGACATCGGCGGTGCCGTTGTTGTCCAGATCCACCCAGGTGGCGGTCGACAGGCCGTTAGGGTCCTTGGCCGTGCTCTTGTCATCCGCAACGATCTTCCAATACCGGTCCGCCCAGCTTCCCCCGCTGGGGCCGTCCGCCGGCACCACGAAAAGTGCGGCGTGCCCGCCTTGTGAGCGATAGCCATTACCGAGGATCAGGCCGTACTTGCCGTTGTTCAGCTTCGCGACCGGCGCCGGCTGATTGGTACCCGGCTCGATCGAGATGTCGCTGAGCACATAGCCCAGGTCGGCATCGTCGTCGGCCGTGAACTCCCACTTGAACACGCTGGACGCATTGCCCTCCGTCAGCTGGGACGGCTTCGTGGCATCCAGCGCATAGATGCCGCGCCCCCCGCGCCCGAGCGCGCCGAAGAGGTAGGTGTGCCACTCATTCTCCGTCTTCGTCGTCGATGGATCGTCGATCCAGACGTCGGCACTGAACGGCGTGCCGTCGACGTACGCGGTGACGCCAAACCCTGGCTGCCCGACTGCGTAGAAGCGCTGCGCCAGCGCGCCTGGTGCATACGAGAACAGCGCGGCACCGGCCGGCGCCTCGTAGGCGTGCACCATGCCGTCATCGGACGCAGCCCAGAGCAGCTTCTTGCGTTCGGCCTGCTCGGACGCGATCGCAAACTCACGGTAGCCAGGGTAGTTACCGGCCGCATAACGGGCCGCTGGCCTGTCCTGGATCCACGGCGCCGCGCTGACGATCGGCCCAAGGATGTTGGCGGCCGGCCGCTGCCGCATCGGCTCCTCCCCAACACTCTCTTTGCTGCGGTCGCCCCGCATGTAGTTGACCGTCGCCTGCGCCTGGTCGGCAGTCTGCGTGCTCAACGATCCGGTCGTTATCGCAGCCTTGTAGTTGGACGACGCATTCAACGTCGTCCACCCAAATGCAATGCCCGACTGCCCGTCGTTGGTGATGACGTTGCGCCCGGTCGGGGTGACCACCGCCAGCTGCTTACCGGCATTCCAGGTGGCCTCCGTCGCGAACGCGCCGGTGGCCGAGATCGGGAACGCCGCGACATCGCCGCTGACCTCCGGGATGCTGAAGCTGGCCAGGTACTTGTAGCCGCCGGCCGTCAGTTGGCTGGACGACACGGCCGGTGCCGAGTTCGATGTCTTGAACGTATCGTCGAACACCGAGCGCAGCGCAACCTCCAGCTGATCGGGGTTGAACACGAGGAAGTAGTTGTCAGGCGTGCCGTCACCCGTGGTCGTGGCATTGCCGCTCGCGTCCTTCGCGTCCCACTTGCTGACCGCATCGGGCAGGTCCGCCACGCCGGTACTGCTGTAGGTGACCTTGTAGCCGCCCCACTTGGCGGCGTACCACAGTGGGTCTTCGAGTGTGCTACCGGTGTTGCCGGTGACGGTGTAGGTCGCCATGCTGGCCGGGTTGGGCGGGTTGGCCGTAGAAGTCGTGCAGTTTTTGCAGCCGCCGGACGCGTTGATGTAGGGATGCACGGAGCCATCGGTCTTCGTGACCGGCAGGTTCGTCGGGTCGGTGTAGTTGAAATTCAGGATGCCCGAGTGGAAGTGAACGCCGTCCCGGTCGGTTCCCGAAATCGTGTAGCCGAAGCCCTGCGGGTTGGCCGTGGCGGCGGCAAAGGTGGAGGTGGTGACCTTCAACGTCGTGCCCGACAGATCCCACTCCAGAATGCCCGAGGCGTCTTGGTCATAGTCGCCGCCCTGCTGCGAGTCCTCCCACACCACGAGGTATTTGCCGTGCGTCGGCGTCTGGCTGATCACCCGGAAGTCGACCAACGTGCCGTTGCCTACCTCGGTCGCCGACTTGTTCAACAGGTACGACGGTTGAATGATGGCCTTCAGAGGCGTCGCGCCTGTGGTCGCCACCGTGATGCGCGGCACGCCCGGCGCGAGCGCCACGCTGTAGGTGTTAACGTGGAAGTTCGGGTCGGTGTTCTTCGAGGTTGGCGACAGGTCCGTCCGGATGGGATTGGTGTGCGCCCAGTAGGCTGCACCCGCCACACTGTACGACCCTTTGTACGCCGGCGCCGTCGGGCACAGGCCTTCGACATCGGACAGATTGCCCAATGTCTTCGCCGTACAAGCCTTGTCTTCCACGCTGGCCGTGTGGCCGACAAAGCGGCTGGTGCCGGGCAGGCCCTCGCCGACGCCGACGGCATTCACATAGCTTTCCAGGGAGCCGGCGGCACCAAGGTCTGTGAACGGCCCCTGCGTGTCGCGGTCGTAAGAGATGACGCTGGCATTGAAGTTGATGATGTCGATAGGGCGGCACTGCGGCACGCCATAGGTGGCGGTGACCAGGGTGGTGCCATCGGCTCCGGTGCGCGTAAGCGAGAACGGATCGACCCAGTCCGGCGGCTGCGGCAGGCCCATCTGCTTGCCCTTTGCGTCGGCGTTCGAGCCGTAGTCCGTTGCCGGCTTCTTGCCCGCCAAGTAGCGCAGCGCCTCGGTGAACATCTCGCCGATCGGGTTGCCCCAACTTGCGCATTGGTTGTCCGTCAGCGTGGTCAGCTGGAACGTGCACTTACCGTCGGTATCCGTGAGGTAGCCACCATCCGTGTAGTCGTAGCCGAACACACGCAGCTTGTTGATCGTGCCGACGATGCCGACGACGGACGTGAAGGTGCCGTCGGTCGTCGTGTTCACCTCCGGGACGAAGGAGCCCACGTTGCTGCGGAGGATGCCGCCGGAAATGTTCTTCGAGAACGAGCCGGTGATCAGGCCGAACTCGGCCCGGTCGGTCTCGCCATACTGATGCAGCAGACCGATCGGCTTGTAGTTTTTCTTCGGGTACTTCTGGCACTTCTCGCTGCCGATGTGCTTATCGTTGCACACCTCGACACGCACGATGAAGTCACCGTCGATTCCTCCCGGGAGCGCCTTCTCACGTGGCGGATTGTCACTGGCGGCGCTCAGCCCAGTCACGGCGACGTTGTTGCCGTTGCCGCTGCCGTTGCTGCCCCAATTATTTTCGTTGCCCCACCGGCATTGCCGACGCTCGTTGGCATTCCACAGGGAATAGTTGCCGCTGGCCACCCGCATCAGCGGCGGCTTGGTCGTCGTGTGCGAGTAGGCGCCCTTGGCGTCAACCGTCGTGTTGCACATCGTGATCTCGGCCTGACCTGTGAAAGGAGTCAGCCGGTCGATGTCGCCGCCGGTGTAGTACTTGGCGAACGAGTGGGCGTCCATCGGTAGCGATGCGCGCTCGAGCACCGTCAGCGAGTCTGTGTCGGTGGAACGGTAGCCGCCGTACAGGACCTTGCGGACCATGTCCATGCGCGTCATCGTCGCCCAGTTCAGGAAGTTGCCGCTCCAGCCTTTGCCGCTTTCGCAGTACTTGTTGACCGCATCGTCAGCGTAGACAAAGCGCCCGGACGTCGTGCTGTAGGCATAGCACTTGCCCGGATCGAAATAGCCCGAATAGCTGTTCGCGTGGATGTAGCCACCGTCGGGCTCCCCGTTGCCGTCGTAGTCGGTGAACTCGTTGTAGGCGCGGTAGAACAGCTGATGGTCCTTGGACATGTTCAGCATGATCACGGGCTTGGCCTGCAAGATCCCCGCATTGGGCGGAATCGCGGTGATCGGCGTGTAGACGGCGGCCGTCGAAGCTGCAAAGGCCTGGGGCAGCGGCACCATGACCCAGACGAGGGCCATACAAATTGTCCGTCGAATGATGTGACGCATGGGAGACCTCGAATGGATTCAGGAGCCGACGTGACCGGCGATCAGTTGACCGTGAATGGCTGGAAGTACGACTGCAGGACCACCTGCGTGCGTTCCGACATACCGAAGCCGCGTGCGGTGATGCGGTAGTACATGTTGCGGCCGCTGCCGCGAGAGAACTGTTCGATCAGGTACTCGGGCTGGATGGCCACGCCAGGAACCGCCGGCGCGCCGGTGTACACGCCGATCGGAACACCGCCGGTGAAGGTCGAGCAGGTGGAGGAATCCACGGTGGGCTTTTTGTTCGGGTCACCCCACAGGCCGAGCTTCGTGTCCGGCCACCACGGCTCGGCGTTCTTCGACGATTTGACCCAGTCCGTCGTCTTGTAGTCGTTCAGCGCCTTGTCACACTGCCCGCCAAGGCAGGTCGCGGAGAAACCGAAGATGGCGCTTTCCAGCGGGCGGGCAGCTTCGCGTTTGCACTTGGCGTTGGTCTGCAACACCGTCCCGTCGAACAGCAGAAGGTCGCGCTCGGCATCGCGCAAGGCCGACTCTGCGGCTTGGCGGGCGATCTCGCTGTCCAGCTGGTTGCGCGACGAAATCTCGCCGAAATTGGCGTTGCGCGCCGAGAACACGACGATGCCCGTCAGCGCCAGCATCAGCATCAGCACGACAATCATCGCAACGCCCTGCTGCCGGGCTGGGCGTGTGCGACCCGCAAGACAGCTCGGCGGCAGCATCGGTACGCAAGATTCAAGACGAAGCGGCAGCATAAGAATCAATACGTCTTGTTGAGGAAGTTGCGCAACCCGAAGACCTGCGTGTAGGTCTTGTGGGTCGAACGGTCGGTGAGTGGCTGTTCCTGCGACTTGCCGCTGCACAGCTGGTAGCTTCGCTGCGCACCGGTGGCATCCTTGAGCCGGCTGGGCACACCGTAGGTCTGCGACATGACGCAAATGCGCACCGCCGCCACCCGCGCCCAGGGCGACAACGATTTGCCGTCGATGGTCACCGTTTTGAGAGCGTCCACCTCGGGTGCGGTGTAGAACTTCGTGACCGTGCGGTCGCTGTCCGAGAAGACGCCATAGCTGACCTGAAAGTCCTCAATGTTCGAGATCACCTGCTGGTAGTCGGTCGAGCCGGCGGCATTACCGCGGCATTCGAGGCTGCGCACCTTGACACTCTGTCCACCGTCGACAACCACGGTCGTGGGATCACTCAGCCGATAGTGATTCGCCACGAACAGCGGCCTGGTAGGAGGTTGAGTGGCCGGTTCGGTGCCGACGCGGCTCTTGTTGACGGTGGCCGTCCCAACATCGTTGCCGTTGCAATCCTTGCGCTGGCCGCCGGTTTCACCGAACGCGTCATTCGTGAAGTAGCCGACGACGAGGCCATCGGCCGCGTCCGCGGTTGCGCTACCACAAGCACCGGCCTTCACATCGAAGTCTGCGCCCTCACATCCAAAGATCCCTGTGTTGTAGGCCGCCACAGTTGGCACGGACACGTTGCTGTAGGTGGAGATGATGTTGTCATTGCCCTCGGAGCTGACCGCCGGATAGAAGCCGGCGTTAACGATTTCGCGACCCAGCGCACGAAGCGCGAACACGCCGACTTCATTGGCCTCTGAGGTTTGGTCGATCGCGCGCTGGCTTTCGCGGGTGCCGAGGTAGAGGTAGCTCGCGGCGATGAGGATGACCAGGTTGATGGCCATCGCAACCAGCAACTCGACCAAAGTCAGGCCGCGCTGTGTCGGCCGGCTTCCGGCGCGCGTCGGGCTGTGATGGCCGTTCATGGGAGAAAGCTGAAGTTGACGCAACGAACGCCGGCCGGCACGGCGGCCGCATCCGGGCAGCAGTTGCTCAGGGCCGGGGCGGTGTAGGACGACGACGATGCCTTGATCGCTGCTTGGACCACTTTGCAGGAGTTGCTCGTCACCAGGGCGCCATCTTTGTCGACGAACTGCTTGTCGTACCACATCATCGACACCGCCATCCCGCTGGTGCGGTTGCCACTGACGATCACCGCGCCCTGTGGCAGCTGGCGCCGGACCTCCTGTCGCCAGATCGTCATGTCGTAGGTAGCACGCTCAGCGGCGGTGCAGGCCGTCGACATGCAGTCGGGCGAGACGGTCAGCGTCGCGGACAGCTGCGTGCTCCAGTCCTCGCTGAGCGTGTAGGCCGAGGTTGATTCCGCGGCCTTATCGCTAAAGTAGGACAGCCCGGCCTGTTCCGGATTGGCACGGACGCGGTCTGCAAAGTCGCTGAACAGCACCGCAGTCGATGCCCGAGACCAGGCGTTGATCTTGTAGCGCGAGGTGGCTGCCTGTAAACCGGCGACCCCCAACATGCCGATGGACATGACGAGAAGGACCACCATCACCTCGAGCAGCGTGAACCCGGCGGAACTGCGGGCGAGACGGCCCGAACCGACAGTGAATGATTGGGGCGTTTTCATTTGCATGTGTCGCCGTAGGCTATCGTCAACGTACGACCTAGCGGACTCAGGCAGATCGTGCGATTGGAAGAGCGTGTCGATTCCTGATAGCGCATTTGGAATGACCCGACATCGGCCGGGCGGGGCTGGCCCGTGGCCGAGAAGAAGATCAGGCCCCCGGGACCGGTAAGGCTGTAGTCGGTGTTCAGCGCGCGCGTGACCAGCAGCAGATCGTCGCTCGCAGGGGCCTTGACCGATGGGTCACATGTCGGATTGCGGAAGACAATCCACCCCTTGCCCCAGGCCTTCTCGGTGGTCTCCTCGGCACAACTGGGGGGGGCAGAACTGGTGTTTGTGCTGACACACATCGTCACACACGAATTGCGCGAGACGGCTTCGGTCCGTGCGCGCAACACGCTGCCCATGAACTCGTTGGACGTCGCAGAACTGCGGTTGCTGATGACGAAGTCCTTCAGGAGCGGCGCAGCCATCGTGGCAAGGACGGCCGCAATGACCATCGTGACCATCAACTCGATGAGCGTAAAGCCGCCGTGCCGCAAGGGCCTGCAGGTGCGAGGGGGGTATCCGCCGTTCATGGCCTGCAGTCTAGGCCGTGCGTCCGCCAGCGGAAGCACTGACCGTCGGGCCGGATCGACCGTCTGTCGGGCGGCATTCGCCGCTTGCAGACGCCCCTCGTTCAGCGAGGCAGCTCGCTGAGCCCCATCAAGAACTCATCTACCGCCCGCGCCGCTTGGCGGCCTTCACGGATCGCCCAGACCACGAGTGATTGCCCGCGGCGCACGTCGCCAGCAGCGAACACCTTCGCCACGTTGGTGGCGTAGCCACCGATGAAGTCGGTGCCTGCCTTGGCATTGCCGCGCGCATCTTTGTCGACACCAAACGCCTCGATCACACTCGCTACCGGGCTCACGAAACCCATCGCCAGCAGCACCAGGTCAGCAGGCAACACCTGCTCGGAGCCGGCGACTTCGACCATCTTGCCGCCTTGCCACTCCACACGCACGGACTTCAGCGCTTTGACTTTGCCTTTGTCCTTGCCTTCTCCGCCGATGAATTCCTTGGTGGCAATGGCGAACTCGCGTTCGCAGCCTTCTTCGTGGCTGGAGCTGGTGCGCAGCTTGGTTGGCCAGTAGGGCCAGACGAGCGGCTTGTTTTCTTGCTCGGGGGGCATCGGCAGCAGTTCGAACTGGGTGACGCTCTTGGCGCCGTGGCGGTTGCTCGTGCCCACGCAATCGCTGCCGGTGTCGCCACCGCCGATCACGATCACGTGTTTGCCGTCGGCACGCAGTTGATCCTTCAGCTTGTCGCCGGCGTTGATCTTGTTCTGCTGCGGCAAGAACTCCATGGCGAAGTGCACGCCTTCGAGATCCCGGCCTGGCACAGGAAGGTCGCGTGACTGCTCGGCACCACCGGCCAGCAGCACGGCGTCGAACTCTTTCTTCAACTCATCGGGAGTGATGGTTTCGCGTGCCCAGTTGGTGACCTTGCTGCCTTCGGGCAGCTTGCCTACCATCACACCGGTGCGGAATGTGACGCCTTCTTTCTGCATCTGGTCCACACGCCGATCGATGTGCGACTTCTCCATCTTGAAGTCGGGAATGCCGTAGCGCAGAAGGCCACCCACGCGATCGTTCTTCTCGAACACCGTCACATCATGGCCGGAGCGCGCCAGCTGCTGAGCGGCCGCCATGCCCGCAGGGCCTGAGCCGACCACCGCCACCTTCTTGCCCGTTTTGATCTTGGGCGGGCGTGGTTGCACCCAGCCTTCGGCCCAGGCGCGATCGATGATGGCGTGCTCGATGCTCTTGATGCCGACTGCATCGTCGTTGACATTCAACGTGCACGCGGCTTCACACGGCGCAGGGCAGATGCGGCCGGTGAACTCGGGGAAGTTGTTGGTCGAATGAAGTACCTCGATTGCATTCTTCCAATCGCCGCGGTACACGAGGTCGTTGAAGTCCGGAATGATGTTGTTGACCGGGCAGCCGTTGTTGCAAAACGGCGTGCCGCAATCCATGCAACGGGCGCTCTGGATCTTGGCATCGTCTTCCTTCAGGCCGATGACGAATTCGTTGTAGTTCTTGACTCGCTTCTGGACGGGCTCGTAGCCCTCTTCCAGACGCTCGTACTCCATGAAGCCGGTGACTTTTCCCATGATGTTTTGTGAATCCTGATTTAGGCCTTGGCGCGGCTCTTGCCGGCGGGCTTGTCGGCGGCTTTCGCCTTGGCGATGGTGTCGCCGGCTTGCTTGGCGGCGTTCAGTTCGCCGAGCGCACGCTTGTATTCGCTCGGGAAGACCTTGACGAACTTGCCACGTGCTTCAGCCCAGTGGTCAAGGATCTCTCGCGCGCGCAGACTGCCCGTCCAGCGGTGGTGGTCGTTGAGCAACTTCTTGAGGATGGCTTCATCGGTCTCGCCGCGATGCCACACCGCCTTGTCGGAGCTTGCCTCCTGCTCTGCTGCGCTAAGCACCTTTTCGAGCAACACCATCGAGGTGTTGCAGCGCTTGGCAAAGCCGCCGTCTTCGTCGTAGACATAAGCCACACCGCCGCTCATGCCGGCAGCGAAGTTGCGGCCCGTCTTGCCGAGCACGGCCACGGTGCCCCCCGTCATGTATTCGCACCCGTGGTCGCCCGTGCCTTCAACCACAGCCGTGGCACCTGACAGACGCACTGCGAAACGCTCGCCGCCGACACCGCGGAAGAAAGCCTCACCGCTGGTGGCTCCGTAGAGCACGGTGTTGCCCACGATGATGTTGTGCGTGGCGTCGCCGCGGAAGTCGATGCTCGGTCGCACCACCACACGGCCGCCTGACAAGCCCTTGCCCGTGTAGTCGTTCGCATCGCCGATCAGGTACAGCGTGATGCCCTTTGCGAGGAAAGCGCCGAAGCTCTGGCCGCCCGTGCCTTCCATCTGGATGAAGATGGTTTCATCAGGCAAGCCTTCGGGGTGATGGCGCACCAACTCTCCCGACAGCATGGCCCCCACCGTGCGGTTGACGTTGCGGGTCTGCTCGATGATCTGCACCTTCTCGCCGCGCTCCAGCGCGGGCTTGCACTTCTCGATCAGTTTCACGTCGAGCGCTCGGGCCAAGCCGTGGTCTTGCGTCTCGACCTGACGGCGCGACACCTCAGCGGGCGCCGCTGGCTGATGGAAGATGCGGCTGAAGTCGAGGCCCTTGGCCTTCCAGTGTGAGATGCCTTTCTTGGTGTCCAGCAGATCAGAGCGGCCGACGAGGTCGTCGAACTTGCGAATGCCGAGTTGAGCCATGATCTGGCGCGCTTCTTCGGCCACGAAGAAGAAGAAGTTCACCACGTGCTCGGGGCGGCCCTGGAACTTGGCGCGCAGCACCGGGTCTTGCGTTGCAACACCCACCGGGCAGGTGTTGAGGTGGCACTTGCGCATCATGATGCAGCCTTCGGCCACCAGCGGTGCCGTCGCGAAACCGAACTCGTCGGCACCGAGCAGCGCGCCGATCACAACGTCGCGCCCCGTCTTCATTTGTCCATCGGCCTGCACGCGAATGCGGCCACGCAAGCGGTTCAGCACCAAGGTCTGCTGCGTCTCGGCCAAGCCCAGCTCCCAAGGGGTGCCAGCGTGCTTGATCGAACTCCACGGCGACGCACCCGTGCCGCCATCATGGCCGGCAATCACGACGTGGTCGGCCTTGGCCTTAGCAACGCCGGTGGCCACCGTGCCCACGCCCACTTCAGACACCAGCTTCACGCTGATGTCAGCGCGCTGATTGGCGTTCTTCAAGTCATGGATGAGCTGCGCCAAGTCTTCGATCGAATAGATGTCATGGTGCGGCGGCGGCGAGATCAAGCCCACGCCCGGCACCGAGTAACGCAGCATGCCGATGTAGTCGCTGACCTTGCCGCCAGGCAGTTGCCCGCCCTCGCCCGGCTTGGCGCCTTGCGCCATCTTGATCTGGATCTGGTCCGCAGAAGCAAGGTACTCGGCGGTCACACCGAAGCGGCCCGATGCCACTTGCTTGATCTTCGACCGCAGCGAGTCACCCGCCTTAAGCTCGTAGTCAGAAGCGATCACCTTGGTGCCCACCACGTCGCTGAGCTTGGTGCCATCGGTGATCTTGATGCCCTTCAGCTCGTTGCGGTAGCGAGCAGGGTCTTCACCACCTTCGCCGGTGTTGGACTTGCCGCCGATGCGGTTCATCGCCACGGCCAGCGTCGTGTGGGCTTCGGTCGAGATCGACCCGAGCGACATGGCGCCGGTCGCGAAGCGCTTGACGATGTCCTTGGCCGACTCAACCTCGTCGACCGGAATGGCCTTGCTCGGATCGAGCTTGAACTCGAACAGGCCGCGCAAGGTCATGTGCCGGCGCGACTGGTCGTTCACCAGTTGGGCGTATTCCTTGTAGGTTTCGTACTTGTTGGCGCGTGCGCTGTGCTGCAGCTTGGCGATCACGTCAGGCGTCCACATGTGCTCTTCGCCACGCACACGCCAGGCGTATTCACCACCGGCGTCAAGCATGCCGGCGAGCACCGGGTCGTCGCCGAACGCCGCCTTGTGCATGCGGACGGCTTCTTCAGCCACGTCGAACACATCGATACCGCCGACTTGGCTCGCCGTGCCGCGGAAATACTTTTCGATCAGCGTCTTTTCCAGGCCGATCGCCTCGAACAGCTGCGAGCCGCAATACGACATGTAGGTCGACACGCCCATCTTGGACATGATCTTCGACAGGCCCTTGCCGATGGCCTTGACGTAGTTGTAGATCGCCTTCTCTGCCGACAACTCACCCGGCAGTTCCTTGTGCATGGAAGCCAGCGTTTCCATTGCCAGGTAGGGGTGGACGGCTTCGGCTCCGTATCCAGCGAGCACGGCAAAGTGATGCACCTCACGCGCCGAACCGGTTTCAACCACCAGGCCAGCCGTTGTGCGCAGACCTTCACGCACCAGATGCTGGTGAATGGCCGACAAGGCCAGCAGCGCCGGGATCGCAATGTGATCGCGATCCATGTGCCTGTCACTGATGATCAGGATGTTGTGGCCACTCTTGATCGCGTCCACGCTCTCGGCGCACAAGGATGCAAGCTTGGCTTCGACACCTTCATCGCCCCATGCCAGCGGATAACTGATGTTGAGTTCGTGGCTGCGGAATTTGCCGTAGGTGTACTTCTCGATTTCGCGCAGACGGCCCATGTCGGCGAAGTCGAGCACAGGCTGCGACACCTCCAGGCGCATCGGCGGGTTGACCGCATTGATGTCGAGCAAATTGGGCTTTGGCCCGATGAAGGACACGAGCGACATCACGACCGCTTCGCGAATCGGATCGATCGGTGGGTTGGTGACCTGAGCAAACAACTGCTTGAAGTAGCTGAACAGCGGCTTGTTCTTGTCAGACAGCACGGCCAGCGGCGAGTCGTTGCCCATTGAGCCAGTGCCCTCTTCCCCGGCCTGCGCCATGGGGCTCAAGAGGAACTTAATGTCTTCTTGCGTATAGCCGAACGCCTGTTGGCGATCGAGCAACGATTCGGTGAACTCGCTGGCACTGCCGGTGGCTTCGATGGAGTCGAGCCGCACGCGCACGTTCTCGATCCACTGACGGTATGGCTTGGCCAGGGCGAACTGGTTCTTCAGTTCTTCGTCATCGATGATGCGGCCCTGGTCGAAGTCGATCAGGAACATCTTGCCCGGCTGCAGGCGCCACTTCTTGACGATCTTGTTCTCGGGGATCATCGGCAGCACGCCGGATTCAGAGGCCATCACGACCAGGTCGTCATCGGTGACGATGTAGCGCGAGGGGCGCAGGCCGTTGCGATCGAGCGTGGCGCCGATTTGGCGACCATCGGTGAAGACCATCGATGCGGGCCCATCCCAGGGCTCAAGCATCGCAGCGTGGTACTCGTAGAACGCGCGGCGGCGCTCGTCCATCGTGGCGTGCTGCTCCCATGCCTCGGGGATCATCATCATCGCGGCGTGAGCGAGCGAGTAGCCGCTCATGGTCAGCAGCTCCAGCGCGTTGTCGAAGGTTGCTGTGTCGGACTGGCCTTCGAAGCTGATGGGGTAGAGCTTTTGCAGGTCGTCACCGAGTACCGGCGACTTCATGACGCCTTCGCGGGCACGCATCCAGTTGAAGTTGCCCTTGACGGTGTTGATCTCGCCGTTGTGGGCGACCATGCGGTAGGGGTGGGCCAGCGGCCATTCCGGGAAGGTGTTGGTCGAGAAGCGCTGATGCACGAGCGCCAACGCCGACACGGCACGCGGGTCTTGCAGATCCTTGTAGTACTTGCCCACCTGGTCGGCGAGCAACAGGCCCTTGTAGATGATGGTGCGGCAGCTCATGCTGGGCACGTAGTACTCATGGCTGTGCGTCAGCTTCAGGCGCTGGATCGCACTGGAGGCCGTCTTGCGGATCACGTACAGCTTGCGCTCCAGCGCATCGGGCACGATCACATCGGGGCCGCGGCCGATGAAGATCTGGCGGATGATGGGCTCCTTCTGGCGCACCGTCGGCGACATCGGCATCTCGGTATCGACGGGCACATCACGCCAACCCAACAGCACTTGGCCCTCTGTCTTGACGGCGCGCTCCAGAGCCTGCTCACAGGCGAGACGCGAGCCATGCTCTTTGGGCAAGAAGATCATGCCCACGCCGTACTCGCCTGGAGGGGGAAGTTCTACGCCTTGGGCAGCCATCTCGGCGCGGTAGAAATCGTCGGGAATCTGGATCAGGATGCCGGCACCGTCGCCCATCAGCTTGTCGGCCCCCACGGCGCCGCGATGGTCAAGGTTCTCGAGAATCTTCAGGCCTTGCTCAAGGATGCTGTGAGCCTTGTGGCCTTTGATGTGCGCTACAAAGCCGACGCCGCAAGCATCGTGCTCGTGCGACGGGCTGTACAAGCCGAATTCGGCTGCGTCATGCACTTCTGCAGGCGCAGCTGCCCCGTGGGTGGCCTGGGTCATGGCGCACACTCCATCTCAAAGCTGTGGAAGCCCGAAGAATACTGCAGCGCAGCAGGGACTTCAATGGAAACAAAAAGGGTCTGACACCATTTAATCACGACCCGAAACCTTCTCCTATAAATTAGGGTCCGATTGATTGCCAACCTTCTTCGTCGGCCTTCCACGCGGTAAAGGCGTGAGCCGACGGTCAGTGCTGCCCGAGAGCATGCTCAGAAACTCAGGCGAGCCCAGCGGCCATCCTTTCAGCGCAGCATCCGAGATGAGAGCAAGCTTAGAGGATGTGAGCGCCTGCTGTGACAACCCTCTATAGGCCGCCTCTCGATCAAAGGGTGTGTTGCCAAGCGACCAGTACTCACGGTGATCGCTGACGCGAGGATCGCTTCGTTCGCCGAAATGATGTGACGCACTTGACCAAGGCGAACGCTCCGAACCTGCGCCATCACTCTCTCCCGGACAAGGCCGTTCGACATATCGCATGCAGGTTAGCAAGTGCCGTTCCGGTTCGACCACCGTTGCCCTGAAGCGCCCCTCCCACAAGCTACCCACATGTGCGTGGCGCCGATTGAAACTGTTCCCGTAGCGTCGACCGATCGCTTGCATCATGCGGCTCAGGCTGTCGCGTTTCGATGGCGTTCCCAGCAGCCGAACTTCGCTGTCGCACAGGGCGTAGGCGTGAATTGCCACTCCCTGCGTGATCGCTGCTTCTTGGAGCAGGTCAAGGAACAGGCGGCGATCGGTATCGTCCCTGAACACAGCTTGGCGGCTGTGCCCCGACTGGATCAGCAGATGCGGCCACCCGGGAACGCACAGGCGCGGCAGACGAGCCATGGCGTCAGTCGAACAAGCGGCGGCCCGTCAATCGCTCGTGCTCGCGCACAGCGAAGCGGTCGGTCATGCCGGCGATGTAGTCTGCAAGCTTGCGCAGGTTCGTGGCGCCGCCTTCCTTTGCCCACTCTTCCGAGCTGGACCTGTAGGCAGCAAAGAGGTCGCGAACAACCTCTTTGGCTCGGTCGGTCGTCGAAGTGACCTGGGGGTGCCGATAGAGATTCACACGCAAGAATCGCTTGAGTTCGATGCTCTCTCTCGCCATCGTTTCGCTGAAGCACACGAGCACCGGTGCGGCGCGCACATCGCCTACGTGGTTCGGTTGCACTTTGTCGAGTGAGGCACGTGTCGCGTCCAGCACGTCATAGACCTGCGCCGACAACATCCGGCGTATGGTGTCGAACAGCAGTCGACGACCGGTCAGGCCAGGATGTTGTGCCGAGGCCTCCCGCAGGAAGCGGAAGAACAGGGGCACGTCTTCCAATTGCTCGATGCGAA
>Ga0307514_10002698_pt1 | contig 17977 bp, 16 predicted proteins | sample 16_EM_MG_FD_203088 | JGI IMG/M metagenome (GOLD analysis project Ga0307514, IMG submission 203088) | Populus trichocarpa ectomycorrhiza microbial communities from riparian zone in the Pacific Northwest, United States - 16_EM | ecosystem: Host-associated > Plants > Roots > Unclassified | place... | reverse complement strand
ACATTCACCAATCTCATTTCTCTCCCCGAGGGATATTTTATATCAAACACCTGTACATCTCCGTCTCCCCCCATATCCACTTCCGAAAATTCCAGGTGCGTATCTCTTCTTATCGCGGTCATAGTTCTTCCTCCCCTGACCAATCTATATCCTGGATGGCTGATGTTGTATCCCTCTTTCTCCACCACCGGTTCTTGCATCATCACAACATCAGCCCCCCAAACAATCCCCTTTTCCAACGCAATCATCGTCGCCTCATACCCCCTTCCACAATTGTGCATTATGCACTTCACCATTACTTCATGGGGGTTTCTGGGGTCCCTGCGCTGGAGCTTGGCTCGGATGTCGATTGTGTCGCACCAACCTGAACTTCCGGCTCCTCAACTGTCTGTTCCTCTTCTGGAACTTTCTTTTCGGCTTCTGCTGTGGAAGGTCCCCCATCCTCAACTTGATCCGGCTTCTTCTGCTGATCTGTCGTCATATTTCGGCGTTCTCCCTCTCTCTCCTTCCAGGTTCGCCTTTCTTCCCTCGCTTTCTTAATGGCTTCCTGTTTCTTAACACAAACATTAGCCTTCGCGATATGATTGCCCTTGCAGTTGACGCATTTGTCGACGTTATGGGTGCAGTTCTGTCCTGCATTCGCTTTGCAACCTACTACGTTGCACTTATGATCCTTCGTTAAATGTCTTCCTGCACACAACATGCAAGCCGGCATCTTCAAAGCCCCACATTTCGCCTCAACATGTCCCCATCTGCTGCATACTCCGCAGAAAGAATCCGGTCCGGCAGTCATAAACCTCTCCACATCATACTTCACTCCTGCCGCCCTCAATCCTCCCTTCAAAACTTTTTTGGCCATTTTACTTCCCTTGACCGCAAACACGACCGACGATGCCTTTTTTCCCTCCGACTTCTTTTTCTGCACATCTTTCGGTCCTCCAATCCAGCTGATAGCAAGGGGCAACACCACCCCCTCGTTCTCAGCCTGTAATTCTTGCCTCAATTTCTCCAGTCCCCCTCCCGTCTTCTTCCCCAAATACCTGTCGAAATTGACGCCGTGCATTTTCACTCTCTCCCAGAGCTCATTTGTTTCGATGTCCACAATTCCTGCGTCCACCTTTCTCGCCGCCTTGATCACAATTTCCCTGTACTTAATCAGCATCTCAGCCGTTGCTCCAGGGGTCGTAATCGTTGATAGGCATCCTCGGGTGTTCTTCGTAACCCCTTGAATGCGAACAAAATGCGGAACCTTCGCCTCAAAAAGTGCTCTATTCACCTCCGACGAAATTTCCAAATCTTTCTTCTGAGAAAGGGGGAGTCCGTTATCTCTCTTAAACGTCACTCTCCTCTTCTCCATCGAATTTTGTCCCGCGGGGACCGGCCTCATCTCCTCCTTTCTCTGCTGTTGTCTCTTCACTTCCACAAATCCGTCCCCCTTCTTCTTATTTTCTCCCTGACGTTGTTGCTGCTGTGCTTGTCCGGGATTCTTCTTTGGTGGCGGTGGGGCTGCTGCTCTCTGCGCCCACGTCTCCTTCTTCTTTTCTTCCGGTTTCTTAACATCCGGCTTTCTCGCTTCTGGCTTCTTAACCTCCGGCTTCTTGGTCCCAGCCCTTGGTCCCTTCGGTACCTCCTGTACCTCCGGTTTTTTCGCCTCCTTCTTCTTTTGTTGTGGTACCGCTGGCACCACCGGCTTCTTCTTCAGGATCGTGACCTGTCCCACCTCCAGACGCGGAAACTCCTGCCTAACTCCTCCAGGTGCAATCGCCGGCGCATGCTTGGATTGCTCCAACGCTGGCTCATCCACCTCCATCTCCACCCGGATCGCTCTTTCCACCTTCTCATTTTCTTCTTCCGAAAAGGTCGCTCCCGGCTCAAACTCTATCTCGCTCATATCTTCCTCCTCAGGGGTGGCTTCTACCTGTTTCCCCCTTCGGATTTCATCCTTCTTTCGGCTTTCCTCAGCCATATCTTCGAATCTCTTAACCACCCTCTCGGTTAATTGATCCACCATTTTTCCCATGCAATCCCTCATCGCATTTTCAATCGTCTTGGCCATATTCACTGGTGCGATCTTGGCCAATTTTTTCTCAATCTTGCTTAATCTATCATCAAGCTTTTCCGCCCTAGCCTCGTCATGCTCCCGACTCAGCTCCACCTGTTCTTTAATTTCCATGCTGATTTTTCTCGCGCTTGTCACTGCCGCGTCAGTATGGTTCTGTCTCGCTGCAACGTGTTCGGCCTGCTCCCGACACCACTCTGCATACTTCACATCATAATTCTCTCTTCCAACCATAAAATCCCTCAGCCCATTAGTGTTCCGAAGATACTCACCAATAAAGACCTCCAGATTAACCGGCTCCTTCTCATTCGTCAACCGCTCTGCAGGCTTGGCCCAATCAGCCTCCAACTTTCTCCTGCTTGGCGTCTGCGGCATATTCGGGATTGGTCGTTCGGGCGTTGTCGGCCTCCTAACTCCCTTCCCCTTATTGCGCTTTTTTCCCTTCTTTGTTGGCGTCATGTAGGGTTCCTCGTCCCTCCATTCCACCTCTGTCATTGCTTCGTCGCTAGCTTCGCTGTCGTCACTAATTTCGAATTTCCTCGGAATGGGTGTGTAGACTTTCCGGGTCTCCTCCATTCCCCCCTCAGTTTCATTTTCCTCGGCGTGTTGGCTGGTATTTTCCTCCGACTGAATGTACCTCCGCGCGATAATTCCGGTAGCTGCCCTGGGGGTCGAAAAAGGATCCTGGGGGACAGCGCTCGGGGGCAAGGCCAAAAGGCTACCCTCATACTGTGTGGATTGCTCCTGTTGTGGGGTTTGCGAAGGAAAAGAAATAGCGCTCCCTCCGTAACTCGTGGTCGGTGGCGGTGACAATGAGGAATCATCATCACTCGAAATCGTGTGAACCTTTCCGGCTAGTGGTCGTCCGTATTCCTCGCGTTTAGACGGTCCCCAGACCGGCTCAATAACTTGGCTCAGGTGTCCACTCTCCCTTGCCTCCATGTTGTGAATTCTGACTGCCTGATTGAAAACCTCCCTTGGCAGCGTAACCGCCTCAGGCTGCTCAACCAGCTGTTGATCGTCTTCGTTTCCCTCCCGAGCGATCTCGGAGGTCGTAGCTGTTCCCTCTGGATCGACGAAAGATCCGGTGATTGCATTGTGTCTATCGAGTACTTCCCCGATACCGCTGGTAGGGGCCTCGGAGCCGGAAAGGGGCTCCTTAGCCATTTGCTTGTCGAGCCTTTCCTTCGCTTTCTGAAAGGTACTCTTTTTTGCTCCGAAGAGAGACATTTTGGCTTCTAGGTAACTGAATTCAAAGAAAACAGCCGAAAACCGAAGCTGAAGTTTTCTGACGATAGTAGATTTGATTGGACGATAAGGGTCTTGGCAAAACTAGAAGATGGTGGGGTGTGTTGTCGGAGTGTGTTCAGTTGTGATTTTCGTGTGTGAGGGGAGGAAGATGAGGATGGCGGGCAAGTTGAGCGTGGGTGCGGCGATGTCACGGGGCCAGAATCGGCGATGTGGGATAGGTCGAAATATCCGGCCGCTTGCACGCAGTGAGAACGGGGATACGTATCGCAGGAAGAAAAAGAGAGCATATACAGTTGGGGACGCCTGTACTTCCGGGGGACAAAGACTCACGCATTGGATGGCTTATAGCTCCACCACAACCACCTAATTTAGAAAAAGGGCTCTTTAGAGCGATAAAGAGAGAGTAAAATAATATTTCTAAACGCTGCGATTATTTTTTAAAGGTGTGGTTGATTTACTATTACATTTTAAATATAACTCATTTGGTGGGACCCAGACTGAATACCCATATTAAGTGCTACCGTTTGAGTCTGATCCAGATTAGGCTACCAGCTACTTAAGCTTCCAGTCTACACTCGAAAACCTCCCATTAACTAACTAAGCTTGCGAGCGATGAAAAGTTTTAGTAACGAGAGCACCTCCAGTCTTACCGGAGTAGTGCCGCAGCCGTTATCGGGATTTTGGCACATATTCGAGAAAAATTTCGTGTGGATTATAGGCTACATTAAAATCCATTTAATTTCACAAACGCATGGAGAATTTGCACGCCTCTCGATTTTTTGGTGAATGAAAAAATCTCGAAATTGTATGGGAAACCCAGGGGTCCGTGTGAGTCTGCATGTGGCCAACACGCACGCTAGCCTTGCGCTCTATTATTAAGTTTTAATATGAGGCAGGCACAGAAATTTGGACTTTATTGAACACTCCACAGAGCAAGTATGTACATATATAACATAGTATATGCATGCGCCGTACAAACTTGCTCATGAGAAGAACGCAGTTCATATCTACATAAAATTCTTCCCCGTTGTACGGCAACGTTAGCTGGATACTTCGCTAGGAGAGTGCACTCCATCACTATGGATGTCATTATTCTGGGTATTTCGGGGATGACACCATGGAAATTTTCATCAGAATTACCCGGAATCCGCTACTTCTGGCTGTGTGGATAAGATGCAATCCAAATTCTTCGTCCCTCGCGATCAGTGTTAGCTGCAATATCAGTTGGCGCCTGCATCCATTACCCACCTCTAGAATTTCCTTCTTGACATCGTATTTCATGATGTGCGCTTTCCCCACATCCAGAGCTTCTTTCGCTAGTTTTATCTTCTTTTCCTGTAAGTTTAGTATATGCTGCGCCCAATCAGTTTGTACTCTAGCTATACAGGGCTGGGGTGGGGATCTGACTGACCTTCTCAATCGAATCCCGGATGATGTAGCGCGTAATTACTACATCTTGCGTCTGGCCGAGTCGATGGACACGTTCAATCGCTTGAAGCTCTACCATGGGGTTCCTGCTCCCGATTAGCTGCCACTTCCGCAGAGTAATACCATGCGATATAATACCAATATGGCTCCATCATATGCACTCGGGATGCACAGGTGAGGTTTATACTAGACTACATCAGCGATGCTCACTAAAGGCGCTCAAAACGGGTCTTGGAAATAGGTTGCTTACCCAACCCCGCCAGCCATAAGAGAGACCAAAAGGACAACACGGCTTGGATTTTCGCAGAACTGCCGTAGCTCCTCGTCTCGCCGAGCTCGCGGCATCGATCCATCAAGTCTACAGAATTGGATACCAGCGTCGTTCAGAGCGACACCAATGAGATCCAGCATCCGCGTCCAAACTGAGAAAACAACACTACAGGTCAAATACGTTAACGACAATTCTTGGTGGGGAGGCCAAGTGGCTACTCACTGCTTCGGTGACTGACAATTTACGGAAAATTCCTGCCGAATTGCCCGCAAGAGTGCCGCTACTTTAGACGACGGGCCTTGATAGCACGGGAAGCTTGTAATTTCCACAGTGGAGGCCGGGGTAGCTTCCTGTGTTGCAATTTCCGAGACGGAACATTCCTCGCACTCAACAACTTTGTGATCAAGTGTCGGAAGCAATTCTATACATCTAGCACAAATTGAGCGATGAGGGCAACCTAATCCTTCAAACGTAGTCGAGCTAGGAGGCTGTTGGTTGCATACGAAACAAATCATTGTCTGACTAGTGGCAGCAGGCCCGGAAGGCAAATCGATTGCAAGGAGTTCCTGCCCATGATCGCATATCATACGTAGCCTGGATAAACACCTTAGAGTTTCCGTTGATCCTTCGGCGTTGTGGGTTCTTGAACGTAATAGGCTCTGCTTGTGTGCATTGTAAAGATTCCTCTCGTCGCCGCTAAAATCAAGGAAGCGGATTTGCTCACTCCGTGATGGCAAGTTGGCCTCAATGGCAGCCTTAGTTCTTCTCAGGCATACCGCTTTGAGAGCGGAGCGCAGGTTATCCATTCCGGATTTATCTGCTAAGATATGGTTGTGAAAGCCTTGTTTCGTATCGAGCGGTTTGTATTTCAGGAATTTAAATAGCGTTGCGATATCGGACAGATCATTTTGGAGAGGAGTGCCAGTAACTGCCCAGCGGCGTTCAGCGATGAGCGCGCATATTGCCATCGACCGTCGGGTTTTTTCAGTTCTGATATCATGGGCTTCGTCTAAAACAATTCGGTAGAACTCGATGGCGTGAAGAGGATCATGTTTAGAGTTCCATTCCTGGGTGATTATAGAGGGAGTGGTAATAATGATATCGTAAGTGTTCAGAGTAGCGGGGTCTATGTGTCGGTTTCTGCCATGGTAAACTAGATAACTCAATTCACCGGGCTTCACATGCCTAAGGATGCATCTCAGTGCCGCTTCGGATTAGCGTTTGGGGAGGAAGATATACGTTGAAATTTGTTCTTCCCAGTTACCGAGCGCTAAAACGCGTTAGCTTATCGCGGGAACTAGACATGGCACATATGGGCGAGCAGGATATCGACGAGCAGGATATCGCAGAAGGGACGACAAACTTGAAACCGGTGTAACGATCAGTGTAGCTTTGCTACATGGCGCGAGAATAAAGCTGCACGTTCGACTATTCCTTTCAGCATGAAAAGAATCTGCTAGATCCATGGTTGTCGCTATTAAGGCAAGCATCGTCAACGTCTTCCCGAGACCCATGTGATCTGCAAGAATCCCTCCCCTGATATTACTACATGAACTTTTAGTCTGATTTGTGCCACAAGCGTTGGTTGCGAGTTGATGCGAACCACATCTTTGTTCTGACGGTTATGTCAGCGGTGTCAAATATAGAAAGCCCTTGCTCTCTTCTGTGGAGAAAATAGAGGCCCTGTTTTTGATGACTGAATGCATGCGTGTGCTTAGTTAATAATACTGGCGTATATAGATCGATCCAATGAGACTTGCCTCATCAGCTCTGTTCTGAGCCGGGCACCTCCGGACATTTCGTCTAAGACCGCGGATCTAAAGATATTGTTGAATAGGTCGAGCAGCTCAGTTATTCCAGACGAAACTGTGCTACCTTCCGTAGGAGGCGCAGGTACCCCGCCAGTTAGTGTAGTCTCTGTGATGATTCCATCGAAACGACTGGAAAAAATCTGAGGATTCTTGTAACAATAACCGCTGTCGGGGTACTTTGGATGTTGAAGATAGACGGTGTTGCTTGACAAGTATTCTGCAACTGCCGCTGCAAACTCAAGGCTTCCAAAAATATTAAGGACAATCTCCACTGTCACCTTCGAGCCCCCCTTTCGCCGATTCTGACTGTAAATAAGTGGCAGAGGCGCTACCGCCTGGATTCGCATCATCGACCGGTTGAGCAACGGCAAAAGAATCGCACCAAGAGATCGATCTAGGGTTCCGAATGGTGTGGCATCGTTGCTCAAATGAACTGCAATAGGTGCCTTAGAATTCTTAGTTATCGATGTTACTGTGGTGAGCGCTGTGTAAGGCTTGTGCATAGTGGAATTGATGTTTTCGACGTGATTGACATTCGAATTGCAGCGGCATTGAATCTATAGCTACAGGCATCAGAAATTTGTATCTTGTAAACTATTTATGCCTGCTATCGTACCATGCCAAAGCAAACCTCGTCCTTATCCACAGGTTGATCCATGAATCTTTGTATGCTCCCGTGAGCAGTTGCGGCGGCAAAATCATCATGCAATTCCCATTCAACTTCTATAGCTATTGGTTCAGGCTGAGGTGAACTGCTGAACAGGCTTAGAGTGCTAGCGGGGCTTGGACAACAAGATGTCGTCTCTTTACATGGTGTACTCGGCCCCGAAGATAGTGGGGTATATCTGCCGTCCGCACCATTTCGCTGCCTCTTGGCACTGGGTACGCGGAGAAACTCTTCGGCGTCGGTACGGTCGCAGATCATAGCCACAGGTGGCAGGTTGTACTGAATTGTAGAACTGTTCGGTAGACGTATACGGAGTGCGGTGGGAATATTAGAATTCGAACCTGGGAATTTCCCAGTCTTATAAAATCTCGAGAGCCTACGCGTAATGAGGCAGTGCATTCGTGGCGCTCTAGCGTCGCATCTTGGATTCGTGCTTCGCCTTTGATTTGATATGCGCAATGTAAGCAGTCGGTTTGTGCTACCAACCAATTGATGGAATTCAGCCCTCCCTAAACCCCGCACAGTGCCTGCGTAATTAACAAAGCTGCGCACTGTGATCATGTCCTTCCCACAACAACCGCAGGTTCCAACTGCTATCGTTCAAGCGCTATGTCGCTTCCAGAACAGTCTCGATTCAGAAGAGATAAAGTTCTTCAGCAATGTCACTACTGAGGTTGACGTTATGAACTTGATCGAAACCCTGGAAGCAGATCAAGGCTCCCGAGGATGCTTGAGAAACATGAACCGAGTTAAGCGCTTCATCAATGGTCTATCTCAGTATGCGACAGTAATTGAAGTTTTTGTTCAAGTCAACCCAGGGATCCTATCGTTTATCTGGGTAGGCTTCAATCGGTGATAGAGCCAGCTAGCGACCTCCTCGCTAACATCAAAACTCTTATGCAAGGGACCTATCAAGCTGCTGCTCCAGGTGAGTTATAGGCTAACCACTCTTGTCACACGACTTAGCATAGTTGGCTGACTCGTTCTCAGCTATCCAGCAAGTTTACCGAAAGCTTCGACCGGCTTTTAGATGCTTGCCAGACGATCGGGGACAATCTACCACGTTTCATACGTTTTGCGGGGATCTTTAAGTGCACTGAACGTATACAAAATGTCATCGCTCTTTTGTACGAAGATATTCTTGATTTCTACCGTCGTACTTTGAAATTTTTCCGACGTCGAGGTGAGATACTCAACTTGACTAAACCCCGTCTAACAGGGTCTGACCCGAAATGTAAATCTTGATCAGCTTGGAAAATGATCTTCTGTCTGGCTTGGAGAGACTTCCAGTCTAGATTCGGTCACATCGTGGACAATATTAAGAGACACCAGCAGCTTATCGACAGCGAAGCTTGCGCCGAGGATATAGACCAAGCGCACCGAGCGAGAGAACTAGCGCGAGAGCAGCTCGAAGAATCTCTGCGACAAGCACAAATGAGGCGGAAGAAAGAGTGCGCTGAGTGGTTATCTCCGGCAGATGTGGAGACTGTGAGAGATACCGCATCGCGGGCAAAAACCCCAGGTACCACTGAGTGGTTATTCAGAACATGTGAGTTAAGAGACTGGATTAGTGGCAGCCAGGCTGTCCGGGCTATATGGTTGTCGGGAATCCCAGGTGCTGGTACGTATATACTATTTATCGATCGATTCCATCTCATTGGGACCTCACAGTGCTGAAAAATTTCGGTTTAGGCAAAACTGTACTATCATCATCAGTAGTAGAGCATCTCTACACGATGCGAGAGGCTTCGCAATCTACTATCTCGTCGGTCCTCTACTTTTTCTGCAGCTACAAGCAGCCTGATAAGAACACCTGCCTCGCGATGCTCCGGAGTTTTATTTATCAGATCATTCTTCAGGATGAACAGCTCATATCTTACGTCTATGAGCAGTATACAAGCAGTCCGCATTCCATTACTGTTGTCACGTGCAAGAAGATGTTGAGCTATCTGCTCGAATCGTGTGTACCAAGCGGAACATCGAAAGCTTTCTTGGTAATCGACGGACTCGACGAACTTCCAGAAGCTGAAAGAGGCGAGTTTTTGCCTATAATGAAGCAGATGCTGACAAAAGAACCTTACGATACCGTTCTTAGAGTCTTTATCGCCAGTCAGGACCTGCCGGATATTTCTAAAGCCATCTCTAGGAAAAGCTCCCGGCTTTCTGTTGGGAATAATAACCAACAAGATATACGCAAGTACATTGAATCAGCGACTAAAGATCTCGTGGAAGAGCTTGGTCTCGATGAAGAAGATCCCAGAATGGGCAAGAAAATAATTGATTCTCTTACAGAGCGTGCCGGGGGTCAGTCAACCTAGCAATCCCGATTCTTAACTGACGCAGTATTCAGGAATGTTCCTGTGGGTGCGGCTTGTTGTCGAAGGCTTGCTCTCCTCTGCGACAAGCGAGGAAATCAACAACACTCTAGAAAACCTTCCGGATGGCCTGGAACAAACGTCGGACCCTAGCCAGAACATATTGGTCTAATGCTGACAACCGAATAGATATGAGAGAATTCTGGATCGTATTCGATCCTTGTCCCAAGGAGAGCGAACATTGGCATTGAAATTGCTTCAATGGATCACATGCTCAACCCGGATTATGACGCTGCGCGAACTTCAAGATGCTGTCGGAATTCAACCAGGCGATCTCACGGTGGACAAGAGACACAAACCTCTTCCGGCGAAGCTGCGAAGCGTATGTGGCCCAATTGTTGAAATTGTTGGCGAAGATACTGTAGTACCCGTGCATTTTTCTGCCAAAGAGTATGAAACTGAAATAACAAAACCTACTTGCAGCTGACTGACTACTGACTGCCTCCAGATATCTGCTGAGCGAGCATAGCGGGCCCTTTATCGATCGTGAAGTAGCCCATCTTGAGATCTCCATTGTTTCCTCAACATACATGGGGTTCACGTGTTTTGATAGTGATCTTTGTGATGAGGATGTCATGCGGTGTGTTCTCAATGGCGATATACGGCTTCTGGAGTACGTCCTTTCGAGCTGGGTCAAGCACGTGCTTGAGGCATATCGTTATTCCAAGGACCCTTCTCGGCTTAATATTCTATCAAATCTCCTGCAACAGAATGTCTTGAAAAAGCACTTCACCCAAGCCGCATATCAATTGGCGCAATCCGTTAGCCCTCCACAAGAGGGTGTTCTATCCGTAGAGAGTACAGGAACTATGCCGCCCGAAATAAAGTGGGCTTTGGTTAAAGTGCTCGACTATCAAGAAAAGCTTCACCAAAAACTCGGATGTCCAGAAGGTAAGATCAACGCCGCGTTTCACCCAGTCAACTTGTGTTTGAAGTTTATGCGTGTTTACAGGGCTCGACGACTGGTGCGACCAGAACGATCCAATGGACATTGGAAAAGCCCGCCGGAGGCTTTACAAAGTCTTGGAAGACCTTCTCGAAGGGGTCTTCGAGGTTAATGGTGAGCTGGATGTTATCGAGAAGCTACACAAGCTTTACGGTCAGAAGCTATTCAGGTGTCGCCACCACGCCTGCGCCCGGTCTTCTGAAGGATTCGAAACTACAGCTCAGAGAAATCGGCACGAAGACCAGCATGGCCGACTTTACAAATGTCCAGCGGAAAATTGTTTGTACCATGAGGTTGGGTTTATATCCAAGACAAGCCTGCAAAGGCACACGAGGGAAAGCCATAGTATATCAATATCACGCCATAGAGCAGTCAGAAATCTCGAGGTACAGATACTCCTTTCAATAAATTTTTGGACAATTATCAAAAGTATTCTGGCATTTAGATCTTAGATTCCGCAATCGTCGATAAAAGCCACCAGTTGCGGGCGAAGCCCTCTAATCAACCTCCGAAACAACTACAGAATGTTCCTGTTTCTGGTTCCCATGCTGGATCGTTCATGCATAGTGAGTATATGCAACCGAATACTCCCTTGTATTGCTGACAATGAAAGGAGACGGCTTTCCACAGCCCCAACCAATTGCCTCTCCAGACGCGCAGGAAGGGCAAACATCCCTGCAAGTCGCTATCCCAAGCTCTGTACCACCACCAACGGTTATTAGTACCTCTCTTGTCGACCTCGACCAAAAATCCATTTCGCCGAAATACAAGAAGGTGGGTTTGGATTGGTACGCTTTGTTCAACCCGGAGGTGCCGCGACAGCTAGATGTTGATCTAGTCCATACGCTAGACCATCGTAGTATACCATGCTGCGTGAATTTTAGTCATGATGGAAAATATCTTGCTACAGGTTGCAATCGCAGCGCCCAGATTTTCGATACCCAAACAGGACACAAGGTTTCGGTATTACAGGATGACTCTGTTGACCGAGATGGCGATCTCTACATCCGCAGCATATGTTTCAGCCCTAACGGCAAATATCTTATTACAGGTGCCGATGACAAGCTAATCAGGGTGAGAATGTGTTCTCTACTCTTCTTGGTAGTAACGCTCATTGAAATCGCAATCAATAGGTTTGGGATATCGCAAATCATATTATCCGACAAACATTCTATGGCCATGAGCATAAGATTTACTCTGTGGACATCTCTCGTAACGGTCGACATATTGTGTCTGGTAGTGGTGATCGTACTGTGCGAATGTGGGACCTGGATTCCGGTCAGAATAGTATCACCTTGAGCGTTGAAGATTGTGTCGCATGTGTAGCGATATCTCCGAAAGGCAATTTGATTGCGGCTGGATCGCTCGATGGGAGTCTAACAGTGTGGGATCTAACAGTGTGGGATACTTTTACGGGCTATTTGATCAAACGAATAGAAGGCCACACAGACAGTATTTGTAGTATCGCCTTCGCGCTCCATAGTGAGCACTTACTCTCCGCCAGTTGGGATAAGACAATCAGGCTATGGAGATTACAGGAGGAGATCCAGCCTTCAGTCTCTAATACCACTCACGCTGACTGCGTGAGAACTTTCGAAGGACATAAGGTCTTATTAGTATCAATTTATACTTCATGCGGAGCGCTTACAGCGTTTCCGGTCAGATTTTACAGTGCTTACAATGGTAATTAGGAATTTGTGTTTACTACTACATTTACGGCTGATCAAAGATGGATCGTCAGTGGTTCGAAGGATCGCAGCGTACAATTTTGGGATCCGGAAACTGGTATCGCCCAACTCATGCTCCAAGGTCACAAGAATTCCGGTATGTTATTGGTCACCTTAAAGCCCTCGAAACTTTTTGTAGCATGCTAGGTCGTATATACATATTCGTGCTAGAGACATTTCCTTGGCTGGTTTTTACCGTCGGGCCCATCCGCGAGCCAATAAGAACTCTGCTAACCATACGCACTTGTCATTGCTATAGTTATCTCAGTTAAAACGAGCCCTACTGGAGGGTTCTTCGCAACAGCAAGTGGAGATATGCGTGCCCGTATTTGGAGGTTAGTTTCACAGTTATAGAACATCTTAAATTACCAGTCCTGGGCATACAATTTCTTCTCATTGCCTTGTGCTAGCCCATAGTACCATTTCGCAAATGCAAGTGGTTGATGCAAAGCACGAAGTTAACAAGCCTTCTGCGCTTCGAGCTACTCTCATACCGCAATCATACTATTTGAGTTCATGCTAACGCAATTTTCCTCTCTAATGTAGATATGGACCTTATCGCGAGCCCGTTTCTTGAGGATTAGGTTCTGCAGTTGGGAAAATTGGAGGGTAATCACGGTTTATTCTTTCGTTTCTTGAAATTGTTTGTAAAACGGACAAAGGAAATAGGGGGGAATGCAGATGCAGATGACGAAGACAATATACTTAAATGGAGCGTTTTTTGGTCTATACTTGTGCGTGATGATTATGTTGCTATGTATATCCGGGCTAAACTGGAAAGCAATCGGCTTCGCGGGTAAGTCAGCTTTCCATGCCAACTGACTGGGGAGGAGGGAAGTAGATTGGAGACTAAATCCCAGGGCCTTACCGCATAACTAGCTGAGGTGATTTGAGGCTACGGAGGCAGAAATGACAGGCTCCGAGTAATAACGAGAACGTGTCTGCGGTTACGGATTTTTGTAGTAAGCGAAATTGCCCGAAATTGCCCAACCACTACTCCAAACTTTCCCACATCGCCGCCAACTCTAGCGAGGGATCATTCTGCGATGAACTAGCTAAAGGGAAATGAGGGCGAGGTACAAGGGTGCACAATTGCTAAAACTCACCTTATCCCTTTGCCGGTAACCGGGTTTGGGCCCACAGATGGGCCAGCTTTTAAAATACACATCACACAACCACAATCCAGCCAAATGCCCCCAGAATAAATAGAAATACTCTACATATGGTGAAATTCATGAAAACAATTTCGTTTGGGTGTGAAACATAAAGCCTCATTGCAGTCCTCACACTTTATGCTGGTTTTCATGCCTTCTCCACTACCACCCTGACTTCTTCTCCACCTGCAAAGGAAACAATCTACTCTACTCTCTATCCAAAGCGGGGAATGCATTCCTGGTACCTTTCGGCAGAGGGGCAGGGGGGTGTGCTTGGTAACTTGCCTGTTAGGCAGTGGGGGCAGGGCAGATTGTGTGGGGGGAGCCGACCGAGTGATTTTCTGTGAAGCTGGAATGCGGGAGGAACTTTTCATTGTTGATGGACTTCCAGCTTGCAGAAGGTCATGCACAATGGAGAGATGGAAGTCAAAGTGATCCACAGTGCGCTCTTTGTTTGCTGGCAGATCTCGATAGATTATAAGGCTGTTGATAAGGGCTGTCTCCAGAATCCAATAGAAAAGTGGATACCAATTGCGTCTGGATATGAGCTGTGTATCAAAATAGGTTCAATACTGGTCAGCTACATCCACTCCCACCTTGTGCTGGTTGTAGGCATCAACAATAACAGCAGGATCCCGTCCAACTGCATTCGATGATGGGTGGAACTCCCTGTTACGGGGGTAACAACACCGCAGTAAAGTACTTAATAAAGTACTTATATACTTTGATGCGTACGGCCGTAGATCCTATTTCCTATCTGCAAGGTATGATGCTATCGTATCCTTTGGGATTGACTGTAGGTATTTCCACTGCTTATTGTTTAAGGGTCTTGCTGGTTTTGCAATAGCTTTCCCTGACCTTGTCTGCGACAACTGGTCCTTCGCTTTTTTCTTACTGAATGACTTCCTCTCCTTCTTGGATAACAGCAAGAACCGATCGGCTTCCTTCAGTACACGGGACTGCTGATTCGGCTCCGAATCGTACTCTTCTTCTAAACCGGGAGTCTCTTTCCCAATTTGCTGGATCCTATCCGGATGTATGCTATCGGTCCCAATGCAAGATCTTAAATCTTCCTGAATATCCCGAGGCGTCGCCGATATCTCCCTAGATGATTTTCCTGACGCTTCCTCGATACTCGTCGTACTTATTTCTTCCTGGGGAACAGGCGCTGGTTCCTGTGGCAAGATATAGCTTCGGCTTTTAAGGTTATCGATATGTTTAACTAATCCTTGTTCGAGTCTGATAATCGAAGCTAGCCACCAGACACACTGCGCTACGATTATTTGCTGTGTTCTTCTGGCGTAAGAAATAACTTTGTCTAAAGCGTATACGATTACGTCGTTATCGTTTTCGAAGGTAATCGTCATAGGGTTCCCGTAGATAACAATAGTAGAAATAACTTTCTCTAAAGCATATACGATTCCGTCGTTTATCGTTTCTCGAAAGTAATCGTTATAACTTATTCGTGGATAACAATGGTGCGGGGCTGCCGCTACACAAAGCTAATAGATTCTAGGTATAATGATAATAGGTATAGGTATCATAAAAACGCAATAATAAATAAGGATATTTCTCCGCTGGTAGGTATCGTTTGCTTGTCGCTGCTCTCCTCCTTCTTCAACGGAACAATACGATCTCTTTATAGCTTCTTGGACAGTCCCTTGACTTCCAACTGAAACTATGATCCTCGCTATGTCATAACCACGAATCTGCGGGACTTAGTTCCGTGCCCATTAGATCCCCTTGTGTCTTATTTGCATGCACGTATCGGACATGAACCCGCATTCCGCGAAGTCAACGTGTTCATGCATGGTTATTCGTAAACTCAGAATCAGACCATAACTTTAACTTAGACATCTCACTTCGTAGGTGTATTCGGTAATTGGAGCGCGCCTCTCCCGGCTGCCCGCCTCTGCCTTTGATATCATCTCTCGACAGCTCATAGTCTTATCGGGCGCAGTAGCCGGTGCTATGCCAACGTAGAACTTATGCGCGATTAATCTACCCACAGATTAATTCATTGCAGAACCAACTCCTCAACTCAATGCCGGATGTCCGCTCTTGGCCATTGCCAACGCCATATTCCCTCAGTCCTTTTGTGCGTAGGTGTTCAAAAACCCGGGTGTGCCACGCACCCAACTAAGGAAACCGCAGAGCCCTTTTAATCACGACTGCCGTGCATTTCATATACAATCCGCATAGTATCTGAGAGTAAATCTGGCCGGAAACGTCAGCACCACGGGAACGTACCTGGCTGACGCTGCGTCATCAAATCAGCTGCCGCAGCACTTCGCTTTCAATGACTCCGCTAGATCACCCTGGACCTATCCAATCGAGATGTGACTAGCAAAACCACCCTGGGTTGTACTAACGAGGTGACCACCCCCGGTCTTCACAGAACCTCTATCACTGTCAGGAGGGGACCCCTAACACTCCCAGACATAGCCCTTCTCTGCCATGCAGAAAAACTTATATCCTTGACTAATTGGCTTGTTTGGCATCTTTGTAATGTGAATTGACCTGCCAGTGAATAGAATCATGGCTTCATCAATAGTAACATTGCTGCCAGGTACTTGGTACTGCTGTGAGAAAAACAGGCAGTTGCTCCAGTAGAATATCCACCTTTGAATGCCAACAAGGTAGGCCTTCAGGAGTTTCAGTTGGTGAATTGTATGGAGAAACATGAAAGAAGCGGCGGATCTCCTGAAAGCGAGTCTTGCCAAGGTAAGCAGCTGGTGGTTATCCATCCTTGGGAAGGTAAACTCCATCCTTCATCCAGTACCTCTCAGGAGGAACTCCAATCAGACCCATATGAATTTGAAATGCCAGCAAGAGATAAAGATCCTGAGCAGAAACTGGCTGCCAGGAACGCTGCCGCTCCTTCTCTGCCGCTCCTTCTCTGCCCCAAGAAGCTGCTGCTGGGCATAGCAATTGGTGTTGGCTACAAGCTGTCCCACAATGGAGTTGGTAAGAAAGAGATTGAAGATTTGAATTGGAGTAATGGCATCCAGCTCAGAGAATGAGATGGGCAATCGGTTCCATGCTTTGTGAGGAGGGACAACTGGTTGTAAAGGGTCCAATGTGGGAAGCTTAGGAAGATCTGGCAAATTTTGAATCGGTTTTTTGAGTGTTTTCTTGCGCCGCTTGGCCGAGTAACTAGCTGTGATTGACTCAGCTGGCTCAATATATGACTCATCTGTGGAGCTATAATTATCGTCAAGGTTGAGTATTGCAGGTGGAGCTTCAGTTGTGAGTGAAGACACATCAGGTATAATGACAGGTCGATGCTGTACTACTGTAGGTGGTGGTGGTGGTTGGGAGGAGGTGTGCTTTGGCCCAGAGTGATTGTCCATGATGCGACGCTTGGCACTTTGTTTTTTGACAATTTTTGGTGAGGATGGTGGAGATGAGAGTATAAGTGGTGGGGGTAGGTAGTTGACATTAAGGTTCCGAGGTCTGAGGGCTTCTCTGCCCATGGTTGTTGTGGTGTGGTAGATGGGAAGTGGGAAGGTGGTTGCCACTGGGCTGAAGGATGGTACTCTCACAATCTCCAAAGTACTGCTATTTATATGCAACTCAGCACCACAGAACTTGTCACACTGCCACAAGAATTTGTAAATAGAAGCTTCTACTAGTTATCTTTCAATTCATAATATTCTAGGGGGGGGTTTAAGTGGGTGGCTGTGTTGTTATAAGCGACAAGGTGCAGCGTATGCGAAAGTAGGCCCTTTCGTGGGCCCAATACCGGCAAAGGGATAACAGTTCAAGAGATTTTCAACTGCCCCCAATCTACCTACAGGGTCTTTGATTGCACTTGCAAGGACTCTGCATGTTCTCTAGACTAATCAAATAACCCTCTGCCTTTGTGCGACAGATCTCTAAGTGATAATTAAGCTTCTAGATCACAAAACAGTCGTCTGCAGCTGGTGGCAGTTTGTTCTAGCTAGAGCTGGCTGGTTTCCAAGGTTAGCTTATTAGGAAGTAGCTAGCTTACCCACAAAGCAGTCGAACTCATTTTCCAAGCAGATTTCTTCCTAGTACGGTCAGAACATATAATAAATTAAATTGGATTTATGTAGAATAAACTCTCCTGGTCGCCGTCTATAATATATACACATGGTTTGTCGGCTCGAAGCATTCTCATTGGTTGATGGTGGTACATACCATCTTACTGTGGCAAATTACAGAATGCTCATTGGTTGGCAGATGGTCTTTTTCAGTCATGATTAGTGAACTGTGGCGCTTTGCTTGAGTGTGGCTCTCACAACAGCTATTGGTCAGCAATCCG
>Ga0307514_10002695_pt1 | contig 17984 bp, 25 predicted proteins | sample 16_EM_MG_FD_203088 | JGI IMG/M metagenome (GOLD analysis project Ga0307514, IMG submission 203088) | Populus trichocarpa ectomycorrhiza microbial communities from riparian zone in the Pacific Northwest, United States - 16_EM | ecosystem: Host-associated > Plants > Roots > Unclassified | place... | reverse complement strand
GTGAGCAGTGCCGATACCGTTCTACCGACATGTTAGCTGTCCACCCGAGCCAACGCCACATCCCCGAACTGTCGAGTGGTATTCGCAACAGCCCTGCGCCTCGTGAGCAAACAAATGGACTCACATGCCAGTAACACTCGTCCACGCGTCTGCTCAGGCGCTCATGGAGAATCTCGACTCAGGCCGACCCGATCGAGATTCGATAGCCGCTCCTGGAGATACTCACTCCTCCGTCACGTAGCACTCATCGCGAGTATCTCTCTTTTTCTTCCACAGTAACTCGGTATCGTATAAGACCTGCTCGTGCAACCTGCGTGGGGCGATGAGCAGCTTGAGTGAAATCAACGAAGAAGAAGATGCTGAGGAAGGGGCTGTGCAGAAATCCGGCACAACAGAAGTTACGGTCATTGTTAACGAGAGGGATCATGGAGTTGGGTCGGGGTGTCTCCTTCCTCCCTCCCAACTCTGATACTAAACTTTTGATACTAGAGAGGTGGATCGTCTTTTCGCCCCACCATTTTCTTATCTTGTAGTTATGGCAGGCAGTGGAAAATCGAATAAAATGCAAGGGTTATCTCATTCTATCGTGTAGGTGACATCTATAAATGCGTACAGGGAAGTCCGTCTGCTGAGACGTTTGCAAACCCGCTCAAAGTTTGAGCATCCTCTGGAGCAGGGTGTAGCGTAGTTAGTAAATGACTGAGGGGATGCCTCGGTGGCATGTCCGGCACTTTCCGCCAGGCCAGATCTGCAGATCGGAACCCTCGTGTTTTGCTGATGCCACTGAGTATCTGGTGAGGGGTTCTCTTGCAACTTCGCCCACAACCCTCATTCATCTGTATCTCCACAACGAACTCTCCGGTCTTACAGTCATGGATAGCGAGCTGAGGAGAACTTTATTGAAAGCACCAAACACCTCTGCGTCTGCCGCACTTGTACGTCCTCTCCATTTGGTCCCTCATAATTTCGAGGAATGCACAATCAATACTGAGTTCCTACCCCATTCTCTTCCTGCATTCATGGCCATGATTCTCAACCGAACGCACGGAATTACGTATCTTCGTGCGACGGATGACAAACAGCGAGCGGTCGTCTTGGACTTTCTATGTCACAGTTCTTACGCAAACACGGCTCGAGCGTTCAGCCAGGAGTGTACGGTGAGGAGTGCGAACGTGGATGCTGATGGAGATGAGATTATGAGCGGGGACGGAAAGGACCAGCTGGTGGGTGGTGAGGACGCTGGGTTGATTCTCTCGGAAGACACCTTGAAGCAGATCGAGTTGAGGAAAGGTGTGTCCTATATCCTCAATACCATGAGTCCTTTGCTCTGGCTGTACATCGCCTAACGCGCGTTGTTAGAAATTCGTCAAAAGATCCTTTCCGGGAGGGTAGACGAAGCGGTGGACCTCCTCCACACTCACTTCCCGACTACCCTGACGAGATCTTCTCTTGACACTGAAATGGGCGACGATGCCCACTTCTTTCCCAACCTAAAACGGAGGAAAGTCGACCCCCATCCTTCACCTGGTTCCATCCCACGCATGATCCAATTCCTCACATCTACAACCGTCGATCCTCTCCACCTCAATCTTAACTTGCGAATCCTAGCCTTCACCGAAGCGTGCAGGACAGTTCCGCTTCCTTACCCTCCACCATCCGCCATATCTTCCCTAACCGGATCCCCTTCTCTCTCCGACGTCGACACCGATATTGACGACGGGGACGAGCCCGCCACGACCCCGGGCTTGATTCCGGATGAGGCGACCGACCCGATCGCGCATCAACAGCACCTTGAAAACCTTATCACCCGAATACAGAAACTGCACGTCCTTGCGAGTGCTCTCCCAAAGGAGAGTGATCGGAAGACGTATACCGAGGAATTGGACCAGGTCGGCGGGCTGTTGGCGTATAAGGTTCCCGAGAAGAGTCCTATGGCCAGGTACCTCAGCCAGGGACGTCGAGAGGCGGTTGCAGATCAGATCAATGCTGCTGTTCTCTGTAAGTCATCACCTTTTTTTCGATGTAGAAGCCTTCTAACATAACCTCAACAGATCGAATACAACACTCTGCTGTGTCTAAACTTGAACTCCAAGTTCGGTACACCACCACGTTGTGGGGGTGGATGCACGACATGAGGCACGAGTTGCCTCCACAGAGAAAGTGGCCGCACGGTGTACATCCCCCCGGGAATGCGAGTGCGGTTGTGACCCCGACCATGGAGAAGTTGGCTGCGCAAGGGAGCCACTCTGTTGAACAGAAAGAGGTAGGGCTGGGGAGAGAACGAGCGAGAACTGAGCTTACAACTCTTCATCCAGATCGTCTCACCTTTCAATTTGGAAGAATTCTTAGATATCAAGCCGCAGTGATCACCTTTAATGAGCTCCACACCTAACGTACGTCGTTAGAGTGGGTTGCGGCCACTCGCAGGCCCGTGGTCGATCCAATTCAAGTTGTTTAGTTTAGCTATTCTCGACCTTCCCCTTCTCTCCTGTCCTTATCTTTCCCGCGTATTCATCATCATTAACATGTAGAAACGCGTACGGCACGACAACGTCAAGAAAACCCATGTAGCATATGTTTACTGTTATTAGGAATTCGGTATAGACCCTAGATGTGTAGTTGTAATCAGAACCCAAAGGTTCATCTGCATACAAGCTCTCATCAGTCTTTGGATCAACATATTCAGTCAAAAGCAGTGGAGCGACTATCCGAGGACGACCTGGACGTCCAGCCATCGATGTTGGTTCACTCTGTCCAGTGTATCCTGGCACATGGAACAACCCCGCAATCCCAAAACTTCAAGGTCATCCCACTTATCCCAGTTGACCATTCCAAGGGCCATACGCGACTGATCCGGATACTTCAGCCACGAGTTGAAGGAAAGGTCCAAGACCACAATCGAAGGGCACAGTGAGGGTAGCCGGTATATTTGGGCATGGGTGGGGATATTGACCAGGGCGAGTCGTGTGAGTGAGCGGGGGAAAGCGAAGAGAGTCTGGAATGGCAAGCAGGTTGAAACGAGGGCGAGGGTTTTAAGTTCGAACGAGTCCACGAAAGGATCCTCGGATTCCCAGTCTTGGCATCCGTCGACCAGGATTTGGCGGTCCAGAGGTTTCAACGCAACCGCGTCCTTGCGTAGACCGGCATCCGGTCCAACCACGATGAGCTCTCCGTTAAGGTGTCCCGATTCTCCCAGAAGTGCGTGCAACTTCTGGTCGGAAAGCGGTGCGTGAACGGCCGTGTATCGTTGGAGAACGCATCTCAAATGAAGTGGGAGCGAAGGAAGAAGAACGTGTTCGAAATCCTCGAGCGCGGAAAACGCATCGAGGAGAACTCTCATGCAGAGTTCGGTCAAGGGAGGTGCGCCGAGCGTTTGGTTGACGGAAAGTCCGTCCAGGACGAGCGAGAGCGCATCTGCGCGCCATTCTGGAGTTCGCGTGTTTTGAACTTCCTTTGGGACGGTTCGCCAACTCTTGGGAACGGGTTCAGCGGTGTTCGGTGTCTCGTTGGATGACGTCCTCGGACCTCGGACCTCAGAATCTGATGATGGGAGGAGATGTGGAGGGAGGGATGTTGTCGGGATATGAACGCGGTGCCGTATTTTACTCCTCCGTACGTTCTGCTCATGTCGGAATCGTTCTCCCCTACAAGTGCAACAGTGGATCAGCATGAACATCTCATCTCGTCCAGAAAACATGTCGACCACCTTGCTTTATGGAGCAGATCGTTGACGGTTTTTTCCATCTTCTTGATCACAACCCTTCGGATCCCAAGAGATTTCGTGTGTTTTATGGTGTAGGTTTCATGACGGTGGTTTAGGTTGAATCACCCATAGTCATTCGAGTCGTGGTCGTCACGGGTGACGGAGTTGCGACTAGTTGCGACCGGTACCGCGCATAGGTGTACACCGAACCCCAGACCTCTTACACCGTCATCTTGCAACGAACGTTCATTGATTATGCAGAATGTTTCATTTGGAGATAATCCATGACATGTACAGTCAACAACTACGACGCGAAACCATAAGCCTGGCACTTAGTTCATCTGTCGGATGAGCTTGTTTATGTTGGCTTCCCGGTTGCCGAAGTCACCACCCTGAACGTAGTGCTTGAATTTGCGTGTCCTCCAGCCACCAGTGGGGTTGGAGAGCTTGAAAGGCCACAAGAAGTTGGAAGCCTGTAGTGATGTTTAGTAAAAACCCTATTCTGTGAACGGTGACTCCTTGCCTGTTTGAAGTTGGGACCAACAGTGAAGATTTCGTGGACAAGGTCCTCGACTGAAAGGATGTCGTATTTTCCGAGCGCCTGCTCGATCACCTGGTTGTTGGAGAGGGGTACTCGCTGTTTGTCGACTCTCCCATAGCCGCGTTTGTAGATCAACTCGCGGACGGTCTTGAGGTTTGGCTCGCTGTAGAACATTCAGAGTTACATGTGTGTGGAGTTCTGGGTAAGACTAACCCATATGTGATGTATGGCTCGACGAGACGGAGCATCTGCTCGGTAGCTTTCGTGACCTTCACGAAGACGCCATTGTTAATTTGGAGCAGACGGAGGAGCTGTAAGATTTTGCGGGGCTTGGGAGCAATCTCGTTGATACTGTTCAAGAGTTCAGATCTCGATTCGATCAAACAGAATTGCAGACATACCCCCGAATTCGGACGACGAAGTAAACCTTTGCCTGTGCTGGGACATAGAAGTTACCAGCCTGACGGGCGGCACGTTTCAGTCGGATCTCCTCCTTCTCCTTTGTAAGGTACTCCTTGACATAGGCCTCGGCACGCTTGAAGACGACCTTTCGCTTAGCTTTTGAGGCCTGATGAAAGACTGATAAGTAGGTATTTCTCGAGCAACATCCCGAGGTCAGTCCCGAAAGATGGTTAATTGAAGGCAGCATAGTGAAAGGTGGTCCCACTGGCCATTCAAAGGAAAATATGCATCACAGGTGCACAAGCGGACGAATATCCCACCTTACGAGCGGCAGCGATGGCAGCGAGTTTTTCTTCCCGAGACTTTTCGTTTTGTTTGCGTTTCTTGAGGAGAGTCTCTGGGACTTCGATGTCCTGCACGATCAACGAATGAGTTTTGGGTCGCACAATTGTGAACCAGCGATATTCACCGCAGCGGCTGGGACCCTAGATGAAACACGAGACCATCAACACTGACACAGCAGGCAAAATGATACTCGAGAGAACGCACGTCGTCGATGGGGCCATTATGGATATGGGTCTTCTGTCCAGCGATGAACGGCCGTGAGAGGATGAGTGGTGGCTTACCGGAAACTGCCGGTTGAGTGGTACAGTAGTAGCCTGAATTTTCCCACACATACTGCCGTCTCGGATCAGCTGTTCCGTTCTGTGCGGATCGCGATCCTAACTCCGGACCGGGTGTATAAGCAGGGCGTCAGGGTCGAGTCATGTCCCTGGGAAAGTAGACCTTATCTATCCAATATGTGGATTGGTCGTCATCCCAAAAACATCTTCCCCTGGATCACGCCATGGTCTGGACAGCCGTTGGCGACTCGTCTCCTCCCAACCGTGTCTTTACGCGTCCACTCGACGTCAACGAAATCGGGTTCTTTCACGATGGCACGTTCAACGGTGTCGCAGACATGGCAGAACACTACGTAGTCCACACAACGCGGGACTCTTTGTTTGAGTTCTCAAACGTTGCCAGGACTTGGATTGCACTGAAGCGAATCTTTCCTTTGCTCGGTGCAACTACGAAGGAGGTAGACTACGATGTCCCCAGTGCTTCATTCACCATCGCGGAAGCAGATCTGGCTGTTACTCGTCCGGGAGAGATTGACCTCCTCACAGCCAATTCAGAGGCGGAGGTTCACCAGTTTGTGGAGCAATTGATCTCTGGCCCACGACAGCTCTCGTCCAACCTCCTTTCTCGAGTTTACATCTTTTCTCGGGGAGACGACGCCGGATTATATCATGCGGTAATCCACATTGCCCACCTGATCACCGACGGGATGTCCGCGCTGGCTCTCGTCCGGACATTCTTCGACATTCTATCACTTCCACCAACGACTCACGTCCCCGATCTCGTGGCAAGGCTCGCTCTTTGTGTCGGATCGGAGAATTTAAATCCCAACCGAAACCTACCGCTTGCTCGTCGACGGTGGAGACGGGCAATCGGTTGGGTCATCCACCATATTAGGGACCCTAAAATTCAGGTAAAGTTCTGTTGATTGCACCGTCTGGTGTGCTCACACCGAGTTTTCAGGGTGGCACGTCTATCCCACGTAAACTCACGACATACACACCTTATCGAGTTCCGCAACCAAAGAGACTGACAACGACGTTCACCGAAGAAGAAACAACTCTCGCCATCGCCGGTTGCAGAAAACACGGCATAACCTTCGGAGCTGCATTACCCATTTTGGGACAGCTGGGTAGCTCTCGCCTCCTCCATCGAAGGTACATCCGCGGTGAAATAGGGAAGGAAGAATGGGAGTGGCGTCGTATTCAGCCGTGCAACACTCGGGGACCTCTCAACTACCGGCCGTACCTGGACAAAGATTGGTACGCAAATGGCGGTTCGGAAGTCGTGGTTCTAGGGATCAACTACTTCTTTCATACCCATTCTTTCATGCCCACCGTTTCTGACGAATGGATCGCCCAAAACCGACACGACCTCGGGGATGACGCACCGCCGTTCTCTGCCTTACTATCGCAAGGCCGGTTTGTTCTGCGGTCCAATGTGATCAAACAAAAGTTCAAGAAATTTCTTACACATCCACTTCTTTTCGAAATTGCCAACGCCAGGCTTCCGATGGGCCAGCCACTTCGAAAACAAGCTGGGAAGTTCTGGATGGAAATCCACGAGGGTGGAGAGCTCGATGAACGTGAAAAGCCCGTCCCAAGCGTTCTGACGGACGATGTCATATACCATAACGGTGGATCCAGTGCGGGAAACGTGAGCTTCATTTAGTCTCTCGCATCTTTGTTCCTGTTACCGTTAACTCGCATCAGATTGACCCTCTGCGACCGACCGAATACCCATTGCATCCGTTCAGCCCACTTTCCTCCCAGAAATATTACCCCCGGCTGAATGCTGATGAAGACCTTTCAGTCAAACCAACTGTCCGGGTCATAGACTCTTGGGAAAAGCTCTGCCCCCGACCGACAGAGCTCTACCTAGGGTCCTTTACCCAAGACAAGAAATTATCTATTTTCGTCTCGTGGGATGGGAATACTTATGAGGATTCTGTGGTTGAGGAATGGTTAAAGGAAGTCGAGCTTGCAACACATCATTACCTTTGCCAGCCATTGTAGGGTATCTAAAAAATCTAGGGCTCCTACTACATGTAAATGAACTACTGGTTCTAGAAGCTCGGCGTACTGTCGTCCATCTTGTATTCTACAACTCCAACGTGTTGTCTGAGAGCCATGACCTCCGCGACGGGGACTATGACCTCTGGGGCAAAGATTGAGAGTTCATCCAACCTCACACCGTTAGACGCCCTATACTTGACTAATTCCATCAACTCTTCGCCGGAAACCTCCCTCTGCGGGCTGAGGGCTAATCCCAGAATCCTGAGTTTTGGCGCGATAAGGTGCCGGGTGGGTTGTCTGAGTGCACGCAAAAGAACGGTATTGTCGCAGTGGACCATGAGGATGGACTTCAGGTTGGGGAGCGATTCAAATGCTCGCAAGGCTGGCAGGTAAGAATCTTCAGGTGCCTGGTATCCATGGATGTCAAGTGATTCCACCCCTTCCGTGGATAACGGCAAGAAGGATTGGATCGAAACAACTATGATATCATCAAGGTTTGGATTCGTTACCGGCCACCGCGTCATGACTCTAACCTTTCCGTTCTCTCCAGAAAACCAGAAGGTACACTTTCCATGCTCTGGAAGCACCATGATGCCGGCGCACTTGATTCCAGACATGAAGGGTAGACGTTCGGTATGTGGGGGGATAGCGTGGGCAATGGCATTGGACGACCCATCGGTAATTAACAGCATAACGGTGAGGTCCACTCCCCTTGGTAACTCCAACCGAGACAGGAGGCTGCTATCACCGCGCCCAACTAACCCAGAGCCGCTGATATAGAGGGTCTTCAGCGTCTTGAGTGAAATTATCTTCTGTCTTGGGACATCGTGGACGCATTCACCGTGGAAGTCGACGCGAACCGATTCAAGGAGAGGCGATCTTTCGAGAAAGGCGAGAAGGTTGGAAAGGGACATGGATAGTGGGGGACTCGTGACATTGCTGAGTTCGAAATAGGTGAGGCTGGGTAGTACGAAGTGGGCGAGATCCGACGAAAGCCCTTGGAGGGTGAGCGATCGCAGCTTTGGCAGGCTCCCGGTTAACAACGTGGATGGAACCGGACCAGCAGCTGCAGTGGAAGGTCGACAAATAACCGTCAGCGTTTCAAGGTTCGGAGCAGGATCTGTAAATCGCGTGAACACGGATTGCGTGACGGACCAACGCGACTGAAGGTGTAGGGATTTGATTCGGCCGAAATGTGGGGAAAGCCTCGCCAAAACTTCGTCGTTGGGAATTCTCCTCGCGATGACGTGGATCGGTGAGGCCTTAGAACGATGAAGGCATGTGAGCGCCTCAGATCCCCGTTCACAATCGATGTTACACCAAAGGGGGCCGCAGGATATGAAAGTCGTTCGCCAGTAGTGACAAACTTGAGTCGCCACGATCAGATCGCCGATGGGAACGAATCGGGGGATTTGAGACAGTATTTCAGGTGGGAGGTTGTTGATGGGAGCAAGAAGGTTTTGAAGCGCTTTGAACTTTGGAATGAGGTCGGAGAGCTCTTGCCCCATCTTCTGCACCTGTGAGCGGACTGTGAGTGTCCGACCGTGGTTTCACACCTGCGATAACTCACGTCGGCCCGCGTCATGTTCACCGGGAGTGGTCTGAGCACCGCTCGTCAGCGGTAGGGAATCGGGGACACTATCGCGTATCTTACCTCCGTTTGTTCGCGACGTCGTCGACCTCCCGTTCCAAAGCGTACAAAAGCTGAGAAAAAGTCAGCCCCGCTCCCGGATGTTGTTCCATTGTAGGTGAAGTTTGAAGTGGGGGTGGTCGGTGAGAACAAGAAAGCGGAGAGTGGGAATACGCCGTCCAGGTGATTTATGTAGAGCTCATGACAGGTAGGCGGTGCACATTTATACACCGCCTTTTGTCGTCGTCAACAATATCGGCTCTCTCCATGCACTGGAAATGGCAAGTGTAGACAGCGTGGACACCGACGTGGCCCAGGTACTTACCTCGGCGAAACCCGTCGTCATCACTGGAATCACCGAACCGGCAGCGTGTGCGTAAACGAAAGAACCACGTACACAGCGACCACCCGGAACTCGTTTACCGTTCGGATTTCCTCACCACCCCCTTCCCCAAGCCCAATCGCGGGTGAAAGAGAGGCAAGACCAGAAAGCGATCCGCGCGAATCAACGCAGCTTGGACGAAGCGAACGAGGCTATCGCTGATCTCGAGGCCCCGTACGAGGAAGTCACGAAATGCTGGCCCGACATTAAGCTCCACCGCAACATCGGCTACGTTGAATACGCTGCACCCATCACCGTCGACATCGAGGGAAACGTCATTGATCTCGGTGCGTTTTGACTCAGCTTTCTCATATTTACCTCGTCTAACGAAAACAACCTTATTCAGGATCCAAGTATTCTCCCCAAGAACTCACTGCGCTGTTCTATCCTCTGGATGGCGGTCCAACCATGTTCAAGTTCCCGGAGGAGAGCAAGCTCGGGATCGAGGGTTGCGCCACGAAAGAGGAGCTCGCCAACCCCGAAGAGTTCGACGCCGAAGGCCAGCGCTGCTATATCGTCGGTAAAGACGGCAACACCACCGACCTCACTGTCGGACATTACGCGGGCTTGGTGTCACTCGCTCTTAACGAAGTCGGCATCGAGTCCGTCGAACTCGGAATCTACAACTCGGGGCTCAAGAATGCCGAGGCCTTCAGCGCCAAGGGAGATTCGGGCTCCCTGGTCTGGCACTCCAAGAAGGGCAAAGCTTGCATCGTTGGCCAACTCCACTCCGGCAGTAACAGAGGCCTCGCGACCAGCAACCACTTCACTTAACTCACCCCTGGCTGGTATTTCCTGGACCAAGTCAGGAAGAAGTTCAAGCACGCCGACTTCTGCCGCCTCGCCTGGTAAACGCGGGCACAACATCGTTGGCGTTCTGCTCTCCCATCTCTACGCTCCTTCTCCTGCGACTCGTTCTGCTTTCTCGGCGCTCGGTCATCTATTGGACGGTTTTTGGTGCAGACAGATGCTTTGATCGTCGGGTGGATGTACCACTTGCATCCTCCGTGTACTGCATATCTCTCTCGTGACTTGGTTCCCCGCGCGTAAAAAACCTTGACATAAACCCCATACTTGTTACCGCGCTATACGAATGGACATTACGTTGTTGTTGTTGACTCACGCGTGATCAGTGAGCTGAAGTTTCATGCCTAGGTAACGGTTGAGTTTAGCATTTGGGCTTTCGACACCATCCAGCACTTCTCACTGCGCTTTGACCGCCTTGCTTGTTCTCGTTGTACACGAGTTGAACCGAGGGATATCTGTACTATCGTGAGTGAACGATGATATGCAACAACGAAACCGAAATGACTTTTTCGGTCTTTACAGATCTTTGAAGTGATCGAAAACTGTAAAGTGCGATAACCGTCACGCCCTCTTTGAAGAAGAAGAGCGCGATCGCAGCAACTCGTTTGAAGAGGTGCTGTTCTTTCAAAATGCTTTAAAAGTACGTCGTAAGTGCAGTGAAGTGACCGTCACTTCACCTCTTTGGTGCTCTTTTCCACTTCAGACTTTGCACGTCTTTATCACAGAACTGAAATTGTATTCAAAGGGACTCTAACTACATGCTACTAGGAGTAACTGGGATCGATAAGCATGAACTTACGGTCAGTTTGATCACGATAGACCGTCACTCACGTTTGCTTGGTTACTAGATGCCGCTGCTCCCTGCTCAGTGCGAAGACGGCAGAGGGAATAGATCCCGGTTTCTCATGGTGAAGGGTCTGGATGGAGATTTGCTGTTGGTATATCGGTGGAGCCGGCACTAGATTGTGCAACGGCAATGTCCGGAGTTCTCAGAGATTCATTTTCAGCCCGATTGTTCACACAACCACTATGCCTTGCCCGCAATAGCTCATTCCACCAGTAAATCGAACAAGCACACGCGACGACTGTGCGGTCACTCAAGAACCACCTGGGTTGATATCTTTGGCAACCAAAGCCGATCCGCAGGACGTGGTCACCAGCTAGATCCCGCCCACGTCGGCATACACGGTGATCTACTCCTGTCCCAACATCCTTGTATATGACTGGGACTATCAAAGCCAGTCTAGGTTGCACAAGCACGTCGTAGGTATCACAATCGTGCACGCGGAAGCCGCACATCGAATTCTCTGCCAAGTCAAATATATTACCAGCGTTGACTTGAAAGCCCCTACGATATGTTGAGCAATTCCCCCGTTTCCTTCCCCCTTCTTTTCTTCTTCCATTCTTCAGGCTCCGGGCTTCAAGCCCACAAGTCGTAGCCCCTTCCCATCAGTTTCTGTCAATATGCGAGGCATCCTGTCCCTCGCTACCAGCTTCTTCGCACTATTCACTTTTACCCTCGCTTTCTCTCAGCCCAAGAAGATCTATGGTGTCAACCTTGGATCTTGGTGTTTCTCCTAAGTCTCATGTTTTGAGGTGGCCGTTAATCATCTCGATCTAGGTTGTTGGTCGAGCCCTGGATGCTTCCAGATGGTAATTAGCTTCATTCACCATTGACGCCACAAAGTAATCCCCCACCAGAATGGATCGCAATGGGCGGTGAAAGTTGTGCCAACTGCCAAGATTGTATCCGGTCCGAATTGTGCGTTCATCGTAAGCACCCCTCACATTCGGCGATTGACCCTCAGAACGTATCAACAGCGATCTCACAAAGGCAAATCCGGACACTGCCGATAAGATCTTCGACGAGCACTGGCAAACTTGGTTCACTAAGGACGATGTCCAACGTCTGAAGGATCTGGGTATCAACACTGTCCGCATCCCTGTGAGATTGGTATTTCTGGAAGTGTCTCGGACTTTCGTCCTGACTGTATTCTTCGAAGCTTGGTTACTGGCTCGTCGAACCCCTGGTAGAAGAGGGAGAGTTCTATCCCAAGGGTGGAATGCGTCGTCTTGTATATCTCCATATTCTCTCCCTGATGCTACGACTCACACCGTTCGCAGAAGGAAGGTGTAGGGTGGCTGAAGGATGCCGGGATCGCTGTCATTCTCGGCCACCATGCCCTTCCCGGTGTCGCAGCCAAAAATCAGATGTTCGCCGGAAGGTGAGTCTGTACTCCGGATTTCGGGAAACTCGGAATCCATATCAGTTCTATAGGTGCACCTCGAGCGTCAAGTTCTATGCGAGTGACCTCATACGATTCCGGCCTGCCGTGTGATTGATCCCTTTCACACAGACCCCAAAGAACTATCACCGTGCCCTGATCTGGACCGTAGTTATGACCGTCTTCTCGCACGCTGACCCTAGCTTCGAGAGCGTCTTTTCGATCGAAGCGATCAACGAGCCTCTCCAAAACGCAAACAACACTCCCGGGTACGGACAATGCAAGTCCACATCATCTTTCCCCGTTACCCCGATTCTAATCCCGCATGATAGTCCAGAAGGATTTCGTTCGGACCGTCCGCGCGGTTGAATATATTCTCGGTATCGGGCCTCTGCCCCAACCCGCTTCCTCCGGAGACATCGCCGCAGCATTCCCGAGAGCGGCTGAAGCTGGAGTGTTCTCCGACAAGATCAACTTCGTGCTGAGGGATGCCGCGCCTGTCCTGTTCCAGATGGTGCTCGAGTATGGCAGTCTGGAGATGTTAAATGATTTCTTACGACCCGGAAAGGAGCCCCTGACCACCAAGTACGTGTAGTATCTGTTGTCCAAGCGACCGATATGCAGGACCGAGGACCGATATTTTCTTGCAGCTTTATGAGCAAAAACTGGCAGTATGGTGTCCATCCAAACCCTGCCGACGCCAAGGATGGTCCTCAGGCCTATGACGATCACCTCTACTACAGTTTCGGAGTGAGCCCTCCTGTGGCAACATTCAAATGGCAAGTCGCTGAGTATCGTTATCGTCAATACAGGGCATCGCCGATTCCACCGCAGAGTCTTACCTGACCAACATCTGCAGTAAGTGACTATCTTCCGACTACGTTCGGAAGGAACGTTTGCTGACGCTTGCATTTTTCAGACCTCAATAGTATCACGCGTGCCGCTGCGGCTCGGAACATTCCCTTGTGGTTCGGCGAATGGTCGATCTCGACCAACTTCGATGCCACGGATGAATTCATGAAGCAATGGGCCGATGCTCAGAAGTTCATGTATAGCAAGTCTGCTGGATGGATCGTAAGTCTGCCCTGTCTAGCGAGGCTAAAGTTGCTAATGATCGATGTTCTCCCAGTTCTGGAGCTTCAAGATCGAGGATTCTCCGGCTGCTGGTGGCCTACCAAGAGGATGGTGAGGGAACGCAGTGTTGGGTCGCTTTGCTGAAATTTATTCATCACCTCCCTAGGTCATACTACAAGGGTGTCGAACTTGGATACCTCACCAAGGATCCATCTGTCTACCACGACCCCGACGTCTGTGCACCGTACATCAAGGCTACTTCGACTGCACAAGCGGGCAGGCGTCTACTCGCGTACCGCCGCGTGCCATTGTTTTCGTGTATCCTTGGCTTGGTTTTGGCTATTTGATAGATAGATGAAGGCACCCGAAATGATAGCATGTGACCCGGGTTCCTTCGCGTACCAACTGGCGATTTTACTGATTAGATTATATACTAGAGTGATTGACTTTCCTGCTGTGTCCACATAGTAGCGGCGCACGCGCAAGTTTCCGACTCCTTCCACAGTATCTAATGCCTCGGGCGGAGTTTTATCGATGGTGTGCATAGGTTCACAAGCAATACCCCATACACGCAAGGATGTGACGAACCGAGGTAAATAATCCCCACGGAGGGACTCAGGAATGTAAACGGGAAGAGGAGCCAAACCTCCACATAGGTGCGCTTCCACGGGTTTTTTGATTAGACAAATTAGAGGCTACCCGCAACCGATTTCCTGCATGACAGTCACCGCGTTAGATCGACCCGAACTTGTGAATAATCTGGACAGCGCAGCTCGGACAAAGTTTTATTCTGATCTCGAGCCTCTTGACTCTAGCTACACAAAGAAAGCTAGGGTCCTTCGGCGCTTCCCCATCCAAACAAAGCCCAAAATTAACATGACCCTTTGCATCGGCGATACCCTTTTACATCAAGTAACTCCCATGTTTCTAGCGCCGTGGATGAGCACAAAGCCGGGCCGTCCTGTCATACTAATGCTATGCAACCTGTGGTATATCGCGCTGTGATAATGTCACACCTGGGTGAACCGGTAGACCAGCAGGGTGACCGGTTCAATACCCCGAGTGAGTGCAAGTACCGCTGTTCCACAGACGACCAAATGTACTCCCAGGCGATGGCTATAACAGCCCTGCGGCTCGCAGACAAAGGGCTCATACGAGAGCTCTGTCTGGGTGATCGAAATTTTTTGACCCAACGCTGGGAATTGCAACGTCAGGTCAAGAATGTATCCACAGTGGCCGTGCCCACAAAGCGAGGAGATTGTGGGGTGAGGCGTGGCTGGTGTACACGAGCGGTGACATACCCAAATTTTCCAAGGCAGCCAGTCAGACGAGGGCGATGGATGGACTCGGAGCGAATACCTAATGTAAGGAGGGGTGGATCCATGTGCCACTGCACCGGCGGACGATCCGGATCGGCGAGATCGTCGTGCTGATTTAACATCATCTCCCGTAAGAGCGGAACCAAAATTTGGCAGAGAGGTTGCCTCACGCGGTCTCCCCAATTGCCACTTCATCGCCCCGGATCACTGTCATCATACACTGCTGTCCTGACATCCTCGCGTATGACCAAGGTCATCCAAGTCGGTCCCAGTTGCGCGAACGCGTCGCGGCGATCATTCACCTGGAAGCCGCACTTCGAATTCCCCGCCAAGTCAATTACCAGCGTCGACAGTTAAAAACCCCTACAATGTCTTGAAAAATTCCCCCATTTCCTTCTTCCTTCTTCAAACTCCAAGCCCCACGGTTCGCAACCCCTTCCCCGTCGGTTTCGGTCAATATGCGAGGCATTCTGTCCCTCGCTGTCGGCTTCTTCGCCCTATTTGCTTTTACGCTCGCTTCCCATCAGCACAAGCAGATATACGGTGTCAACCTCGGATCCTGGTATGTCTCCTAAGTCTCATGCTCTGGAGTGGTCCTTAACCATCTTAAACTAGGTTGTTGGTCGAGCCCTGGATGCTGCCAAATGGTAATTAGCTTCAATCACCCTCGACGCCACAAAGTAATCCCCCACCAGAATGGATCGCAATGGGTGGCCAACAATGCGACAACTGCCAAGACTGTATCCGGTCCGAATTGTGCGTTTACCGCAAACTCCCCTCACACTCGACGGTTGACCGTCAGAACGTATCGATAGCGACCTCACAAGGGCAAACCCGGACACTGCCGACCAGATCTTCGACCAGCATTGGCGAACTTGGTTCACCGAGGACGATGTTCAACGTCTGAAGGAGCTGGGTATCAACACTGTCCGCATCCCTGTGAGATCGATATTTCTGGAAGTGTCTCGGATTTCCGTTCTGACTGTATTCGTCGAAGCTCGGCTACTGGCTCGTCGAATCCCTGGTAGAAGCGGGAGAGTTCTATCCCAAGGGTGGAATGCGTCGTCTTGTATATCTCTACATCCTCTCCCTGATGCTGCAAATCACTCACGTCATCTGCAGATAGAAGGTTTAGGGTGGCTGAAGGATGCTGGGATCGCTGTCATTCTCGACCACCATGCCCTCCCCGGTGTCGCAGCCGAAAACCAGATGTTCGCTGGAAGGTGAGTCTGTACTCCGGATTTCAGGAATTCAGGAAACGCGTAACCCATATCAGTTCCATAGATGCACTGCGGACGTACAATTCTATGCGAGTGACCACACACGATTATAGCCTGCCGTGTGATTGATCCCTTTCACACAGACCCCGAAGAACTATCACCGTGCCCTGATCTGGACCGCAGTCATGACCGTCTTCTCGCACGTCGACCCTAACTTTGAGAGCGTCTTTTCGATCGAAGCGATCAACGAACCTCTCCAAAACGCGGCACTCACTCCCGGGTACGGACAATGTGGGTCCACGTCTTCTTGCCCCATTAAACCGAGACTAATTATACGCAACAGTCCAGACTGACTTCGTTCAGACCGTCCGTGCGGTTGAAGATATCCTCTGTCTCAAGTCCACCCCTGATCGTACTTCCTCCGGAAACATCACCGCTACATTCCAGAGTGCAGCTGAAGCCAAAGAGTACTCCGATGAAGTCAAGTCCGTGCTCAGGGATGCTGCGCCTATCCTGTTCCGGATGACGCTCGATTATGGCAGTCCGGAGATGCTACATGAATTCTTCCGACCAGGAAAGGAGCCCTTGACTACCAAGTACGTGTACATGTTGTCCACGCAACCGTCATGTAGGGCTCAGAGTCAACGCTTCCTTGTAGCTTCATGGACATAAACTGGCAGTCGGGGGGTACCCATCCAAACCCTGCCGACGCCGAGGATGGTCCCCAGGCCTATGACGATCATCTTTACTACAGCTTCGGAGTAAGCCTTCCCGTGGCGACATTTGAATGTCGCGTCGCTGAGTGTCGTGAATACAGGGCATCGCTGATCCCACCCCAGAGTCGTACCTGACCCACATGTGCAGTGAGCAACAATCTTCCGACCGCATTTAGAAGGATTGCTTTGTTGACCCCTGCGTGTTTCAGACCTCGATAGGGTTGAGCGTGCCACTGCGGCTCGGAACCTTCCCTTGTGGTTTGGTGAATGGTCGATCTCGACCAACTTCAATGCCACGGATGAATTCATGAGGCAGTGGGCCGATGCTCAAAAGTTCATGTATAGCAAGTCTCATGGATGGATCGTAAGTCCGTCCTATCTAGCGAGGCGGGAGGTGCCGGTGATTGATCTCCTTCCAGTTCTGGAACTTCAAAATCGAGGACTCCGCAGCTGCTGGTGGTCTGCCCAGGCAATGGTGAGGGAATTCAATTTTGGGTCATTATGCTGAGATTGATTCTCCATCTCCATAGGTCGTACTACAAGGGTGTCGAACTTGGATACCTCACTGAGGATCCAGCTGCCTACCACGACTCCGACGTCTGCGCGCCGTATATCAATGCTACATCTACCACACAACCTTGATGGACCTTCTTGCTGCATCCACACACTCTTCTTATTCATACACCCACGCTCGTTTGATTACTGTCCGTACACTATTTATACCCAGAGACACGTTTCCAAATACACATTCCTTTGATCCTCATCGAATTGGTCTAGTGGGAGACATTCACGTATTTTATGAGGCAAGTGTAAAGATCGCGGGTAGGTATGGTGAATGACAAGTGGACAATCTACGAACCAGCGATCGTGACCTGGGTCCCTTGTCGGTGAATTACAATATACATACAATGCTCAGTCAACCTTATCCGAAGACAGGGTTGAAAGTGCAAACTGCCATGCCTTGGGATCCATTGAGCCGAGAGCATTGATTCTTCGGCGATGAAATTGACCGTGCAGTAGAGATGGGAAGAGGAATTCATGAGGAAGGGGACGGGAGACATGTATTTACCGTGCAAAGGTAAAATCATGCATCACGAATGCAAGGAAACTTACGGAGCGTAAGAGCGGTGCGGCTGTGGGTCGATTGTGGGTAATGGTGAAGGACAAAGCATTCGGACGCGACACGACTCGGAGTGAACGGATTTCCATGAATGGTGCGGGGCGAGCAAGAACACATAGCCTACGGAAATGATCGCCTGGGTCCTCTGGAGTATGCCGTTCAAAGTGCACAAAAAATAATCACAGCGCGCGCAGGTGAGTCTCGCGCGC
>Ga0307514_10002694_pt1 | contig 17985 bp, 19 predicted proteins | sample 16_EM_MG_FD_203088 | JGI IMG/M metagenome (GOLD analysis project Ga0307514, IMG submission 203088) | Populus trichocarpa ectomycorrhiza microbial communities from riparian zone in the Pacific Northwest, United States - 16_EM | ecosystem: Host-associated > Plants > Roots > Unclassified | place... | reverse complement strand
TGGCTTTTGATATCTCCTTCTTCTCCCCCTTCTTCTCCCCTTTCTTCTCTGTTTTTGCTACTCTCTTCTTTTTCTTCTCAGGATTTGCTACTTCCCTCTCCTCCTCCTCCGCCTCCTCCGCCTCCAATATTTCCTTCTCCTTCTTCTCCTTCTTCTTCTCGGCTTTTGATATTTGCTTTTCCTTCTTCTCCTTCGGCTCCTCAAGGCTTGTTATTTCCTTCCTCCTCTTCTCAACTTTTGATATTTCCTTCCCCTTCTTCTTCTTGGTCCCTGCCTGGCTTGACGGTTCGCGAATGGCAATTAACGGTGAGAGGATTGACGGTTCTTGGATGGAATTCGGTAGGGCCTCGGCCAACGTAGCTTGTGTCCTTCGTACAATTCGTATCCCCGCAGGAACAAGCACTGGGTTGGTTGTGAAGGTCCGTAGAAGCAATCTCACTGGTATCATGTCTTGTAAGCTGGGACTCGAAAGGCTGTAAAGTTAATATGATGCCAGACCTGTCGGTCATTTTGCATGAGACTTGGCACCAATAAAATGGGTTGCGTAGCGGCTTAGCGGCTTCGCAGACTTTGCTAGTGTCGGGTAGAGAGCCGCATAGCTTCAATCCTTTCATCTCAGAACCGCAGAACCGGAATGGCTGACCGACTCACTCAGCTTCAAGATGCGCTTGACCAGGCGAGTCGCCTCACTTACTAAACTACATCTTTTACACTAACCTTCTCTCCAGCTAGCTACTCAATTCTACTGTGCTCTCAGATACATCTCGACACGCCACGAGCCCGTTGCGCTTGGTGAAGAGCTAACAGTCAAAGATGAGAATATGATGCCCGACGACCCAGCAACCTTTGAAGGTTCGGCACTCCGAGGCCCATTTGCTCGCCCTTGCTAATGGGATGTACTCTCTACAGTTGCCAAGGCCGAACTCGCAAAAGACCTCATCATGAAATCAAAACAAATTGAGCTCTTGATTTGTTCACTCCCGGGAATTGGTGTAAGCGAGGACGAGCAGCAAGATAGGTTACGATCTTTAGAGAAGGAGCTGCAGCAGGCAGAAAGTGAGAGGGCACAGGCGGTGGAAGAGAAGGAGGATATGGTTGAGAGGCTGGATACTGTAATACGAAGTATACGGAGAGTATGATCCAGTATCTTGTGCCAAGCCCCTCTTTACTGCTAGTGGGGGCCTTAGTAGTACGATTAAGTAATATATGTACTTATCACGCATTGAAGATATCGTGGCCACGGGTTGAACATCAGACTGTTACCCTGTATGGGTCTTGCATTAGTCTGGTTGGGGCAGTAGGTACAGCCTTGTGGAGTGCGTAGAATACATAAATTACAACCAGACTAGGACGGGCCAATGAATTCTGCAAGCTGCATGCACCACAGTAATTCCGAGTGTTAGAGTACGTCGGCCCCTGTGTCACTTGCCGGACATATCACATGCCAATAAACAAGGGAGGCATCATAGTCTCAAACCAGATTAAGATCAGTTCCAGGCTACCTACATAGTCGCCAGTTGGCGTGCACCTTTGCAATTTTGCGAGGAGCCCCTTACAGTGTACGGTACTGGTATGAGTCTCATATGAATGTCACTGGGATGGCGTGGCCATGCCCTCTCGAATCACGCTCTGGAGCAGGCCAGCGAAACTGCAGAATGATACATAGAATATGCCGTGCTATATTATGGTGATTGAGTGGAAAATCCCTATGCAAAGCCGGAATAAACGTGTTCTATCCAAATCCGATCAAGAAACCAGCACAGCCCAACATCAAATATAATTCCACAAATGCAGATGCTCAACACCAACTGAACACGGGGTTATTCGCCTTAACCGTTTCTAGTCTTTCAACAATGACCTTCCTTGTAGCATTCTCCATATCTGAGGCTGCAGCGTAACCAAGATCGCCCTCCACATCATCTCCCCCAAAGAAAGCAGCCGATAATGAGCTCCCACGTTTTCTGCCATCACTCGGCCTACCAGTATTCCCGGAATGCCTGGGGTCATAGCTATCCCCCCCCTGCGGCTGATATGGGCCCCCTGATATTGTGTCGAGCAGTGGTTCATTTTCTACCTGACCTTTCATTGACTGGGGAGAGCTTGAAAGAATTGAAACCCGTACCCCATCCGGTGCATTATTTTGAGATCTACCCATCTGAAACCTGCCGGCGCTGGGGATGTCAGACGGAGGTGATAGACCAAGCCCAAGAAAGTCGGGATTTTGTATCAGGGGAGCAGATGCGGCTGCTGCTGCTCCAATATCTACTTCTTCTTCATCATATGTTGGTCGGCGTTGGGCCTCTGAAGAAGGTACTCGAAGCGGAACAGCAATTGGGACTTCCATTTCATCATCCTGTACATCTCACCATTAGCTGACTTACAGGGAATATCTAGAGAGATATAAATACCCAGACATGGACTCTCGCACGCCTCGTGAGCTCTAAAGGCCCTTGGTCGGGGCTTTTGAGAGTCTCGACTACATTAAATGCCTGTCCCTTGAGCACGGCCATCTGCTTGGCAAACATCCTCTCTTTGAAATCAGTATCCATCTCGAAGAGCTCGCGAAGTTTTGCTTGTGTCTCCGACCACCACTTGGGGGACGTCAATATCGATAGGAAGTGATCACGTGTTTTTATTGAGAACGGTTGTCCGATTAGCGACACAGGCAGAAATAGCCAACTGTGAATATGTGAGTAAATATGTAAGTATTTTCAACTACAATCAATTGCAAGGGTATTATCAATCACTTACCCGAAAGGGAAACTCCGCCATTGATCTGGGTGTTTCCATGGAAATGCTAATGAGTTATCGATTGCTCCAATTCTAAGCCTGGGAACAGCTCCATCCATTGGAGTGGTTGCACGAGAAGTGGCAACCATAGACTCTGAAAGCTGATACCCAGGGGATTCAGGCCGTGGTGAGGAGGAACTAATGTCTCCCGCCATGCGTAGTGGTATAGCGCTCCTCCTAGGTGTGCCATTGCTCAGTGGTGTGGTTGGGTTCTCCCATTCAATTTTAATCATCCAATTGTCAAGCCCCCTATCTGTATTTCTCATGATATAGTCGAGAATAACCAACTTCTCGAGCTCTTCCCTGAATTGCTGTTGAACAGCGTCTGTCCATACAAATCTTCGGTTTTGAGGATCATCCGATGGAGTGGATATGCTAGGCCTATCTGGGGCATCTTCAGCATCATCTGTACCACTCGGAACACAGGTATAGCTCCAAGGACCCCTTCTTGGTGCTGTATCGGTACGAAACCCGGAGCTCATTGAGTCCGGCCAGGGGTGTTTCCGAAAGAAGATATTCGCATCTGCGGAAAGTTCAACGACCAACGAACAAAGTGAAGGCCCATGAATCAGGCACCTACCTTCGTAGCCTTGCAAAAAAGCCTGAAAGCTTCCTACCTTTGGGGGTAGTGGTTTCTTTCTCCTATAGAAAGCACGGCGGTCCCAGTAGTCATAATGAAACGATTTCGATGATACCCAAACAACCTCTGTGTGTGGTACCAGGAACGCTCGTAATTGTCTGTCCAAGACACATGCTGCAGCTTCTGATATGTAGCTAAGGTTGGGTATAAGGCTAGATATAATACTTAGCATCACGCTGTTCAGGGGGCTAAGAGCGAACCCACCAGCTACGCCCAAAAAAACAGGGGAATCTAGACATGCAGGTAAGCGCCAGAACTCTCCATGTCATGGTTAAAAACCCACAGATTCCTATGCAACCACTTAGTGGTTTTTGGATTGAGGTGGCCATACCTGAAAAAGTAAATGTAAGTAAGAAACGCTGAAAAGATATGAAAAACTCACGGCTCTTCATCCTTCGGCTTGAAGACGCCCACAACCTTCCCATCGCTAGCCCTCATAAAATAGCTTCCAGATGAGCCTTGTTTAATGAGCTTGGGTTCTACTCCTTTACTGATAGCAACCCTCACTGTGTCAAACAGCTCAAAAAATTGCTCCTTTGTAATGTGCCCTTGCTCATTCGGCTCTAGGCGTCCTAGGCTCGACACTGACCTGTATCCATCCGGCGGCACAAATACGGAATACACGATCTCCAACGGAGCTTCCTCCTGTAATGACCTTCCTTTCTGTTTCCCAATCTTGAATTTGCTAGCGATTTCCTCCGCCCAACGCTCCAGTCGAGCATTGATGGCTTTGATGTCTACACCAGAGCTGTTCCTTCGCATTCGCGGCCCACCCCTGTTATCTACAAGAACAGGCGGCGAGAAGGGCTCCCGTGAATGGCGAGAAGTAGCTGAGGGCCGTATGGACACGACTCTTGAGTAGGGGTTATCCTCGTCGAATTCATTGTCCGAGTCTTCCAGCTCGGCATGCTGGGCTAATCTTTCGTAGCCAGACGTAGGTGGTCGGGGCATTCTGTATCGGCCTCTGGCTCTCAAGTTGAAAATAGATATCTGTTAGTAGTATCAGGAGCATTGGCAACCCGACAGCATGGTTAGTTGTGTTGTATGTTGGAGCTTTGGGCCCCGGCTGGGCATCACGAGTGGTTCATCATTAGGTCAAGTCAAACGCTATAGTTGATCTTTCGAAACGAACCAAGCACAAGCAAGTGTCAGGGCGTACAGTACCTAAAGCAAGATACATGCACTTGTAGCAACGGGCCAGTAATGAGATCTGGATGTTCGACATCAATATCGATATGAAACTCCAAACCCGCGACACCAGGCGTATGCAGGCCCCAGGACTACCCTAAAATGGCCAGGCGTCCCCTTGAATGGAGACTGGTTAAGCTCATCTGAGTATGAAGCGGCGGACACTAACAGCATGGATCATGCATGGAAGGGATATGTATCGAGTGCCCCATAAAGAACCCCAGTCAGTGTCCCAGGAGTCAGACCAAATAACAGTATCCATCAATAAGCTTCCCTTTTTGACCATTTAATCCCCGGCTAAGCTAAGCATGATACATATGTACAGACGGAAATGGCAGTCAATCTTTATCAGCATCATGATTGCGAAGGCACCTGCTGGGCATAAGCCGGTCGTGTCCGAAAAGGCGTTGTCATTGTGCATCCGCAAGGCAACACTGAGGGCATATTCGCCGAAGGTGGCCACTTATCCCAAGAAGGAGGCAGTTCCGTGTGGGTGTGTTAGATTTCACAATTGAACTGATTGGCGGAGAGCAATTTTCTATCAACAGGCTTTTTTTTCTTCACGACTCAATTGGGAAAAAGCAAAGAGCAGAAATGCCCTCTGGCGATGAACAGATCATCATCTTGAAGCCACGACGGTGAGTGCCCCTAGGCACTCTTCCATCCTACTTTATCGATTGGAGAAACTGTGTATCACCCGCCAGAGGGTACGAGACTACCGCCAGAGCAAGAATGCCAACCAGACTGGAAAAATATGAACTACTTGAAAGAAGGTAGGGGCAAGGGTCCAACCGACAGCCATTGTAAAGTAAGACAGCGCGATAAACCACTGCTTGGATTGATGCGTAGTTAAGTAGTTGTACGGGTTAATGTGCTGCCGGTTTTGGATTGCATATTCGGACCTGCTACAGTCAGCAGATTAACCTGCTTGCGTACTATGTCATAATCATCGACAGGGTCCAGCCCAGGATGTACTCAAAGTGGGAAGTGCTTTAATATTTCAGTACTTCTGTGCTAAATATATCGTTTCACATTGACTGAGGCCTCTTGCACCGCCTACTTGGTGCTACATGAGAAAGCCATGATTACCCCTTTGGTTTGGTTAATTGGCTACTCTTATGGCGGGGCATGTATTCTTACCCTATCATCTGGAATGCAGCGCGTATTGGCAAATGCTTAACAGCTATAGATCCTCCCCTGCTCATTTGGTAGATTTCATTACCGCCCTACGGGAGATCCATTTGAATGCTCCCATCCAATCCAAGCATTGGTAATATGGTCTTGACGCGGGAGCGTTTAAAGACGTGAGAGGTAAGCGAGCACCGTTCACTCCACCCTCCAAAATGTACCAATCAGTACTTTTTACAGCATATTGCTTCTCTACTACTTGCTTCGATGAGACCGTGAGCCTTAAGCTTTCGCCGGATTGCGCAGCTGTCAGGTCGTGCAGCGTATAGTCGACAAGCAAGATGCTCAGTTTATTGTCAACAACCACGCGATTACGTCACTCTTTGTGTCTTGCGCGGTTAAATCAAGCGCTAAGCGACCAGCGACGCTTTGACGATTGGACCACGTTCCAGCATGTCCAACGTTTAATGCTGCCCTCCCATCCCGTACCTAGTGCATGTACGCTCACGTCGACACTTCTGTTTCTCATACTGGGCAGTGTGCTGTTTTACTGGTACTCCTGTTCAGCCGTCCAAGGGTCTTCTTCTTCTGTACTCTACTGCGCCTGACATGGCCTGCTCCTCCTGATCCTGCATCCAGCCTACTCTTCCACACAACAGTCCCCTTCCCCACACCCCCTTTCGTTTCTTCTGCACGCCTTCTATCACCCTTCTGTGCATAATCGCACCCCTTGCAAATCTAATATTTTTACCATTTTTTATCTTTCTAATCTCGCCCTTTTATCATAGTGCTGGTGCCCATAGAAACCAACGCCCCCCCTCCCCCTAATTCATCCCTCCCCAAGACAAATACCGTTTTTTCTCCCCCATGAATTTTCTTTTCTTCCATTTCAACATTTAGCCATTCGCACTCTCGTTTCTCAATCTTAGTAGCTGCTTCATTACATCTCTCCCACTGTCAATCGTTCCATCGCCCGAAAACGTCAATTGTTCTTCTCGAAAGATCGATCTATATCTTGGCTGTCGCTCGTCTGTCGTGAATTCAAGCTCTTAATACACACCATCCATCCCACATACACCGATTCCACCAAAGGGGCTTCCCGCAAGCCTCACAACTCACGAACTGGCTCCCCTTCTATTCTCCTCTGCCACAGAGCAGCTCCCCTCTCCGCACCAGTTCCTCCATCTCCACAGCACCAGCCGGGACGACTGGACGTTGCCTGCAATAGACTCCTCAAGGCCTTCGTCTAGAAATTCACAACTGCCGTCCTTATCCGCGCTAGCTGCAGCCGCCGTCCCTTCACCTCCGTTAAGGTTTGTACTTCCTTATCCTTCCTTATCAATGACATGTCTCCACACAACAAACATCATGATATCTGGTTGTCATACTGATAAGGTTCCATGGATAGGGCGCTGAATGTGAATGGCGGTTTCGCCATGACATTCGCTACATCTTCACCGGGGGCCAGCACTGCCGGTCAAGGAACTACTCCCGTAAGTTTACCTTCTCCTGTACACAACCTTCTACGCGTTTCACCCAGCTTTGCATACCATTAGTAACATGTCTCTCCAGCCGATTTGCCAAAACTGTACGACTTCTACCACTCCTCTATGGAGAAGGGATGAAGCAGGATCTGTGCTATGCAATGCTTGTGGCCTTTTTCTCAAACTCCATAGCCGACCACGACCCATCAGTCTGAAAACCGATGTCATCAAGAGTAGAAACCGTGTTAAGAACTCCAGCCAGTCGGCTAAAAAGAAGGTTAGTACCTGAATAGTCCCTTAATATTAAGTCTTCTCTGACAGCTTGCCCCTTCAGAGCCTCTTCGATCCACCAAGGTCAGAGAATGGTACCCCCCCACCAGGGCACAGGGCCCCAAGATCCAAGTTTTCGTCTGGAATGTCTACGGGCTCTGCGTCCCCACAGTCTCGAGCAGGAACCCCACTTCCTCCTGCATCTTCTATTGCACCACCATCGCTGTTCGAGTCTTTGGTGGTGAATGATAACGCCCTTGCTGGCAGCCCATCCCTCCCTCCACTCAACCTTAACCACCCTTCCCCAGGCTCCACATCCTCCATTGACATGAAGCACCTTGAGCAGCCACAAACCATGGAATCACTCATCAGTGCAAATAATACACTGGTGACGAGGGTTAAGGAGCTCGAACTCGTTAACGACATGTTTCGAGCCAGGGTTCACCAGTTGGAGACAAGCGAAGCCAACCTAAAGCGAACGACCATTGCCAATCGCGAAGTCGAAACACAGCTCAGACAATGCATTGAAGAATGCAATAAGCGAGAGGACACCCTCAAGAGAAAAGTTGAAGATTTGGAGGCTGAACTTGTGGAGATTAAGGACCCTCTCGCGAGGAAGAAGCTCCGAGTTTCCGATATCACTGCTTGATTGAGATGAGTAGTTGCGGCTAGTTTTATTGCTTTCCTACTGGCGGTTTTTCATAATGTGCCCTTGCATTCCTTTTGTTGACTGGCTTGCGGAAAAGGCTCGGGTTGTTAAGCATGAGAACATCTTTTTGAGTAATGGTTCAGGATTTTTCTTTTAATGTTTAGGTTTTCGCCGGGAAGGAGTGACTCTTCTCATGGATCCTCTCTCATTTTTGTTTTAACGCTCATACCTCTTTTAATCTCTTGCTCATTCACCTCTTTCTCAGGGTTTTCCTATTTTGTTCTGCGATCTCAGCACTCTTGCACTCTGTTCCTATTTTTGCTCTTATCTCCTACCTACTTATCGGTGATAAACTGGCGGTCTCAAAAAGTTCTGTTGTCTTCTTTCCTCCCTTGGATACAATATGCTGTTTAATATCTACCTAACATCGACATACTAGCACATACCTTTTTTCCCCCCTTACCATGGGGTTTAACTTTTAGATATCACTATGTTACTGATCAGGACATCTTTTTTGTAATACCGTTGGTGGTTTTTGCTCTGTTTTCTTTTGGCTTAGGATATACCCTTGGTACCAACTCTTGACACGACAGAGGGTTTGTTGGTTGGTGTAGCCCCAGGTTGATATGGATGATATGATCTGATCTGATTGATCCTTGCGACATATCTTTTACATATGCTACCGCTTTTCTTTACGAGCTCAATACTTGCTATAGACTTTCTTTTCCTTACTACACTGGACATGGGTGGGAGGAGAGAGTAGTCTGCCCACCGGACTAATAAGGGAGGAGGGGGGGATATTGACGGCAAGAGGAATGGATATGAGATACTAGTCTAGTTGCATGAGATACTCTTCTACAATAGATATAAAAGATGAGAACAGGAAAGTGTCTAGTTCACTTTCCAAGGCAATATTTTTCCCTGTCAGCGCTGGTGGTTTGAGGCTACCTAGTTATTCTGCGGTCCGACCTGCCCATCATTGCGCCACGACAGAACTTTGAAATTTTTCTAGTGCTGATGATGGCGTCTCCTTTGTTTTTTCCTCTCTTTCTCACCTGATTTGCTTTTTTTTAAAATAGCATTTGGGTACGTACATAAATCCTTTTGGTGGGTGGTTGATGCTGGGGGGCTTATCGATAATACGAGGACTTCACTTATTAGGCTGGTCACACATACACGCGCAGGTCTTTAGGTCGGCGAAGCGGCGGCCAATGACAGCCGGCGGGTCTTGGCGTGGGGGATCGGATATCGGACGCTTGGGGAGCGACTTCGGAAGAATACAATACGGTACGTAGTATATAGAGTAGGATAAACAATAAGTTGTACCCACAAAGGAAAATAGAAAAACAAATCTATTCCCATCAGCCAGAACATATGCAATAGTGATGCCCCAAACATACTCCAAAACTGAAGAATCGGTACGTACATCCCATCTTCCTGAATTATCCCCTCCAACAATATCCCCTCCAACAATATCCCCTCCAACAAAAATATAGAGGCTCAGGGACCAGCCCCTAATCCGCATCAGCGGCTGCCAACCTCCTATTTCTCTTAATGACAAACAAACTCAAACCCAACCCCGCCATACTCGCAAATAGTGTAATAAAATACGCATCCCTATAACACATAATCCCCTCTGTACACTCACCAGGCCTGCCGGGTACAAACGTGCTATGCGAGTCGAAGATCCGACCTATAGTGTCACCACAAGGGCAGGCAGTTATCAGTCTCCATATGTATCACCAGCAGGGTATTTTGATAACCAAGAGCCAGCAAAGCAAAACATCCCAAACCCCAGCGTGAAAAAAAAAAAAAAAAGCCCCTTATCGTTATCAAACGCCAGTGTCTTGGTTAATTCGTCCAGGCCGGCAGTTAAGGAGGGAAGGAGGGCTGAGAGCTGACTACGGTCTCACATTGGATATCATCACGTGCAGCGGGTATTTACAACGCTGATAGGGAAAAAACAAAAAGGCGGGGAACAGGGGTATAGATAAGAATACGGTATCAAAAAACCCCTGCCTTGCTGGCTGTGAGTTGTTTGGAAGCTGAGACGAAAAGCCAACAAGGTGTGCCGGAGGACAACAAGGTTGGCATTACAAATTTAGAACTAGTGAAGACCACTCACCATAACAAAAGTTGAATATCTGTCCACAAATGACGGCCCCGATCGTAATTGTTCCCCAGTTTTGTGACATGCCATGGAGGCCAAAGACCTCAGAAATCTGACCATACCAAGACCCATTAGCATGGGAACATAATGCCCGGGTAGGGCGGGAGCTCGGAAACGTACGATTGTTGGGAAAACGCCAAATAACATTCCATATGCGAGTCCGCTTATGCCAGATACTAGAAACAGCCAGTATGGCGTTTCCACAGAAAGGGCGCAGACCTGGGCAATACAGAAAAGAATCGTCGAGGTAGTTACTAGCCAAAACCTCTGGGCCTGGTAATTCCGAACCAGTATATCAGATGAGACACCTGGTCCCACAGGTTAGATTACCGACTTGAATGATTACTCACACGTGGTGATTTATATATCAGGGGCATTCTCACCAGCAAAGATCCGCCCAGTAAAACTACATATCGATAGAATGGATACATGGATTGCTTGACGTGTTTGAACAACCTTCGGGTCTGTGTCGGGTGAATACTTGAGCCAAAGCGCTTGTACCTGCATTCTTTGTGAGCACGCTCTTATACAAGTCGAAGAAATCAGGTCCCTTACAGAATGTCCAATATTGCTGCAGCAAGAAAGATAATTAGTACAGGGCCAAAGGTTTCCAGGAAGTGATGATTCTCACTTTATCGTCATCAGACCTACCCCGGTCATCATTCCTAGTACAGTCCAGAGCAACCAGAAATCGACTGAGCGCGTTAAAGCCCAGCCTCGAATATCTACATGATGGTCATGGTGGACATCATCAATTGGATGAGCGGAACATATCTCGGGGTCTCCGCCTTCGAAATTGTCATCCGACGACGAGGAGGAGAGGATTGAGGACGTCTCCGTAGCTGGTTCTCCATCCACTTGTGCGCCTGCTCTAGAGGAGGATCCGGCAATGGTGGTGTAGTTCATATCTGGTTCAACTTGAGGTCGATGGCGAGTCTCCCCAGACTTTGTGCGGTGTAATTTGTTGCCATATCCACGTGCGCCCCCAACCGGGGGTATGGCAGAGTATGCACTGGGTGCTGGGAGAATACGTAAAAAGAAAAATGAAATGAAGATAGTCAAACTGGTGGCAACGGCAAGTAGGAGAAGGAATGATGCTGTATCACCAGGGAATAATGTGGAAGATAGTAAGGAAAAGAAGAATGCACTGAGACCGAACGCTGAGAGTGGAAGAGCTGATGCAGTGCCACGATGCATGGGAAAGTTCAACAAAGCTAGGTAGTTGTTAGCCTTTTTATGAAGATTTGGGACTCATTCAGTATACCTGCTTTCACCGCCGCAGCGAAGGCACAACAGCTACCTAAAATACTTTTAGTAGATATACCATTCTCAGTAAGTGAAGATTATATACCCATTCCACTCATAGCTGCGAAGAAACATAATGCCGCCACTGACATGGAGCCCTTGCCGCCCATATATGCTATCCATCATAAGCCTCATGTTCACCCACATGCCGCGATCGATTAACCATACCTAGGTATATTGGGTAATATCCACAAAACAGTGAAACAGCTCCAATCATTACCGCTGGCCTCGGGCCTTTGCTATCCACCAACATACCAGCTGGGATACCAGAGAGGTACATCCCTATGCTGGCGTAGTCAGCTACCGCGTTTTAGGTTCAAGGATAGTAGTTTTCATGCTGTACCAAGGTTTCCGAATGTTCCCTGGGACAACTTGGTTAGTGTATGGCAAAGCTATCTTGCAGATGTTGGGCATACTATCCAGTTGCTCTCCGTCGTTGTGAGATGTAACCGCTCAGCGAGTTGCGGTGCATACGCCGAATATACGTACTTGGTCGCAGAGTCAGTGTGGTACCCCAATACGGCGCAATCAGTACAAAAACCCACATTCGTCCCACACGATAATGAAATGGCCAGTGACGCAACTATCGACACAATCCGTGCTGTCTTCAGCTTGTCCTCCACGGCCATCTCGAATACACCGTTCGGAAAGATGCAAGGTCTTCGATTCTAGTTCGAGACGGTCTTTATCACCAGTAAGGTCGTAGGTAAATATTGTAGAAGCTCCAGCGCTGCGCGGAAGTCGAGTAGGCTTTCCAGCAAGCCAAAAGATGTTTACTGATTGTCGTGAGCAATCTTACTGATTTTCATCAGGAACCGGGTTGGTATTTCAGAGGTTCGTACTAGCTTTACTGTATTAGCACACCGCGTCCGTATCGATTTAATGATTGAGAAATAGGAATAGTCTTTGGGCGCCCTAATATGCAGGGTTCTGATGCAAGACATACAACACAGATGACCACTGTAAGGAGCAGTTCAAGGTGCGTGTATGATCCCGTGGGGGAAGTGGGGGGGTGGTATATGAGTATTCCCAACTCTTTATACTGTGTTGTATATCATTCATCCCAATCTCACTATTAGCATGTGGGCAAACAGCTCAGCTGGCTCGCTTGTAATAAAGAGGAGGCCAACAGACGGAAACGCCGACCGTGTTGAAGAGAGGATACACAAGAAAAGCTATACCTTTGGGGCTGCACTTTGCGACTGCAGTCCAATGTCGTGAGGGAAAGCTGGGTGGCGGGGGGGTGTCAGAAGGAGGAGAGCAGGGCTCAATTGCTTGCGGTACTGGGTACCTGAGGTCACAGAGCCTCCACCGCCCAAAGGCAGTCTAGGGGTAATAGGTACCATTATTCTGGCTGCTTCAATTTTGGTTTGTAGACACAAGCCTCGTGGCTTGGTCACACTGCATGACTGTAGAGTACTAGGTATATGGATCCTCTACGGGTATCTACGCTCGGGATGTGTAGATAGATTCATGTGTAGATTGATGTGAGCTCATATTTGCTGTTCTCGTGCCCAGGCTGATTTATTTTGGGTGCGTGTGTGTAGGTATTACTCATAGAATTAGGTGATCTCGTGCCCAGACTCCCTTTTCCCCGCAAGGTAATTATTTTAGTGTAGGTAGATAAAGGAGTCTGGGCACGAGATCAAGAATTAGGTAATTAGGTACCATATCGCCGCGAATTATTATTGTAGCCGCCGTCATTCATACCTATTGTAGATATCAGCCTCAGTCATGTGATCTTGTAGGTACACGTGACCGGCGCAGATCGGCTGTCATCACAACTATCAACCCAGTCTACTTACCTACCTACACAGCTATCAATAACAGCACCTGAATTACAATCGATCTCACTGCCTAGGTAGATAACAAACAGCAAAAGAGGACTTCACTTCGCCGCAACCAGACTACACTTCACCTAGTCTGGCACTTCACTCTCAGACTCGTCACAGGAATGGGGGCTTTGCTTTCTCTCCCGCTGTTGGCGGTCCCAAGCGTAGGCAGCGTGCGTTTCCCGGCATCCCCTATAATATAAGCTCCCGAGGTTATCGTAATAGGTATACTGACTCACTTGAACAGATTGGAGGATGCCTTGTGAGCTGCTGTGGTGCATATGCTTGCTCTGCAATCTTCAGCGCTTGCGGGAAATGTGGTAACAGGTGCGAGAGCTCTTGCTAGGCTGAAGTGAAACTCTAGACTGATAACCCGTCTTCTTCAGCATTGCAACCCGTATTGTCTATGCTTGTAAGTGACCTCCCTACCCTGTGTCCGGTTTCGGTATCCTAATAGACGCCTCCACACAGTGATCTTCCTCGTCAACAGTATCATATCATGGGTAATGCTCACGCCTTGGGCCATTAAGAAGCTGGAACATCTGACTTTCGACTACTTGCCGATATCATGTTTTGGAGAACAATGCTATGGATTCGTTGCTGTACACCGGATCAACTTCGCTCTCGGTGTATTCCACTTGATCATGGCCCTCCTCCTCATTGGCGTAACCGACTCCCGGCATCCTCGCGCAGCAATCCAAAACGGATACTGGGGACTTAAGATTCTTGCTTGGATTGGCCTGGTTGTTCTCACCTTCTTGATTCCAGAAGGTTTCTTCATCGTCTGGGGTAACTACTTTGCAACCATTGGGGCATTTCTCTTCCTCCTGCTTGGCCTCATTCTGCTTGTGGACCTTGCACACAGCTGGGCAGAGACATGTCTCGAGAAGATCGAGTTTAACGACTCCCCCGTATGGAGGTTCATATTGATTGGCTCAACTCTCGGGATGTACATCGGAAGCATCGTAATGACTATTGTCATGTACATCTTCTTCGGTGGCTCGGACTGCTCTACTAACCTTATTTGGATCACAATCAACATCATCATGGTCATAATTGTGTCCTGTGTTTCAGTTCACCCTACAGTGCAATACTTCAACTCACAAGCTGGTCTTGCCCAATCTGCCATGGTCGCCATCTACTGCACCTACCTCACAATGTCCGCAGTCTCCATGGAGCCAGACGACAAACACTGCAATCCCCTCCTCCGGGCTCGTGGCACCCGGACCGCTTCAGTCGTCATGGGGGCCCTCATCACCATCCTCACTATCGCCTACACTACAACCCGCGCCGCCACCCAAGGTGTAGCTCTCGGCTCGCCCAGCAATGGCGGATACTCACATATTATTGACGGAGAACAACTACAACCTTCCCGAAAGGCCATGCGTGCAGAGGCTCTTCGTGCAGCAGTCGAGTCTGGCTCCCTCCCCGCTTCTGCTCTCGACGACGACAGTGACGATGAAGGTGATAGCTATGGAGGGAGGAACGACGATGAGAAAATGGGCACGCAATATCCGTATACTTGGTTCCATGTGATTTTCTTGCTGGCGACGAGCTGGGTAGCGACCTTGCTGACAATGCAGGTTGAGACGGATCTTGATGGAGATTTTGCGCCTATTGGGAGGACGTATACGGCGAGCTGGGTGAAGGTCGTCAGCGCCTGGGTGTGTTATGCATTATATACATGGACGCTAGTGGCGCCGGCGTTGTTCCCAGATAGGTTCTCATAACGGTAGTCAGAGTGGACAGAATAGAGGTGTTTCAAGGGGTTGCTGGAGAGGAGCCGAGATGTGGTTGAGGTGGGAGCTAGATGGTGTTGCTCATGTGCTCATGTGTTTCATAATTTGGACGTTGTGGAGGGCTCTTGAGGGTGTGTTTTTAGGGAAATACGGCGGACGGGCGTTTAGATATTGCTTTAGTATGTTTTTTTCCCTTTGCCCATATTGAGCTTGTGTCGGTATTGTCCGCTGCTTCTGGAATGAAAGAACATTTGATACAAAAGTTTGGGGGTCGCGTTGTTGCTTCATTATGGAGTGTTTCCCTCAACTCCCGGAACAAAAAACTGGGATTATACCTTTCTATGATCAGGATTTACTAGAATTTGCTAATCTCTCGATGATTGTGATATTGCCCCTATCCTGTAACTAGACTACTACTGTGAGCCTTCCTCGGCCCGCCTGGCCTAGTCTGTCTGGCAGCGATCACCGTATAAATCTTTACCTCCACAAATCTACTTCACTCGCAGCCTTACAGTCGGGGGCGCTGTCGGGACCCAAGTGTGTTGGCTAGAAATAAGAACAAATAAAATTTAGCCCAGTGAACTCCGATTCACTCATGTTGTAAAAGCTCCTCATATCCCTCAACTCCTCATCCTGGACTTCCTATAATATAAAATATACAATATATCCCCCCGCTTCCGAAAATCCACCCAGCCCACCCCACCCACACAGAACCCGTCTCCGCCCCTCTGCACCCATTTCTCCAAACTTCAACTCAATATTCCTTTCGCGCGTTGCATTGAAAGCCATGTTCGTTATCCCCCCTCAGCCGTGATGTCTGACGAAGGAGAATGCTTTCAAGTTATCATGCGCGTGCAGCAACAGAATAGTCTGGCTTGCCAACAGAAAACTATGGGGAAAACAAACTTCAACTAAATTACCCTGAACACTGTCTGTACCAGCCGATCACCTGAGCAACTCTTATCTAATCGACCAGGAAACTTTCTCCGGATTCACATGTGTTCTTTCAGCTACCTTGGCGATGTTCGGAGCGAAGAAGAATCTCTTATGGATTCTAGCTATAGCAGGAGTGGGGTCACGAGAGTCTCCCTCATAGCCTCAAAAAGTTGCAAAATTCCATTTATATAACTATTTATAAACAAACTGCGGAGCTCACCATGTCGTCGCCAACATCGGAGGTTCCAGCTTCTGCATCCAACCCTCTATCCGAATACCCCCCTATCATTCCCGGCGGCTCACTGATCATCGCCTACCAAATCCGTGGAAAACGAGTCCTCATCATCGGCGGCGGCAATGTGTGTCCCATCTGCTCAGCAACTCCCCTCACTCTTGCTAACCCCCCTCACCATCTTAGGTCGCTGCCTCCCGCCTCTACTCCATTCTCTGCGCGGACGCCAACGTCACTCTAATCGCCCCATACCCACTCCACCCCGAGATCCAACACCGCCTCACCACCCACGCCAACCAAATCACACACATCCCCCGACCCTTCTCTACTACAGAGGATATTACTCCCGAAACAGCGCCAAACTACGCCCTTGTCCTCGCTGCCATCGACGATCCAACTACCTCCTCCCAGATCTACACCACCTGCCATAGCCTCCGCATTCCAGTCAACATCGCAGACGTCCCTAGCGAATGCGACTTCTACTTTGGCAGCATCCACCGCGATGGACCTCTGCAGATAATGGTATCTACGAACGGGAATGGACCGAAACTGGCAAACTTGATCAGGAGGAGTATTGCAGACTCGTTACCACCGAATGTTGGAGAGGCTATAACGAAAGTCGGTGCGTTAAGACGAAAGTTGAGGAAGGCTGCGCCAGCGCTGGAGGACGGACCAAAGAGGATGGAGTGGATGACGAAGGTGAGTGAGACATGGAGCTTGGAGGAGCTGGGGGCGATGGAGGAAGAAGAGATGGAGAGGTTATTGGATCATTGGATGGTGTGGAAGCAGAGTGGCGGGGAGGTGCCGAGCTATAAGGAGTTGATGGGGCAGAAGGAGGTTGAGGAGGCGGTGTCGGAGGCGGTGTCAGGGGGTGGAGGGTGGTTTGGGAGTTTGGGGTGGTTCTAGGGATTGCGGTTTTTGGGTGTGTAAATAACTCTTGTGTGTTTTTCGTGGTGTATTGCCTTGAGTGTAGGGTTTCATGATGTGGTTTCCTGTATTTTTTTCCCTTTTTTGGTAGCAAATGGTATTTTGGCAAACAGGTAAGTAAGCACATGTAGTGGTAGTTCTATACCTTATAAACAGTAAGTCGGTCTCGTTACCCTCAAGATACTACACAACGTAGAGTTCCAATCAAGATGCCATAATTCTTTGGAATAACATTCACATGGCATTTGCCCTCCGCTGATCTAATCTAATCTGATCTACAGCTTTCTGTATTAGGTACGGATAACTACCTAGTTTAGTTGAACAATCTCTCGGTAAACTCAAGAAAGAAATTCGTCTCTAGGCCCTGCAGGGGAAACTTGCCGCCAAGCCCCACTGCATAAAGAAAATCCGTGACGTCACCTTATCCCGTGCACGAACTAGCAAGCAGTGAAGAAAAAAAAAACAGGCAACAGGCTCATTTTATTCATTTAGACGCTTCTAGATTTGGGAATATCACCATCACTACACCACTGCCAACCACGCAGTTGCTGCCAAAACAGCAATTGCACGTTCTCACTCTCGCATTCATAATCTCACAACCCTCCACTCACTCATACACCATGAGCAACGACCAAGACATGGACTGGGCTGCCGTAGCCGCCAAAGACGCCCACCCATCCCCCGAAGGCGCGGAG
>Ga0307514_10002693_pt1 | contig 17986 bp, 13 predicted proteins | sample 16_EM_MG_FD_203088 | JGI IMG/M metagenome (GOLD analysis project Ga0307514, IMG submission 203088) | Populus trichocarpa ectomycorrhiza microbial communities from riparian zone in the Pacific Northwest, United States - 16_EM | ecosystem: Host-associated > Plants > Roots > Unclassified | place... | reverse complement strand
ATGCGGCGCCGTGAAGGCCGAGCCGACCATCGCCGCGGCCGTCGCCTTGCGGACGCCCTTGACCGGGACGCGGGTCTCCCGGGCGGTGTCGTATGCCGACGCCGGAGCCGGTGCCTGGACACGGGCCGGCGTCTCGAGAACCGGTTCGGGAGCCGGCGCCGGCGCCACCGCCGCGTGCACGTCCTCCCGCGTGATGATGCCGTCCGGGCCGGACGGGACGATCGTCGCCAGGTCGACGCCCAGGTCCTTGGCCAGCTTGCGCACCGGCGGCTTGGCCAGCGGACGGGCCTTCACGGCGGCGGCAGCGCCGTGGCCGTTCAGCTCCGCCGGGATCGCTGTCGGCGCCTCCTGGACCGGGGCCTCGGGGCCCTTGCGGGGGCGGCGCTTGGTGGAGGAGGCCGCCACGCCGTAGCCGACGAGGACCGGCTGGCGGCCGGAGCCCGCCGGGCTCTTCTCCTCGGACCTACGCTCCCCGGACTGCTGCGCCGCGGGTTTCCGCGCCACGGAGTCCGGAGCCTCCACGGGGGCGGGGGCCGGCGCCTCGGCCGGAGCCGCGCCGCCCGCCACGTCCACCGCGATGATCGCCGTGCCCACGTCCACCGTGCTGCCCTCGGCGAAGCGGAGTTCCCGTACCACCCCGTCGTAGGGGATCGGCAGTTCCACGGCCGCCTTCGCGGTCTCGACCTCGCAGACCACCTGGCCGTCCGTCACCGTGTCGCCGGGCTGGACGAACCACTTGAGGATCTCGGCCTCGGTGAGCCCTTCGCCCACGTCCGGCATCTTGAACTCGCGTACGGACGCTTCCGTCATCGTCGTCACGACCCTCTCCTCAGTACGCCAGGGCACGATCGACGGCGTCGAGCACCCGGTCCAGGCCCGGCAGGTACTCCTCCTCCAGGCGCGCCGGCGGATACGGGGCGTGATAGCCGCCGACCCTCAGCACCGGGGCCTCCAGGTGGTAGAAGCAGCGCTCCGTGATCCGGGCGGCGATCTCCGCGCCGGAGCCGAAGAACACCGGGGCCTCATGGACCACCACCAGGCGGCGGGTCTTCTCCACCGACGTCTGGATGGAGTCGAAGTCCAGCGGCGACACCGACCGCAGGTCCAGTACCTCCAGGGACTTGCCCTCCTCGGCGGCGGCGTCGGCCACCTCCTGGCAGAGCTTCACCATCGGGCCGTAGGCGACGAGGGTCAGGTCCGTGCCCTGGCGGGCGACCCGCGCCTTGTGCAGGGGGTCGGGGATCGCCTCGGAGTTGACCTCGCCCTTGTCCCAGTAGCGCCGCTTCGGCTCGAAGAAGATCACCGGGTCGTCGCTCTGGATGGCCTGCTGCATCATCCAGTACGCGTCGGACGCGTTCGAGGGGGAGACCACCTTCAGGCCCGACACATGTGCGAAGAGCGCCTCGGGGGACTCCGAGTGGTGCTCCACCGCGCCGATGCCGCCGCCGTACGGGATACGGACCACGACCGGGAGCTTGACCTTGCCGAGGGAGCGGGCGTGCATCTTCGCGAGCTGCGTGACGATCTGGTCGTACGCCGGGAAGACGAAGCCGTCGAACTGGATCTCCACGACCGGGCGGTAGCCGCGCAGGGCGAGGCCGATCGCCGTGCCGACGATGCCGGACTCTGCGAGGGGGGTGTCGATGACGCGGCTCTCGCCGAAGTCCTTCTGCAGGCCGTCCGTCACCCGGAAGACGCCGCCGAGCTTGCCGACGTCCTCGCCCATGACGAGGACCTTGGGGTCGGCCTCCAGGGCCGCGCGCAGCGACTCGTTGATCGCCTTCGCGAGAGCCATGCTCTTCGCTGGCGCCGCTGTGGATGTCACGGTCCCGGCCATCTCAGTTTCCCCCCTCTGCGTCCGCGAACGACGCCTGGTAGGCGGCGAACTGCGCTCGCTCCTCGTCGACGAGCGCGTGCCCGTCCGCGTACACGTTCTCGAAGATGGCGAAGTGGTCCGGGTCCGGCATGGCGCGGACCGCTTCGCGCACTCGCCTGCCCAACGCCTCGCTCTCCGCCTCCAGTTCCGCGAAGAATCCCTCGTCCGTGTGGTTTGAGGCCTCCAGATACCGGCGCAGGCGCAGGATCGGATCCTTCGCCTCCCACGCCTCCCGCTCCTCGTCGGCCCGGTACTTGGTCGGGTCGTCGGAGGTGGTGTGGGCGCCCATGCGGTACGTGTACGCCTCGACCAGGGTCGGGCCCTCGCCGCTGCGGGCGCGCTCCAGCGCCCACTTGGTGACCGCGAGACAGGCCAGCACGTCGTTGCCGTCGACGCGGACGCCCGGGAAGCCGTAGCCCTGCGCGCGCTGGTAGAGCGGGACGCGGGTCTGCTTCTCGGTGGGCTCGGAGATCGCCCACTGGTTGTTCTGGCAGAAGAACACCACCGGGGCGTTGTAGACCGCGGAGAAGGTGAACGATTCGGCGACGTCGCCCTGGCTGGAGGCGCCGTCACCGAAGTAGGCGATGACCGCCGAGTCCGCGCCGTCCTTGGCGACACCCATCGCGTAGCCCGTGGCGTGCAGGGTCTGGGAGCCGATCACGATGGTGTAGAGGTGAAAGTTGTTGCTGTTGGGGTCCCAGCCGCCGTTGTTCACGCCGCGGAACATGCCGAGGAGGTTGGTCGGGTCGACACCTCGGCACCAGGCGACGCCGTGCTCGCGATAGGTCGGGAAGACGTAGTCGTCCTCACGGGTGGCGCGGCCCGAGCCGATCTGGGCGGCTTCCTGGCCGAGCAGGGAGGCCCACAGGCCGAGTTCGCCCTGGCGCTGCAGGGAGGTGGCCTCGGCGTCGAAGCGGCGGGTGAGCACCATGTCGCGGTACAGGCCGCGGAGGTCTTCGGGGGTGATGCCGGCGACGTACTTGTCGTAGTCGGCGCTCTTGACGCGCTTGCCCTCGGGCGTCAGCAGCTGCACGAGTTCGGGCTCGCCACTTGGCGGATTCTTTGCGGTCGCCGAGGGCTTCTTGGCGGTCGTACGCTTGCCGGCCGTGCTTTTCGTACCGGTCGTACCCGCGCTGCGTCGCGGTGTGCGCGCGGCAGTGCTCTCCACGGTCACGTGTGCTCCTCCGTCGGTCCGGCTACCCGGGTTCGCCGGGCGCCAGTGCGGCTCACCTGTGGCCTCACGGACGCACGGGGTGGGTGCGGCTCGTTCGGTACAGGAGTGACAGGTTGCCCCGGCGAGCGCCCTGCACCTAGGCACGTTACCCAGTGCTCCACAATTCTGTGAAACCCCTCCTGACCTGCGTTTTTGCTTGGATTTCCAAGTAAAAACGCAAAACCGGGAACAGTTCCTGGTCACAGCCTTGCAGGGGGCCGGAACAACGGCACGTTATCCCGGTGACCCAGCTCACGGGAAGAGTCACCGAGGGCGGGTCCCCAAGCCCTCCGTGAAACCGCCCGTGTGCGCGAAGCCGCAAAAATCAGGGTATTCCCCCTGGACGACCATGCGGTGGTCCGGCGCGACGAACACGAACCCCTGTCCGTCGAGGACGGCATCGAGGACGGCATCGAGGTCGTCGGCGAGGCCCGCGTGGCGACCGACGCACTGGTGCGGATTCCGGCCATGCCGACCAGGCCGCCGAACAGCCAACCCCCTGCAACCGAACAACAGTGCGATACTCGATCCGATCGGCGAGGACTGACCACCGGGTGGAGTCGGGTCGACCTCGCACCCAAAGGCCCTTGCTTTGAGCGGAAAGCCACTTCGAGCGCATCCCGTGACCGAAAGCGACTGTCTGTGACAACCCCCAGCTCAGAGGGGTCATCCGTGCCCTAGCATCGGGCAGCGTGCCGCGCTCTTGTGTACCACCCCTCATGCCCCACGCGCCCCCGTTGGGCGCCCTCCTCCGCCAGTACGCCGCCGGGTCCGCCCTCACCTGTGAGCCTGTCGACCAGGGACTCCTCAATCGCGGCTACCGCCTGTGCACGACCCGCGGCCATTACTTCCTCAAGCACCACTTCGACCCCGAGACCGCCGACCCGGACGCGATCGCCCGCCAGCACCGGGCCACCCAACGCCTCGCCGACCTGGGCGTCCCGGTGGCGCCCCCGCTGCCCGGTCGCGACGGGCGCACGGTCGCGGTCGTCGGCGGCCACGCCTACGCCCTGCACCCCTGGATCGACGGACGCCACCGACACGGAGGTCAGCTCACCACCGCGCAGTGCGCACGGCTCGGGTCACTGCTCGGGGTGGTGCACGCGAGCCTGGAGCACGTGATGCCGACGCAGGCGCGGGCGCGCGCGGAGGAGCTGGCGCCGGCCGAGAGCCCCGGCACGCGGGCGCACGGCCACCCGGACACGCGCTCGCCCTCCACACCGACGAGGCCTACGCCCCGGCCGACCCCGTCGGCACCCGGCTCGTACGCCCGCCTCCCTCCCGCCCCCGCGGCACCTGCCCCGAGCCCCCGTCCATCCACCGCGCCGTCGGCCCGCAGCACCGCCAGGCACGCCCCCCGTACGACCGCACACCACGGCGACACGCGCCTCACCGCGCCGCCCGCGCGGGCCCAGGGCGACCTCGTACAGCGCACCCCGATCCCCCCGGCCGCCGGGCCACCAACACCTCCCCCGTACGCCTCCGAGCCGCTCACCCCCGACCCGCTGCCGCTGAGCGCCGACCCCGCCGACACCTTCACCCTCATCGACGAACTGCTCGCCCGCGTGGGTCGGCACCGGCCCGCCGACTCCTTCGACGAACTGGCCCGGCACCGGCTCCTGGAGCGGCGCGCGCTGTTGGAGCGGTACGCCGACCGGCGGCCCCCGCGCGGAGGCTCGGTGGGCTGGGTGCACGGGGACTTCCACCCGTTCAACCTGCTCTACAAGGGGGACGCACCGGCGGCGATCGTCGACTGGGACCGCCTCGGCGTGAAACCCCGCGCGGAGGAGGCCGTACGTGCCGCAGCGATCTTCTTCGTACTGCCCGTGGGCACCCTCGACCTGCCGAAGGTACGGGCCTACGCGCGCGCGTACCGGCGTACGGCGGGCGCCACGCCCTCACAGCTCGCGGCGGCCGTGCACCGTGTGTGGTGGGAACGCCTGAACGACTTCTGGATACTGCGCTGGCACTACGAGCGCGGCGACACCCGCGCGGACCCCCAGTTCCCGGCCGCCTCGGCGCTCGCGGTGTGGTGGACCCGGGAGTACGACGCGGTGTGCGCCGCGTTCGCGGACTGAGCGACCCTCCCGAGAGCCAGAGGTCCCGCACAACAGCACGCGCGCGTGCAGCCCGTTTCCGGGTCGCACGCGCGCGTGATGGCTCGTGACGGCTGCCGCGATGAGCGGCAGGCGGTCAGGTCCCGCCCTCGCCCCCGTTGCCGCCCAAGGCGCCCGAGACGGTGCCACCGGTCGGACCCGTCGGCTCGTCCGACGGCTCGTCCGGCGGCTCCTCGGTCGTCGGGTCGTCCGGCGGCTCCTCGGTCGTCGGGTCGCCCGTCGGATCTGCGGTCGGGTCCTGTGTCTGCGGCTGCGTCGGCGTGTAGGACGGCGAGTACGACGGCGAGTAGTCCGGACCGGAGCCCGTGCCCGTGCCCGTGCCCGTGCCGTCGTCCGTGGACGTATCGGTGGGCTCTTCGCTCGTGTCGTCGCTCGGTGTCTCGTCGGCCGTCTTGTCTTCGGTGGTCTGCGAGGTGGTCGGCGACGTGGTGGTGCTGGGGTCTTTGTCCTTCCCGGTGCCGCTCTGGAGCGCCAGCGCCACGCCCGCCGCGATGGCGATCACCGCGAGGACGGCGAGGATCCACAGCTTGCCGCGGCCGCCGCCCCGGTTGCCGTGCCCCTCGAAGCCACCGTCGTCCCCGCCGCCGTAGCCGGAGGGCAGGATCTGCTGCGGGATCTGCGTGGTGCCGGAGGCGTCACCGGGGTGCTGCAGCACCGACGTGCCGGCGAGGCCCGATGCCGGGGTGTGCCGGCCCTCGTGCACGGCGACGTGGCCGGTGTTCCAGGTGCCGGTGTGGCCGCCCTGCTCGTACAGCATCTGCAGGCCGTACTGGATCAGGCCGCGCATCTCCTCGGCCGTCTGGAACCGGTCGTCGGGCTCCTTGGCGAGAGAGCGCATGACAAGTCCGTCAAGCTCCGGCGGGACCGCCTCGGAGACCTCGGACGGGGGCATCGGAATGTCCTGGACGTGCTGGTAGACGACCGAGAGCGGGGTCTCACCGGTGAACGGGGGCCGCAGCGCGAGGAGTTCGTAGAGGAGGCAGCCCGTCGCGTAGAGGTCGGAGCGGTGGTCGACGGCCTTGCCGAGCGCCTGCTCCGGGGAGAGGTACTGCGGGGTGCCCATGACCATGCCGGTCTGCGTCATCGTCGTGGACGCGCCGTGCAGCGCGCGGGCGATGCCGAAGTCCATCACCTTCACGGCGCCGTTCTCGGTGATGATGACGTTGGCCGGCTTGATGTCGCGGTGCACGATGCCGTGCTGGTGCGAGTAGGCGAGCGCCTCCAGGACACCCGAGACGATGATCAGGGCCTGCTCGGGCCCGGGCGCCTCGGCGTTCAGAAGCAGATCGCGGATCGTCCGCCCCTCGACGATCTCCATCACGATGTACGGCACGGACTGGCCGCCGACGAAGTCCTCGCCGGAGTCGTACACGGCGACGATCGCGTGGTGGTTGAGGCCGGCGACGGACTGGGCCTCGCGCGTGAAACGCGCCTTGGAGGTGGGGTCCTCCGCGAGGTCGGCACGCAGCAGCTTGACCGCCACGGTGCGTCCGAGGCGTACGTCCTCAGCCGCGAACACCTCTGCCATTCCGCCCCGGCCGAGTCTGCGGGTCAGTCGATATCGACCGTCCCCGACCAGTCCGCCGTTCCCCCACATTTCCGGCGCATCTGACATTCCGCCGCCAGTCGCCTCGGGGTCGGACGGGCCCTGAGCGCGCTGCTGCTGTGCCATCAGTCCTCGCCGTCGTTTCTGCCCGCGGTGCGCGCGGTGTTGTTACGGTCTCCGTCGGCCACGCTACAGCCTCCGCGCAAGCCGCCGATCCGGGAAGACCCCGGGATTCGGCCCGAGGCAGACCGGCCATCAAACCGTCAGTACGTGCTGACGTGCAAATTGTGTGTGCCGGCCGCACGCCTGCGGTAACGCTTGCGCGACCTTTCTTTCGCGTACGGTCACGGAACGGGCACCGCGCTTGACGTGTCAGTACCCTCCGGCAGACTTGGCCGGGAATGCACGTTGGATCAACGGCACGCATCGGCGCATGAATGCCTACGGGGGACGCAGAGAGATGAGCCAGGACGGCGCTCAGGGCCGGTACGCGGGGCGGGCGATCGCCGGCGGCCGTTATCAGCTGCGCGACTTGCTCGGTGAGGGCGGCATGGCCTCGGTGCACCTCGCGTACGACGCCGTGCTCGACCGGCAGGTCGCGATCAAGACACTCCACACCGAGCTCGGCCGCGAGCAGGCCTTCCGCGAGCGCTTCCGCCGCGAGGCCCAGGCCGTGGCCAAGCTCACCCACACCAACATCGTCTCCGTCTTCGACACCGGTGAGGACGATCTGGACGGCACGACGATGCCGTACATCGTCATGGAGTACGTGGAGGGCCAGCCGCTCGGCTCGGTGCTGAACACGGACGTGGGGCAGTACGGCGCGATGCCCGCCGACAAGGCGCTGAAGATCACCGCCGATGTGCTGGCGGCGCTGGAGATCAGCCACGAGAAGGGGCTGGTCCACCGGGACATCAAGCCGGGCAACGTGATGATGACCAAGCGCGGGGTCATCAAGGTGATGGACTTCGGCATCGCGCGCGCCATGCAGTCCGGCGTCACCTCGATGACCCAGACCGGCATGGTCGTCGGCACCCCGCAGTACCTCTCCCCGGAGCAGGCGCTGGGGCGTGGCGTGGACGCCCGCTCCGACCTCTACTCCGTCGGCATCATGCTGTTCCAACTGGTCACCGGACGGCTGCCGTTCGACGCGGACTCGCCGCTGGCGATCGCGTACGCGCACGTACAGGAGGAGCCGGTCGCTCCTTCGTCGATCAACCGCGCCCTGCCGCCGGCGGTGGACGCGCTGGTCGCCCGCGCGCTGAAGAAGAACCCGAACGAGCGTTTCCCGAGCGCCGAGGCCATGCGCGACGAGTGTCTGCGCGTGGCCGCGTCCTTCCAGCCCGCCGCGCCGAGCATCGTGCCGGGCACGCCGACGCAGAGCGGCGGTGGCGTCGGTTCCGCGGTGTTCCCGCCGATCGACCAGACGCCATCGCCCCAGGGCAACGTGCACACGCCGTACCAGCCGACGCCGAATCCCTACGGCACCCCGGCCCCGTCGGCGCACTCCCCGGCGTACGGCTATCCGCAGCAGCAGCACGGCTACCAGATGCCGGGCCCGGCCGGGTACGCCCCTCAGCAGGGCGCGTCGACGCCACCGCCGTACAACCTCACGCCCCAGACAGTGTCCTCCCCGGGAGACGGCGGCAAGGGCAACAAGCCGGTGATCATCGGCTCGATCGTCGTGTCACTGATCGCCATCGGCGGGCTGCTCGCGGCGCTGATGATGAACGGCGGCGGCAGCGACGACGCGGGCGGGGACACCAGTGCCAGCCCGTCGGCCTCGGAGACCAAGGCGTCGGGCTACCGCGGGCCGGACACGACGAAGACGATCGAGACCACCGAGTGCACCGAACCGGAGGAGTCGTACAACGACCCCACTCAGGTGCAGATGCCGGACTTCCAGTACAAGAACTGGGGCTCGGTTCTGGAATGCCTGAAGGCCGCGGGCTGGAACTACACCACGAGCAAGGTGGACGAGAACACCTTCGGTGACGGCTCCGTGATGAAGCAGTTCCCCGAGAAGGGCACCGACTTCGATCCGAAGAAGCCGCCGAAGATGCAGTTCGACGTCTCCACCGGCAACCCCTCCTGATCGGGGAGAAGCAGGGCGAGGCAGGGCTACGCGGGGACAGCCGAAAGAGAAGCAGGCAGAGGCGGAAGGGCCCGGCAGCACCGGCTGCCGGGCCCTCTTCACTGGTCGGTCCGGGCAAACCCGTCGGGCTGCTCCGGTTGTCAGGTACGGCCCGCCTACAAGTACGGCCCGCTTACAGGTACGGCGTTTACAGGTACGGCCCGCCCGTGCGGCCGCCCCCGCGCGGGTCGTCGGTCTCCTCGGCGCCGCCCACGCCCGGCGGGAGGGCCCGGCGCATCTGCTCCAGCTGGGCGCGGGCGGCCATCTGCTGGGCGAACAGCGTGGTCTGGATCCCGTGGAAGAGCCCCTCCAGCCAGCCGACCAACTGGGCCTGCGCGATCCGCAGTTCCGCGTCACTCGGGGTCGACTCGTGGGTGAAGGGCAGGGAGAGCCGCTCCAGCTCCTCGACGAGCTCCGGAGCCAGGCCGTCCTCCAGCTCCTTCACCGAGCTGGCGTGGATCTCCTTGAGCCGCACCCGGCTCGCCTCGTCCAGAGGAGCCGCGCGGACCTCTTCCAGCAGCTGCTTGATCATGCTTCCGATCCGCATGACCTTCGCCGGCTGTTCCACCATCTCGGTCACCGGAACCTCGCGGGAGTCCTCGTCGCCTCCGCCGCCGAGAGCCATCCCGTCCTGACCCAAGACCAGGATCTGTGGGTTCTCCGGCGACCGTTCGTTCCTCGGCATCTCCATGCCGCCATTCTCTCGCACCGCTCCATCTCATCAGCGTGGTGCCCCCGATAAGGGCTGATCCACCGTCTTCGGCCGCTGTCGCCGCATTGGCCCAATCCGAAATGCCCGTGTATTCAGCAAATGTCAGGGTTGCTTCGTGACTCCATGGGTGCGGGCGACGGTACTGCTCATCGTGGTGGGGGCGGGCGGGGCCGTGTTTCCTTACGGCAGCGCACGGGCGTACGGGGGCGAGTCGGCGCCGCGTGCCACCGCCTGGGCCTCTGTCGTCCCCTCCGCCGCCGCCGTGCCCTCGCGGGCCGGGAGCCGGGCCGGTGAGGGGCGGGAGCGGCCGGGGCGGCGGGAGCCGGTGGAATCGGACCCGACGGAGCCCGCGCCGTCGGACTCGGACCCGGCGGAATCAGGCCCGGCGGACCCGGAACCCGCACCGGCGGACGAGGAGGTCCAGGACGCCGAGGAGGGCGTGGACGGCGACGGCGACAGCCAGGCGGACGGTGAGGTCACCGCCGTACCGGAAGCGCCTCTGGAGCCCACCCCCGTGCCCTCCGCGGCGCCGACGCGGGGCGTGGACCACGCCGTAGGGCGTCCCGCCGAGCCTCGACTGCAGATCCTGCCCTTGGGCGGCGGGCTGATCCTCGTAGGACTCGGCCTCGGACTCGCGTTCATCGCGCTCCGGGTGCGGCGAGGGGCCTCCTGAGACCCACGTCGTGCGGGAAACCCGGAAACCCATGAGACCCCACGGTGAGACCACACGGAGTGACAAGAGGCTACGGATTGACCAGCAGGACCTTCCCGATGTGGCCGCTCTCCTCCACCACCCGGTGCGCGGCGGCCGCGTCGCTCATCGGGAGCTCGCGGTCGACGATCGGACGTACGTGACCGGCGTCGAACAGCGGCCACACGTGCTCGCGTACGGCCGCCACGATCGAGGCCTTCTCACCGAGCGGGCGGGCCCTGAGCGAGGTCGCGCTGATCGCGGCCCGCTTGGTCAGAAGCGCGGCGATGTTCAACTCGGCCTTGATGCCGCCCTGCATGCCGATGATCGCGAGCCGGCCGTTGACGGCCAGCGCCCGCACGTTGCGGTCCAGGTACTTGGCGCCCATGTTGTCGAGGATGACGTCGGCCCCCGCGCCGTCGGTGGCCTTCCTGACCTCTTCGACGAAGTCCTGCTCCCGGTAGTTGACCAGTACGTCGGCGCCCAGCTCCGCACATCGGTCCAGCTTCTCCCTGGTGCCCGCGGTCACGGCGACCTTGGCGCCGACGGCCTTGGCGAGCTGGATCGCCATCGTGCCGATGCCGCTGGAACCGCCGTGCACGAGCAGCGTCTCGCCGGGGCGGAGGTGGGCGACCATGAAGACGTTCGACCAGACCGTGCAGACCACCTCGGGCAGCGCCGCGGCCTGAGTGAGGTCGATGCCCTTCGGCAGGGGCAGCAACTGGCCGGCGGGGACGGCTACCTTCTCCGCGTAGCCGCCGCCCGCGAGCAGCGCGCACACCTCGTCGCCGACCGACCAGCCAGAGACACCGGAGCCGAGCTCTACGATCCGCCCCGAGCACTCCAGGCCGGGGTAGGGGGACGTTCCGGGCGGCGGGTCGTAGAAGCCCTGCCGCTGCAGGATGTCGGCGCGGTTGACGGCACTGGCCGCCACCTCGACCAGCACCTCGCCCTCGCCGGGCACGGGATCCGGGACCTCGCCCCACACCAGCGCCTCGGGCCCACCAGGTTCGGGAATCGTGATCGCATGCATGAAAAGGACGCTACCCCTCGGCCCCGGACCCGACCCGCCGGGTCGCCGACGCCCCGGCCTCTCCCCTGTCTTTCCCAAGTCTCCGGTCCCAGGCCGGCCTCTTCTCGCTCTCCGGCCCGGGCCGGATCCGTCCCCGGTCTCAACACCCCGGACCTGCTCTTCCTCGACGAGCCGACGACCGGCCTCGACCCGCGCAGCCGCATGACCTGCTCGGCGATGGTCTTCGCGTCGCGGGGGTCGGACTTGTTCTCTCCTCCGCGGGTGCCGCGTCGGGCCCGGTTCACGGCCAGGCCGGGAACGTGGACGCAGCGCAGCCCTTCGGCCAGCAGCATCGCCGTGAGCAGACTGGCGATTCCGCCGATGATGTCCAGCCCCACGGTGACCTGTCCGTATTCCTCCTGGACGGCGAGCAGTTCGGCGACGGCCTCGGTGATGGTGTCGGGTGTGTTGTCGACCCGGTGACTGAACAGCAGGCGCCCGCGGTCGTCGGTGACCGCGAGCCAGTGGAAGTCCTTGGCAATGTCGAATCCGGCCTGGGCTGTCACGTTGGCGCTCCCCTCGCTGTGCGACGTACGGCGCGACTCCTCCCGCCTGTCCTCGCCCTACCAAGCGATGGTCCGCAGAGCCTAATCAGCAGTCCGGAAGAAGTGGCGGGGCAGGGGGATCAGCCACCTGAGCCATCAAGGGCAGCCAGCATGAAAACCATCCCTGCCCCACCCGCGCGGTCCCAGAGTCGCGAACTCGTGGGACGCACTCAAGAAGGTAGGGCGGCATGAGCACCGCGACGACCACGGAGACCAGGGACCTGGCCCCTGTCAGTACCGAATCCCTCGCCGCCCTGCTCGTCGCCGGGGAGCGGCCTCCACGGCCCAGCGCGCTGTCGGCCTCGCTGACCTTCGGCTGGCGGGCCATTCTCAAGATCAAGTACGTGCCGGAGCAGCTCTTCGACGTCACGGCGTTCCCGATCATGATGGTGCTGATGTACACGTACCTTTTCGGGGGTGCCCTGGCCGGGTCCCCGAAGGAGTACATCCAGTTCCTGCTGCCCGGCATCCTGGTGATGTCGGTCGTGATGATCACGATGTACACGGGCGGCTCGGTGAACACCGACATCGAGAAGGGCGTCTTCGACCGTTTTCGATCGCTGCCCATCTGGCGGCCGTCGACGATGGTCGGCTATCTCCTCGGCGACGCCCTGCGCTACACGATCGCGTCGGTCGTGATGCTCACGGTCGGCATGATCCTCGGCTACCGCCCGGACGGCGGGGTCGGCGGCGTTCTCGCCGGAATCCTTCTGCTGGTCGTGTTCTCGTTCGCGTTCTCGTGGATCTGGACGATGTTCGGGCTGATGCTGCGCACCGAGAAGTCGGTGATGGGCGTCAGCATGATGGTGATCTTCCCGCTGACGTTCCTGTCCAACGTCTTCGTCGATCCGAAGACCATGCCGGGCTGGCTTCAGGCCTTCGTCAACAACAGCCCGGTGACCCATGTGGCGTCGGCGGTGCGCGGTCTGATGGCGGGCGACTGGCCGGCCGACGAGGTCGCCTGGTCGCTGGGCTGGGCGGGCCTGTTCATGGCGGTCTTCGGGCCGATCACGATGCGGCTGTACAACCGCAAGTAGCCGACCTCTCGGCGATCGTCGGCCCGGTGCCGACGGTCGGCCCTGGGAAGTGGGCAGGCGGTCAAGTGCGGGGGAACGGGCGGGCGTTCAGTCCTGGGGAAGCGGTCGGGTGTCGGGCGCGATCCGGCTGCCCGGCGTCGCCCGCACGATCGTGATCAGCCGGTCCGTCAGTTCCAGCGTTCCGACCGCCGGATCGTCGTAGCCGAGCACCCGGTGCCCGCGTACGACGCTCACCACGAGGTCGTCCGTCTCCCGCACACCCTTGCCCACCTCGGCCTTCACGACCGGCCGTTCGATGATGTCGAGCCCGCTGCCCTGCTGGATCAGGTCCTCCATCACCATGCCGGCCGCGGGACTGAGCACGGACAGCCCGAGCAGCCGCCCGGCCGCACTGGCACTGGTGATCACCGCGTCGGCGCCGGACTGCTTCAGCAGCGGCGCGTTCTCCTCCTCGCGCACGGCGGCCACGATCTTCGCGCCCTTGTTGAGCTGCCGGGCCGTCAGTGTCACCAGGACCGCCGTGTCATCGCGCTGGGTCGCGATGATGATCTTCCGTGCCTTGTGCACTTCGGCCCGCTTCAGCACCTCGCTGCGGGTGGCGTCGCCGAGGACACCCACATAGCCCTCCGCGGTCGCCGCGTCGATCGCCTTGCCGGCGGGGTCGACCACCACGACCTGCTCCTTCTTCAGACCCGTCGCACAGACGGTCTGGATCGCCGACCGCCCCTTGGTGCCGAATCCGACGACGACGGTGTGGTCGCGCAAGGTGGACCTCCAGCGGTTGAGCCGCCATTCCTCCCGGGTGCGTTCGGTGAGGACTTCGAGCGTGGTGCCGACCAGGATGATCAGGAACAGCACGCGCAGGGGCGTGATGACGAAGATGTTGGTGAGCCTGGCGGCATCGCTGACCGGGGTGACGTCGCCATAGCCGGTGGTGGACAGGGTGACGGTCGCGTAGTACCAAGCGTCGAGGAAGTCGACCGAGCCGTCGGAGTTGTCGTTGTAGCCGTCGCGGTCCACGTAGACGAGCAGGGCGGTCGCCACGAGGACCAGCAGGGCCATCGACAGCCGTTTGGCCACCTGCCGGAACGGATGCTCCACCACGGTGCGCGGGAGCTTCACCCGATGGGTCACGAGATGTTCGTCCGCCTGCCGGGCGATCGCGTCATGGCCCGGAAGTTTCACGTGAAACACACCCCGATTCCGGCGCTCGCCCAGGGCAGATCGAGGAGTTCGCTCTCCTGACCGGCCCGCGAGCCGCCGGGCGGTACGACGGCCAGGGCGTCGGCCGCGGCGATGCCCCGCAGCATCGCCGGACCGTTGTAGTGCAGCGGCACGGCCCGGTCGCCGCGCAGGACGACCGGGATGAGCCGGGTGTCGTACGGGTGCCCGTGCACCTCGTCCTGGAGCGGCAGCGTGTACGACTCCGGGGCGGGCCGTGCCGCGAGAGCCCGCAGCAGCGGCTCGGCGAGCGTGAGCAGGCCGGAGACGGCCGCGAGGGGGTTGCCGGGCAGGCCAACGAGGTGCTGGTTCTCCTTGGTACGGGCCAGCAGCATGGGGTGACCGGGGCGCACCTTCACGCCGTTCACCAGCAGCTCGGCGCCGATTCGGCGCAGGGTGGGATGGACGTGGTCGACAGGGCCCGCGGCGGTGCCTCCGGTGGTGACGATCAGGTCTGCGTCGCTGGTGGTGATCGCCTTGTGCAGGGCGTTGGCTTTGTCACCGAGTCGGCGTACGGCGATGACCTCGGCGCCCAGCGCACGCAGCCAGGGCGGGAGCATCGGCCCGAGCGCGTCACGGATCAGCCCGTCGCGCGGAGTGCCCTCGGTGAGCAACTCGTCGCCCAGGACGATGACTTCGACTCGGGGGCGGGGGACGGCGGTCAGGGTGTCGTATCCGGCGGCCGCGGCGAGGCCGAGCACCGCTGGGGTCACCAGGGCGCCGACCGGGAGGAGTTGGTCGCCGCTGCGGCACTCCTGGCCACGCGGCCGGATGTCCTGGCCGTGCGCCGCCTCGCGGGTGGGGTGCAGCCGGCCCTTGTCGTCGGTACGGCCGTGCTCGCTGCGGAGGACCGCGGTGCTGTCCGCGGGGATGCGGGCGCCGGTGGCGATGCGGACGGCCTCGCCGTCCGTGAGCGGCTCGGGCTCGGCGTGCCCGGCGAGGACGCCCTCGTCCCGGACGTCCCAGGGGCCGGGGCCGGCGACCGCCCAGCCGTCCATCGCGGAGGTGTCGAAGGAGGGCAGGTCCGTGAGGGCGGCGAGCGGAGCGGCCAGCGTGAGGCCGAGGGCGTCGTCGAGGAGGACCGAGACAGGGGCGCGGCCGGCGCCACGGGTGGTGCGGGCGGCCCGTTCGGCGATCGCGCGGGCCTCGGGCCAAGGGGTGGCCCGGTGACGGGTTTCCGGCTTGTGTTCCGGCGGGTGCGCGGCGCCCTGCGGGTCGCTGTGGTGGCCGTTCTCTGTGCCGGGTGCGGGTACCTGCCCACCGGCGAAGCGGCCGTGGTTCTCGTTCACGAGGGCGAGCACCTCTTCGACATCAAGGTCCTCGGCGTCCTCGCCGGCCCTGGTGGCGCGGGCGGTCATCCGGCGTCCGGGGCGGCGTCGGGCTTGGCGTCGGCGGTGCTCTCGTCGGCCCAGCGGAGGGCGAGGGCGACTGCCTTGCGGGACGCCTCGGCCACCGCCTCCGGTCCGCCGCCGGCCTGCGCGGCCGCATAGCCGACGAGGAATGTGGTCAGTGGGGCCGCGGGCCGCGCCACGCTGTGGGCGGCGTCGCGGGCGAGGTCGAGCAGCACGCCGGTGTCGACGTCGAGGTCGATGCCCAGTTCGTCCTTGACTGCGGTAATCCATTCATCCAACACGTGCCCATGCTCCCTGATGCGTGCCCTGGCGGTGGCGATGTCGTCCCAGGTGTCGCAGTCGAAGGACGCGACGGGGTCGGGGACGCGGGTGAGGTCGAGCCCCGCGGTCAGCCGGCGCAGGGGAAGACCGGTGAGGCCGCCGCTCTCGGCGGAGCCGCTCCTGGCCGGCACTCCGTTGAGCACGGTCAGCTCCCGGCGCAGTGCGGACGTGCGGTACGCGGCCACGAGCGGCTGGTCGCGGCCGTCGGTGTCCGTGAGCAGCACGCCCTCGGCGTCGCTGGTCCCCAGGGCGGTCAGCAGTCGCCGTACCGTCTCCTCGGTCAGGAACGGCAGGTCGGCGGAGAGGACGACGACGTCCTGGGCCGTGGTGTGCCGCAGTCCGGCGTAGAGCGCGGCCACCGGTCCGCCGCCGGGCGGCCTCTCACGCGCCCAGGTCACGGGCCGGACGGTGGGCCGTGGGTCGGCGACGACGACGGTGGTGCGGGCGTCGGCGCAGGCGGCCAGCACCCGGTCGAGCAGTGCGCGCCCGCCCACCCGCACCCCGGGTTTGTCCGCACCACCGAGCCGCCGGGCGGCACCTCCGGCGAGCACGACGGCGTCGTATGCGGTCACCCCCCGAGTATGCGTGCCGCGGCGATCACGGGGAACGCGGGGGAGGCCGCGCAATCAAGGTGCAATCAAGGTGCAATCAAGGCTCGGTCAAGGTGGGTGGTGGCGGGGCGCGGACGGAGTCAGGGGACGATCAACGTGCCGTCACAGCGTGCGTAGCAGGACCGCCGGTTGTTCCACGCAGTCCGCCACGTACCGCAGGAAGCCGCCGGCCGCGCCGCCGTCGCACACCCGGTGGTCGAAGGTGAGTGAGAGCTGGACGACCTGTCGCACCGCCAGCTCGCCCTCGTGCACCCACGGCTTGGGGACGATCCGGCCGACACCGAGCATGGCCGCCTCGGGGTGGTTGATGATCGGTGTGGAGCCGTCGACGCCGAACACGCCGTAGTTGTTCAACGTGAAGGTGCCGCCGGTGAGTTCCCTGGGCGTGAGGGTGCCCGCACGGGCCGCCTCGGTGAGCCTGGCGAACTCCGCGGTGAGCGACTCCGCGTCCCGTGTGTGCGCGTCCCGGACCACGGGGACCACCAGACCTCGCTCGGTCTGGGCGGCGAACCCGAGGTGGACCTGGTCGAGCCGGACGACCTCCCTGGCCTCCATGTCCACCGTGGAGTTGAGCTCGGGCCACCGGGTCAGGGCCGAGGTGCAGATCCGGGCGAGCAGGGCGAGGAGGGAGATCTTCGGGCCGCCGGAGGCGTTCATCACCGTACGCGCCCGCATCAGCTCCGTCGCGTCGGCGTCCACCCAGCAGGTGGCGTCCGGGATCTCCCGTCGGCTGCGGGAGAGCTTGTCGGCCACGGCGCCGCGGATGCCCTTGAGGGGGACGCGGGTGCCGGAGGGGGAGGGGGCGGCTGTGGTGGCGGAGGCGGTCGCCGTGTCGGAGACGGCCGTCTGCGGGGGCGCCACGCGCGCGTGCGGCTCAGCGGTGGGCGTCTGCGCCACGCGCGGGTGCGGCTCGGCAGGCGGGGTGGCGGGGCGGGCCGGGGCTGCGGAGGCGGCCCGCAGCGCGTACTCCACGTCTGCCCGCAGGATCAGCCCGTCGGGCCCGGAGCCGGTGAGTTCCCGCAGGTCCAGGCCGTTCGCACGGGCGAGCCTGCGCACCAGGGGGGAGATCACGGGAACGGGCCCGTCCGCCGCGTCGGGCGCACCGACCTGGCCGTTCGCCGCCCCGGAGATACCGGTCGGCGCCGCTGCCCGCGCTCCCGGGCCCTGCGTCGGCTGTCCCGGGCGTACCCGGCGCCGCCGCGCGGGTGCCTCGGAGGTGCCGTAGCCCACCAGCACGTTCCCGGAGCCCTCGGTCTGGACGTCGGAGGACGGCGCACCCACCGCCACGGTGATCAGCGGCGCCCCGACCGGCAGTTCGGTGCCCTCCTCGCCGAAGCGGGCGGTGACCACACCGCCGTAGGGGCAGGGCACCTCGACCATCGCCTTGGCGGTCTCGACCTCGACGACCGGCTGGTCGACGGCGACGACCTCGCCGACCTGGACCAGCCAGCGCACGATCGCCGCCTCGGTGAGGCCCTCCCCGAGGTCGGGGAGCTTGAACTCCAACACCTGTGCCATCAGCTCTCGGCCTCCCACTG
>Ga0307514_10002691_pt1 | contig 17990 bp, 25 predicted proteins | sample 16_EM_MG_FD_203088 | JGI IMG/M metagenome (GOLD analysis project Ga0307514, IMG submission 203088) | Populus trichocarpa ectomycorrhiza microbial communities from riparian zone in the Pacific Northwest, United States - 16_EM | ecosystem: Host-associated > Plants > Roots > Unclassified | place... | reverse complement strand
AGCAGGACGGGCATCAGTATTTCATCTTCCTGTGCGTCATGATTCGATTTTCTCACCGCCCGATCCCCGGCGGTGAGAGTGGGTTCGCTCATCAACTTGATTGGTCTCTTTGCAAGCTCGTCCATTTCCCCATAAGTCATCCTGGGAGTTCGTAAAACAAAGAAGTATGATAGTCTAAACAGATGTGCATAGGATCTGTAGCAAATCGTGGGTGGCTCCGGGCCCTGCTCGGTTCTTGGTTCGCAAGAGAAGTTCAGGTGACAGTCGCACGAAATAATCAAGCTCTTCTGGTTGAGGAGAAACTAGAATGCTTCCGTCAAGAACATTGTGAGCACCGCCAATCCGGTGCTCTCCGGCACCTCGAATTTTATGTAGCTCTGTTTGTTGACGTTGTTTAGAAGCTGCGGGTGTGATGGTCAACTCAATTAGCAGCTGAGCGATCGCTACGATCTTACAGAGAAGTTCCCTGTCGCATAAACCCTATCTTTTTTGAATCTCGATGTCCGGAGGATCACGTCGAAGGAGACCGATTGCCCGTGGTATTGTTTATTTGTTTCTATAAACCAGTTTTCCGGATTACTCCTGTGCGAGGCTCAAAGACGGTAACGAGGGTAGGAATTGGCCAAACGCAAACCATGTGTGTTCATTCGAACCTTCCACCGCCTTCGTGGTCGGCGCAGTCGTGTGGTTCTTGTTCCCGTACTTGAACCTGACACACAACTGTTGTTGTTTCGACTTATTGAGAGGAACCTTGATGCTCTGGACCTGCAATCTCAATTTCCCCGGGAGCACTTCCCTCCCCAGCCGCCCTTCGGGGCCGGGCACGACTTGGGGAAGGGAACGAAATTGTGAGAGGGAGTCGTGAAGTTGGTCAGACGAGGGGCGTTTTGTAGGATCCCTGCTCCAGCATCGCTCAAGGAACTCCCAGACAGTCATATCGATCCCTTCGGAGGGTTGCTGGGGAATTTCCCCGGCCTGAATCTTTGACAGTGCAACGGTATCATTGTGTTTGAAGTACGGCATGTTCCCGGTCAAGACCTAGGAGGTCAAGGTGAGGCCTACTCATCCGGTAAGATGATGGGAACTCGCCTCATAGATGACCATACCCATCCCGTACACGTCACTCTCCTTCGTTATGAGAACTTTTTCCATACCGTGGTCTTCGGGCCACTGGACTTCTGGCGCCGAATACCGGTAGTCGTCGATGTCTCCCTCGGATTGCGCGTGGCCTGCAATCGAAGTCCCAGGTACGGCAACAATCGAGCTGCGACCCGCGGTAGCTAATCGGGCTACACCGTTGTCGTCGATCAGTACGTTGCTCTGTTGACAGCGTTAAACCTCCTCGGTAACAACGGAGCTTCCCATACCGGTCTCAGGCCGCCGTGAACGAGACGGCTTTCGTGAAGGAAGCGCAATCCATTGGCCGCACCCACCAACTGTTCGTGAGCGCGGGTGAGCGTCGGGAGCATATGATTTGGTTGAGAATACTGGCCAAATCGAATCGATTGATGTCTGATTTCTTCTTGAGATAGTCCATGATGTTGCCGTTTTCACACCAGGCAAATACCAGGCAAAAGTCTGAGACAGTCGCGGATACTCCGTAGAAAGGGAGGATATTATCGTGCTTGACCTGCTTCATCAATACTACTTCCTTGCAAAACCGCTATAGCATACATAATGTGTCAGAACATCCGCCCGGCTATATCGCTCGGGGTACTTACACTTTTGGTTCTCTGTACATGGGGATCGTCTCGGGGAACCCTGAGAACTTTCAGTGCCACCACCTCATCATTATACCTACCCTTCCAAATTTCGGTCACTTGGGAAATTCGTTGTGCACGGTCCCCTTCCTTTACAACGCCCTCAAGCTTATATGATGCTGGGACTGTACGATGGTGACCACACAACCTCCGAAGTTCAATGGTGGTCCTCCCCCTCGACCTTACATTCCCACGCGCGAGCTCCTAGAACGGATACGTGATCAGAAAAAAAGGGGGGGATAGTGAGTTGAATCACCTTGGCGATCTCATCAATGCGCTTTTCTGCCTCTTCAAACGTCAAGTTCTCTGAGCGAATGTACGACATTTGACCCTCATGATGGTCGTCGTCGGCGTAGACTGTGCACACCATCAGAATTACCAGAGTCAGAGGGTACACGGGTCTCGTCAGACAATGATTCGCATAACGGACCATATGAATTTTCAGAAATGCCGGAATGAGGGACATCAAAAATCGAATCGAGCCTTGTAGGGACCTCATGAGGAGAGCTCGGTTGGCCAGGATGTTGCGAGATTCCCGAGGGCTGGGGTGCAGCTGGTTTTTCATTTGTGGGCACCAGGGAGATAGGTGCGTGGTTTATTACATCGTCAACTTTGCCCGCCGGTCGCCATGGAGCTAATGTTGACGAAGACGGGTTAGCAGCACGCAGCGTGTAACTGCAGGAAGTGTGTAAAAAATTCTGTTCCATGAAGAGTGAGAACACTAACCATTCGCGTAGAAATCCGACTACTCCTGCCATCGTTGGCCGGTGAGCAGGGTCTTGGTGCCAACAGCTGAGCGTCATGTCCCATACTGAGTCTACTAGACCAAGGTCCCGCGTCTCCTGCGGGCGAACAGGCCGCTCACCGCCCGTAATCTTGAGAATGATGGATTGGGGTTTGAAATCACTGAATGGAAACCTTCCCGTGAAGACCTAAAGCGGGATTTAGATGTCGTGAAACTATCGATTTCCCCAGTTGGGTGACAATCCAGGGGACCAACCTCTATTACAACCATGCCGAAAGCAAAAATGTCTCCTTCCCGTGTGATCTTGTCGCCCCCCTGGAGAATCTCTGGTGCGGCCCACGCCGCAGTGTATCCTTTCGCCTGCGTTATGGTAATCGGGTTCATTCCGCGGACAATTGAGGCAAGTCCGAAATCCGTTAATCGGGCGTGACCGCTGTCGTCAACGAGAATGTTGGGCTAGGCAAGGGTCATCGATCCGGCTTAAGACGACCTAGAGAATGTACCTGCCCCCTTCAGGTCCCCGTGTATCGTAAAGTTTGCGTGAAGATAATTTAGCCCTTCTGCAACATCCAATAACTTGGGAAGATAACGCTGTCAATCGGATGTGTTGTAGAGTACATAAAGACTCACCAAGCCGATCCGATTCGCGGCTGGGTTTTCCTCCACGTAGTTCGTCAGGGTTCCATTCGGCATCCACTCGGACACAATTTGCAGGGGTTCTCTTGTAACACCAATGAAAGGAACGACGTTTGAGTGCCTCAACCTCTTCCAAATAACGGCCTCTCTGAAGAATGACTGCCGCCATGATTGTTCCTAAGTAAATCCAAAAGGACGCAGACGCCGAATGCGAACCTTATTAAGGGCCTCGTCATCGTTCAAGGAGACCCTCAACCACTTGACACAGACTTTCCTGTCGCCGTGAGTACCTTCCCATACGTCGGCAAAGCCACCAAGGGCGATCGGACGATCACCAACTCTTGTGATCTCCCCCGATACCGTGTACGAGGACGGTAGGATCATATGGTGGCCACAGATGGCCTGTAGTTTTTGTAAACATTGCAGGGAAACATCGTCGGTAGTGGGAATGACACTCAGAGCCTGCGGAGTCTATTTCATTGACTGACCAAAAAGTCAAAGGGAGAGCACGTACGTCATCGAGGAAATCCACCAACTTAGCCAATTCCGGTCCCTTCAGGCTGGATAAATACTTCTCCTCTTCGTCCTGCCGAATCAGACCGTAGAGCAGGCGCGAGAAATCGGGAGAAGAAGTATCGATCGAGTAGAGGTGTTGTAGGAGTTGAGAGGCGGACATTGTGGGTGAATCCGCCCACGGAGTTCACGAGGTGGCGTGAAGGTTGCAAAGGCAGAGGTGTGGATCGGTGCCGCGGTAAACGTGGGAGATGTGCGAAATGAAGAGTGAGCGCTTGAGCGCTTGATAGCGGGCGGGACGAGCTCAGTGTCCGAAAACGAACACGGTATTTGATTTACCTGGACAGCGAGCGGGTGGAAACAGGACACGGACCTCAGTGTGGGCGAAAGATAGGCCGACGCTGAGGAGTAGAAAGGTCTAGCCACAGCTGATACCGAACGAAAAGAACAAGGGTAAAAGACAAGGTGCACGGGCCTCTATGAGCGAAAAAAAAACGAGAGGAAGACAAAGTGCGGAAGTAGCGAAGTATTGTAAGTGAACAAGTCGGACACGATCATACGGAGCGGATCGACATGAACAATCAAGAAACAAAAATATCATGACAAGGGACGCCGCTTGTGATGCGCCATACTGCGGTACAAGGCGACACCAACTGGAACAAGGGAATCGGATCCTATCACACACTGTAGTTAAATAGGTGAAGTATCACATCGCGTAGTGTACATAAGTGAAGCTGAAGATCCAATCACCAATAAGCCGGTCGACGGCTGGTAGATTGTATGGGAATCTGCAATACCTCTATAAGTTCGCCAACAATACCACGTATGTCTTCTCCTGGACCATCGTAATCATCGTCACGTCGTCTCTCTAAAGACGGAACAACCTGCTCGACCACATCCAGAACAGCCCTCCGGTCACCTTCTGTGAATAATAGTTCCTTGACCTTCTTCGTGACCTCCGCGAGTGGTTTCATATGGTCAGCGGTGAGATACATCACAAGGCGTCCTGGAACGCCCGCCCACTCGTCTTCCACAAATTTTTCCAACGGTTTGTCGGGAGGTCTTGAACCGTCATATCTCGGGAGCAGTAGTTCACCAACGACGGTGAGGATGCGCAGGACGATGTCTGGTCCGTCATGACGGAGGGGTATCCAGATGTCCATGGCTCCTCTGAGGTACGAGTGCCAATACCTGTCCTCCGATAGAATTTCCATCATCTCCAGGAATGAACGCTGGGGATCGGGACGACCGGTTTCGGTCACGACGCTGTGCAGCTTCCGGGGGATATCGAGATCCTCAAGAATGGGGCGCAACGCCACTGACTTGAGCCACCCGTCTCGTGCGACCAGTATGGCGTTGTAGGCTGCTTTCCTGACCCGTAAGGGCTTGCCCTCCTCCTTCTCCATCGCCTTGGACAACGTTCGGATGCAGTCACGGTCTGGGAGGCAAGTTCCCAGTCGAGGAATATCCCTGATCGCAATGAGGCCTCCATATACGGCTTCGTCTTGCCAACCGCTCTCCTTTTCGATACAAGTCCGGACGTTTCGCATAATCTTGCTGAAAAGGGTGTATTCTGGGGTGGGAGATTCCGATGTTACTGTTTCCCCGCGAATCGATGGGTTTGTTCCACCTTGAATGTGGACACGCTCTTGTTCGGGTGTTGCTTCCACGCCCGCCACGGCTTCCTCTTCCTTCCTTCGTGCACTGAGTCTCATGAACAGGGTGAACTGTTCATCATCCATATTTGCCACTGCAGCGCTTGCCAGGAGCCCGTTAATCCACGCGCCGTCGACGAGCGGAAGTGTTGTATTCTTGACAAGGGTAAAGAGGATCCCGAGTGCCTTCTCAGCGTGACGGCGCCGACGACCCCGAGCCAAGATAATGCCGTGGATGTGCTCGATCACCACTTTGAAGGTCTGCTGACAATAATCACTAATCCAAGTCAATTCCACTGTGAACGCAAGGTTGAGCATCGCCCACCTTTTGTCAAGCCGGATCAAATCTTCCGGATGTAAAGGGAAGTCCATCACCGCTCCTGTACAGAGGATGCAATCGGTGATTGTCGCAGGGATCAACGCCTGCGATTTCTCCAACACCTCAATGAGTTCGGACAAGTTTTGCAAGCGACTTGTTCGATACTTTATTGTGACATCCGAATCGCCACAGAACCAGTAGGGTGCAATGTAAGACAGGAACCGTGCCGATGTGACGGGCTCTGAGCGATCTTTGATCCGGAGAAGGTGTTCGAACACGTCGTCCCCACCCCATTCGTCGTTGTGTTGGTGGAGGAAAAGGTCAGTAGGGAGATCACGAAGGAGTTTCTCCTTCTCGAGGCGCTGCTTTGAGCTGGTCCAAATGAGCTGTGTGTGGTAGAGGACGTAGTAAGCTGCAGCGGACTGAAGGGCCTTGAGACGACTAGTCTCGTTCAATTTCGACGCCCGAAAACACTCCATGTACATGTCGCGGAGTCGAATCAAGGCGGTCGCGGAGCGAAGGTTAGATGGCCACTGGAATTCGGGGAATACCGCGGCGACTGCGGATGCGACCGAATGATCGGTCGAATTTTCCAGCAACCAAAAACCTGCGGAGGCGGCGATATCCTTCGTAATCGAGGGAGCGAATAGCGGATCTTGCCTCCAAAATGCAGGGTTCGAGAGTGTCATAGGATCGGGCTTGCGGGAACTGGCTTCGGCATCGTTGTTTGGGGTTTTCGCCTCATCGGTGAAGGTTTTGGACAAATGGCCGAGGGGTTTCGCCAGGCGACCATGCTCCACCACCCGTGCGATCCGGGATAGGAATAAAGTGTTACTCTGTTTCAACCAATGCCTCGGCCGGACGCGAACAAGCACGGCGAATTCCTTCGTCCACTGCAGGAGAACCCGGAGCATAATGGATAAGGGTGTTTGGAACGGACATCCACTCCAAATGGTCGCGATCACAGCAACGCAGGCGTAAAAGGCGAGGCCGACGGAAGTGACCACCAATACCGCTTCTGCGACGGAAGCGTTCAGATCCCATAGGTAGACGGTAAGGGCAACACCAAAAAGGAGGAGCGCGAACTGCAACATGGCGGGTAACGACTCCATGATCAGGTGGAATCCCCACTTCTGCAGTCCCACGAGTTTGGTCTGGTGTTCCCTCCCTCGGTCCACAATATTCCCCCACGTCGTGACCCGAGTGTAATAACTGATCCATTGTTTGCCCAATACTGCGATGAATGCCACGAACAATGTGACCGACAGACTGGCGAAGAGGATGGACTGAGCCCTGAGGACACTGGTTTGGACGTTTGAGACGGGCGCAAGTGGGTCTGCTCCGCCAAACGAGGTGTTCTGCTGCAATATCCGGAGGAGCAGGGCGTTTGTCAGATCGATGGGGTTTGGCTGGAGCTGTGGAATTATTTGGGCAATGAACGTAGTTGTAACAGCCGAGAATAAACCCGCCTAACGTAGAAAGCTGAGTAGAATGACGAGCACAAGAGATTGCACATACGAAAAGCAGGGAGGTGTCCAGATCTTCAACATATTTCGTAACCATATCATTGTCATGTTCGTCAGCAACCTTCTTGTAGACGGACCAAAAACTCGTTGTTGGGTTGGCCTTAATCGCCGCTGGTTTGCAGTGATTCGCGATCGCCTTCTCGAACCTAATGCGGAACGGTGCTGTATCAGTCCGGACAAGCCTCGTTGTAAACTTGAGGAAAACCCAACCGAGCAATACGGCTCTCCTCGTCTTTCCGTAGTTCCGCAACGCATTCTTTGAGTGCACCTGCGACGAGGCTGCAACACTTAGATGCGAACGAATGAGTGGTACCATCACACAAACCTGGCCAACACTGGACCGTCATCCTCTGGTCTAGGATACGCACTGGTGGTCTCATCTGCAACACTGGTGGGTGTTTGAGTATTGACCTGGGTGAAAAAACAGCCATATAACCGTACCGTTTAGCACAGTGAGATCGATGAACAGATGAACCGCCGCCAATACTACTGGGATGATCCCCAATCGAGGTTGAATTTTCGTTCAAAGCTGGACCCCCTCCCTCTGCACCGGAACTAGTCGGGTTGGGAAAGACGCTGCCAGGTTCCATGATGGTACTGGGTGGAATGGACTTGAGGCGCCCATGCTGCAACTTTGGTCTTTGAATCTGGATGCACGAGGGAAGCACGCTCGAGGGCCAAGTCGAGCACGTGGTTTAATAACCACCCACCACCAACACAACGTACAATTCAAGAGAAGGGAGTCGCGACGTGATTCCGCGGAGGGATAAGACCTTGAAGAGCCGCAAAGAAGGCTTGTTGCAGAGTTATTGCAAGCACGTACCAGCCCAGGGGTACGGGGAGGGCTGCAGCGCTCGCCAATTCGAGCTCCTGCCTTGACACCCGTTCGATGACAGGAGGAATTCGTGGAGAGGCTCGCCCATCCCCGTGATAGACGAGTACGATTCTGCGAGGACGGCGGTGAGCGAGAACAGGTTTGAAGTCCTAAGAGATGTCGTCCTCCAAGTGCAAGCATATTAGAAGGCCGTTAATGGGACAGTAAGAGGTCTACAACTGCACGCCCTGCGACTTGTAAAACCCTCTCGCCATTCCAGAAGTACCAGACATCCTTGCGATCGAAGAGCTACCGTAGAGATTGAGGTTGTGGGGAATGAATTGGCATAGTGGGTTTGGGAAGGGATCGGGGATCGTGATCAGCGCCAGCGGCACCCCACCTCTGATCATGTTTAGCACATCGGCCGCCACCATTACCACAAGGCTTATCATAAGTTACAAATATTATCATTATATAGACGAATTGTTACAATGTATGGGATATAGTCAGGACGACGGTCTCATCAAGGAAAAGTAGATCGACGGCTGCTTGATTACGAGGGTTCCCGTAGTTTCTCCAGGAGGTCGTTGACAATATTACGAATGTCTTCCCCCGGTCCCACATAACCATCATCGCGGCGGTTCTCCAACGACGGAATTACCCGTTTCACCACAGCTAAAACCACCCTCCACTCACTTCCGATGAACAATAGTTCCTTGACCTGCTTCGTGACCTCCGCGAGTGGTCCCAGCCGATCAGCAGTGAGATCCATCGGAAGGCGTCCTGGGACCGCTGCCCACTCCTCTTCCACAACCTCTTCAATAGATTTGTCCCCGTTGTAACCGTCGAGCCCCGGAAGAAGTAGCCCGCCAACGGTAGCGAGGATGCGGAGGGCGTGGATCGGTCCTTCGTGATGCAAAGGCAGCCAAATGTCCATGGATTTCCTGAGGTAAGAGTGCCAATAACCGTCTTCCGAAAGGATCTCCATCATCCCGAGGAATGAACGTTGGTGATCGGAACGGGAGGTTTCGATTACGACGCTGTGCAGTTTTCTTGGGAAGTCCAGCTCCTCGAGGGTCTGACGTAAGTCCGCAGACCTGAGCCAACCATCTCGCGCAGCCAGTACAACGTCGTAGGCCGCCTTCCTCACACGGAACGGCTTCTCTTTCTTGTTCTCCTCTCCCGTCTGCCCCTGTCCCTCCCCCTTGTTCTCCCCCTTCTCAATCGCTTTGAACAATGTCTGGAGGAATTCGGCTTTTGGGGGACAAAGTCGCAGTTCAGGAATATCTCTGATCGCGATGAGGCCGTCATACACGGCCTCGTCCTGCCAACCACCCTCCTGTGCGCCACAAGTCTTGACGTTCTGCAGAACCTGACTGAGAAGGGCATACTCTGGGGCAGGCTGTTCCGGAGTCACTGTTTCTCCGGTAGGCCGCGGGTCCACTTCGTCCCGTTGGGTGGGGTTGTGACCTTGTCCGGATAGGGTTTCAGAGTCCGCGGCGACATCCTCCTCCTTCCTCAGTGCGCTGAACCTGAGTAGGACGACGAACGTTTCATCATCCATCTCTCCACCGGAGGCTGTTTCCAGAAGGTCGTTTATCCACGCGGCCTCGACGAGCGGGAATGTTGTCTTCTTCGCAAGGTTGAGGAGGATCTCCAGTGCCGTCTTGGTGTGGCGACGCCTACGACCCTTGGCCAAGACGATGCCATGAATGTGCTCAACCACCAGTTTGAAAGTGTCCGCGAGATAATCACTACCCCCAATTAAGTTCACCGTCAATATATCAAGCGAGTGGGTGGAACGCACCTTTTGTCCACCCGAATCAAATCTTCCGGATGTAATGGAAAGTCCATCGCCGCTCCCACGCAGAGGATACAATCCGTAAGACTCGCCAGGGTCAACGCACGGGATTTCTCCAACACCTCGATGTGTTCATTCAAGGTCTGTAAACGACTCGGTCGAGACCTTATGGTAGCATCCGAATCACCGAAAAACCAGTAAGGGGCAATGTAAGACAGGAATCGCGCCGATGTGACGGGCTCTGAGCGATCTTCGATGCGGAGCAGGCGTTCGAACACGCCTTCATCCCATTTATATTTGTGGAGGAAAAGGTCGGTAGGAAGATCGCGGGGAAGTTTCTCCTTCTCAACCGCGAGGCACTTTGAGGTGGTCCAAATGAGTTGAGTGTGGTAGAGGACGTAGTAAGCGGCAGCGGACTGAAGGGCCTTGAGACGACTATTCCTGCAAAATTCCGACGCCCGAAAACACTCTATGAATGTGTCGCGGAGCCGAATCAAGGCCGTGGTGGAACGGTGGTGAGATGGCCACTGAAGCTCGGAAAACACAGCGGCGACGGCTGTGACAGCCGAAAAGTCTGTGGAGTTCTCCAACAACCAGAAACCTGCGGAGGCCGCGATGTCCTTGTGAATGGGAGAAGTGAAAAGTGGCTCGTGTCTCCAAAACGCGGGATTCGAAAGCGTCATAGGGTAGTCGTTGTTGACCGTATCTTCACCAGCAGGGTTTGGGATGGTCGCTCCACCAGCGGAGAGCTTGAACACGTGCCCGAGGGAACTGGCCAAGCGACCACGCTCCGTCAGCCGGCGTACGAGTTTGGTGACCCTTCGCCTCAACCAGTGCCTCAACCAGACACGAGCAAACGCGATGAGTTCCTTCGTCGAGGGCAGAACCTTCGGGAGTATGACGGATACGGGTGTCTGGAATGGACAATCTTTCCATATCATCGCGGCGACGGTGATGAGTATGTAGAAGGCGAGGCCGACGGACGTGACCACCAACACCCCTTCCGCGACAACGACGTCCAGATCCCAGATATAGACCGCAAGTGCGACACCAAAAAGAAGGAGAGCAAACTGCAACATGACGGGTAACGACTCCATGATCAGGTGCAATCCCCACTTTTTCAATCCCGCGAGTTTCTCTTGACGTTCCTTCCCTCGATCGACGATATTCCCCCACGTCGTAACCCGGGTATAGTACAGGACCCATTGTTTTCCCAACACAGCGATGAATGCCACGAACATTGTGATGGACAAACTGGCGAAGAGGATGGCTTGAGCTCTGATGACACCGACTGGGGTATTCGGGATGGATGCTAACGGATCAGCTCCGCCAAACGAGGTGTTCTGCTGTAGTATTCGGAGGAGTAGGACGTTCGTCAGATCGACTGGATTTGGTTGGAGTTCAGGGATGATTTGGATAATGAATGCGGTTGTAACTGCCGAAAATAAACCCGCCTGGTGCAGAAAAATAATGTGGTTGAACAAATAAGATGTGCAATAAGACGCGGGCGTACTTACAAAAAGCAGAGAGGTGTCCAGGTTTCCGACGTACTTGGAAACCATATCATCGTCATATTCGTCGGCAACTTTCTTGTAGATGGTCCAAAAGTTTATTGCTGGATCAGTCTTGACGGTCTCGGGCTTCAACCCTGCAATTGTCCTCCCCAACCTAAAGCAGAACAGGGTTGATTCAGTCCGTACAGAGCTCGTTTGGAACCACGGGAGAGACTAACTCAGCAAACCCTTTCTCCTCTCCTCTGCGAAATGCTGATAGTTCTTCTCGGAAGGTTGTAGTAAACCTTATGACAACACCATGTCAGTGCGTGCCACTTAGAGAGTTCAGCGCGAGCCTACTGAGACATCCTCTTCTCATCGTCTTTCCTCAACTCCATAATACTGTCCTTGAGTGTATCTGCGACGAGTTTACGACATTCAGGTGCGGGGAAATGACAGGTGTACATCGAACGGACCTTGCTAACAGCGCTACCTCACATTCTCGCCCCGGGTGTCCATCGGTGGTCGCACCTGTGGCACGGGTGAGCATTCAAGCGGTGGTCCAGAAGGGAGAAAAAGTGTGTAAACGTGCCTTCGTGTCTCTCAGCCGATTGAGAATTGGGGAGCTGGGTGTGCGTCGCCGTGCCACGATCCTCGATCGAGTCCAAGGACTGACCTTCACTAGAACAGCACATCCCTCCGCTCGTTAGGATTGGCAAGGTGTTAGGATAATCCTTGACGATATCGGTGACCTCTAAGTAGCTTGAAGGGGGGTACGCGAGGGCGACACGAGTTGCAGCCGCATGTGCTTCGAAGTGCCCGGAATGGCCAAAATTGCGTGGCATCGCGACCTAGTTTCTCCATGCACATGTATCGAATGACCGTCAGAAGGATCCGCATGGAAGTGTTACCCGGTTTCATTGGTGCGCATGGAAATGTTGCTAGGTTTAATCGATGTGCGTGGAAGTGGCACCTACTTCATCCAAGTGCATGGAAACGTGTGGAAGCGCATGGAAGCGCATGGATGCATTTACAAGTTTCCACAATCGCAACCTTTTTTTAATCACCGCACATACCAATGCATACCCTTCCCCTGCTGTCCTCAAGCAGACCACCTAATACTGCGTGAACCGGAAACAAGTATATTGAGGTATGCTATGTGACAAACGTAGGAAAGGAAGAAATCCAAGACAGACACGCTCGAAGGGGAGAAGAGGAAGAATCAAAATGAAAACCCTACGTTCGCAATTGTCGTCGAGACTCACGGCCGCAACCGCCGTTCGAACCCGCTATCCTGATGACCAATGATTAGAGGATGAGGTGGAGAAAAGCGAGGGGATACCGCACTTGTAGTATACTTGATAGGAAAGTCGCCAGGAAAGGGCCGCCCTGGATGGTGCAAAGGTGACTCTTTGATCGGACAAAGGACAGGAACGGAGGAACTCACGGAGGACATGAGGGGACCTGCATCTGCCATGAGTGGGTAGAGGAATACGCCGCCGTATGTCAACCCTAGTTTCCCTTGCTCCCTGCATCCACCACGTAGGCCATCCCAAATTGCTGGAGTTTTGGGCGATGGACTGGAGACTCGACAAGTGGTCCCCCAGTGACTAATAACAAGTAAATTGACCCAGGTACAATGTGATCAGTAACCATTAGGCTTCCTTGCGAGTTTACATTGAATCTTTCTGGGAAGTTCCAGCGGCAACCCAGTGTAACCAAACATGCGTGTTCCACGATGGAAAGTCCCGCCATCTGAATCTTATAGCCCTAGAAGGGCGTTGGATAGCTGTCCCAACTCTTCCCTTGCTTCCCTCGCCATAACTCTCACGACAGCATCTTCATCCGTGCTCGCAATATAACCCAAAGTCGTCTTCGCCCTCGTGATATACGTATTGGGAATCAGCATCCCAGTAGAACCCATATCATAGACACGTGAGATACACGCTCGAATGAGGAGCGCGATGAGATGTAACGCTGCTCGACGAAGAGGTGGAAACTTCGGATTCGCCAGCGTAGGATGATTGTCCATCGTCTCGGGCGGTGATTGCGAGGTGGCTCCGGTCTCCTCATCTTGCTCGTCTCCTTCGTGATGATCCTCCACCTCCACCTTCCTGGGGCCTGTTCCGACCTCTTGGTCATCTGGGTTCGCTTCTGTGATCCCCGTGGGTTTTTTGGGCAGTGGGAAGGTCGCAGGAACACTCTCCAACTGCAACAAATCTACCATCCCTCCGAACAAGTCCGCAGCGTAAGGAAACAGTGCCAACGCGTTCGTCTCTGCCATTTGAGCAAGCAGCGATATTGAAGATGTTCGGAGAGTCGTAGGGAGGTAAGAGGACCTCACTACTTTTGCAAGCGACGGGACGAGCGAATCAGCTATTCACGACGATTGCAATCAGTTTGCCTTTCATAAGACAAGCCGACAAGCGGCATACCATACGAGGGCAAAGCTTCTCCGCACCTCCTCACTATTTGCCCTAATGCCTCACCGATCCGAATCCTCATGTCCACCTCACCCTGATCCAGTGCCCCTGCACCAACCCCGTCCAGTCCTTTAACGTAATCCGCAACCAGGCCTCTCAGCACCTCCCTACCGAACCCCTCAACCATCGCAGCTAGCCCCTGCACGGCATTCAAGAAGATGTAGGAGTCCTCGTCCTGAATCGATTGAAGAAAGATCGATAAAACACCTGGTACGAGTGCTGGATCCAGTGCGGGAGTAAACTTCATAGGGTCTTTGGGGGAAGGAGATTTAGAGGAAGCGAGCTGGCGGAGTAGCAGAAGTCCATGAGCACGAACGGGCAAGAGAGGGTCTTGCAGTAAAGTCAGGGCTTTCTTGTAGATGGCTTTAGGGTCCTCATCGTTATCGACGCCTGACTTCTTGGACGAACTCTCGGAAGGAGAGGAGGTAGATGCGAGACGGGCCGTAAGTACCATCCGAGCTTCCCGGGCGAGGGGACGTAAGGGCTCAGAGGGATGTTTTGTGAGAGGTTCGAGTAGGAGGAAAATGTCATGTAGTGCAGGGTTTGTGCGAGCAGATAAGTCGGAGTTGGCTGGTGTTTTTCAACATGAGTATGATAAAGGTCATCAGAGGCGAACTAACTTGCCCTCAAGTAATGCGAGCAAAAGGTTCAGAGTTGTGACTGTGATTTCATCGGGGGCAACATTCGCCGAGCCTTCGTCTTCGTCATCGCTGTCCCCAGAACCCATCTCACCCTCATCACCAGAGCCCGAGACAATCCTTAGATCATCAAGCCCCAGCCCAGTCCGCTTTGGTCTTCTGACCGTCATATGGGACTTTCTGGGTACCTGAGTATCTTCAAGAGTATGCTTCACAAACATCAATATGTGCTCTGGCTTCTTGAGTATATTCGTCGATGAACTCGTATCTGCAAGCTGTGCCTGGATCTGCACGATGAGCTGGAGATATAACAACGCTCTACGAAAAGTGTCAGGGCAAGATGAACTCGAATATGGTGAGGGAGCCGTACCGAAGTGGATCTTCCTCATTGTCCGATTTGACTCCACGATAAGCTTCCAACAAACGAACAAACAATGAGGACGAAACTTCTGGCCGATTCATCATCTTGAGGAATCCGACAAAATGGACAGGGTCGGGTCGGAGGTCAAGCAAATTGGAGTCGATGTCGAGCTTTCCGCTATTTTCTGCTTCTTCCAATGCTTCCGGGGTAAAAATATTGAGACCTTCGGTCACCTCGGGCCTGCGATGACGCCAAGGTTAATTTTCCACCGAGTGAGCACATAGTAGATAGAGTACCTTGCTATCTGAATGATGTCCCCAGCGATGTCCATTTTCCAGTATCCACCCTCCCCTTCGACGATACTCCAACATACCTCTTCCACTTCCTGCACCGAGACAATCCTGGACCACGTTCCGAGTAGCCCTTTGACAGTCTCTTTCAAAGCAGGGTCCGCGGTCTTTTTCGAGTCCAGGCATCCAAAGATCGCATATAGGGTGGACGCAATAGGAGTGAAAAGCGTTGAAAGTAGTGCCGGAGATGGGTCGGTGTTGATCAGGACGGTTTGGAGGGTTGAGATGCAGTCAGTGGGGCTGAGCTGCTTCTGTTCCGGAAAATCATCTTGAGGCGGGAGTTCCGGGACTTTGAACGGCTGGTGAATTCGGGGAAGCAAGATACCCAGGCATTCCTCCCTATTCTTGGATTCGCCCGAGAGCAAGCGAGAAATCGAAAACGCGGCGGCACGGCGGAAAGCCGGGGGTACGGCGTCTGATCGATCTACCAAAAGTGCGAGCAACTGATGTACAATCTTGCGGAAAAACTCCTGATTCGGTGGTCAGACCCCGTAGAAATTCCTACCCTTCTGAACTCACCTGAGACGGAACTGAGGGAGGAACTGTTTGCACGGTTTTTGCAAAGTTTTCGAGCTTGTCAAGAGAAACATCGCTCTCTGATGTCTCGATATCTTCACCAAAAAGTGCGGCGCATAATCCACGAATCCCACCCGGTCGGAGAAGCTGCCGACCTAGGAGGAACGAACAAGTCTTGTGGACATAGGGGGGTAGCGGGGGTCGGATTGCGATTATTGAACCGAGGGAGAGAATTATCTGGGAGGGCGGGAGTCTGAACTCAGTGAGGAACATTCCTTTGGACAAGGGATCTGGCGATGCTCACGATAGTAGACGCATGGTCAGTGGCCGGATGTCATCTTGCACGGGGATAGATGGGGTGGACAGAACTTTCGGAAGCCATCCCAACGCAACGCACGGCTTGAGTATATCGCTCAAGTGACGAGTAAGTAGCAGGTTCGCGACAAAACTCTGCGATAACTGCCCCCGGTGGTCGGAAGGAAGTACGACCGACAAAAGTTGGTAGGTTAGGCCGCAGAGTTCTTCGTAATCTTCCGGTCCTCTCGTTAAATCAACAACGGTTGCGGATACTTGGGTCTTTGACAACGGAGTGGTGGACCAATTCGGCACGACACGATCCAGCAGGGCATCCGTTCCCCATTTGAAGGTGATCGAAATTAACGTCCGGAGGTTGGAAACATCCCGGGTCCCAAGCGCAGGTACCTCCATCTGCATACTTGCCTTCTCTGGTTGGTTCGTTTCCGCGAGTACCAGAGCGTCGTGTACTTGTCGAACGACAGAGAGAGCCTCTTTCGCCGTTTGGAGTTGTACCGCTGACAAATCCGTTTTGTCGTAATCAACCTCGGGAATGCCGCGCTCCACATAGTATTTGTTCAATCTCGCACTCAGAACAGAGTTCAGGTTTTCGTTCGCATTGTTTGTTGGAGCGGACTTGTTGACGAGATGCGCGGCGGCGCGGAGGATGGGGTCAAGTGACATGAGACGGTTTGGGCGGACCGATCGTGTAAACTGACTGTCGATGTGATGTCACCCGCCCTTCTGTTACACGTCCATAATCCCAACTCTACGCTCCCCTTTTACATGTACGTATGTTACATACAAACATGAGGTCGGTAGCCTAATCACACATTATCTGGATTTGTTGCGCGAGCGAATGTCGCCGCGACGAGCAGTGGGAATACAAGCGTCGCGTCTGCAAAAACCTGCCAGCGCGGATGGGTCAGTGTCGCTGCAGAGACAGGGAGTGGATTTGCCCACCTTAACGGATTCCGCGCCAGCGCGGATTTTGCCCCACGACACAGCTTCATCCGGACGGGCACCCGAGTCGGACCCATCGAATTCCTGACCGGTGTTCTGTAACCAATTGTAAGCACCCAGGTGGTCATATGCAAGGCCTCGGACATACGATGTACACGGAAAAGTCTGCACCATTGCGCTGTAGACCAAATTTGAGTCAATTCGACCGACCAGAGGTAAACTTGCGCTTACAATAAGCATCGCGTTGGCAATCTGGTGTTTGCACACCCCACCTCCGAGAATTATCATCCCTGCTTTTCGGGACGTACGGGCGAGCTCGTTCAAATTACGGATGTCTTGCACGATATCGATTATGAGACCCGGCGACCGGAACGAGTGGAAATATAACATGTCTCCCAAAGAACCGTCTGTGAGTGCGGGGCAGAATACGGGAATATCATTCTGAATTTGTGGGCTTAGTCGAATGGGGATAATCTCGCCGCAAGCAAGCAATCACTTTGTATGCCCAGTAGTATACGGATTCTTCGTTATTGATTTCTTTCCCAAGTCGCCGAATGAAGGAACTTGGTGTCCAGACGACCCCGGTATCTTTCTGTTCGGCAAGCATCTTGTCCAGTAGAGGCATAAGCCAGTCCTCGAACTTGCAGTAGTTGTCATTGGGTACAATCAGGTTCCCGATTCGATTCATGCCTCTCCGACGAAGATCGGCCCCGTCCATGTTGAAGTCTGCGAGATACGTTTTGCCGAGACATTTTATAAAGTCCTCTTCAATGCCTCCCGCTGTCGTGACAAGCGCCGAAACGTGCCTGTACTTCACGAGGTGTAAAATTACCTCGCGAAGCCCGGAGGAAATCAGATTGGAGGTGTAGCCTAGAAACACGTTGCATTTTGTCCTGGCTCGGACTTGGGGGTCTTTGAGCTCATCTGGCTCAACGTCCGTCCAAGGTTCATCGGAGAGACGCCACTTGATCTACTGGATGGAGCGAGTCGTTAATATGTCGGTCATATGCAGGGGGACGCGCACCATTTTATTGACAATGTGAATCGCTTTTCCTAGGCTGTTCGCCTGGAAACCAATCCGCTCGTAACTGGAGATGAACTGTTGCAGATCCAGGGGATTGTC
>Ga0307514_10002690_pt1 | contig 17990 bp, 15 predicted proteins | sample 16_EM_MG_FD_203088 | JGI IMG/M metagenome (GOLD analysis project Ga0307514, IMG submission 203088) | Populus trichocarpa ectomycorrhiza microbial communities from riparian zone in the Pacific Northwest, United States - 16_EM | ecosystem: Host-associated > Plants > Roots > Unclassified | place... | reverse complement strand
ATCTCTCTAGCCAAAAACTTCGTAGGGTCGTAGACAGGCTGTCAAATTGCAACCCGTCCCCAGGTCGCGGTCTGGACTGCTCCAGGTTGCGAGTTGTCACGGGTTGTGTACCGTACGGAACATATATCCTCCCGCCTCGTCCAGAATGAACAGCTCTGAGCTCAACGAGATCGGTAGGAATGCAGGATTTCGGTTACCATATAGCTTCGAAAGCGTAGATTGTATTCGTGACCGCGGTGCTGTGATTGTTCCCTCCCGCAACTGTTTTGCCGTTAGCTGACAGCGAGGGTAAGAAGGTATGGCGCTTTATGCTCACCATTCCGAAGCATATTTCTGCGCCAAACATTGTGCAGGCGCTCTTCCCCATTACCAAATCCTCTGTATCTTCAATCTTGGCACCCGGGTAGTCCAGTTTCTGAGTCTGCCATTCGCCAACGCAATATTCATCTTGACTGTGCGTAGGTGTATCATCGTATACAGCGGTTGGAACTGGTGAGGATGAACCTCTGTTATCATCGTATTGCTGTTCGGCATCGTACGCGAGAGCAAAATTTTCGCATTCGTTGTCAAACCTCAGGGCGTCATCGTTGACAGGAGCATCCCAATGCCATAGTTCGCCATCGGCCAAGGAGCGAGGGTTCCTTTCGTATGGATATGGGATACTCGAGCTGCTCTTTGGCAGAAAGAAATAGTCTGCATGGATGTTGAACTTTGCTAGGCTTCAGGTTGTTTTTAAAAGCTAACTACCCCGCAACCCCGACATCGAGCAGTATCTACCAAAGCTTTCAAGAGCCATCCCCAGCATGTCAGCTATTACCTCCGGCAATCATGAAGTCTTTGGCCAAGTACTTGCAGAGTTCGAAAGAAGCCTTACACCGAAGGAAAAGAGTTTTTTCGTTCGCACCAGCATTAGAGATGTCCACGAAGAAATCAAAAAGCTTCAGAAGGAACAAGACACGCGGCGCACACTTCGAAACATCCGCGGAATGGAGCCATACATAAAGGGGCTACTTCAATTTAGCGAAGTAATTGGGATTTTCGTGCAGGGAATACCGGAAGTTCTCGCATTCATATGGGTAACCTTCTCCGCGAAATAAATCATTTAAAATTTTTTGCGATGCTCATAAGCGTTTGCATATGCTCAGGGACCGATTAGATTCTTGCTTCAAATCGCTAGCGCATACACACTTGCTTTCGACCGGCTACTGAATGCCTTCCAGACAATTGGGGAGAATCTGCCTCGCTTCGAACAGTGTGGGGAAAGGTTTGCGCATCACCTTGGAATACAGAATGCCCTTGTACTATTTTATAAGGACATACTGTTATTCTACCAGAATGCGCTTGCGTTCTTTAGAAAGAAATGTAGGGCCTCATCGATATTATGTCACATTCTGTAGTGCAGAATTGACTATCTATCCAGCTTGGAAAATACTTGTCCACTCTGTATGGTCTTTTGACTGTACCTTTGAAACGATTTTTTAGGACCTTTCCAGACACCAGAAACTTGTTGACGATGAAGCATCAGCTGCGCTAGCTGTGGAAGTCGTGGCCATCCGTAAAGAGAACCTCTTACGGGACATGGAAAAATGGCTCGAGCCTGCAGACTACGCCGCTAATAAAAGTCCATTGCTGGGCACAAGTTTGTGGTTTATTGGAGAAGATATGACCCAGAAATGGTTAGATGTTAGAAATACACTGTTCCGTTGGATGTGGTTGACGGGTATTCCTGGCTCTGGTATGTTCTTGCTCAGCTCTGGCAGATACTATTGATCCTAACGGTTTATTAAGTAAAACGATGTTGTGCGCAACTCTAGCAAATCACATCAAGAAAAATATGCAAAATACAGGTGCAGTCATGTCTGTTTTCTTGAAGCACGGACAAGGCAACGCTAGCTCTTTCGCCTCAGTGATGCGCACTCTGATTTACTGCATACTACATAAGACACCTTCAGCCCTCCCATTTTTTGAAGATCAGTATCATGCCATTTACCCTCGTCCGCTCGATTCTACGCAAGAGTTCGAACAGATTTTGAGAGTAGTTCTCGATCAATACTCACGAACTATGTACTTAATTATCGATGGGTTGGACGAGACAGATAACGAGGAACGCGGCTCAATTATCTCTACATTGTACCGTTTAAGGGACATAGAAAACCTTAGAGTCTGTTTTAGCAGCAGAAATGAGACTGATATCGCGGATAAATTGTCTCACATCAATCCTGTAACAATCGGATCCGCTAATGATGTCGACATTGCCACGTACATCATGAAAGAGGGTGAGGTCGTGATTAACCAGTTCAAGTCTGGGGGCTGTAAAGGATCCGAGGTCGAAGATACCATTCGAGGTGTCTTAAAAAAGGCGAAATGCAGAGCGAATGGTGAGATTAAGCCGTTGTGAAAGCATTTTGCTTGCTGATTGTATGCAGGTATGTTTTTATTAGTGCGGCTAAAAATCCATGAATTACAAGCATGCTCGAACTTGGAAGAGCTAGAAAAGGCGGGCAACAATTTGCCTTCTGGGCTCTACGAAGTGTGGGCCGTTCCTGCAATGCTATGTGCGGCAGGTGCAGCTAGAACTGATTCTGTGTTTATAAGTACGGGCGAATACTCGAACGAATACATCCAGATTCTCCCCACAAAAAACTAAGAGATTCTGAAAAGTTCAAAGCTTGCAGAATCCTGGTTTGGGTGATCTGTTCATTTAAGCCCTTGAAGCCGGACGACATCAAGAAACTTCTAGCCATTCAAGTTGGCGATACTTTTCTTGATGGCCGGCGGAAACTCCTCAAGCGGCTAGAGGAACTGTGTGGACCTTTACTTGATCTGGACCGGGACGGCAACGTCCATATTGTTCATTACACCGCCAAAGAGTAGCTACTGACGGCTCTGCATATCTCACTTGATCTGACTAACGTTTACAGGTATTTAATTAGCCCGGATAACAAGATCTGCGTATCTAGAGGCCTAGGACCTTTGGTTGATCTCGAAAATTCCCACTGTTTTGTGGCTACAGTCTGCCTCACCTATCTGTCGTTTAACTGCTTCTTGGAAGGCACAACACGCGATACAATATCCCAGCATATTCGCGCCGGTGATTACTTCTTCCATGAGTATGCCGAAGTCTACTGGGTAGAACATGTCCGACGCTCTGTCAAGGCAGACGAGCAGAAGCGACAACAGCTTTATGATATGGTTCAGAAATTCGTCACATTCCAGAGAGATGCTCGTGCTGCTCTTGCGTTCTCCTTCAGCAAAGAACATGCGCATATTCGCCAGTACTTCCCAAACGATGTGTATTTGGCTATTATGAATTATCACTTGTGGAATTTAACCTCAGAGACGGGTAAGTCTACCGCAACCTTCTTGCGGATATGTTACAGAGTGACTTACTTCTTAATATATTGAAAGCCTTTGGCAATACTGAGAATAACCCCTGGAAATTGCGTGGAGCCATTACTTGCATTCGACAGACCACTGAGAATCTAGTACCTTTGGCGATTGGTTTCAACGATGTCGCTACCCGTTCTCTCCTCGAGAATACCTATGGAAAATCTTTCTTCAGATGTAACTTCCCTCGCTGCAAATCGTATATGGAAGGCTTTCCCACAAAAGAGGGGCGGGATGTCCACCTCAACCAGCATAGCAGACCATTTAAGTGCAATGCTCAGTACTGCCCTTATTCAACAGTGGGTTTCCCGGACGATGGGGCTTTGGCTCAACATACTGCCGACAAACATGTCTCGGATGGTGCTGATTTGTCCGAGCTACTATCCGCCTTAGCTATTGAAGACAATGCAAGGCCTGAGGCGAGCATAGGTGTTCGCAGGCCAGACCTACTAGATATCTTTCGGGATGCCCTATTGTCGGAGAACACATCTATTGTTTTGGCCTGTTTCAACGACGTCTCGTTTCAGCAAGCCGTAACGGAAGAGGGACTCTCAATGCTTCATTTTGCTTGTGCCTTTGATTCTCGGTGTGTTGCACTCACGTTACTTGATGCCGGAGCCCCCATCGACTTTAAGTGTACCAAGCGGTGCAACATCGACACAGACAGCACCGTGTCGTTGGGCGTGGAAATAGGGGATACTCCGTTACACGTTACTGCACGATTGGGTCATGAGACTATAACCAAACTTCTTGTGGATAGAGGGGCTAACGTCAACGCCGAAAATCATGGCAAGGATATACCGTTGTACATTGCCTCTTCTCTAGGTCACCAAACTGTGGCTCGAATTCTACTGGAAGCTCAGGCAAATGCTGAGGCCCTTACAATCTCGGACGAGACCGAGGAAACACCAATCAAGACTAGCATCCTAAGGCTTATGGGAAAATTAAAGGTTCCTTCAACGTCCCAGGAAATGGGTGCCGAGATACGCAAGCTGAGGGAGAAGCTGGAGGTTCGTCGAAGGGCTCGCTTGAGACGAACTGTGAGTACTTTGACCAACGCGATACAAGCTCAGGGCTTTTATCCTGCTCAACAAAACCAGCTAGAACAACAAAGGAGGCACGCTACAATGCTGCAACAAAATGAGCACATCGTGAATGCTCGTGCTCACGCCAGCAATTTCCCACCAAATAGCTCTTCACCGCAACCTCCGCTTGCAGTTCTTGACGGATCATTTGTCGCACCGCAACCTGGCGCTCCATTCCCGCCACAACCTGCCGGAACCCCGCAACAAGCAGTAGCTCGCCCCATCATTCGGACGCCAGAATGTTGAGAAACCTTCCTCCCAATGTTATTGAAAAAATGAAAACCCTGCCATCTGAACAGTTGAGAAACTTTTTGGAGAAGTTTGAGCGACACCAAGCAGCTCAAAGACAGCAGCAGGCTCAAGCCCAAGCCCAAGCCCAGGAGGCTGAAGCCCTTGCCCGAGTTACACAAGCGCCGCAACCCTCCAGCAGTCCTAACATTCCTATTCAAAATCCCCAATATGGCGAGCCGGCGATGATGGCGCAACATGCGAGCCCGCTCATGCAAAGACCAGGGGGAGGGGCTCAGGTTCCGAATACCCAGATGACTTTGAAACCCGAACAACTTGCCATACTCGACACAAAAGAAGTTGAACCGCAGTTGCTGGGCCCGTTATCGAGCCAGATCCCCCAACAGTGCAAGACATGGGGCGATATGAAGCAGTGGGCACAACAGAATAATCTTCCGCAAATCCATGAAAATATTCGTAAGCTACAGCTTCGGTGGGCATATCATCAGAAGGTGCAGGCGTATCAGGCTTTAAAAAGTCGAGGTCTTACAGTAGGACAAGCAGTCGGACAACAGCCACAGATGAGTCCTATCGGTGCGCCCAACAAGCCGGGGGAGTCGTCACTACTGGCGAGTCTACCACCGCAAACTCAACAGCGGGTTATCAACCTAACTGACCAGCAAATTCAGCACATGTATATGTCGAATTCACATAGTCAATTGAACCCACAGCAGCAGCAGATTATGCGAGCTGCAATCGAACAGATGCAGCTTAGACACCAAAGGCAACGTCGTGAGGCGCTGGTGGGGGTCGAAGCGGGCAAGGTTTCACCGGCGGACTCTGCGGGGACTTCTGGAGACTCGAATTCATACTGAGCTTCTGAGGTGGTTGATTCTTACCGAAGAGACAGGCAAGGATACGTCAATGGGCTTTGCAAACGTTAGGGTAGCTGTGATTCGGGCCAGTTACGGGTGTCTGGGGTGGTACGGGTATCTCGTTCATGTAGTGATGTAGACAGGGAAAAAAAACGGCGACCCTGGGGTTAGCGTAATTTGCAGAATTCAAGGGTTGGAAAGAGACTACGCGAAGACCACTGCTGTGCGGAAATACTTAGTACAGTACAAAAGTACTTAATGTACCTACTTGTGCATGCACCTGCTGAAGAGAGGTGGTATCGACAGCCGATGCCCTCCCATTTCTTCGGAGCGACGCCGATGGTAAAAGCACCTAAGAACCGAGACTGCTCGTAGGACTGCGGGCGTGTCCTTTCTCCATCGCCGCAGGTAAGCCACCGAGAGAGCGCAAGCACCAAAACCTACTCGGTTGTGTACGGTCACATGGATCTTGGCATCCGGGTGGTGTTCCCAGAGCCTCGTCATACCACCCTGCCGCCGAGCCTTTGTTCCTGCCAAAACTTCCCGTACATAGAGCAGGCAGAGCACACAAACCGGAACAACGCCCATGCCCAGAGAATTGACTCTATATTTAGGGTGATGAATTCGAACGTGTCGAAATATTACCAATTTTGCCGGATTTTTTGCCATCAAGGAGCGTCCGAGTATAAGCTACGCCTCGATTAGGTTGTATAGTCTTATAGTAAGAGGCCTACTGAAACAGGTAATTTAAATAGATCGTAAGACTTCTAATTTCTGGGCATATTTCTATAAGTGGCATTTTAGGCCGCTAACTTAATCAGCGTTCTTTGTATCCGAGTGGATATGATAGTGATTGGAGTGCCACATAATTGCGACCACCAAAAAGACACATTTCCAGTACGGCTGGCATGGCTGTAACGGCCCAATTACCCCGCTTTCCCGGAGTGGGGTAAAGGAGTCTATTCTCGCTCTACATATATACTTTCTTCACTAACAACGCTTCCTTTCCGGCTTCACTTGCGAACACTTGGTTTGCTCACTACCGTTCTGCGTTTATCCTGGGGAACTACAAGCAATATTCCGAGACAATAATGTCGATTGATTATTTCACAGACTATCAAAAGGGCGCCTCCAGTTACCCCTTCACCGCCGCCGTAATCAGCTGCATGCGGAAGCTGTAGGTTTTTCTATTCCATGCATTACGTTTTCCAACTCAGCCTGCGGCAGATATCCAGAAGCTCTAGCAGATAAGAGCCGGGACAATACAGGCTGTTCGTTGTCTGGCTACTTTAGCTATATTGCCGTTACCCTAATAAGCTTTGACAGTGCTTCTGGAAGCAACAACCCTAGGTGCCCACCGTCGATCGCGGCCTGACGAGGAGGGTGGTACAGTGCTGTTAGCGATCGATCTGACACGCCATGTTTTAAAGGAAGCAATATCTAAAAAGGCATCAGTGATTGTCGCCTATCGTGCGGATTATTGCCCGGATTTCCCCAAAAATGTAATATTAACGAATGGCAGATCCGATTATATCCCATGGACTCAAGTCGGTCATATGCGCGGACCCACAACAACGGGTACTACTGGACGTGATAGAAGCAGGGATAAGTGTAAGATGACAGAATTAATCGATTTTGGGGAACTATTGAGCGGATGGAATCTAGGTCTATTGTCCGCATACCGCGGTCGACGCTATCCCAGAATACGGTCTTGGCGATTGGCTTGCTGATATCTGTACAGGTAATTACAAAAAAATGCGACCGGGTATTGAGTTTCCAGTTGGGGGGGATCGGACATCACTACCAGGCGCAGAACATTATACCGATTTGTACCTTGAGTGCCTTAAGGAAGCACCTGGCAAGTATGATGTGATCAAACCAGTGGAGATGGAGGGGATGGAAGGTGAGTATTCTGACCGAGAGATCATTGGTATGGGACTAATATAAGTTGAAGGTGCGGGAATGGGACGTATCGTTTCCTTCTGGGACGACCCAGTACCCTTTAGGACTCTTAAAGCTCGCATTTTTGAGGGCCTAGGATTGTCTCATTGTCTGTAGCCACTTGCTTCATCAAGTACAGGGTCTGAATGAAAGAAGTACAGATTGCGTACCCACAGGGTCTTACAGACCAGCAGCTTAAAACGAGAGAGATCTCAAGAATAGCAGTGTGCCCAGGCTCAGGTATGCATCCGCACGTGACGAGCCCAGCTACCATTAAGATTCTCCGTCAGGTGATTCGCTAATCAAAGACATGGATCCGGATATCGATATGATCTTTACCGGCGAGCTATCTCACCACGCCGCACTAACAGCGACTGAGAAAGGCATGATTGTAGTTACAGGTGGACTACTCTTTCATATCCCGCTTGACATGAACTTACGCTGGTTTGGTTCTCAGCATTTTATTCCAATACCGAACGCGGATATTTGAAACACATCATGAAGCCCAAGCTCGAGAAGATCCTCTTCGACGCTTACTACCATGCTTACGCGGTTGATATAGGGTTACCTATTAATCGGGAGGATCTGAGGGCAAGTGATCCGCTGCGGATCCTGGTTAGCGAGGTGGATAGAGATCCTTATGTCACGGTTGGGCCGCCAGCGGGCGGCAGGATTAGTTCTACTCTTTCTTAGAGGCGACTTTGACTGTCATGAGAATCAAATGGGGTCTCTGTGTATACGACAAATGATAATCAACTTGGTTATTAGTCTTGCTAAGTCTTGCAACTAGACCCTAAAATATCTGTTCTTATGTTGGTACTTAAAGGCCCGTGATGAATACTGTTACTCACCACAAGAACCAATGATCTCAGTGGTCAGGGGGTGGCCCAGTGCAGACTGAAACCGTCCCGGTTTAAACCAGTGCAGTCCAAGTGTTGTGCGGACTGGATCGGACTAGTCTAAAAATATATCAGACTGGTTCAGACTCAGTCTGGACTGGTTCTAGACCACATTGCAGGGTTAGGTATATACGTGCAGAAATCGGTTCGATAATAGGATAAGCATGCCTGTTTTGACTGGAAACTCACTATACTGGAATAACTGTGCTCAGGATTTATATTCGTGCATTTTCGTAGATTAAAAGTCAGGATGAATCATGGTTTTGGCAGTCGCCATATTGAAGCTCGATAAGTACCATAATTAGGTATGGTCTGGTATTGACTAGTCCAGTCCAGTGCAAACCTGCCAGTCTATGGTCCAGTTCAGTCTGACCTTGCTGCTGGACTGGACTGTACTGCTCCCTACCTCAGACCAGATCCGTCCGGACCGTTGAGAGCATTGACAAGAACAACCTTCCACATCGTAGGAGTTGTGTGAGGTGTGCTAGACGAGACTTGAGACGGAGTATAGGGTTGCTCCCACTTTGCAACATGCAGACTAAAAGGGGCTGGCCCCGTGGCGCAGTGGTATCGCTCCTGAAAGTGTAGGCGGGGTATACGGTCACAATGCTATAGGTTCGAATCCCAGTGCCAGCCCCCCGGTGTGAAGGGGACAAAGGGTAGCGGGTGGGGAACTCTGCCATTTAATCGGCTTGCCCAGAGGCAGAGGGGATATGGGGCTCAGTCATATTCTAATTGGAGTGCATACAGTATGAACAAAACTAACAAACAAACATGCAGACTAAGCACCACATATATCCCCCTATCTTCTATACCTTAAGAGACATATAATTAGTTGCAAGTCAAATTCTTAAGTTAGAATTGTTAGGGGTTCCCCCTGAGCAGCGGTAATGGTACATGGTGGATAGCAATGCAAATACTTTGGAAGTCACCTGATGACCATTGCATAACACCTAGTAATGACAGCATTATGTTTGCTAGTTAAGTGATCCTATGCGGGAATACACTTGAGCCACATGTCGATTGTTTAGCACCAGCCCACATGGCTGTTAGCACATTCCAATAAGACAATGTAATTATATTGCCTTAGCTGGAATGTTGAAGTTAGGAAACTGCAGTGGTGTGCAATATTTTCAACCACGCCTACTATAGCTTATCTAGCGGGACAATACACATTAAAGTTGCAATTATGTAGAAGTATGTAGGGAGCAGACATTATGCAATATGCAAGGAAGCAAGATCTATGAGGGTATCTTTGTGCAAGTGGGAATACATGACAGTACTACCTGCTTATTGAACAGTTGAGACCAAGGCATGAAATTGTTTGAGGGATTAGAGATATTGGATAAAGATAAGAGGGCTCAAGTGAACTGTTAGGGGTTTTCCCTTAGCAGCGATAATGGTACTTGGTAATAGCCTATTGAATACTGGTTACAGAGTTAATATTGGTCTTGTCACGCAGTATGTATAACATTTATTCAAGTCATTTCATGTTAGCCAGTCTTGTGCTTCTTAGTGAGATTACACAAGAATTGCATGTCGATTGGATAGACACCAGCGCCTGGCTGATTCCCTTTTGATGATGCCAGTACTATATCGCCATTACTGGTGATTGGATTGTAGAATACTCCGAATTACAGACACAGCTGTCGTTATTCAATATGCAAGTATCTGGGACTTCTAACTTCTAGCCTCAGGCGATAAGAACAATCTGGGAACTCCCTGGACAAAGAGAATGGTCCTGGCCTAAGCATAATGTGACTGAGAGATTAATGGTATTGGCTGATAATATGAGATCAGAAGCAACCCGGCATATTGGTTTGAGTAAGTATATATTACAACCAGGTGAGAGTGTTATAATTTGCATTGGCAGAGTTGTGGTTGATCACTACATATCATAGTAATATGACAACTCTGACACAAAACAAAATAACCTATATGGCAAGGCAATCAATTTGCAACAAAGCACAGTAGGCTCTTATTGGCTAATATTACAATTACTGTGTCATATACATCGCAAGATGTTCAGGTTGAAGTTATGATCTGATATATTATCATGCTGAGAATGGTCTGTAATTAATGTGAGGGGGGTGCTCAGTACTAAGTATATGTACTTGGCATGACCCAAGATCATATTCTTTACAAAGGTTTCCAATAATGCTCTTCCTAATCTCAGCAAGTCTCTGCTGATGACATGCAATGTGAGGTTGTTGTTTCTGGGCTTTCTTACACTGAGTTTTGGATTGGGGCAAAGGATTGACTCTTCCTTGTGGAGTATGATGTAAGGGATTGCTAACATAAACCTTTCCTGCTGGCTTGGATCTTGTAGAAATGTTATGGTTTCTTTTGGCAAGATATTCTGATGTTTGTTCTTGGTATTGCTTAAAATACCTCAGGGCATGGCTGACACTTCACATGTCCCGATAATATATCTGTGCTGCAAACAGCCGTTGAAGACCACAGCAAAAAGGTACAATTTGCTCAGAGGAGTATACTAATACATTGGATTTGTATTCAAAAATAATTGACAGGTAACCATTATATTGAGCTAAGAATTTGAAAACTGGACTCTTATTGATTAGATACTTCCGATTGAAATTTACCCGTGTTTCAATTATCCAACATACTGCTTGTCATCAAGGTGCAGAGCTGCGGCTACAAAAAGCTAATAGATTTCATATATAAGAATAAATAGGTATAGGATCACAAGAACACAATACTATATCAGATTCTACTTATGTTGGTAGGTGTTTCTGACTGTTTGCTGCTAGAAATTGTTGTGTTCATTGCGGGAACATTGTGATGTCTTAATAGTCATGTTCGAGGGATTGTATGCCCATGCTTTCATGGTATGATTCCGCTGCTCATAATTGCACTATTGTGGTTGCGACGTACATTCATTTGAATGTGCACAATAATAAATTGCCATGCATTCCGTTGGGTATCGTGTAAATGCAATGTGGTTTTAGACCTTATGCTTCTGATAAGAATTGGCCCATCTATTGCATGGAATCATGTCAGACAACATATTAGATCATAACTTCATATTACACATCATCCATATGTATGGTTCGATAGTTGGAACATTTGCCGATTATAGCCTGACAGTGCTGTATCGCAAATCCATGCCTTATCTTTAAAGGCTAATTGGCTTGCATTATAGATTTAATCGGTGACTAACCGATACTATGCCAATATAGAATATGACACTCATCCCATCATTATCATACAACTATGATGTTGAATTGCTTAACTGTATCTAGTCAAACAGCAGGGTTACTTCTGATCTCATATCATCAGTAGACATCATATTTCCCTCAGTCACACCAAGGTTAGGCCAAGACTATTCTCTTTGACCAAGAAATAACAGGGTTGTTCCTATCACAACACAGTGATAGGCCTATCATTCTACATACTACTATAATCGCTAATGACTATCAAGTCTGCGAGTGCAGATAATTCTCAGCCCAATCAGATACATTCAGCCAGTATAGAAGAACTGAATGTGGTTCAGCACTATATGTTCGGTGGAGGCATGCTTCTATTAATTTGGCAGTATAGCTGCATCATTTTACGTGAATTCACGAAGCGATATGACATGCGTATGCAGTCGACACGCGACTCATGAATAATCTCACTCAAAACTTTTGGGTGAGCACACATGTGATGCCATTTGTAGGTGTAATGCAGATCACGTGACTAGACTAAGAGTAACTGTGTGACCCATATGCACTGTATGGTTATTCAAGTACTCTTATTGCTGCTAAGGGAAAACAACTAACATTGAAACAAGAGAGTAATTCTACAAAACCACTTAACCAAGAATACTTGTTTGATATCTTGGAAGGATGGCTCTATGTGGAGAGGAATTCTTCAAAGCAACTTGCAGGAATATGATAACCAAAGGAAAGTGTGGTATGATAATACTGTGTAGTCAAAACACATATTACATTATAGTTGAGAGACTGTTCTGAGGGAGATTCATCCTAAAGACCTGGCTATAAAGAGATCACAGTGTTTTGGGGATGAGAAGCATAAGGTCTAGTAGCGAACAGTCAGAAACCTAGCAGCAATGAAAAGTCGAAAATTTTATTCTGTTTTATGATACCTATATACATATATATATATACCCATTAGTAATATAAATACAATTGGTTTTTGTAGTAGCCGCTCGGCACCTTGATGAGTAATATGTTGGAACATGAAGCAGAGGTTTCGTTGTGAGTTTTCCGAAAGTTAATCTATGTGTCATGAGAAAAAATATCTTTTTGCAGTACAGTGCAGTTGGTAGATATCAGTAATAGCGGGATAACAACCTGCACTAGTCAATTACTTAGATAATGAAAGGTTGCCATCACCGAACATTATCTGCAACAGTGTGATACGATTTAGCAGCATTTCTCAGAAAGCACCTTTCCAAGTTCCACCTTAAGGACCAATCGAATTAAGACAAGAAGTTCAGTCATGCCCCGAGTGCATCAGAGACAGTCATTGAGCCCTGAATCAAATGAAAAGAAATTCTTGCAGAATGGAAGATTACCAGATGTCATTCCATCAAAGCAGAAATATATTGCCAACCATATAAGATTGACTAGATAATGCACGATTGAGCTGTGTCCGACAACAAAGTGGCAGGTACCGAAACAGTGACAAAGACTGCGATGGTTGGAGGCCAAGTAGAAATCGCATCAAACCTTAGAAGCACATGAGGAAAGACTGATATAGAAATAGGATTTAGAGCTGTGTCAAGTATGTACACATAACTATATAGCACCCCACTAACATGAACCTAGTATTTGGGTGAAGCTGGAATGTATTGCAATACTGAATGTGTAGCTTGAACGACATTGTTGGTACAAGGTTTGGTCACCAACTATGTATCTGATATTATTGCCAATAAATTGAAGTCATGAGAGGCGCTATCATAAGATGCGATAAAGCACTGTTAGGCTATGTGCCAGCTGATGGTCTAACTCCTAAGTGACCAAAGGCACGCTATCAGGCAATAATGGTATTAACATAAGAATATTTGAAAGAGTTTCATACTGAAAACTTGACTACAATGAGATCACATTAATCCAAGAATGAAGAGAACCAAGCTCAAGTGGAGATTAGTCAGAGCCTGCATGAGCAAGGAGAATCTGAAATACTATTGGATTGTTACGATACCTTATTAGTATTTGAAACCTATATATCATTTAGATAATTCTTTTCATCTCTGGTTCATAAAGCAATACTAATCAATTGAGGGTAACGTCATACGACATAAGGTGATCATCTGCAAAAGAAGCATTTTGTAATTGTGTATACAGATATACTATCTGTGATATAGTCTGGGAAGACTGGAATCAATTAAGATTGGGAGTACAGACAAAGAATCTGTGTTTGCATCTGATAAGATAAAGACTACAAACGATTAAAATCAAGATTATGTTGTAGGGATGTACTGAGACTAGACGTCAAAGTACCCGTGTAATTAGGTTGTATATGTTTCATTACATTCAATCTGATTAGTCAATAGGGGAGTTCATAACTCTAAGTAGGTTTAACTTTCTCTATGAGTTGCTTTGATAGAACTGGGTACCAATAATACTGTTGTGAAATTACAGACACTGTATTGGTTAGTCTTATGGGAGAATTTGAATTCCAACAACTAATTAAATGATTATTAGTTTAGGTACGGCCCATTATTGAAAACTGTCTTGCTCTGTTAGTCTCATCGTTTCCAAGATACACATCAGCAAAATGCAAATCGGTCTGGAAGCAACACACACTCTATCCAGACACTCCAGGCGACGTCACCAGTACATCTAAGTACTTCTAGATGCTTCAAGACCCCCCTGGAGCTAAGCAATGTGCCCTGAGACTCTGCAGCAGCATTCTCAGGATGCTACAAGATTTGCCTTATAGAATAATTGAATATTGGAGGTCCTGAGACCTTTGCACAGATCTGAGGGAGATTTCAATAGCAGTGGAGACCACTGCACAGCTCTGTGGGAGACTTTGAGGGCAGCCGGAACCGCTGCAAAGCACACAACCATGATACATTTTGTTTTATCATAGTTGTATTTGTTATAGTCATAAGATTTGCTACATCATAATATGGCATGCATAATTCAAGTCTCTGTATATATATACATTCGGTCAATCAGGCCGCAGATAGGAGTCGAGCATAATTGGAGCAGCTCTGGAAAACACTCAATGAGAGAACTTGGAGATGCACCACTCGGCAGCCGTTGGTGTGAAACGATGGAGCTAGAAGGCAGAGAGTCCACCATCAACACTGCCACACCGCTCACGACATCCAAACCGAATTCATGAGAAAGAGCAATTGTGGTTGGAGGAGTGCAGGAATTGGGTGAGACTATATAACAGTATCCGGCATTGATTATCCAAGCAATTGGGTGGATTCACATCTCGGACAGGGCGAGTGGGACCAAAATTTGGGAAAGATAGAGTGAGTATATTCATTGTATGATAAGATGAGATGGAAATGAGATGATGTCTATCTACTTCGGGGTCTGCCAAATATATACTCCCTGTTACTTGATCCACCTCCGTTACCCCTGTGTTTCTGTACACCTGACCTTGCTTCTAAATGATGCATTTGGAGGCCGTCATCAAGTCAATTTGGAGATTCACTTGGAGGCTGTGATCATGAGAACTTGGAGGCCATAAATGTGCGAGTTTAGTGATACACTTGGAGGCTGTGATCAAGTGAGATTGGAGATGCACTTAGAGGCGATGATTGTGTGAACTTGGAGGCCATGTTTGTGCGAGTTTAGAGCTACACTTGGAGGCCATGATTGAGTGAGATGGGAGATGCACTCGGAGGCCATGATGGTGCAGACTTGCTGGCGGTAATCGTGTGAGTGTGATCAAGCTAGTGTGGAGATGCCTTTGGAGGCCGGGATTGTGCGAACTTGGAGGCCGTAATCAAATGTATTTGTAGATACGCTTGGAGACAGTGATCGAGTGAACTTAGAGATGCACTCCGAGATCGTGATCGAGTCAGTGGGCATATACACTTGGAGGCCATGATTGTGGAAACACAGGGGCTGTAATCGTGCGAGATTGGAGGCCGTAATCATGCGAGTTTAGAGATACACTTGGAGGCATTGATCAAGCAAGTTTGGAGATGCATTTGGCAGCCATGATCGAGCGAGACTGGAGGAGGACTAGAAGGTGGTCGATCTGGTGGCAGTAATTTGGGAGGGAGGCATGACAGCAGTTGAGACACTATTCATTAGGTAACTCATAATGGTGGGAATGTAAAGAATTTGGTACAACATGGTCTGCCGAGAGATGAGACATGGCTGGGAGCAGGAGACAGTCGATCATGAGATGATGCAGTACCCAGTGTATGTGGTTATCTGTGTTAACTCTTGATTATGGCATGGAGGGATATAGAGCGATGACTTAAGTTCATGTTGTTAGGCGATGGAAGAGTTGTGAACGAGAAAGAGAGAGATGAGATGCATACAGTATGAATAAACAACAACAACAGAGAGAGATGGGGACAATGATTATGGGAAACTGGGACTTGAGAGAATATCATGTGTGAGTCACTTTGCCATCCGCGATACAGCAGGTAGGAGTCGCAATGCTGCATGCGATAACATCGATCCAAGGTCTTCCAAACCCAATCAGGCATGTTGTACCCCTGATTTCTCAAATCCGCTCGTATCCTCCACATTGTTCCCATCTTCAGCCCCATCTCTCTCTTTCTCTTCCACAACTCTACCATCATTGCATAACACACAGTTCAGTCATATCTCTCTGTCTCTCCATGTCATGATCATGAGTTGACAACAAGTACAGCATACACTGAGTATAAGCATACACTGAGTATTAACATACACTCAAGATTGTGTATCTTCCCTTCATTGTCATGATTAAGAGTTGACTCCTGAATGTATCTTCAGCTTCTGGCGTGCCTCCCTATACAATCTACTGCCATCAGCTAGCTCTCCATGAGTATTCAAAGGTAATGTCAGTTTGTTATATTTCCATAATTGCAAGTTAACTAACTGATGAATGGAATCTCAGAACCTGGTGCACTGTCCATCGACCACCATTAAGTAATTGCCCAAACTTGCACAATTACGGCCTTGAAGTTCGCACGAACGCGGCCTCCAAGTACATCACCAAACTCTTAACTCGTACAATTATGGCCTCCTTACTTGGTCGATCATGGCCTTGAAGTTTGCACAATGATGGCCTCTAAGTGTATCTTTCAACTTGCTCAAGCACAATATCGAGGTGCATCCCTAAGTTTACTTGATCACGGCCTCCAAGCGTAACTCCAAACACATTTGATTACAGCCCCCAAGTTTGCACGATCACAGACTTCAAGTACATCCTCAAACTTGCTCAATCACAGCCTCCAGGTGTATCTTGAAAGTCGTACAATTATGGCCTCGAAGTTGGCACTATCATGGCATCCAGGTGTATCTCCAAACTGACTCTATCGCGATCTCAGAGATTATGTCGAAGTTCACTCAATCACAGCCTGGGAATGAATCACCAAACTCGCTCGATTACCGGCTGCAAGTGCATCTCCATACTCACTCGATCATGGCCTCGGAGTGTACTTCTGATTTCACTGGATCACCATTTTCAGATGCACATGGAATTGCTATGGAGCACCATCTGCAGACAGTCCAAATATACCGTATGTAGATCCGTAGGTATATAGATACCTAGATCAGAATACAAACTGAATACATGAATTTTAATAATCATTGAATGATAAGTACTAGTAGCTATGATTTCCAGGGGCACCAGCACCGTTCCCAAGGAAGATGTTGTGGTTCCGAGACTGCTCTGCTGTGATTCGAGGTGCTCCCAGACTTTTTGCTGGCACTCCGAGACTTGTTGCTGGCGCTCCCAAACTTGTGCCTGGTGCACACAGGTGCTTCCAGGACCCAGGTGTACAAAAAGTTCTCTCCGGCGCGCCGAGGTGTTTTGAAAGCTCTCACAATCAGTCCCATCAGTAACAACTCTAGTTTCCGTCTGAAACACCCGGGTGTTCCGGACGGCTCCAATGGCTCTGGCAGAACCTCGTACCCTCTGACAGAGAATCAGACGCGACCCGTCGCCCAAGCGACGGGTCGCGTTGCATACCTCCGTGGCGGCGGCTATTATACCATGCCACCTATTCTTGCGACGCGTCGCGTTGTATAATACGCGCGCCGCTCCGGCGTCAGGTTTCCTTTACATTGCGTCCGGAATGTGGTGACGTATACGCACCATCAGAACGACATATATGTTACACTCTTCGCAGGGGTTGCAGTTATGCAGTAGCCGTTTACACAACCCCTGGTGATGTTTATGCCTTTCTTCGGCCGATAGCCACATGCCGCACTCTCATTTATGTTTAGCTTTCAGATTTGTCACTTATTGCAATACAGTCTTCGCTTCGGATACATGGCTTGCCATTGCATTTCCTTCGCCATTATCGTATTTTACATGTCTGAAATATACTGTCCAATCTTCACACTCTCTAGTACTATGCCCTCAGTCCTCCACATTCTGCGTTGATCCATCATCGGCTTGCGATGCTTCTTCCTCCT
>Ga0307514_10002689_pt1 | contig 17995 bp, 4 predicted proteins | sample 16_EM_MG_FD_203088 | JGI IMG/M metagenome (GOLD analysis project Ga0307514, IMG submission 203088) | Populus trichocarpa ectomycorrhiza microbial communities from riparian zone in the Pacific Northwest, United States - 16_EM | ecosystem: Host-associated > Plants > Roots > Unclassified | place... | reverse complement strand
TTTTTCTTTTTGTGGCCACAGCCAAGAATGTTGTTGACAGTGGATGAGAATCTCAAGCCTTTATCTGTACCTGTTCGAGTGGGACAAGCAGTTGATGTTGTTGGTCAAGCTGGAAGACCCAAGACCATTACTGGTTTCCAGACCCACTCAACGCCAGTTCTTCTGGCTGCTGGTGATCGGGCTGAATTGGCTACCGAGAAGTGAGATTTTCGCTTCAAAATCACCATTAGCTTTTCTGTTATTGTTTGATAGTACTCTAACGATTACTTCTCCTGCAGGTATATTCCCCTCTCACCCATTCTTGAAGGGTTTGTCATATTGAAGGAGAACCCAGATTACAGAGAAGATCTGTAGTTGCTCACTGGGATTTCATAGAGCTTCTTCGACAAAATACGAAATTGCAGACCTTGCCTGATTACTTCAAGCCTGGGATTTTCAGCAAGGTTTGAAGTTGTATGCACATTGCACGTCAACTCCGCCCCGTCTTCCTCTTTCTTTGGTTTATGTAGCAAACATTGTAGATTAGCAGGAAACAAACTCACACTTCGCATTCTGAGTGGGAGAATTTTACCCAAATGCATCGGAACTGTTGACCTATCTGCTTGATAAATGGAAAGCGGGGTATCATGCTTGTGTTAGGATACATTTTCCCCCCCTTGCTTTTTATGTTTAATGATGATATTCTAGTAATTTACTACTCCGGATGAATATATTAGGGATTTTTCTCCGCTTTTTAATTAAGTTTGTGATAAGACTCAAGTGCATTTATTAGGAACTTGATCTTCATTCTTGGTTATTCAATGCTCTCATTTTGTTCAAAGCAATGAACAGAGCATGAACCCAACTTGAAATCTAAGCTTTCCTTGTCGGTGGATTGATGATCAGTTGCAAGATGCATTAAGTTCGTAGTTTGCCTCAAAACTGAAGGATGATAATAGATGTTGGTGTGGCAAGTTAAGAGTTTACGTTGACGTTAGCAGTTAATTTATACTTTAGAAATAGCACAATTAAAATATTCAGGAAAGTAACACCGACATGGTTGCACTCTTTTTAAATTATAATTAGCACAATTAATTCTTCATTTTTTAGAAATAGAGTACAGTTGAAAAAAATATTTAGAAAAATAGTTTAGAGAGAGAGAAATAGAGTACATAGATGATATCGAATCTTTTATAAAGTAGGCTGTATGTGCCGTGGACTTGCTATTAGACTACTTGTGTGGACTTTTATTTATTGTTAGTGATTTGTTTTTACGATTAATTTATTTTGTTGTGATTATTTTATGATACTAGGTGCTTTTGTCATAGAATTTAGATGTATTTAATGATTTTTTTTTCTCTGCCCTCTTTTTATAAATTACAAAACTGCATTTTTTTTTTGAAAGCTATGCTATTTAAATAAAAAAAATTTTTGTTGATGCTATTTCCTGGAAACATCAAAAGAAACTGCTGCAGCACCGTTCTAAAAAAGCAAACAAAACAAAACAAAATAAAGTGATTATCAATCTATATTCAATTAATCAATCAACTCTATTTAATTCAATAATAAAATTTATTTTAAAAAATAAATTTAACAAAAAACAACAAATAAAAAGACACGAGATAACTCAATTAAATAAAAAAAATAAAGGATAAAACAAAGGTCATAGAAAGCAGGAAATGAAAAATAGCTCAATCTTTAATTAAATAAAATATTGAAAGATAAAATTAAATAAAATATTGAAAGATAAAATTAAAAAAAATATTAACTTAATAAAATAATTAAAAAAAAAAGTAATCTTGGTCAAACCTCCTAAAATGAGGTTAATTTTTAAAGCTTGCATCCCAAGAAATCTTAGACACAGGCTTAACGAAAAGCTCAAATTTTTAAATCAAATAAATGTTAAAAATGATATCAGGTAAAAGAAAAAAAGTCAATCTAGAAAATTTTGCAAAGCCAAAAAAAACAACATCAATGAAAATAATGAAGATAAAATTTAATAGGAAAAAAAATCATGGGATGAAATTAAAAAAAATACAATTCTAAAAATTATCTCAAATTATAAAAATAGCAATTAAAAAATAAAGTCTAAATTTGATAAAATAAAAAATTGAATGAGGATGAAATTGAAATAAAAATTTAATTTTATAAATGATTTCAAATAAAAATAATAATAATAAAAAACATTTAGACTTTATTTTTTTCTTCTTATAAGAAAGAAAATAAAATTAGAGGTTGATTTGAAAAATCAGAAGAAAAGAAAGGAAAGAAAAAAATGAAATTTAAATATAAGAAGCCCATGTTTAATCCATCACCTTATTAACTTGAGCTCAGGCCCGTTAAGCTTTCCGGGCCACAGCCTTTATTTTTCTCCCTCTCTCTTAGCTTCGGGGTTTTAGCTAAAACCACACGGTCTCTCTCTTTCTCTCACTAGGGTTTCTCTCTCTCTAACAACCCAGCTGAACCAGACATCTCTCCATCTCTTCCATTAATACTTGAACTGTAAAATTGAAACCCTAATTCACTATGAAAGTGAAAGTAATTTCACGATCTACCGATGAATTCACTCGAGAACGTAGCCAAGATCTCCAAGTAAGCTCCTTCTCTCTCTCTCTCTCAAAATCCCCAATTTTTTGTATCAATTCATTAAATATTTCAAAACCCAGCTTTTAAAAATTCCTTTTTTTTGTATCAGTTGATTTAACAAAAAAAATCCAATTTTGAATCGGTTGATGAACTCAAAGGGTATCTATAAAAATCCCCAATTTTGTATTAATTGATCTTTCGGAAAGTAACCCTTTATTTTTCTGTCTGGGATTTTACTCGTTCTTCAACTTTTTTTCTATTTCTCTTTCAAAAACCTCATTTGTGCTTCTTTTTTTCTCGCTCGGATTTGGATTAGAGAGTGTTTCACAATTTTGATCCGAATCTAAGAACACAAGAGAAGGCGGTGGAGTACCAGAGGGCACTTAATGCTGCCAAATTAGATAAGGTAATGTTGATTCTTTTATTTTATCGAATAGGATTTGTTTTGTTTATCTGGTGTTTTTTATTTGTTCAAACTGGTTAATTTGGTGTTTATTTGTTCTTATAGATATTTGCAAGGCCGTTTATTGGAGCGATGGACGGTCATATTGATGCAGTTTCGTGTATGGCGAAAAATCCGAATTACTTGAAAGGGATATTTTCTGGTTCTATGGATGGAGGTATTTCGAAATATTTAGTATTTCTAAGATTATTATGTGATTTAATTTATCATTTAAATTTGACTCTTAGAATAGTTTGTTTCATTTTTTTTTTTGCTTAAAATAAGTATGATATTTCTGATTTTTCATTGTTTTTGGGATGTTTGCAGATATTCGCCTTTGGGATATAGCTAATAGGTAACTTCCTGCTGTATTTTTCAATTTGAAGTTTTTACTTCTTAGATTAACTATAAGCTAAGCTTCTTGCATGTTGGATTTTAACCTGAATGGAAGGGGAAAGAACTGGTGGTAGCTGTGAGACTGTTATAGCCTTTTTATTCCTTTCTGTTTCCATATGAATTTTAGGCCAATCTATGGCAAATTAGACTGTTGATTGATCTTTATTCCTCTGGGCTGAAAATAGGGAAAGAAAAGGACAACAATGAGTTATTGCTTACTACCATTATGTGTCACAAAGTCTTGTAATATAAGTGAGCTTTGGGAGTAATAACTATGCAGGCTAGCTTTTTAAGATGAGTATAATAATACAATTTCAATGTTTAACTGCGTATGGCCACTTTTGTGGGGTTGAAATTGGCAGTAATGTATTATAAATGATCAGGCTTCAGAGGAACTTCTTGTGCTTATCAATTGATTGATCATTATAATAGAGTAATCTTTCTATGAATACTATGTTTAAAGATCCCTAGATCAATTCTGAAAAGTTTTTTTTTTTTTAAAAAAAAACTGAATCAGGTCCTGCTATATGTTTTGGTTATGCTTTTGGTGGATCGCTTGTTGAGACATTGATATTATGCATGTGATGATGTTTGACTTATGAGATTTGAATCAACAGGAGAACAGTTTGTCAATTTCCTGGTCACCAGGGTGCTGTAAGAGGTTTGACTGCCTCTACAGATGGGAGTACTCTTGTATCTTGTGGAACTGATTGCACGTAAGATATATATATTTTTAAGATGAAAAATAAGTTTTTGAATCTGAATGCTTTGTGGTATCTGGATGTATCTTTCATTTCAACCTAGAATTTAACTCACATTTTAGCGAACTTGTTGGTTCAGTGTCAGGCTCTGGAATGTTCCTGTAGCTACTATTATGGATTCAGACAACTTGTCTGACTGTTCATCTGAGGTAATGCTTTTTTGATATAGTTAATCATATATTGATCAAATTATCTCCTCTTTCTGCATACCCTGAGAAAATTTCTACTTGTATCTACAGCCACGGGCAGTTTATATGGGGGAAAATGCATTTTGGTACGTTATAACTTCACTTCAGGGATATTTGTTCTCGTATATATATCTAATTTAGGTGTGTTTGTTTGAACATCTCTCCTATTCTGAACTCTTCTGGCTATTTTCAGGGCTGTTGACCACCAATGGAATGGTGATCTCTTTGCCACTGCTGGTGCTCAAGTAGATATTTGGAATCATAATAGGTTTTGATCTCAACTGGTTTCTTTATTTCTATCAAGTGCACAAGCTATCTCAATTATATTCTCTAACATACCTGCCATAATTAGGTCTCAACCAGTGAACAGCTTTAAGTGGGGAACAGACTCAGTTATTTCTGTCCGATTTAATCCAGGGGAACCAAATCTCTTGGTAACATCAGCAAGGTATGCACGCACAGCTAACCTTTAAGGTCTGTTACTGTGAACTTGATAGCGTGGATACTTGACTCAGAGCATGTTTTCATCCTGTCTGTCTTGTTTACCTTTAATATGGAAGGTCTAAACAATTCAGCAAGCACATGAACTACTATGAGTACAATATTCTTAACACATGTGAGCCTACTTGGGATTTTAAGATGGAAACTAGCTCAGCAAAGTTTGATCCCAAACTTGGGCTCATCTTTCCCACTCCCAAATGTGAATAGAACCTCAACTGTCTCAAGATTTGTGACTAGCTTAGATGTTTCAGTTGTGTGAATTCAGCCACATTTAGGTTCTTAAGCACCTCATGAAGTTTGGGAAACAGAAATAATTGATTTGTTCGGGATATTTGTGCTTAAAGAAAGTGTTTTTATCCATGTTCAACTTTGGTCATTGGACATAGCATTTAGTAGTATGGAGAGTTAGCTTTTTGTTTTTAATGATGCAAAACCAATGGACCCTTGAGTCTTAAGGATTCCCAAGGATCTTGTTTCATTTCATGATATGTCCTCAAACCAATACCAAGTTGCCATATCTTATTGGGGCGAATGCTTTATATTCTTGTGTTTGTGCATAAGCTGCATATTCTATGGTGCTTTTGACTTTCTTCCCTTGTTAATGACCACTTATATTTGAGGACATTGAGGATGACAGATCCTTTCACCCTTAAAAGATGGACAGTGTACATTGTATGTGGATGTTAACTGGTTATTTACCTTATATAGGTTTTTCATAGTCATGCATGTGTCACTCAACAGCTTGCACACTCGACAGCATTAAACGAAACATATGCTTATTTGAAGTGTATTTTCTTTTTGTAGTGATCGCAGCATAATATTGTATGACTTGCGTGTGTCATCTCCAGCAAGGAAACTTATTATGAGGGTAAGTTTATCTATTTATCAGCATGAAGTTCAATGCATGGTTATGATCTTAGATCTCCTGTTTGCATTTTTTGATGAGCTATTAACTTTTTTTGTTGTCTGAGTGAGGTAAATAAGACAAGTGATTTTATTTTATAAAAAATACCCTCACTTTTCATAAAGATGCATTCTGTCACTTCTTAATTCACCAACTCTTGACGAGGTTTGAAAAGTTATATGATAGCATAAGAATTCAGTCAAGATTGTAATTCAGGGAGTAGTGACCTAGTTCCAGTGGCATACAATTTGTTCAAAAGCCAGAGATGTGGTATCTTTCTACTCTAAGTTTCATGCAAACATGGGGGGGGGATTATTTAAGTTGGCAATTCGCAAATCTTTTTATTGATTTTTGTTACGAAGTGTTCCATTGTTGAGGTGGTTTCCCAGATATTATATGTCTCTTAAATACTTCTAATTTATTCAGTCCTTAGTTCAAGACTCATCATACTGTGATTGTTCGATGCTAATGTGCTTTCTTTTTTCTTCCTGCAGACAAAAACTAATTCTATTTCTTGGAACCCAATGGAACCCATGAACTTCACAGCTGTAAGCACATGAACTGATGCATTCCTTAGAATTTAAATTTTTAATTTGATTTAGAATAATTGGGTGGTTTGTATGATCTTTGATATTTTAGCGCTATCAGATACTAACTTGATTAAAAATTTAAATCTTATTCATAGGGTGATCTGCTTCATAGAGTTGAATACATTGCATTCTGTTAGGATTTACTCATTATATTGCATAATGCTGCAGGCAAATGAGGATTGCAACTGCTATAGCTATGATGCCAGAAAATTGGAAGAAGCCAAGTGTGTGCACAAAGATCACGTTTCTGCAGTGTAAGATGGCTGGTGTTTGAATTCTGAACTTATAAGTTTTCTGTCAATTTTAGCGATGACCAAAGAGATTGTTTGTTAACACCAATTATTCACTTCCAGGATGGATATTGATTTCTCGCCAACGGGTCGGGAATTCGTAACTGGATCCTATGATAGAACAGTGAGTTGCATTTGAGCAAATTCTGCTGCATTTAGTTAGCTTAGTTAATGAGGCTGGATTTTATGTTTAATCAAGCTTCTTGTTTTTGCAGGTTAGAATTTTCCAGTATAATGGAGGTCACAGTCGGGAAATCTATCACACAAAGAGAATGCAAAGGTTTGATTGAATTTGTAGTCCTTATTAATGCTTTTGGTCTTGTATCTTGTTGATTGATCATAGGATTTTTTTTGTTGGTGTTTGTTATATTTGTATCTTGTCACATAAAAAATGAGGCCTTTGTGCATGACCCAGCACTTTTTTGAGGTGTCCAAAAGAAGATTCAATTTTCATAGTGCTCATTTTCTGTCTGAAATATGTAGGGTATTCTGTGTCAAGTTCAGCTGCGACGCAAGCTATGTTATTTCAGGAAGCGATGACACAAATCTGAGGTTATGGAAAGCTAAAGCATCAGAACAATTGGGAGTTGTAAGCTTCTTATTTGTTACACACATTTTAAGTTAATTCTTGCATATTTTCCTCAGTGCTGCTTAGTTTTCAGCATTGCCACCACAATGTCTATATTGATTATGTGTGTGGTGATGCTAACTGAGCTGCTGAAGCAACGCAAGATATGATGGTGCACTGAACCTTTAAAAAAGTGATGATTTTATTATTGAAGCTCAGATGAATATTTAGTTTTACAGTTTAATTTCTTCATTAGCTACATTTTTCTATAAAAAATTGTGCAATAATGTCCCATATCTCAATCACAACCCATCCATTTTCTATTCTGCAGCTACTACCAAGGGAACAGAAAAGGCATGAATACAACGAAGCGCTAAAGAATCGCTACAAGCACCTTCCTGAGGTCAAGCGCATTGTGAGGTAAGGGGATTTTAGCTCCTAAAAGTACTTGTATTTGGCTGGAAAACTATCCACAAGAATGATACTAGTCAGTATTAGACTTGGAAAACTTTGCCGCTAGCTAGTGTTGGTTGCTGATTTTTCTGTGTTTTGATGGCAGGCATAGGCATTTGCCCAAACCTATATACAAGGCTGGTGTCCTTCGCCGTGTAATGATTGAAGCTGAAAGGAGGAAAGATCAAAGGAGGAAAGCTCACAGTGCCCCGGGAAGCATTGTAACTGAACCAATGCGAAAAAGAAGAATTATTAAAGAAGTTGATTGAGTCATGTATGTTGGCTAGAGTATCTCCAGTTGGATCTTACACAGTCAAGTTTGCTCCTCGGCTTAAAGCTAGCACCTTAACGTTTGTTTTATGTGATCCCAAATTCCGATTCTTTCATTGTAATTCAAAGCGAGAAGAAACCATGTGAGGTTGAGGGTCGAGAGAACCAGCTCCATCGATGCACCGTAATGTTAATTGTCATATGATAATCAAATTTTTGTTTCCTCTTCAACAGTTGAATGTAAGCATGATTATGGCTAATTTTTCTTCAGTATATTAGCTTTCTCTAGTTACTGTTATGGGTTTTTACATCCTCTTCTCACCCTCCCAAAGTAAATGAAATAAAGAGATTCACCCAGAGAGATGGATAGAATGATTCGTTTCTTTCAAAATACCAACCTCGACAAAAGCAGGTACCTAAGCTAGGTCATTCGCGATTCAAAGCTTTGTTTGAGTTTAGGGAAGTCCTCATTATTAACAAAGAGCGAATCGAAAAGAAAACAGAATGAAGCCTACACCAGGTAAAAAGAATGGTAATTCAAAGATCAACAGTGTCTATAACTATGAAGTTATCACTCAGAACTAAACTAAGGACAAGACAGTTGGCTGCAACACGAACAATTTGGTCCTTGAAAACATGGTCACTAGTGCAAAATGCTACTATTCCCTAAACTTAATAGTACAAAACACATCAATATGCGCTGATTAAGTTCGTTGCTGCTTATCATCTTCCTCTTCATCATCAGAGTTGGCACTTTCACGGAATCGTGGATTCTTCTCCTGTCACATCAAAGCAACAATGGATTATACAACAGAAAAGAGATAATTCAAAAACATAGGAAAGCAGAGAGCATGTGAGAATTTTGGGTTCTCTATAGTCTATAGTGATCAATGCCATTGCAGAGTCAAAATCAGCTAAAAGCAAGCTGGAAATCAGACCTCCCTCGTTACAGTAAAAAACATAAACCTGTAATGGCATGGAAGACTGGCACCCTGTTGGCAACATGTTGACAATTGCAAAGAATGCCCACAGGCATATAAGACTGCTATGCAGTTAAAGATTACCGGTCGTGAGTCGGGATCAAAGTTCCTCCTGGACTCATGATCTGAGGTTCTCTTTGAAGATTCGCGTGGAGGTCGGTCATCCTCTCTGTGCCGCTTCCGGTGATGGTAATCTGCTTCTCCAGAAAGACAATCAGGCAAAGATTATTATGAAAACATCAAGAAGGATCAAATACAGGCCAGGCCCAAACTCTTGAATAAAATAAAAAGTCATACTGAATAAAGGAATGTAAGAAGAAAAATACACTCCAAGCCATCAACGTGTGCATAAAAAGGAAAAATACCTCCACTCTGGCGAAGAGAACCACCGTGATTGTGGATTCCACCACGTCTGCCATCTGCAGGGATAAAATGTCAGAGGATGTTGAAACATAAATTTCATTGCATAGTGAGGGAAGTCAGAGAAAACTTTTGTGGTGTAATTCCAATGATATAGACATGACAACCTAATGTTAACAAATTGAGTGAACCATTCAATAAAAATTAAAAGAAAAGCAGCAACAGAATCAATCAATGAGCAACAATATGAAAAAAAGGTGGGTGGATCATGATGGATATTCCAGCCAAGAATTATTCACGTTTTAAGAGGCAACAAAGGGTTTTTACTTTAGATGGGCGCTGCAAACTCTAAACTATGGGACACATGCAGATATTACCAAGAAGATCATGCATCATCCAAGATGATAAATAGAATTGGATATTAAGTTGTAAATAAGGAAACAATTGTCATCCTTTATTTCATTTTCCATTTATATTGTGCAGGTTGTACATATTAACTATACTACAACTTTCAAAAAAAGACAATAAAAAAAAATAGAAGAAGAAAATGACGAGTACAAATAACAAAACAAAACAAAACCATAAATTAGCAAGGCTTGCTTACAAGAACAACATTTTCTCTCCATGCTCAAGCAAGTGGTCACAATCATGTTGCAATTTACATGAATGACAATTCATGCACAATCTCAGTAAAAGATTACTAGATTCTAAACTCATAGTTCAAGGTTGCACCTTTGCTACTAAAAACAGGTTCTACTGCATCTTTCGAAGACTGATTATTTAATCGTTCATAATAGATCATGACATATGTATACAAGGTTGGAATTAAACTGTGCTTATAGTTCTTGCTTCAGCAGGGCTGCACTGTTACCGAGCTTGTTGCAATGCATTGCTAATAAATTTCAAACTCCATCCTTCTACTTCAATAGACAACTCAAAGAATATAAACAAACACTGGAATCATTCTAGAAAACAAAAGGAAATTTTTGGAATTAACAGATCTAGTTTAAGAAAAGGATTTTTAAATAAAATAACCCTCAGCAACTCACAATGAGGTGGTGGCATAACTGGAGGGAAAGAACCCAAGGACCCAGTACCATAATCTACAAGCTGTCTTTGTGCTTCCAACTCTTGCTGAACTAATTTTCCATAACCACCTCTGCGTACCTCAAGTTAAGGAAACTGAAGGTGCCTTATGTTTCACTAATGATAAATCAGGAGAGGAAAAAAATCAGTTGATTAGCATGTTGGCAGTACTTGTCCTTTTCTAGAAGACAAAGCCTTTAAATATGCAACCATTTGATCCATGATCGAACACACACAGACAATGCTAAAAGGATATCAGGATCGTAGTCTGTCCGATATTCATCTCGCACCTGTAAAAACAAATTCAAACCAAAAAACAATTAATGCCAAAAGAAGGGTAAGCTTTTAGCAAATTGATGGCCAATGCAGCAAGCTCACCTGTCCACCACTTCGACCACGACCCCATTGCCTTCCTTCCTGAAAACCCCAATCAAAATCCACACGAATTGGACGATCATCAAGAATGGTTCCACTCATAAACTTCACCGCATCCTCTGTGTCTTCTCTAGAGTAATATCTAATCAATATGCATAAAAATGAGTTAAAAATGATAATCGTGAAATAACTACTTGTAAAAGTTATAAACCAAAACAACTTATCATAAAAAAACCACTAAAAAGGAACAAGGAGACAGGTTTCCTTAGCAAAAACAATTCCTCAAGACTTCCTCGTAAAGAAATCCAGAGCCTTACAAAAGAAAAGCCACATGGGTACATTCTTATCTTTCTAATTTTGTCAACAAACAAAATACTTCAGAATTCAGATTTCCTTGTGAATAATACAGGAGATACCCACAAAACAAAACAAAACCCGCATAGGGTTTTTGTGCTCTTGTCTAAAACAACAATTATCTTCGAAGTTTCTTCCACAAACTAAGTTCTTGAAAATTCATACCTTTTAACGAACTAGACCAAAGGCGAACTAGACAAAGTAAAACCGACATGAGGTTTTAGTCTTCCAGTCTAAACCTACAACTATCTTCTCAGCTCCATAAACATAGAACTTAAAGATTGAAACTTCGTATAAGAAACAAACCAAACATTTAAAGGACAAAACAAAACCCACATGGGGTTTCAGCCTTCCAGTCTAAACCCACGATTATCTTCTCATCTCCATAAACAAAGCACCAAAAAGATTGAAACTCTGTACAGAAACAAACAAGAGACTTACAAGACAAAACAAAACCCACATGGGGTTTTACTGTTCTTATCCAAACCCATGATTATCTTCTTAATCTCTCCAGCTCGAGAGAAAAGCTCATAAACTTGCTCTTCAGTAGAATAAAAAGACATGTTACCAATGTAGACAGTTGTTGAGGTTTGAAGTGCCTGTTCAAACTCTTCTTGATTACCAGGAAACCTCCTGTCTCTATAAGCTGATAGCTTTGTTAGATCCTGAAATTGAAAAAAGAAAAAGAAAAAAAAAAGAGGTGATTATTTATAAGAAATAAAGTCTAAAGATTGAAACTTTTTTGTGTTATAGTGAATTTACCTTGAAGAGGGAAGCCATCGTTTCTGAGTTGAGGAATTGAAATCTTGAAAAATGGAACCTGGGAATTTGATTTTACGGGCTTTTGTAGGGGAGGGATTTTTGTTTCCTTATTGGGGGGTGTTTGGTAATTGGTGGTGTTGAATTCAGAAATGGTTTTCTTTGTGTTTGGTTACAGGGGCTTTGATTGAAAGTAGAATTTGAACCCTGTCCTTTGCAAGCCGGGTATAATGTAATGTAAATGTTATTTTTTAAAGTATGTTTTATTTAAAAATATATTAAAATAATATTTTTTAAAATTTATTTTTAATATTAACATATTAAATAATTAAAATATTAAAAATATTAATAATTTTTAAAAATATTTTTTAACAGGAAAACAAAAACAACAACACATTCCGAAATTACCATAGGGTTTAAGCTTCCCTATTAACAAACCCCTACCAAAAGCAAAAACAACAACCTTCTCTCATCTGAAAAAAACAATCACAAAAATGGCCTCATTTGCAGCCGCCAGATCCGTTATCCGGTCATCCGCCGCCCGTAACGCGGCGGCCCGCTTTGCTTCCCAGTCCAAATCAAAGCCTAAAGCCTCCCCCTTTGGCCTCAACTCCACCACGAGCAAACCCATTCTCAGGTCACCATTACCTCTCCTTTTGTGTGCGTGTGTATTGATTTATTTTGATTTAGAAAGATCAAAACTTTAATGAGCTGTTTTGCTTTGAATGATTGAAAGTGTTAATGTGATGTTTTGTTTTTTTTATTGTTTTGGTTAATGAAGGAGGAGTCCAGTGGAAATGAGCTTTGCTGTTGAATCAATGATGCCTTACCATACAGTGACTGCCTCGGCTTTGATGACTTCGATGCTCTCCATTTCTCGCTGCAGTTGTGGCTGGCTTCTTGAAGGTATAGAAAAGATTTGATCTTTTTGGTTTATATGTTTCTGTTTTATGATTGATTGTTTCTTGATTGCGTTTTATGTTGGTGATGTTGCATAAGTTTGAATTGTTTTACTTGATGATTATGCTATACTTTTTGGTAGTTTTGTGTTAATCTTTTGAGAAACTGTTATGGAAATTGGAATTGTGGTATAAAGGGATGGAGCTTGTGGTGGTAAAGGTAATTAAGAAATGGGGTAACGGTAAATTTTATGTGTCTGACATGTGTGGTCATTCCGTTTTCTTGTGTTCTAGGTAGTTTTCGTATTCTATGTCTAACCAGTGGGTTTTATTCTTGAATTAGGTATCTAACAACGTTTGTAATCCTCCTTGATGTTCTTTTTCTTCCTTTTAATTTTCTGGTAAGTTAGTGTTTGCTGGATTAGGCTAGTAGTGAATGCTAGGCCATGTGGTTAAGATAAATCGCTTAAGTTTATTTGCAAAGCCCTCTCAATCTTGCATTATCACATTAAAAAAAAATAAGAAGAAAATAAGCCTCTCGTTTTAGTGCTTTGTTTTGATAAAGAGGTGCAAACTCCTCTCTTTTCATGTTGTAGGACGAGTCAAGACTAGATGAAGATCGAGAAGCAAAGATGGAATGACTTGGATTTGTTTTTATTTTGAAGCTGTTAAACTAGGAGGGTTGGCATCATGTTTAGATTAGACAAAACAGTTACTTTATTCGAACTAATGATGAAACATGATGTAAAACTCAGCCGTTTTAGATAAGGATTATGTTGTATGGATTAGTATTTATTAAATGATCTCTGTGTTTGACATTATTCTCAAAAGAGTTTTCTGTTGCCTCATATGCCATCTAACCTATTATTAAGAGTCCATCATTTTTTTGTATGTGTTTGAATTGTAGTTTTTCTTGTGGAATAATCCAGTGTCTTCCTAAGATATTGAATGAGCTTCAGAACTTAAATACAGATCATTTGTGCTAATTAAGAATTTCCATGAATCTATGAATAATGTAACAACTGCATGGTGCAGGAGCGTAATGGTAGCTTGACCTAGATTCAGCCAATAGGGGCAAACATGGTGGATGTATTATATGGATGTCTTGTCAACCTTGAATTGGTTTTGCTGGACAAATAAACAAATGGAGGGCTTGGCAGCTACTGTGGTGGCCTGGCTGTTTCCTGTAGTTGTATGTTAGATGGAAGAGGAGTAATTGTATTTTAAAAAATAAAATAAAAGTCCCTCGATATTGAGAATTATTTAGAAAGGAATTTAACTCGTTAAATTGTAGTATCAGTATCAGATGGAATGGGTGAATTAGGATTGGTGGTCATTAGCAAGATGATGGATGTAAATATTTGTTGTTTCAAGAACTCATATTGTTCATGTTTCTTTAAACTATTGCCTACAATAAAAGTACATGTTGTTCAAGAATCCTTTTGACAATTTATTGTGATGACATATGTAGTTTTAAATGTTCAACTTCTTACTTGGAGTTTAAATAGTTTGCTTAAGCATTTCTTTGATTAATTTCTCCAAAAAAGAATCAACCTGACCATCAAGGGAGCATACTGATTATTGTTATTCAATCAGCTTGCAATGATGATGTGTGATGAATTCTCAGAAGATTCAAGCAAGTTTTAGTACAAAATTCTGCCTTTAGAAGTTTTGAATGAGCTGCTGAAGAGACCAGTTGGATTTCTGAGCTTCTAAAACCTAGATGAATTAGTAGACTCTTATCCTTCTACAGCTCTAATAAACTACTTGTTTGTCTGATTTTTTTATGATAAGATTTAGTTCTCAGTACATTAATTTGAAAGATGTATTGCAGATTCATTCAGTTATAGTTTTCACTTTTTTCCCTTTCTGAAGCTTTTGTACTGTTGGTGTTGAAAAGGTGATTTTATGCACCCTACTAATTTCTTGTATTTAATCAGCTTGCAATGATGATGTATGATGAATGTGCAATGGGTTCGGGGAAGTTTTGTTCAAAAGTTCTTGCATCTAAGAGAATGATGCCTGCTAGATTAGAAGTGTTGAATGAGCTGCCTATTGGAAAGTTGACCCGTAAATTGTTTTTTCCCTTTCCTTTCATGTTTTATCTAAGGACAAGACTTTAAGTATTTGTACGTAAGAAACTCTGGGACTGCACTCTTTCCATTAGTGTCATGTAGCCTATAATAGCTGCTTTATTCACTTTGATGGACATTAACCAAAGTGAAGGTGTTTCAAATATTTGCATTTCTGTGTATATTGATGTTTATCTGTTTCCATTTGTTGTTTTAAGCTTTTTATTACATGTGTGACAATTATGAGCCGTAACTTCATATCTATCACGAATCAATGCAAATCCTTACCCTTTCAGGCTACTTAGGATAGAGTGTTGCTTGAGATACTTTTAGCTCATATCAAACCCCCCAATAGGCATGCTTCATCTTAAGCTCATAAAAAGTTAAAAACCATGCATGTTAAATTGGGGTGGCATTCGCTCTTAGTGAATGCTAAATGTGTTTTGCATTGCTTTCTGCTGGTAGTAGCCCTTTTGTCAAATGCAAGTCAATGACATCAAATTATTTTCTTGTCAGCTAGATTATGCATTGTGCCCTAGAATTGGTTTATTTAGTAGTAGAATTGAGGAATTGTGCATCTCAACCATGAGGGTTTTTGGCTTTTTTATTCTGACTTGATCTTTTGTTTGTTTAGGGTTGTAATCTGTTGTTGCTTGATGTGGCCTGGAAGACTCAGTAGATCTCCCCTTGTTTTTCTTTCCATTGCTTATGTAGCACCATTTTTTTTCCCCTTTAATTCCAGCCTGAACTCGTATTTTTCAGGCCTTTAATTCTCTCTTGGCACATTACATCCCCGATGTTGCGTGTGCATAATGACCCGCACCAGTTGCAACTATTACCTGGAAAATGACAGTGGCTTCGCCCGCTTGAGTTTGTTTTATGTTACATAGCCCTACCTAAATGAAAATTCAGAGTTGAACTAAGCATTTTGGGAGTCTTTGTTTTCTTGACACTTGCAAGTTTTTTTTCCTATTCTCTAATAGATTGCTTTGAATTATTTATAAATGAATAAATTTGAATATTTCTTAAGATGTTTGATTTTTAAACATATAAAATAAATTTGATATATATATATATATATATATATATATATATATATATATATATATATATATCAAAATGAACGATTCCAACCTTGCTAATCTTTTCTGTTTATGAATAAGCACCCATTCTATAAATCATTGCAAATCAGGTATTCAAGTCAGCAAATCCAGAGAACTGGATACGCTAAAGACAGATCCTTCCTATCGATTTATGATCGAAATCACAGAAAATCAACTATATTAAAAGAAATCTGCATTTGCCAAAGCCCTCCCCCTTCTCTTTTAGATTCATATGCATTTTGGCTGCTGTTCTCATGGAGATTCATGTTTTATTTTTAAGGGAACCAGGAAACTTAACCCTGACGAACATGATACCAAAAGTTTTACACAGGACAAATGCCTCCAGCATTACTCTGCATGCAAACGCAACCCATGCGAAATCCATGCACCTTGTTGCGAAGTAAACTGGAAATAAAGAGACTGGATTTGGCTAATCACATTTAACTAGTATTTCATTCTCAATCTGATAATTGTTGCATTAACAACGCAATATTGCTAAAACTTACAACTTCTGAGCATATCTTAGTCTTCATATATAAGTTATAGTTCACAACCAGGGAACAATAATCAAGTCTTTACTAAATTTGAAATATTCACTCCCATAAGAGACGCTAATCATGCTTGAACAGTAACCAGTTCATACTCCACCAGAGAAAGATTGTTGTTCTCTGTAACTGCAAAGTTCGCAGGTTCTGCAACTTCAACACGTCCCCACTTGTCTACGGCAAGCCTCATAGACCCCTTGAACATGTCAATCTTGGCATTGCGCAGGATGACAGTGGCACCAGGCTGCATAATGTCAACTGCATAAGATTAAAATGACTGTTAGAGCATGATATCAAAATGCATTAACCAAAACCTTTACAATCACTGAAAAAAAGCAACCTAAATGTGTTTATCAACACCCAGATCAAGGAGAGCATGATCAAAGTACTATAGATAGCAAGACAGCCTCAGTGCCTCCCCAGCATGCAGTTTGGGGTGGGGTGGGGGGGTCAGGATATGTTTTCCCCCTTGTTACTAACTACAAGCACAGATGAAGCTACACTCCAGGAAATGAACGAACATAAAAAAGAAACGAAGACAATCCTCTACCTATATTGATATGCAAGCAAGACCAAGGTGATCTTGACCCATACTTGGCACATAGCCACATATTAGTTACCAACAGTGGGCTCGCTGACCAAAGCATCCAAATTTTATTTCAAGCAAGTAACAAAAGTAACACCAAGCTAATTTCCTAGGCACCTGAACTCAGCATTCTGGTTTAAAATCAATAAATGACATTCAAAGTCCACTGGCTCAAAGTATTAGTTTTCCATATCAAATAATTATCTAGGAATCAAGAATGAATAATGAAGAGTGAATTGTGAATTCTAAACTTCAAGCAATTGTTTAATTCAGAACTATCTAATGCAATGCCTTCTGGAAATCAATAGTGCATTTTCAAAGAAACCACAAATGCGAGAACTATTTAATATATCCAAAAATCGCTACCATAAACATAGTATTCATTGAGAGAAACTAAAGGGAAATGTAAAGTCGATGCCTCTATAATATCCTAGTTCAACATGTGTTGTCTTGAAACATACAACACTACTACTTATAGCACAATATGTTAACCTTATTATAACTAAGCAGAACTATGAAACTTTCACACGATACATCAGCAAAATGAAAACATAAAAGTGGACCAAAAAAGCATTAACTTTCAAAATGGCCATCCTACGATCTAGATACTCTTAGGAACCAAGTGTCAATACAACCCAAAACCCATTCTCGCCCTTAAAAGGCTTTGCTTCCCAAACACACCTGAAAATTCAAACCTCTATTTTGGATTCTAAAAAATACAAACAGACAGACTTCACAAGCTAGCTTGAACTACAAGCTCAAAGGCCCAACAATGCCAAAACTTTACTTTCCTTCCACCCCATTAAAACAGTGACCCAGAAACTGTTCTCTCAAGTCAACAAACCATAACAAAGTAACAAGAACCAACAATCAATCACCTTAACAACACACCATCATATCAGCCAGACCTCATAAACAAAAAAGATCCAAATAACAAATTCATACAAA
>Ga0307514_10002688_pt1 | contig 18001 bp, 24 predicted proteins | sample 16_EM_MG_FD_203088 | JGI IMG/M metagenome (GOLD analysis project Ga0307514, IMG submission 203088) | Populus trichocarpa ectomycorrhiza microbial communities from riparian zone in the Pacific Northwest, United States - 16_EM | ecosystem: Host-associated > Plants > Roots > Unclassified | place... | reverse complement strand
GAAACATGTGGTTATCTCCTTACGGATGCCTTCAGTTCTCGCTCGCTCTGAGGATCCCCTTCGCGAAGGTCCCAATGAACAAACTCGTCTTCCTACAATACCTGTTTTCTTTGGCCGTCGTAGAGGCATGCAGGGACGAAGCTGTACTAGGAAAATATGGAGAGGCTGTGAAAATCAAGTGGCCGAACGACATTTATGTCGTTCTCGGTGAGGGAGAGCGGAAGGAACTGAAGAAAATTGGTGGGGTGTTGGTGAATACTGGGATAATCAACCAGGATTCTCAGATAGTGATAGGTAAGTCCGGGGTATTACTCGACCACGGTACGATAACTGGCTGACTACCATATAGTAGGATGTGGGTTGAACGTCCTCTGTCCACCACCGATGTGTTCTCTCCTCCAATTGATCCCACCGGAGGTGTCCTTGGCGCTCAGGATGGAGAAGGTGGCGGCTGCGATCATGATAAAACTCGAACCTCTGCTCGACCAGTGGATCAAGGATGGAGGATCGTTCACCTCCCTCACAGATCTCTATCTAAGGAGGTGGTTACACTCGTGAGTTTTCCTCAAACCCCGACCGCCCGAGGGATTATATTCATTCGTGGTTAGCAACGAGATTGTCGAAGTGACGACCGTGACTCCCCCGCAGCGAGTCAAAATAGTGGGAATAACCCCCGATTTTGGTTTACTCCGCACACTTCCCATCAACCAATATGGTTCTGGCCCGTACGGCGGGTTCAGCCAATCGAGCCCATTCATCGACCTGCAGCCCGACGGGAACAGCTTCGATATTATGGCTGGATTGATCAAGTCCAAGTCCACAGCACCTTGATAGCCCCACATGCCTATGCGGGATGGCAATCTGGTACAGTGCCTGTATTTTCATAAGAACAATAACAAACGAAGGTGTACAGCGGGCCCATACTACAATTTCGTTAAAGATCCGGTGTTGTGATGGGTCCCTTGTCCTATACATTCTGTCAGTTTGGTGACGGTGTGGACCGAGGCGCTTGGCATCGCGGTCCCGCCATCAGGAATCATTCTGCCGCGATTGCCGCAGAGTCAAGCCAACCGCCGAAATATACACACTCCTTCGCATTGACGGGTCCGCTGTCGTCACAGAATTCGAAACTTGGACAGGCCGCGCATGGTGCCTGGGGCCACCCGGAAACCGCACGTTCGGGTCGAATCGCTCGGTAAACATGAGTGGTCCCTATGCCCTCGTAATCGTATTCTTCGAGCGGTGCGGGGGAGGATGATCGTTTGGCGGATCTCGACGTTGTTGACTTCAGTCTTGACTTGGAGGGGGCATTTCTGGACCATTCACCCCTGGCAGATCCATCGGATTCGGTACCAGAATCGGACGAAGCGGTGGTAGACTCGTCTTCAGATTGCTCTCTGCGTTTTGATTTTTTCGATCTCGACTGCGACCGCTTCTTCCGTTTCTCCGTCCGATCTTCGTCCTCATCTTCGTGATCGTCGTCGTCGCGAGGTTTGGGCTTTCGTCGTTTTCGTTTTGGCTCTTCGTCAGAATCGCTCTCTTCGTATTTCGATTTGCGGCTCTTCTTTTTCCGTGGTGGGGAAGAGGCATCACCCAATTCAGTATCACTATCCTGCCGCTTCGAGCTCTTGCTTTTCTTACGTCCATCTCTCTCGCTAGATCTGTGTTTCCGTTTGCTTTTTGAACGACGCTCGGATTCAGATTCTGCATCGTCCGCGATGGCCTTGGAATCCCAGAGGGAGGCACCGTACGCAGGGATCTGGCAAAGAGATTCAGCAAAAGTAGTCTACAGTGGAGGGAGAAGTGAATTACCCGTTCGACCTCCCCATCGAGAACAAGCACGTTGAGAAGGCTTTCGACGTGCTCGACAGAGAGGGGGGTTTCTGTGATTCTGGACTGCTTCAAGAACTGGAGCACGTTCTGAGCATTCGGGTATTCCGGGGGGCTGGAGATAGGATATAGAGCGGGTTGAGATTGGTGTGACCGACGCTTGGGGAAACTCTGGGAAGGATTTGGTATATTGTTCGAGTAAAAGAACCGTTTACGTACCTTGTCCTGAATGAGTCGAAGGCAGGCATTGCACAGAAGTTTGATAAATTCCGTGTCAAGTTCGTTATCCGTATACCAGGGACCTCCAGTCAGTTCCACGGAGGGATCGAGGTGGGCAAGCATGTAGATTTTACGGGTTGGGTGCTAGGTGGGACGTTCAGTCAGTCCTCGGGCTATGAAGTGACAGGAACTCCATGAGTACTTTGACGGACTTGACCGCCTTGATTAGCTGCTTTTGGGTCAAAGTCTTGATGCACCTATCGATAACCGTTTGATGTAGGTCCGTCTTTCCCTTGAGGTGTTTGGTCCAGATACCTACCGTAACTGAATACAATGCATGGGGATAAGAGGGGGGGTGAACAACATACCCTCATTGCCGGTCGCCTTAATGTGACCCAACACCAGGCTCTCTTCTCCGCCAAGATCTTTGGTTCTGGACCATCAACGGTGAGCATTCAACGATACGGAGGACCGACGACATACGCGTTTATCTCGTTCTTCGCAACAGCGCGGAACGAGACTGTACCCTGATTGTCCTTGAGCATCTTGAACAGGCCCACTCCGAGGAGGAAGTTTATCGCGCTTTCGCGCATCTTGGTGTCTGGAGCAATCGCCTCGGACTGTTTGACTGTTATCACCTGGAAAATCGAGGTTAATGCGTCGTAGAATTACTTGCGCGACATACAGACACGCCTTTTTGGGGTCAGCCAGGGCAGCCTGGTGAAGTTTTCTCTCCAGCTCGTTGGGAGGCCGTGCAGTCATTTTGGCGTTGGGAAGGAGAGGACGGCTTACGTAACCTTCAGTCGACTTTGACCAAGACGATTTTGTCGACTAGAGCGACTGGACGAAGATAAGTACAAAAAGAATCTACATAAGGATACATCTCCATTTCTTGATTTTAGTCGCCCCTTGAGTGGATTGGCTCGCCTTCTGGCGAGCCTCTGCCATCTTTTTCTTCAAAGACGCGATCTCCGACGTGCTTTCGCGTCCCTCTCGTTCCAACTCATCCACCTTCTCCTGGTATTTCCGGATCTTCGCCTCATATGCCTCCTGCGTTCGTTTCTCCCGCGCCTCGAACCTTGCCTTTATCCTCTCCTCCATCTCACGCCGAGCCTTTTCAAACCTGGACTCCATATCCTCCAAGTCTTTCCGGAGTTTCTCCATTTCCTCTTGCATTTTTCTCTTCTCCTCCTCCAGCTCCTCCCGAGATTGTTCGTCCTCCTCCTCTATCGCCTTCTGCATACTCTCCTCCACCTCTGCGATACCCCGCCCATACTCTACAACTGCCAGACAAATCTCTCGCTTCAGCTCCTTCCCAGCCCCTGTCTCCCCAATATCCTTGCGTTGATCAATCAGCTCGTGTTGGATTTTCAGAGCGAGTGGTCTGTTATCGAGGATCTTTCGCACGATTTCTCGTGCAGACTCGGGTGTGTTGGAATGGCGGCGTAGTTGCGCATCCTTCTCGATTGCAGCTTTGAAGTATTTGTCCTTGAGCTGCTGCTCTCTGTCTGCCCCCTGTTGAGGGGTAACTTTCCCCCACATGTTTGTCACGAGGACGACGTTCTTTAACGTCTTCTCACCGCAGAGCTCCCTGAACATCCGGAAATTCTTGACGGCTAAACCTCCAAATCTTTCATCCGAGATCCGATGGATGTATATGACCCCAGCGAGCTTCGCACCAGCCGAATATCTGAATATCTCTGTCAATTGTGCTCAAGAGTAAGGATACTTAACCTACGATTCTCCCAGGAACGCTGCAATTGATTTCAACACATCCGTATCGCACTTGTTGGTATCATCGAATCCCGGGGTGTCGATAAGCACCACTCTACGGTCATCCAGAATGAACTCCTCAGATTCTTGAACCTCGGACGTGCAAGACTCGAGGGCACCCCCAACTTTTAGATGGGAGCTGCTCGCTTGATTCACAAACTGCAGTTGTATTCGTCAGGGTTTGTGGTAAGATTGGGTGGGAAACCCCCCTTACCGTGGTTTTCCCGCTCCCGGTAACCCCCATTACACTGAACCAAAGGGTTAGCCATCGCTCGAGTGCCACAGTATATGAGAAATAAACTACACACGCGATGAGCGCCGGAGGGTCTTCGGTGTATTTTAAGATTGGATCGTTGGTTGGGGAGTAGCTCTCAAAGTCGTCGGGCGTAGAGAAGGTGTCGACATTCGTATATCCTTCAGGCGTAAGCAGGTCGGACTCGCCTTGGGTTAACATAGTCATGCAGGTTTGGTAGAGAGAAAGTGTGGCTTGCCGTTCAACGTTCAAGCGCCTTTGGCCCAATTTATATGCACGAGCGTCATCCAAGCCGCAGTGGCGAGAGCAAATCACGTACACCGGACAGATACGATTGTTGACCTAAAACAAGAAATAGCAGTAGAGGGCACCGAGTATTATGCACGAAATGCTAAGACCAGCTGGTATAAAGAGGGAGGCAAACCGTTTCTTCGCATCCGCTTTCTTTTTTCTGTAGCCCTTGTTCATGTTCTTCGACTCATTGGTTAGTTGCATCTTGAACAGGCCCACTCCGAGGAGGAAGTTTATCGCGCTTTCGCGCATCTTGGTGTCTGGAGCGATCGCCTCGGATTGTTTGACTGTTATCACCTGGAAAATCGAGGTTAAGGTGTTGTAGAATCACTTGCATGACATACGGATACACCTTCTTAGGATCAGCTAGGGCAGCGGCAGCCTGGCGAAGTTTTTCTCTAGCTCGTTGGGAGGTCGTGCGGTCATTTTGGCGTTCGGAAGGAGAGGACGGCTTACGTAACCTTCAGTCGACTTTGACCAAGACGATTTTCTTGACTGGAGGGAGTGGACGAAGATAAGTACAAAAGCAATCTACATGATGATACATCCCCATTTCTTGACTTCATTCGCCTTCTTACGAAGATCTGCCATGGTGTTTCTCAAAGACGCGATCTGCGACGCGTTTTCGCGTCCCTCTCGTTCCAGCTCATTCACCTTTTCCTCGTATTTCCGGATTTCCGCCTCGTATGCCTCTTGGATCCGTCTCACCTGCACTTCGAATCTCGCGTTAATCCTTTCCTCCATCTCGCGTCGTGCCTCTTCAAACTTGGACTCCATCTCGTCCGAGTCTCTCCGGAGTTTCTCCATCTCCTCTTGCATCTTCCTCTTCTCCTCCTCCATCTCCTCCCGAGATTCTTCGTCCATCTCGATTGTCTTCCGCATTCTCTCCTCCAGCTCTCTGATATCCCTTTGGTACTTTTCGACCGCCTCGCGAATCTCCCGGTTCAGCTCCGCCCCGGCTCCCGTCTGTCCAATATCCTTGCGTTCGTCAATCAACTCACGTTGAATTTTCAGAGTGAGGGGTTTGTTCTCTAGGATCTTTCGCAAGATCTTTCGTGCGGACTCGGATGTGTTGCGGTGACGGCATGGTTGCGCACCCTTCTCGATCGCGGCTTTGAAGTAGTTGTCCTTGAGCTGCTGCTCTCGGTCTGCACCCTGTTTAGGGGTAACTTGTCCCCACTTGTTTGTCACGAGGATGACGTTCCTCAATGTCTTCTCACCACAAAGTTCCCTAAACATTGCGAAATTCCTTTTGGCCAGTCCTCCAAACCTTTCATCCGAAATTCGGTGGACATATACGACTCCCGCGAGCTTCGCGCCAGCTGAATATCTGATTATTTACGTCAGTCATACCCGGGAACAACGAGCCTTAACTCACGATTCTCCCAGAAACGCTGCGATTGATTTCAACACGTCCGTATCGCTCTTATGGGTATCATCGAATCCCGGGGTGTCAATGAGAACGACTCGTCGGCCATCCAGAATGAATTCTTCAGACTCTTGAATCTCAGACGTGCAAGACTCGAGGGTTTCCCCGACTTCGAGGTGGGAACCGCTCGCTTGATTCACGAACTACAGTTGTATCCGTCAGAGTTTGTGGTAAGATTGGGTGAGAAACCCTTCCTACCGTGGTTTTCCCGCTCCCAGTGACCCCCATTACACTGAGCCAAAGGGTTAGCGCTTTGGTTATCGCTAGAGTGCCACAATATATGAGAAATGGGCTACATACGCGATGAGCGCTGGAGGGTCTTCTGTGTATTTCAAGATTGGGTCATCAGTTGGGGAGTAGCTCTCAAAGTCATCGGAGGTAGAGAAGGCGTTGATGTTCGTATAACCTTCCGGTGTTAGCAGGTCGGACTCGTCTTGGGTTAATAGCATCATAGCCATGCGGGCTTGGTAGTAAGAAAAGTGTGGCTTGCCATTCAAGCGCCTTTGGCACAATTTATATGCGCGGGTGCTATCCAACCGCACAGACCAGCCACAGTGGCGAAAGCGAATCACGAGCATACGTACACCGAACAGATACGATTGTCGACCTAAAACAAGAAACAATAGCAGAGGGCACCAAGTAACATACACGAAATACTAAAGCCGGCTGGTGTAAAAAGAAAGGCAAATCGTTTTTTCGCATCCGTTTTCTTCTTTCTGTAGTCCTTATTCATGTTCTTCGACTCATTGGTCAGTTTCCCAATGTTCTCTCGCAGATCGGCAATCTCGGCCTCTAGCTCCGACCTCGTTTCCTTCTCCCTACCCCTCACCGTCTCCAGCGCGTTTTGTAGCTCGTCAATTTCTTTTTGAAGTCTCCTCGTGGACTCGTCGACCTCCTGGGTGATTTCCTCTCCCACCGTTGTCCGATCGAACTCCCTCTTTTCATCAACGAGCTCTCGTTGGACCTGGAGCGTTTCACGGTGGTTTTCTAGGATCGCCCGTATGATTTGGTGGGCAGACTCAGTAGTATCGTAATGACGGTGGAGTCGTGCACCTTTGTCGAGAGCGGGTTTGACGAATTCAGCGGCGAGCTGCTGCTCCCTAACGGCACCGGTTTCCACATTTACGTTGCCCCACATATTCGTCGCGAGCACAACGTTTCTCAAGGTCGTCTCGCCACAAATGCGTCTCAACCACCTAAAGCTCCGGGTATCGGATCTCCTCCATCGTTCATTGGAGATCCGATGGAAGTAGATGACCCCAGCGAGGTTCACCTCATTCTCATACCTGAAATGCGGGTTATTAGCCCCACCCAGCGTGAGAGGGAATTGACTGACACCGTTGCCAAAAATGCCGAAACATTCTTCAGGACATCTGCATCTTCCATCACAGTATCGTTGAACCCGGGGGTGTCAATCAGAATCACTGGATGACCATCGACACGGAATTGCGGCGAAGCTTGTATTTCGGAAGTGCAAGAGCGAAGGCCATTCCCCACAAGGAAGGCTTCGCTATTGGTCGCACGATTCAAGAACTGATTGGTATCCCATTGTCATAAAGGGCCAATGCGATTGGAGACGAGTTGATACATACCGTAGTTTTCCCAGAACCCGTCTCCCCCATCAGCCTGTCGGATGTGGCAGCGGGGCGCATGTGCAGTTGCTCTACGCCACATACGCGATAAATGCCCGGTTTGTCATGTCAAATGTCCTTGAGATACAAGTGCAAGAGCCTTGGGCTAGTCACGATGCCTGGGCCAAAAAGATCGTGGTGATTTCTGGAGGCCGCTGGGCATCCAAGTAAACACCGCGGCACGTTATGAGGTTCCGGCATTAACCGTATCCAGATAGGGACGGGATGCCTGCTAATGAAAGTGGGGTCGCAGAATCTTGAATTATGCTGGTGGTACCCGGGGTGATACGAGAAGTAATTCAAGAAGACTCGAGTTGTATTCGTGCGGGTGACAGCCATTTCGCTTCCGCGTTGCCGACCATTGTTCAGCCCATGCGGAAGCCATGATGTCTGAGTGACAGAGTCGGGGGAGTTGTCACTGGAATTGGAGGACTAGCGGAAAGATGAAGTTGGCAACGTTCATTGATCGGCTTTTTCCGACGTGGCCTCCAGTGAACGCTCCCGTTCCCGCAAGTTTGGGCACATAGTAAAGTACGAGATTAGAACTTGAAACCCAAGCCTAACAACACCGAAACCAAGGATCCGATGAAAAATCCTAGCTTGAACACTCCGACCAAAGTCTTGAGCAGGTCACGCAACAGCTCGTCCGTCTTGCTCTGCGTCTCATCCCTCTGCCCTTGATACCTGGCCTCCAGCTCCATCGACTCCGATCTCACGGAATCCAGCTTTTCCCGTAGCCTGTGAACCGCTTCTTCCAACTCTTGCTGAGTCTCCCGGTCCTTCTTCTCCGCATCTTGGAGTTCATTTTGTAGCTCCTTAATCTTGTCCTCGAGCTTCTTGGCGTGCCCGTCGAGAGCTCGACGGATCTCCTGACCGGCAGCCGTTCGGGAAAAATCCATGCGTTGGTCGACGAGCTCTTCCTGAATTTGGAGGGCGAGGGGATGGTTGTCCAATATAGCGCGAATTACCGTATGGGCGGACTCGGGGGTTTTGACGTGACGAAGGAACTGCGCTCCTTTATCGATGGCAGGTTTGAAGAAAAGGGTAGATAATTGTCGTTGCCGGGCCTCGCCAATCTCAGGAGTAACATTGCTCCACATGTTCGTCATGATCACAATGTTCTTCAACGTCTGTTCCCCGCAGAGCTTTCGAAACACACCAAAGTTCCGGACGTCGATTCCTGTGAACCGCTCGTCGGAGATGCGGTGGAAGTAGATTATCCCTGTGAGTTTGACTCCCTTCTCATATCTTGGTAGAAGGTCAGCGAACCACGAAAAAGGGAGGAACAAGATATCAGGCTTACGTCCTCTCTAGAAAAGCCGTGATCATCCCTAGAATCCTGGAGTCGCTCATCTCCGTGTCATTGAATCCCGGAGTATCAATCAACACCACCTTGCGCCCGTCGAGGATGAACGGTTTGGAGAGCTGGATCTCAGATGTACAAGAAAGGAGGTCGGTCCCCACTTTGAGGTCGTCAGATCCGCTCGCGAGGTTCACGAACTGCAAAAAAGATGTTCGTGAGGATCAAAGCGTGGGTAGGTCGGTGCTCGTTCCATACTGAAGACTTTCCGCTCCCCGTCACCCCCATAAGTCTAGAAGTATCCTGAGCGATCTCGAGAGTGCCCTCGCAGGTAAATGTATGCTTACGCTATCAAAGAGACAGGATACGATACATCCGTCACCATGACTGTGTTTTCAATCCGCTGAAGGCTCATTAGAAAAATCACGAGTAATGATGTGGGGGATGTGTTGGGAGAGACGTACGACTGGTCAGACTGTGCGAGGGATCTGAGGATCTCGCGCACAATGCGCGTCCCAGCCTTATATCGGTACATCCCCCACACTAGCTGCCCGTGGAAGTCAGAGCAGACGTCCCGATCTTCGGCACAAGAAAGTCCCTGCCACATTTTTTGCATGTGATCCTGATGTGCACACGTACTATCACACGTAGAATCACATAATCCCGAAATCTGAAGGAACCCCACACCTGGATCCTGGGATGTTTAGTTCGATGGCAGGAGAGGTGATATGAATCTATTGGGGGAACGGCGTGTTGGTATCGATGAAAACCCTTCATTCCGCACCTACGGTGTGCTGCGAATTAATATTGTGATTCCAGAGTGTGCCACGGCCCGTAGTGACATGGTCGCGGATAACGATCAAGAAGCGAGCCGATCGAGCTTCAAGCTTAGGTTTGACCTCAGTTACATACTCACAGCCAACTCCAGGAAACGAATGAAGAAAAACTCTGCTATAATTACATGGCCTTCCACAGGAAAATATATGAGCCGGACTTACGAGGGATGATATTTCCCCTCCGTACGCATAGCCGGTTTATCGGCACCGGGGGCACCGTGTAAGGGAGCTACTAAGACAATCGAGTAACCGTTCCCTCTCTACGCGAGCTTCCTCCTGCCTTCGCCACATCTCCGCCTCCATCCTCCTTTTCTCCTCGTTGTAATGGGACGCCATCCGCTCAAGTTCCCTCCCATGTTCCTCATCCTTCTCTCTGAAGGCCTGGTTCATTTCCTCCCGGATGGCCATCATCTCGGTCTAGTGGCGTCGGATCTGCTCGGTGAGAGGGGTGGGCGAGTTCCTCATGATCCATCGAATTATATTGTATGCAGATTGGGCGGTGTTGTAGTGACGAACAAGTTGTGCACCTTTGTCGAGGATCGGTTTGAAAAAGTTGGTGATGAGCTCGTTCTCGCGTGCTTCTCCGACATCCTGCGAGACTTCCCCCCACATGTTGGTTACGAGCACGACGTTCTTGAGTGTCGATTCTCCACATAGTTGGCGGAACATTCGAAAGTTGCGCGGAGAAATACCGGCTGTCCTCATGCTGGGAATACGATTGACGTATATGATTCCTCCGAGCTTGGTGCCGTTTTCATACCTAGCTGGATGCTAAGCAGACAGGATAAGCAAGTGAGAGAGAGAAAACGACTTACCTCGTCACAAGAAATCCTGCGATCATTCTCAAGACATCGGTATCACTCAGGGTGAGATCGTCGAAGCCGGGCGTATCGATGAGCACGATCCGTCGTCCGTCGAGGACGAACTCGTTAGAGAGCTGGGTTTGAGCGGTGGTCGGTTCCAAACCCGTTCCAATGCGAAGGTTGGAACCGCTCGCCGTGTTGATAAACTATGGACAGTGGATCAGTTTGTAGACAGGGTAACAGTCGGTCGTCGTCATCCTCACGGAAGTCTTCCCACTCCCTCGTGCGCCCATTATACTGCGGTAATTCTCAGTCCAGATGTTGAGGTTGAGCAAGCCCGCTCGCCACTTACGCAATGAGGAAGAGTTCGTCGTTTAGGGACATTTCTCAGATAGCGGCTGTCAGCGCAGTCGCGTCCGCCAGGTCGAGGATAGGGAGGGAAGTTTGACTTGACCCCACACTCTTAAATGCTTAGTCGGAATCACCATACCGGTCGTGGAAGGCGAGGATCATCGGGGGGTTCAATGAGTCGTGGATTGCCTCGCCGCGGACACGCACATCTCATATTGATGCTCGGAGCAATAGAAAGAGAAATCCCATATAAAATGGCAGAGACCACTTGGCAATCGAAGTCGAAACGACAGAGCAGAGTAGGGTCATGGATGCAGATCAAGAGTTTCCACATATCAACCAATCGAGACCACTGGCAATTTGGGTATCTAGGCTCTGGGATAGTACACCGCCACGTCCTCGCCAAAACTTCTCAGCTTCATGACACCAAATCTCCTGAACCTCCGCATGAACCTCATTCCAGTATCGTCCCCCCTGGGAGTCCAACCAGGGTGTGTAATAAAGTCGAAAGAGACGGTGACTTCTCCCATTGCTTGCTGTACAAGATGGTGTAGTTTGTCGTCAACTGGCTCCCACTTAGTCGGGTTCACTGCGATGTCGATATCTTGGTCGAGTGTCGCCCGAGTGAAGGTGAACGAAACTCCTGAGAGTTTTGGGGCGGACGTAATGGAAGACAGTACCAGAGCCACGAATTTTCGTGGTGTCTCCAACGCGGCGAGGGTGAAGCAAATGGTTTGAAGCTCGGGGTAATGGTGGGAGGTCAGGGGGGTCTCGTACCCTCCCATACGCGGGATGTCATCTGTTATTCCTTAGTCAGAATCGGTAGTGGCGGCGGGGAAGGAATAAACCAGTACCTCTGATTTCCAGCGTTGTGAGCGTTGCCGAACAAGCACGCACAAGTGGGTGCACCTTCGTAATGTCGGACGTATCGTAGAAATAAAGTGTGCGGAACTGAACTGGTAGCCTCAGAAGGAAGGGAACGCACGTGTCGTGGGCCTCATCACCAACCAAGGTCAACTTACCCTGCGTCCGAGGACAGGCGGGTATGTCACCGGAGGGGGGTGGGGGTAGGCGCAAACTCGCGATCGAAAGGTTATCGAGATTTGGGAAGGATGAAAGGATAGGGTAGAACTCCTCTGCGTGAATGGATACCCTGTTTAAAGAGAGTGACAGGAGGGTGTTCCCAAAATTCCGCTTCAATGCCAAGACATCATCGTGAAGTCGCAACTGGGAGTAGGCGATATTGAGGGATTTGAGATGAGGAAAAACCGCGTCGACGTCGCGGAAGTGCTCCCCCCAGGCCTCTACAGCGGTGTAGTTCAGGGTGAGAGTGTGGGTGAGTTCTGCGAATATCGACCCCGTGGTCAATAGTCTGGTGCGCCACAAATCGACTCGCCGTCGGTCGACGAACCAGCGGTACCCGCTTCCCCACATCCTCCAGCGCGACCGTTCCACCCAGCGGCGTCCGACAAGCGAACAAGCCACGAGGTCGACATGGCCAACGTAGTCGATGACTTTGTCAATGAGTTCTTGGGGAAATTTCTCCATCACCACCCGTAAGTCTCAGCCTTTCGAGGTCGGAAGGTGCTACGTGGTGGCCACAGTCGGACCCTGTCAGCGGTTTTTGATGGAACAAAACCCACCGCCGATCTGCGTCCGCCTCGAGCGCGCAGGACGGACTCTTTGAGTTCAAAAAGTGAAAACCGAGGTGATACTGGATTGAAACAAAGATGGGTGCGACTCAGACACTACAATTCTCTACATAATGAGGCACCCGCCTCCCCCACGAGGTCGATTGTCCCACTGGTGCTGCAGCTGGCCAATTCGCTCCTCCATCGCTTTCCTCTCGGCAGCAGAAGCATTGGAACTCTCCTGAAGGCGGTTGTTGAGGTCGTCCATCTGTTGCCTGTACGCGGCCTCCGCTTGTTCCCTCTCCTGGCGAGCTTTCTCCTGCATCTCTTTCACCACCTCCTCCATCCTCTTCTTTTCCTGCTGATAGTTTGACGCCATACCATCTGAATCCGTCTTCATCCTGTTCATCTGCTCTTGAAGTTTGCGAGTCTCCCCCTCCAATTCCTTCCTTGTCTCCTCATCCTTATCCTTGAGCGCTTGCATCATTTCCTCCTGGACGGTCTTCAGCTCGGCCTGGTGGCGTCGAATCTGCTCGTTGAGCTCTTTATTGACGGCTTCACCGGCGGCGGTATCGATGATATCCTTGTGTTCGTCAACAAGCTCGCGCTGAATCTGGAGAGCAATGGGCCGATTCTTGATGATGCATCGAATGATATCGTGTGCAGATTTGGCGGTGTTGTGATGACGGGCGAGCTGTGCACCTTTGTCAAGGACCGCCTTGAAAAAGTTGGTAGTGAGCTCCCGTTCGCGAGCTTCCCCGACATCCTGTGTGACTTCTCCCCACATGTTTGTAACAAGGATGACATTCTTGAGTGTCGAGTCTCCGCAAAGCTCACGGAACATCTTGAAGTTGCGCCCAGAGATCCCGGTGAACCGTTTGTCGGAAATGCGGTGGATGTAAATAACCCCAGCGAGCTTTGAGCCAGCCTCATACCTGATCGAGTGTTCAAACGACAGGATCAGTATGTGGTCGGGGTACTCACGTTGTTGCTAGAAACGCAGCAATCAATTTCAGGATGTCGGTATCACTCTTGTTGGTATCGTCGAAGCCTGGTGTGTCAACAAGGATGACCTGTCGCCCATCAAGGGCGAATTCGTCTGCAAGTTGAACTTCCGCAGTACATGATGCCAAGTTCACCCCGATGCGAAGGTTAGAGTGGCTGGCCATATTAATAAACTAAATCGACGGTCAGTTCACAGGCAAGGCAACGGTTCGCTATCCCTACCGACGTCTTGCCACTTCCCGTCGCCCCCATGACGCTGAATCGACACTCAGTCCTAGGCTTATTGAGAAGTATTCATCACGCACGCAATAGTCACGGGTGGGACATGTTGCTGTCGCGGCTGTGACCCATGGGTCCTACCCGAAGGGTCATAGTGATCAATGTCTTTTCTGGGAAAAATACCAAGCTTTCGCTCTACCTGGAGGGATGAGACGGACTTGACGATCCCGGTGAGCATCAAGGTGAGATCCATCATGAGGAGACACATACGGAGCTGGGGTATGAGAGTACATGCTGGGTGGTTGGATTTGGGAAGATACGACAAAGTATGGGAGCTGAAAGGTGAGGCAGAGACCACAACTCCTTCCCCTCCTTCTAATCGCCTTTTATTCGCGTCGAGCACTGGCCGTGGCGTACACGAGGCATCTGATGGACGCCGTTCATGATTCTCGCCGTTGACATACACAGTTCATCTTGATTATCGGTACAGCAAAAAGAGAAACCCCAGAGATAACGACCAGTGGGGAACTTGGCAGATCGCTTGCTGGGATGTCCTAAGAAAACTGTGGCGTGACGGCAGACATGAATCCGTTTCTTTAATTTCCGCCCAAGGGCCCCAATACCATATAGTTCCTGAGTTACTGATTGGCGATGTGAAGCCTTTAAGTTGTGCTGGGAGTATTTGTGCGGGAGAGTGCATGAATCGATTGAGGGTGAGCAACTAACAGAATGCCGAAACGGTAACCCGACTCAGTGATAGTGGCGAGAAAAACAGATACGGTTTTATTCTTTGGTCGACGGAGTCTTATTGCTTACCCATAGAAAATAACCTGCGCCTAAGGCCGCGAAGAAAATCGCATCCTTCATGATCTCGCGGAAGCTACCCATGCCGGGTTTCTCCGAAACCCTACTCAGAATCGCCAACTCTTCCCGCAACTTTGAAACCTCCTGTCGAAGTTCCTGTCGAGTCTCCCCATCGCCCTCCTCCGTCTGGTCCAGCATCTCCTGGAGTTCCCGGAGTTGCGTGAGGCGTTTCTCAGCATGCTCATCAAGTTCCCTCCGAAGTTCCCTTCCAGCAGTCGTCTCGCTGACCTTTTTCCGATCCTCGCCCATCTCTTCTTGGATTTGGAGGGTAACCCGCTGGTTTGCCAAGACCGTCCGGATAACCTCATGAGCGGACTCGATTGTGTCGTCGTGACGAAGGAATCGTGCTCCTTTCTCGAGAGCAGACTTGAAGAAACTGTCGGCCAACTCCTGTTCTCGGGCAGTACCAACTTCTGGAGCGACCTTCCCCCACATATTCGTCACAATGACGACGTTTCGAAGTGCCTTGTCCCCACACATTGCCAGAAGGGTTTTAAAACTCTTGACGGCGGTGCCTGTGAACCTCACATCGGATATTCGATGCACGTAGATGACTCCGCGGAGAGTTTTCCCTCGGTCGTACCTAGGAGTAGACTATTAAAACCTACAGCTTCGATGTTTTGTATATATGCGACTCACAAGTCAGCCAACGAATGCGCGATTAAGTCCAAAACATCCATATCGCTCTTGAAGGTGTCATGGAATCCAGGTGTATCGATCAATACAACTGGATTACCGTCCACTGTGAATGGTTTGGCAGCCTGGACTTCCTCCGTGCAAGACCTGAGGTTGGTACCGACGTTAAGTTTGGACTTGCTGGCAAGATTGATGAACTAATTCGGTTGAGATTTGACAGATAAACGAGGTGTTTGGTGGACTAACAGATGTTTTCCCGCTTCCAGTAGTTCCCATCACGCTTAAGGGTTTGTCATTTTTTCGGTAATGGGCCAGACGAGATGAATGCTTACACTATGACAGATGGTGAGGGGTATTCGTCTGGCCTTGAAAACCCACGTTAGTATTCCTCGTGCGTTTAGGTTGATGACCCGTACGATACATACTCAGGTGATTGTTCGTGATAATCGCCGGTGATGAACATGATAGCTTGTGCGGAACGTCTAAGAGATTATGGCAGCCCGGTGAACTTGATGGTGAGACGATGGTAGGACTAGTAGGACGCGCACCACGCCGGGGGCGAACGGTAAGGCGCCAAGTTCGCAGTGGGAGCAGGTGATTCCGTGAAGGGAACATACATGCCGTTTGCATGACGGAAACCACCCGTCGACAATCGAATTCGAGGCCCAGGGCATCAGCATGTCGAAAATGCCGAACAATAAGGGGGACAAATGTACACATAGTCTGGCGAGCTGATCCCGTCGCGTGGAAGGTCACATCCCGCTTACCTCATCGTAATTGGCGTGGTTCTGGATCCGGGGAGCTCCGTATATACTGTGGCTGGTTTACCTAATCAATAGTCCGGTCGACTGAGTTGGACGGGCATCAAATCAGCAAGGTGCTTGTTCATAACAGGACTTGGGAAGTAAGGTCGTTGTTTCCGCGTGGAATGGTAGACGGATGACCGGAAAATGCATGGAAGGGGGTTTGCGAGGCCCACGTGGAACGAGCGTTGAAAGTGTGGGAATTTACCATCATTCCGTCCTCGGGCCCGCGAGTCCGAGCCGTGGCTCGCGATCGACTTCAAACCGCAAATTTCTCCAAACCACCTGGGCCGGTCAATTGCAAAGGGATGCCAGATCCCTTCTTCGCCACGGGGTCGAAAAAGCGGAAACGGCCTTCATCCTCCACCTCCGCTTTTGTCTCACGAAAGAAGCCGCCGACCGTTAATGGGAAGGCAAAGTTGAGGAAACCCCCCGGAGCTCAACAGCCAAAAAAACGAATCGCGCGCGATGAGGAATTGTCTGATGCGACGGAAGATGACCATGGCATGGGAAACGTGGACGATATGGACCTGAGGGCTTCGGACGAAGACCCATACCAAAGCGGCTCCGAAAACGAAAACGAGACTCCAGCCGAGAAGCGGCTAAGGCTCGCTCAGATGTATCTCGAGGGGGTCAAGAGCAGTTTGGCGGAGGGGGAATACGACGCCGCAGAGATTGACAAGGAGTTAATTTCTGCGAGATTGAAGCAGGACGTTTCGGAAAAGTCTGGGAGGATTCATTTGTTCGTTGCGGACTCGGTGTGTGATCGTCAATCCTTCATTTCCATCTTTGCTGAGTGAAACAGTATGACTTCGACGTCCCACCAATATCTTTGCGTACGCGTGGCCATAGGTTCACTGTGACGGCGGTGGTTGCGTCTGAGGACGGGAAGTTTCTCTACACCGCAGGGAAAGAAGGGTCGATCGTCAAGTGGGACCTGCGCACCGGGAAGAAACTATCTACCGCATACAAGCAGAAGTCCATAAAGGGGAAACAGAAGGCAGAACCTGGCGGCCACACTGACGAGATCTGGGCACTTGCGTTGAGTTCAGATGGAAAGTACTTGGCCAGTGGAGGGAAGGACCGCATCATTGGAGTCTGGAATGTAGAGAACATAGACGGGATCTCGTGGGTCAAGGGATTTACCGGACATCGAGATTCTATCAGTGTGAGTGCACTTGCGTCTGCTCTTTTTGAGTCTTACAACTTTTCTGCAGTGTCTCGCGTTCCGTAAATCGTCCCAACAACTGTTCAGTGGTTCATATGACCGAACAGTGAAACTGTTCGACCTCTCAGTTATGGGTTATGTCGAGACGCTCTTCGGCCATCAAGATTTTGTCATGTCGGTCGATTCACTTCGAGGGGAGACAGCCGTCACATGTGGTGGACGGGATCGGACGGTACGATACTGGAAGATCGTTGACGAAACACAACTTGTGTTTCGTGGCGGGGGTCGGAGCAAACTACGTGATCTACTAGAGGGCGGGGCATTTGAGGGGATGGACGCCGACGAAGCTGAGAAGGGGCAGAAGGTGTACGTTGAAGGAAGCATGGAAATCGTCTGTATGATTGACGAGACCACCTTCTTAAGTGGAGGTGACAGTGGGTGCGCTTTTTAACTGCATCCTTCGATTCTACCCCCGCTGAACCACCACAGATCGATATCTCTCTGGTCAACGCAGAGGAAAAAGCCAATATATGTCCAGGCACTAGCGCACGGTCTTCACGAGACCCTGTCTGAGGAACGAGGAATGATAGCGTCTCCTCGGTGGATAACTGCGATTGGATCATTACACTACTCCGATCTCTTTGCATCAGGTAAGTGAGAGTGACTACTTCTGTCGATTCATGCGAGACCGTTCTCACCACAATCCAGGTTCGTGGGACGGCCAGATCAAGTTGTGGAAAGTGGACCAAAAATTGAAGTCGTTCTCTTTGGTTGGGTGTGTGAACGCCCCGGGCGTCATCAATTCGATCCAGCTCCTTTCCGTGCCGAAAGGCATTACCTACTCGTGGGGAGAGACGAAGAAAGATTCTGTGTTACTTGTCGCCGGGGTGGGACAGGAGACGAGGATGGGACGGTGGATTGTCATCAAGGGATCTGGTAGCTTTAATGGCTCGCTCTCG
>Ga0307514_10002687_pt1 | contig 18003 bp, 22 predicted proteins | sample 16_EM_MG_FD_203088 | JGI IMG/M metagenome (GOLD analysis project Ga0307514, IMG submission 203088) | Populus trichocarpa ectomycorrhiza microbial communities from riparian zone in the Pacific Northwest, United States - 16_EM | ecosystem: Host-associated > Plants > Roots > Unclassified | place... | reverse complement strand
CCTACCTCCAACCTCTTCCTCATCCTCACTCTTCGCATAGTCGATAATCTCATCCTCGCCACTCTCCTCCCCCTCCCACCTTCACCCCGTCCCTCTTCCAACCCATTCTTCCCCTCTCCACCCCTCTTCGCTTCCGCCTCCTTCTTCTCCCTCCTAACATTCTCCTCCTGCACCTTTCTCTTCTCCTCCCTAGCCTTCTTCCGCTCTCTCCACCTCTCTTCAAGCCCCTTCTCCTTCCTTGTCTTCTCCAGAAAACTGTGATACAGCACCTTCCCATCCGCCAGTTAACCTAACCGCACGTTTCTCAGCTCCGCCTGCTGGGGTGGCAGTACTGGTGGTGCGCTTTCGCTTTGTGGGTTCTTTGTGGAGCCAGGGGCAATCATACCAGCCTCAACACACAGCCTTCAACATCGCACCACCAAACTCATCTGTACTCCTAGCCAACTCCTGTCAGTTCACACTCTCCTCCACGGTCATCTTTCGGCTGTGAATCTTCAAGATACTGGCGCGAGATTCCTCATTCGGTAGTGGGAACTCAATCTTCCTGTCCAACCGCCCTGATTTTAGCAACACAGGGTCAGGAATTCCACTCTGTTTGTGGCAGCGAGGGCTTTGACCCTGCCATCACTAGAGAAGCCATCTAGCTGGTTGAGAAATTCTAACATAGTTCGCTGCACCTCACGATCTCCAGATTTTTCAGAGTCGAAACGCTTGGTGCCCACAGCGTCAAGCTCATCAATGAAAATGATTGCTGGGGCCTTCTCCTTAGCCAGAGCAAAGCAAGCTTGGCACCATCTCCTATAAACATCTGGACAAGTTGTGGACCAGCGCTTGGCGTTTGTTTGAGTGGCGCAAGTACGGAGTATGGGCAAGGAGGGTTTTACCGGTACCGGGGGGTCCGTACATGAGGGCGCCTGAATTGTCAGTATTACATAAAAATATACGTTATGGAAATACATACCTTTCGGGGGCTTGATTCCCAACTTCTTGAATTTCTCCGCCTCCCTCATCGGCCAAACTACTGCCTCCACAAGCTGCTCATCTGCTTGTCTAGCCCACCAATATCCGTATATGCCTTTGTTGGCTTCTCATCGACCTCCATGGCTTTTACTCGAGAATCATACTCTGCTGATAGGGTATCCAAAACAAGGTAGCTGTCCTTGTTCACACCGATCAAATAACCAGGGTGTAGCTTCTCGGGATCGACCAATCCTATAAGTGGGAGGAATATTGTTTGCCGGGTAGAGGTCTTGATTTGCCTTTCCGAACAGCATCAAGGTCAACATTTGCACCATCCTCAGCCTCTTCGACGGTTGGGGCCATATCAAGCAGTTCGACAACGTTACCCACTAGGTAGGGTAGCTGTCTAGGGAGCGCGGATGTGGAGGTTAGCATGTTGCCTCAGCTATTCTAGAGCTGGTAAACTTACCGGTTATTCTCAACCTTCTCCAGGTTCTCCTCAGTCCACTTATTCATATTATCCTTTTCATGCCCTAGTCTCTGGAACTCCTGTTTCATAACTCGAATCTCATTCTCTAATAATCTCCGTCGATTAATGATGTCTTGTGTTGGGCAGTCTAGAATTTCTGGGTCAATGTCATCCTCCTTCTCTTCCTCATCTCCGCATCTCCATCTTGGTCGGCGGCATTCGAGGTATCATCCTTGTCTTTCTTGCTGCTGTCGTCTCGGTCCTTTTCACGGGATTGTTCGAGATCCTCTAGATCTTCAAGAGACGACATGGTTGTGTGGATTCAGAAAGTTGGGTGTAAGTGGGCTGTTGGGGGGCTGCTAGGTAGGTGGGCAGCTTACAGAGCCGCTTGGTATGGCTACTAATCATGTGATCAGAATTTCAAATACGATTGATTAAATTGTGAATTTACGCCCTCTGATACTAGGTATTATAACGCCCCAAAGCCCATCTAACCATCACTCCCACTTGATCTGAAAGCCGACAGAAGCCCAACATAATGATGCGTCAAATCCAGGACTGGCTGTGGAAGATTGGTAGACTGTACAATGCTCCTAATTTTGACAGCGCCTTCTTCTTCTATAAGCTTGCGTACCGTGCATAGTAAACTAGGAGAAAACTATGACAAGTTTTGGTTAGAATTTTGGAATCACTTAGATTAAGGGTATATGCACCTCTGAATACCACCGGTAATTCCAAGCGGTCAGTCTGATGATTGAATTAAGGGTAGCCCTGTTGTCCTTTTGCTTCTCTTGGTAGGCGAGAATACCCTTCAGAGCACGAGCGGAGAAGCGAACCTGTAAACAATTCGCGAAGGCTTCCACGGCTTCTTCCTGCAAAAAGGAGGCATTGGTTAGAAATAGAGCAGCCTATCCACGGAATGGGAAAATACCTCGTGATGTAGCCTTTGAGCCAATTCACCCAGAATCTCCAACTCTGATGCGCTTCTACGATAAAGCTTGGATTTCTGTTTAAACTGAGCTAGGTCTGCCCTCCAAATTGTGTAGACTCGCAGGTCCTAAATGGGCATGAGCATGGGCTCCAAATGAAATATCATAGTGGTTTGAAAGAGACATACTTCGTAGAGTAGCATGAATAAGTTATCTAGCCACCTTTCACATAGTCGCTTATTCTGAAAGTGGGTATATTTTTTCGCGGAACTTTCGGCTGGAGCTTGGGGATCCTCCGATCCCGACATTACCTCCTCCGCACCCACAGTCTGCTCGGGCTTCTCAATCGCTGGAGTATCATCAGTTGCTGATTCCGCCGCAGCCTCATCTTCCCCACTCAAACTCTTATCATTTTCGTCTCCATTCACACTACCATCATGGGTCGAAGTGGGGGCCGGAGACGTTCCACGAAGAGCAGTAGTGCTAGCAGTTTTCTCCTTCTCTTGCTGTTCTGCCGCAGTTTTCTCGTTTCGATATTCCTCCTCCATGACGAAGACACTCGAGCGGAATCTCAACAGCGCGTCCCAGCCAACTTTGGCAGTGATTTCTGTGAGCAGTCTATATGCCTTAAGGAACGTGCCTTTCAAGGTAGCGCCGGGAAGCTTTAGCAGATTTGGATCAACCTGTATATTCCAAATAGAAGTTAGCATGGCAGTGGGTAATTCGTATCGGGTGTCAATTACCATCTCATGCTTAGGATCATTATCTTCAGAGAGCTCATCAAGGACAGCTTCTGCTAAGATAGGGAGGTGCATTCGCCCAGGCTGAGGCATCTTAGGCCGATCTGTATCTTGGTTGGTAAACATTGGACAAGAGTTGATAGTCAATAAAGCCTACATTCTTGGTTAGCTTTCTTCAATTAATAGAGAGAAATAAGGACTCTCACCAGCTCCCATTGCTCCAAAGCAACGTAGACCTCCGCCAGCCTTGCCCAGGTTGTAAACTCGCTAGGGGCACTATTCACAGCCCGCTTCGCACACTCCAGTGCCAGGTCATGCCTGCCTTTATTCATGCAAAACTGGGCCTGAACATCCAGACAAGCCGCATCCATGGGTAGTATTTTGATGGTGTCGTACAGGAGCGAGACAGCTTTGACTTCCTCATCTCCGTCCAAGTAAACCTTGGCAAGCAGCGAAGCGACCTCAGGTTCTTTCGAGCGAAGTTTTTCGAACAGGTTAACGCCAGAGGCAAACCTACCAGTCGTGTGAATATAGTGAAGCAGGCCATTTGTTAGATGATTGGACACCACATTTGGTACTTGAATGTCGGGGTCAGAGCCAAGTTGCCATCCTATACATGACTTGAGTATTCTGCCTACGAGCCCAATCTGGGCATAAAGGCATACCTTTAAAAAATAATCTTTCAGCAGCATCTAGGTATCGATGCTCCGCCTCCGTACTTGTGATGGGATTGAATCTCCGGCACCCAATGATTCGGTTTGTCTGCTCGTCCGCATAAGAGAATGCTCGAAGGACACCACATAGGTATGTTTCAAGCCATAATTCCTCCGGTATGTCCTCCTGTGGCCTGCGCTGGCCTCTCTCATCCACGGCATAATATTTGACACCTCCGGGAATTTGGACCTCAACACGCATGTCGACCCTTGAAAAGGCATTGTAACAGCTGTAGATCATCTTTCAGCTTCAGGTTCGCATTTCCCTCTGTAGCGACGATATAAGATGGCTTTACCAGTATATCCCAGTTGTTATCTTCCAGCTCTGCGGTTTCCCAAACCACATCTGGTTCTCACCGATGAGGTAGGTGAGGGTATTGATATATGCAGCCAGTGAGGCGGAGGAAGAGGCATCCACTCCAGTGACATGATGATATGTTCCGATCTAGATGTTATTTCTGTCAGGCGCAATTCCCCCAAAATAGCCGTGCCAGCATTCTTGTAGTCAGTTGGGAGCTCAGGAGCTGCCTTTTACCTCCTTGATTCCAGCCTTGGGTTGACTCTTGGTGAGATGCACGAGGTCTGGTGGGCCTAGCTCTCGCAGAGCTTGTAATGCTTCTGTGCGCGCATAGATGGATTCGCTGATCTCATTCTCGACTATTCTGTGGTGGGGATTGGGGGTAACGAGGTCAGAGTCGGGGAGGTTATTCACAGTAAATATAGGATAACCTACTCTGGCACCGCGGGGACCACCATGGGGGGCTTCGTGCAGGTATTGATAGCTGTAACTGGATTCGAAGTTCATACGCCCAATGCAGACCTTTAACACTTGCAGCCCTACTTTGCTTACTAAGCAACACTTGCGCATACAGGAAATTTATCAGACCTATCATAATCAAGAGGGTTATATAGATCCTCGATTCATCTTTAGTACCCTCGGCCTTAGCTAACTTGCATTGCCTGATAACCTTCGCCGCCCGTTGTTGTACCTTGTGCTATCACACTAACGAGTAAACAAATGGTTGTTGGATAGGGTGTTGGAGCAAGACGCCAAGTGGGACCACGGAGGACTGGACAGGGTCCAACTGTTACATAGACGGTCTATACCACCAGCTATACTACGTGAATATTCTAAGGCAACTGGGTCCTCTGGCTAAGATGTCGTAGGAAAATCTGCCTCTCATGGTATGCTTCCACAGCCTTGCGATTGAGTTTTGTGACTAACCTCAATCACAGCTTTAAACATCATCCCAGACTCTGATAATGACAGTAAGATCGATAATACCCAGGAGCTCCAGGCCACACTGCCGGAATTGCGGCCGATTTAACGTCGCTGTGGTATAGATTGAGAATGCGTTGAAAATTTACCAGAGAGCTATCAAGGCTCATAGCAAAGGCAATTGGCGAGAAGCAGAGGGTGCTGTGCATCGTATTGGCTATGCTAATATTTCTCTTAGCTAGACGATACACTACGAGCTCCTCCATACAATCAATACTACACCTTTTAAAAGCCATGTAGCATTTCTGCTTAATAGACTCAACAACAAAAAGCCCATCGATGTCCATGACAATGAGACACGGGGATCACTTGACTTCGGAATATTATGGTTTACAGAGGAATACGGCAAAACCCTAGAAAGTTTTCAATTCAACCAGAGCAATCAGATCCTGCCTCGAGAGCGTCACTCATTTTGATGGTGGAGACTCAGAAGTTCGCTAAACTGATGCCTACAAGGCGCTACGAAGAGGAAACAACTATCTCAGCACCTTCCGGGCTGAAGAAGAAAAATGCGGGAAAGTTGCTAGAAATGCATCAATCCCTTTGCTGAAGGAGCCTCTCCCAGCATCTAGGCATGTGGAGGTTGTTGGAACAGTGCCTCGAGTGACGGAGATCTGCATATTTTGCATGTTCAATCCCGGACATGGTCAGCCATTGGAAAGGCACTTCTGGAGCGTCGGCGCAATGTGTGAGTGGGCTCATTGCCATAAGTCAGGTATTTACTAATGGGCCATAGTGACGAAAAAAGTCTCGGGTTGCATATGTCTTGATCCTCCTTCATCGTGTTGATCTCCTGAACTCCACAAGAAACTACTTCCGATTCTTTGGAGATTTCCAATACAGATGGCGGTGATGTTCAAATGGTAGAAGGAGCACCAGCCATTGCAGAAATTCAGAAGGCTAGTACGAACCCGAAATGGAAATTCACGTCTCTTGGAAGGACAGATGATCACGCCTCAGCAAGAGAGTACGTGATAAAGGAAATGCGGGTGCGACCGCAGCAGTTCTTCTACCACCGCCAGTTAGGGAGTCGAGACGACAAGCTGTTGAGACGTGCTTTAGTCCCTTAGGTATTAGTCAGGGCAAATCATGTACTTTGAAAATAGGGCTTAAGGACGAAGGCGAAGGACTCACCCCAAAATATCGGTGTTTGTTTGACTTCAAAAATATTCTGCGGCACTGGGATGATGATAAAGGCAATGTAGTCCTCTATGGAGAAGGGATCTAAGACCCAAAAGAAGAGGCAACGCCAGGGACAGCTCTCTTGAGTATAGAAGCTGCAATTTCGTCAAATCCCTATCATCCAGTCCTTTCTGGTGGCGAAGGTCTCAGGAAGTGGCTAAAGGCCTTCGATACAGCGGGCACTCATGTTAAAGAAATCTGTATGGAATAGCTAGAAGCGTTTTTGATGAGGGACTGGGTAGATACGCAGTCAGAATCAACAAACGGATAACGATATGTTGGCTGCGGAAGGCAAATCTAGCTGACTAAGACATTCCTGGCCTGAACCATTGACAGGCGTTGTGACCATGGTGAAGAACTTTTATGGAACCACTTTTGGGGGTGGGAGGTTGATTACAAGAATAGACTAGCTGAGGATGGAATCGAAATATTTAGCCAGAAGGACATGGCTATGATTGAGGTACGATTCGTAATATACTGGTAAATGAAAGGGAAATAGACTGACTTTCTTTTATTAGTTTGCACAATCCGTATTTGAGCGGCTATTTTGTATTCTTTATGATGATATTACCTCTGTGAATTTGTTGTTTAATTGGTGACCGGTGCGGAAGCATGGAATTATCACGATCTTTTTCGAATGCAAATATCTTGGTCGTTTTTATGTTAGAACAGCCTCAATCATGCAAATCCTTGTGTATCGGGAAAGCTTTTTGGTTTTTACTAACATTTGTCCTGTCAGTGCAACGGCAGGCTGTTGAACAATACAACCCACCGAATTGACCAATCGTTTAACTCACACACAAAATACCTTCGTGATCTCCAAGTTCGGAATTCAGGGTAACAAAGCCGCGCACTTATTGACGTCAACTCTCGGTTGGGGTGACCTCTAAGTCGAAATACACTGGTTGTGTCGAAAATGCGCAATGGGGGGCACCTAAGGTACATCATCAATGTCTATGGCATCCGACTCAGGGTAACCATAGCTGCTCTGCTTATAAACGTGAATTCCGTCCACAACTATTTGCAGTAAAAAATAATATGAAGCCCAAATGCTCACCTGCCATCTCTGCATAGCTTACCTCACGGTTATTATAATTTTCCATACACCCCTCCAGAACCCATTATAATATCTATAGAAAGAGGGAGCACTTAAGCAAAAATATTTAATTTAATATACATAGAGCCAAAAGTCGCAAGACAACCAACAGGAGGTGCTGTTAAAGCTAAGCCCTTGCCATTACTCGCCGGCAAACCTCTTTTCCATCAACCCAGACTTGAAGGATATTCCTGTATTCTGATCAACATGGGAACGTCCTACAATAAGACCACATGTGAAATGCAGGTCACTTACCTATCATCACCTCCCATAACGAAACGCTCCCATCCATCTTTCACTCTCTCCTCCCACTGTTCCTCTGTTTCGTTCTCATTGACCCCAGCAGGGATGTCGAATGCCTGCTCACCGCCTTCCACTGCCCAATCCACCAGAAATGCATCAAACAAACGCCCTACCCCAAATTCTCCCAGCAGTTCCGACATTCCAATTGTTGCAGCCCCGCCAACTGTAGCGAGATGATATGCGTAGGTGTGGGTCATGAGCCATGCTGGTGGTTCTTTGATGAAATCAGCAGAGATTTTCGCTGGATACTCTGATACGTTTCTTAGGCCTGGGATCCTGTCTTGTACGATGGCTAGACGCATGTTTGCCCACATAGAAGGCGAAGGGCCGCCGGCAATGTCAGTACCGAGGGCAATTTTGCGTAGAGAAAGGTTGGGATGGGTATTTTTAATGGAAAATCTGCCATCTGGTGGCAGGTGAGGCCTATAATACCGCGGGATATTGACTACGGAACGAGCAAAGAGCATATTGGAATAGCTGGGACGGCAAGTCAGTGTTTGTGCTGAAGGATTTAATCGGGGTTCCTATTACGTACGGACAGCTAACAATGCCGGCGTCTTTTCTGACAATATCCCCCACCTCCGTATCGCTTAAGTGAGTACAGTGATCGAGGATGGTTTTATTTGTCAATAATCCCGCCTCCTCGAGTATCTTGATATCACGCTGCAATTCCGGGTGCTGTTCCGCGACTGTTCTCCCACAGCATATTCTTCATTAGTCATGAACCCAAATCCTCTGAAGAGTAACATACCCAGCATGACTTCATCCACACTCTCAGCCGCATGGGTTTGCACAAATGCATCATACTCCTTGGCTAGCCTTCCTAGCTCCTTCAGGAGTACCAGCGAGCATGTTGGCACGAACCTAGGTGTGATAACAGCTTTAATCAGAGCTTCTCTAGAATCATGCCTATCGGTCTGAGCACCCCACTTCCCTTTCACCCACTGCAAAAATTCCTCTGTCTCTGCCACCGACTGCTTCGTCGTCTCCACATAATAATCTGGCACGAGCTGATCAGAGCACGTCTTCCCCACGTATGCGCGCTGTCCATACGCAGCAGCAGTTTCAGCCAAGATCTTCGCAGAACTGAGGTGATTACTGGCGTAGTACACGGCTGTGGTAGTTGCGTTTCGTAGCAACCGGCTTAGGAGCTTCGAGTAGGTTCGAGTACAGTGCACAGGATCCTCAAAGGCCGACTCTTCCGGGAAGGTATATCTATGATAAAATTGTCAGCTTGTATCAAAGGAGAAGGAACTGGAGGGGCAAGAACCTAGTGAGCCATTCCATCAGCGGAATATCAGTCTTGGTCCCAAGCTGGTTGAATTGGGCAGCACTTCATTGGTATCCTCTACAGCGGAGTGTGGGTCGTATATCAACCCACCCTCCGATATACATTTGACCTTAGTAACTGTAAAAATCATGTATGTGGGTTTGGTGAATGAATCTCACTGTATATGCTGCCCCCATTATGGTTAGCCATCTCCCGACTCAGATTATATATCCATGGCCTATAGGCAAACTTACGCAGTCAATCACGCCAACTGCTATAGCTTGTGTCTCTTTCATGATAAGCATCTGCCATCCTTGAGGTAACTTGTGATCATGTTTATCATGTCTAGGCACGCCGTCAGGGAAAGAAAATTGGTCCCATGGCTCTAGTTTCACTATTTTCCCCCTGGTGACGTCAACCATACAGACATGCTTTCTCCTCAACCGGAGCTCATAGGGCGTTGGTGCATCAATGAATGTCCCGTATAGTACAAGGGTGTGTATGTCCTTGGAACACGCTTGATGGACCCCAAAATGGACGGGCATTGAGTGAAATGAAAGCAGTATCGATAGATGTTTTGCTAGGAGTTGAGAAAATTCAAGTGATATTACACCGTAGAGCGAAATGGCTGGGGTTAGTGCGGGGAACGCTAAGACATGCACCCTTCCACATTAGGTAGTCAATTTAGGTCCGAGACAAAAATTTACACAATTAGTGAACTTGCTGCCATATTGACGTAGATTGCCTCGAAGCTGGCGTATGGCAGATTTTAAAGAGAAGGCATCCACTTGACATGGACAGGCCTGGTTGGTATACAGAAGTATACAGCAGTTCCGAGACTACAATATACATCTACGGCCTGCTCAACGGTAGCAAAGAACAGGTGGCCGAAGGGGGTAACACCCTGAATACAGAACCACAACCCAAAGTCAGTGAAGGGCTTTGAAATAAGAACGCGTGATTTACTTGCAAGTATCCTCAGTGTACAAGCAACAGCCAAAAAATGTACAAAAGGATCAAGGTGTGGTAGGTATACAGCTGAAAGAAGATAAGAATCACTAGAAATCCTATACAATCAAGAGGATAGACCAAGCGATGCTGGGTAACAAATTGGAAAAGGTAAAAATATCCAATGAGATGAAAGTAAAATGCCACAGTACGTCCAATAAAACAGTTGTGCAAAATGAACATATGACTTGCTACCCCCAAAAATGAAAATTTCGAGTCTCTCTCTCTTGGGAAGTTGTAAGGCTCAAACTAGAGGTGGAGCTGGGTCGACACTATCGCGGCTTTACCTGCCTCGTACAGCGTTCCTACCCATCCATATGTCATATCTCTCTCCCCAATCAAGCTCCTTCTTTCGATTCCAGAACTTAAGGCACCGCCACCAACCACCTTTCTTCTTGCCCCAAGGAGTGGGATACTGGTGTTGCGGCTTGCCTTGTTGCTCTGTTGTTATTTGGGCTCGTAATTTGGTGGCAAGTCGGGACCCAGTAGAAGTAGCTGAGGGCACTAGCTCGTCAACAAAGGTGTTGTTACGAGGTATTGGGGTTGGAGCGAAGCGTATGAGTGTCGGGGTGCATTCCGTAGCGAGACTGCTTGATCTGCTGCGAGACTGAAAGGATGACGAGGAGCGATACGCATATCCTGAAGTGGAGAAAGAACTCCCAGACGAACTGTGACCGGTCCTAGCCGTTTCAAAGGACCCTGTATTGTGTCGTTGAAGGAAACCATGCTCTCTCGGAGGAGGCTCTGGAGAGACTCTGGCTGCGTCGAGCTCGTACACACTCCCGAGGAAGCACTTTGGAGGCGGCTTGGGACACTGGTATAGCTCTACTCCTTCATATTCGTAAAACCCACTGTGATATGACTGTACTTCTGCACAAGATTCTTCTGGAGCTCGAGACATTGCTGGTGTGGATGGGGCAGCCTCGTGATGCATGAGAGGTGGTTCCCGGTGTAAATATCGAGGGGGCTGTATTACTGGCAGTGGTGATTTGTTGGTGACGGATTGATCTCGAGAAAAAAATGCTTCCGGTTCAAGCTGGGCAGTGCCTTGTTTCGATACTATTTGTGCTGAGAAGTCCTGTGGGAGCTGATGTCAGGGTCGAGCTAAGGGCCAGACTCCAGAGTAACAACAGGCCCAAACCAGCAGTACTTGGCCTCGCAGGCAGCAGTTGCCACTCGGCCCTGTTGGCAGCGTTGACACTTTGAAGTTGAATTCAATGCTTGAAATGCAGTGCTGTGATAAGGCCAGGATGCATACTTAGGATGCAGGAGCAAGATTTGAACATACTTTAGAATTGATACTACCTATCTTTAGCTTAAAATGGAGTTATACCTCCAAAAGCTCTGCAGTCCCTGTTAAGCCGGCGTCAAGCTTCAAGAAATGCGTTGGGGATATGGCAGTGGTGATTAGGGCTGCTGTATATATAGGTGCGGGTCGACTGACGGTTACCAGTCTAGGTTCGGTATATCCACTGGTACTTGGTGACTACTGCGTGACTACTGCGTGAGTATTTCTGGATATCATTGCCACAGATCTGGCATGAAGCAAAGAAGAACCCAAAGCTCGAGAAGGTGGCGCAGAGGATGGCTTCCAGTACCTCGGCGGTAATTTCAGGAGCACTCACAGAGTGTGGTTATGCTTTCACCGAGCCCATCCATATAATGAACCCAAGAAACCTACATGAGTTTTTTCATCTTTATACTGCTCAAGAAACTCTAAATTCTCCTGTATTCATTCCCAAATCGCACCCTCTGGGACACTCCACACTACTTGAGCCGAGTTCTGTTTATGTAGGCACATTTGCCCTGATCGGAGTGCAAAGTATATTAATCTAGGTAGTTTTGTTGAGGTAGCTGCAAAAATTGTGGTAATTGCTGGACTATAAAAACAAAGCCTCTGATTGTAAAAGTTTCGTCGAGCCAATGGTGGATTAGGCAGACTGCTGGCATTTATAATAGTATGTGGAGGGAGTGAAAACCCCCAAAACTCAGTCATACTGCGCGACCTTCAAACTCACTATTGTACAATTGGCCAGGTGCTCAAATCTCCTTGTAAGACCCCCAGCTCAGGCTTCCCAATATGGCACACTGCAGTTGAGTGACGAAGCGAGATAGTGATCCCAAGAATTTTCCCTCCAACTGGCTTCGACAACGGCCTGTCCGCCCGGGTGTGCGTCGGAAACTCTAAAGCCTACAACAGATTCTGGCAGGTAGTTCTACTGCTGTATAACCCACTTTGCTTTAAGAAATCATTAATCGCATTCAGTCTATCTAGACTATGGCGATATCCACTTTGCTTTTGGGTTACCATAATAAAGCCCAAAGTTGAGCCCACAGGGATACGTAGTACCGCCCAGCGCTCCTGAGGGTCCTGGAAAGGATATACATTTGGTCTGGGTGAGTGGGTGTAGTAATGGAGCAGAACGAGAGGCCAGTGCCCGCCAGGCTATGGAGCAGATACATGAAAATTGGGGAACTCAGAGAGATTACCGACATCCAAAGTATGTATGCTTCAGATCACTGTGTAATCAGCGTACTACTTATATCTTCTCTGCTTAGACCAGTATGTGCTAGACGTTACACCTACCATTGAATCTCCAACTGAGTTTTGGCACTGGCCTAGACTGCCTGCGGCTATCCACTTGGTAAGGACATCCACTTTCGTACCGTGAGGTGGGGCCACGGTGTGCGGGTGTTCACATATCAAGCCAGCACTGCGTATTCTCGAGGCTCATACATAGAAAGCACACCATGGTTAGGCAAACTGAACAAATGGGGCTGCAATCCTTTCTATACTCGGCACGTAGTATACGTCTGACAAGTGCCAACCAGACGAGAGGAGTCGGAAGAATGCAGGCCTAGTGGGATACGCGGAATCACCGAAGTTATCGACATGGCTGCGTGCATATGCATAATGGATCAGGAGCCTGAAGGGAGTATGTGGGGGTGAAGGGATATTTGGTCTCGCCACTGGTGATCAATATGAGAATGGATCAAGATTTTTGTTAACCTCTTGTGTGAGGGAACGAGATCATTGTGTGAGGTTTCTCGAGCAAACGCACTCCTCAGGTCCAGACTACATATATATGTATGCTTACGTACTTAAGTAGTGACAAGCAGACTATTCAACCCAACGATGACTTGGTCAGCCCATTCAGCATCGGCACAAAAGTAAACAGTCTACGGCCAGAGTTTGCTCGAGCCATTCTGTCTTCTACATTGCCAACCAACCCTGATTCTCTTCCTCGACAGCCAGGACAATAAGTAGTCCCAATAACCGAAGTTAACACACCATAAGTATCAGTATGAATACTATGAGCTCATCGTGGACGGGAAATACAGACACTGACAAGATCTATAAAGGGCAAGCACCGTGTATGCTGCAGGCACTTCCCAGCCACTATCAAGATTCAAGCTGCTTAGCTAGAAGACCTTGAATCGGCCGCTCTATCCCAGTACGTACATCATGCCCTTGGGCGTGATCCTACATCCAAAGCCCATATCACTCGCTTACACAGACAAGCTCGCCTAGACACAATGCAGCCACCTCGGTGGTGGCCAGAGGACTTTTGGAAATATACTCTCAACAACCCTACGGGAGTTTCGCTCTTTGTGGTGGAGATACTCTTGATTCTCACCTTCCTAGTCCATGCTTCTTGGATGATTGTACGCCAACTTGGCCCAGTTGCTCTTTCGATAGTAACTAATCCGAGTTATGATAGTGCACTATCGGAAAGTATCCCAAGAGAATAGAAGGTGCAAATCTAGAGTCAACTTCGCGCCCACAAGAGTCGGCCCAGGTCCCCGAGTTACCCCAGGATATGCAGGAGCCACTTCCTGAAGCAGAAGAGCCTAAGACTATACAGGAGCCAGGCACTGAACCCGAAGAATCTAAGATCACTACCAAGAAACTAGCCTCGAAACTCGAAGACACTACCCAAGAGTCATTTTCTGAAGTCAATGGGTCAAAACTCACCCAGGAGCCTGCTCACGAACCTGAAGACTCTAAGATCACTACCCAAGAGTCACTCTCTGGAGCTGAAGGCCCCACGACTATCCATGAGTCAGTCTTTGAAACCGAACAGTCCAGGGTCACTAACCAGGAGCAAGTCTCTTAGCCCCAAGGGCCCAAGGTCACACTACCCAGGAGTAAGTTTCTGGAATCTGGATCAAGGTGAGTGACTCAGCAGCCAGTCTCTGAACTAGAAGTGACATTGTTTGGATTGCGAAGGGGAGGGGAGTGGGGGCCACAAACTTATCTAGGGCGATCTGTTGATCTAGGATGTGGGGTGCTTATCTGGAGTTTGTTGGGCATGGGTGCCCCTGGTGCTACTTTTTCTTTATATCGGTCAAAACTTTCCTTTCTTGGTTACTCTTTTATAGCTGGATTTCTGAGATGTTTCAGATGCTTCTATCATGCCAGACTCATCCACTTACTTAGCCTCTTAAGTCTTGACAATGAAAAATGGGTATAGGGACGTGGTTGGTGCTTAGGTACCTCCATCAATCCAGGAAGCCAATTTTAGCCAAATATCTCAAAAATGGGAAACAAACACTCCCCTGATGCACTCCTGCGTCAAGTTCATCTCCCCAGATAGCCTCAAGAGCCACCCCTCATCTAACGGCCCGTAGGTTAGGAGACTAGGTTTGCACTACACCAGCTTCCCATGAGCCCAGCAAGCGTCCATCATTTTTTTTCTTTGCTCCTCTCAACACCGCACGACCGCAGCTGGGCATGCAATTGTAAACACCACAATGGCCCAAGATAAAGTACAATCCATCTGAACCCAATTTTGAACCAGACAAGATGCCTATACTTTGAGACACCGCTGCAACGAGTAAACGAGTTTCCCCACGTCCAGCGGTGGCGAGGCCGATGACGCCGGGTGGGCACAGTAATGGCGAGCCCGTAGTGGTAGATTCTAAGGCAGTTGTAGATTTGGTATTGTAGGAGGTTCTTTAACGTGGACTAGGGAATTGATCGTGGCTATGGCTAGCCCTACTCTGATTGGGGACAGGGAGGGGAAGAGTCAGGAGAAGCGTGTGGATGGATGCTACCATTGACGTCATAGGGATTGGCAGGTATATTGAATTAGTGCAACACAGTATGGATTGTGTCATAAATAAATTGAGCTTTGAATAACATATTTCAAAGTCTATAGATAAAAAAATATTCTAGTAAGAATAAACTCTACTTAGATAATAAAATATACATACATATATATGTAAGAATAATTAAAACTACTTTAATCTACGGAGTTCGATAATATAGTTTTTTATTTATAAGAGGCTCGAACTATTTTTTAAAGTATTATTTATATTTGAACCTTAGTGTTACGTGACTACCAATTCACATGGCGCTTGATTTGGTAATTAGTCTTGGGACCAGACCCTCGTATCTAATGGAGCTCAGTAGTGTGCAGATGATGATTGATTGTTCTAGCTCTCGTCTCTAGTGACGGACGAGAGCTATATCCTGTTGCCCAAGCCCAAGCCTGCCTATCTAGCTCTAGTGTACATGCCCAACTAGTCCTAGCATACATGCCGGGCTCCAACACCTCCTCTCAGGCTTGTGGATGTAAGGGCAAAAAGAAAATATATCATATTGTTATTCATGCATCTCAGGCATGTGGTAGGAAAAAATTGTATATAGCTAATAGCAAACAAAACAAAGACAAAACAACATGTCAAGCATTGCGTCTCAGGCACAGCAACAAAGGAAAACAATATATCAAGCATCGCATCTCAGACAATCAGCATGTTAATATCACGTCTTAGGCAATCAGCATATCAAGCCTCCCCTGGAACCAGAATTATGGTAGGTCAGTTTGGAGGCTCAGTATAGATAGGGTATTGTGTATTTTAGGCTCACCTATCATATCCAGGGTATTATGCATCTCAGGCATACCCATTTTCTTTTATCTTCATCATTCGTGTTTCCGGAATGTGTTATTTTTTTTTTTTTTTTTGTATTCATGGTCCTATTGATCACTGTTGTTAAAGCTTCTCAGGCTTAATGATTATCGCCATTGTTGAATGAAAGCTTTTCATGCTTACTTTTTTATCTTAGACATTCCGAGCATTCTTTTTTATCTCAGTCCTATTGCTGCATCTTAATCCCATCTTCTACACACTCCAGGGCAGTAGGTAGTAGTTTATCAGTGAAATGCCTGAGCTATTTGATGTGCTCATGGAGTTTGTTGCAGGTAGGGAAGTTCAAGTGACACTTGTTGCATATCATGCATGTTGAGGATGTAGCATATATAACGCCCATCGTACAGGCATGTTTTTCATATAGTTCCCTGAGCAGGGCTTTTGTCATTGTATCAGTAACCATATCCCTAGTCGGGACGTATTCCAACAGGCATTGGCCAGATTGGACCATTTGTGTTATGAACCATTCATATGCATGTATATGCTTTGTTCAAGGTCTGTAAGCATTGTCCTTTGCGAGTGCAAGAGCTCCTTTGTTGTCACCCAGAAGGCGGGGGTTAAACTCTGCACGGTCGATAGCCTGTAAGAACCCCAAAATCCAGCATAGTTCCTTGGCCGCCTCCATACCAGCAATAAATTCAGCTTCTGTAGAAGAAAGTACAACAAGTCCTTGTCTTTTGCTTGTCCAGGAGATGCATGCGCCATTCAAGAAGAAAACATAGCCCTCAGTCGACCTTCTAGTCTTTACGCAGTCTATGAGACTGGCATCGAAGAAACCGAGAAGGTTGGTAGGTAGATTCAGTATTTGAATTGGAGGAGTAGCATCTCCTAACATGAACTTGGTCGAGTCATGACTTTTGAGATAGCGCATGATTCTCAGGACGCCCTGCCAGTGTCGTACGGATAGTGCTGAAGCAAATTGAGCAAGTTTTGTAACTGAAAATGCGAGGTCAGGACGTGTGGCAAGTATCAGGTACATAAGTTTCCCTATGGCACATTGATAGACCTCAATGGCTTTAGGTGAGAGGCTGATATTATCAGGTCTCTCCTCCTATGTCTCCTTCAGATCTATAGGTATCGAGGCAGGGATACAGTTTTCTATTTTGAACTCGTCTAGGATTTCCCGGACATATGGAGCTTGGTCGATATACAGTCGGTAATTTTTTCGATCTCTGGTTATTACCAGTCCTAAGAAGTGGTAGGTGTCACCTAGGTCTTTGAATTTGAATGCTGATGAAAGGTGAGCCTTGACACCTGAAGTTTCATTTTTATTTCTAACAATTAAAATATTATCAACGTGAGCTAGCAGGAATACCAGGATTTTCAACCAAAGGGCCTGATCTGCCTCTGTTCTTGCCATGCTATATGTTCTCAGCACTGTATCGAGGTATTCGTACCAAACCCTAGCCCCTTGTTTCAGACCATATATATTGCCATGTAGCTCGCATACCCAATCAGGGTGGTCAGGATCCTCGAAACCCTCTGGTTGTGTCATGTATATTCTCTTTTCTGATAGTTTGCCATTGAGGAAAGTGTTGACAAAGTCACCTTGTATGATTTCCAGATCAAGAGTAGCAGCAATATGTAGTATAATTTGCAAACTTGTGAATCTGATGACAGGGGCATATACCTTATCGAAATTGATGCCTTTCGTTTGAGAGTCACCTCGTGCGACAAGGCAAGCTTTGAAATGTGGGATAGAGAGTGGGAGGCTATCAGGATTAACTTTCACATCAAAGACCCATTTGTGTTGGATCACCAGAGCATTATTAGGATGGGGGACTACTCTCCATGTTTTGTTCCGTTTTAGTGCATTTATTTCATCCGTACAAGCTCTGTGCCAGTGCTCCTTTTGATCACTCTTCATCGCAGTTTTGAAGGACTATGGGACTTTAAAGTCAAATGGTACATCTCCAAGTATCGTAGGGGGGTCATTTGACGAGATACTGATAGGCTGAGCAATGGTAGCAAGAGCATGGAGTCTGATTGCGTCTTCTGTTGTAGAGGTATTGTATGCTGATAGTAAAGTATAAAATTGAACTGACATCGCTTGTTCTAAAAGGTCATCAGGTCGAATTTGCTCATATACTGTATCTGTATCCTGATTCGTTTCCAGTGGC
>Ga0307514_10002686_pt1 | contig 18005 bp, 17 predicted proteins | sample 16_EM_MG_FD_203088 | JGI IMG/M metagenome (GOLD analysis project Ga0307514, IMG submission 203088) | Populus trichocarpa ectomycorrhiza microbial communities from riparian zone in the Pacific Northwest, United States - 16_EM | ecosystem: Host-associated > Plants > Roots > Unclassified | place... | reverse complement strand
TTAAACCCTACAAGACTAAAGGTAGTCAATAACTTACAGTTTTTCTGGTTCAATTCCAGTTGCAGGCTATGCTATTAATTAGTAACATTTTTCTATTATTAGTCAGTGCGGTCACTTCTAGACGCGAATTTACAATATTTAACAGGGTAGCTATTTTTGTATTGCTATATTCTGGTATCATAGGTAGTTTATATTTAGATACAGGAATAGGTATACATAATGGTTTATTCCATTCAACAGCAATAACATACAGTTTTGATCTGTTTATATATATTATAGGAACTATAATATATTTCTTTACTATATTTCATGCCAGACGTACAGTACAACCTGTATTTCCTTATAATCGTTTTGAACCAAAGTTAAATGGATTCTTCTCAAAAGGTTATGTGAAAGCATACCAAAATACAGTAAGGTGTTTCCAAGTAGTATCTACATATCCTAAGCAAAATTTAAGCCAACGAAGACACTATTCTACTAAATACATTAACGCTGATTTAAACAAAAAAGAAATGTTCGAGGCAAATAAAGGGAAAAGTGGTATCTACCGTTGAACTAATAATATTAATGGTAAAACTTATGTAGGGTCAGCTGTTAATCTATCTAAAAGATTTTATCAATATTACTCACCTGGGTTTTTAAGAAAGAAATTATTGAAAAACAATAGTGTAGTGTACAAAGCTTTATTAAAGTACGGGTATTCAAATTTTAGACTCGAGATCCTAGAATACTGTCCCCCTGATATATGTCTAGAAAGAGAACAATACTACATGGATCTTTTTAAGCCTGAGTATAATATATTAAAAACAGCTGGTTCTAGTTTGGGGTTTAAACATTCAGAAGAAACTCTTAAAAAACTTAGAAATAGAAAACACTCTGAAGAAACGAAAGCTAAAATGTCGGATACTGCTAAGAAAATCGATCATTCTGGTCGTTATAAGTCAGGAGAGAATCATCCTAATTTTGGTCAAAAAGTCGAAGGATCAGGAAAGCCCTCTCAACAAATAGAAGTATTTGATTTTCAAGAAAAAACTACTACTTATTATAATTCTATGGGTGAAGCAGCTAAAGCCTTAAATATTTCTAGTCATAATATAATTAGAAATTATATTTTACGTAATCAAAAGAAGCTGTATAAAGGAAGATATGCTTTTAAGAAGATACACGGTTAGTTAGCTATATCTCCTTAATGTAAATGAATCAAACTTAATATAAAAACACCTTACAAAGATCGATATATTATCAGCCTAGCTTAAGCCACCTCACTCTTCCTTTTCTTTAATACTCCACTCAACCTTTATAGGTACAACAAAAAAAACTCCTCCCCCCACTCAAATCATGATCCCCCCCACTCTCCCCTTACACTTTACGTGTAGGGAGGGTGGGGGGCCGTGAGGGGGGAGGGCAAACCAAGATAGTTCAATAGGTTAGAACGTTTATTTCATGCATAAAAGGCTGGGAATTCGAATTTCTCTCTTGGTTTTTATATTAAACGCAATATTTAGTAATTTAAGCTGACCCTGGTGTTTAATTATCTTAATATGCAGGCATACAAACTATAAAAAAAAATATTCTTCTCCCCCCCTCACTCGATTGTTTTTTATAAACCCCCCCCTCATCCTTGTTTTAATAAAACAGGATGGGGGGGTTGCAGTGTGGGGGGGGGGGGGGGGGGGTGACGAGAAGGCTATTTGCAATCGTCGGCATAATTTTTCAGTAGCAGTAGCAGTAGCAGTAGCAGTAGCAGTAGCAGTAGCAGTATGGATCTCTAAGCCGGTTACGAATTGATAAAAATTATCCCGCCTTCTGAGACTTTTAAATTAGTTTTCTTGTTATTAACTTGAGCCTATATAAAGCATATTTTATGAGGAATATCTCTATGTGAACCGAAAGGTGGTTTTTATCTTGTAATGCTAAAGACATAGGTACCTTATACCTTATCTTTGCGCTATTTTCAGGATTAGTAGGAACTGCCTTTTCAGTATTAATTAGATTAGAATTAGCTGGTCCTGGTGTACAGTACATTGCGGACAACCAACTATATAATAGTATTATAACTGCACATGCTATACTAATGAGTGCGCCGATGTGCTATGTTTACTGGCAATCTTTTGAAAAAGAGATCATGGAACTTATCTACCATGTAAAGGCGAGTCTGGCTGGTGGAATCAAACTCCACGGGGAAACTCAAACAGCTAAGCGGACTTGAACGGATGGAATTGGGCGAATAATAGCAAGCCTAGAGTTTCCATTTTACCTACACTATATATCGATTAGGTTAACAAACTTGACACGTACAGTACGTTATTTATGGGACCTTATGTCACGCTATTACAAGGGCATCTGTACAGTATACTATCGTAATATCATTAGTGCGATAGAAGATAAAATTAATACTGTAGTACACCACGTAGAGTGGAGAAAAAATACGCAAGAATCTAAGTATAGTAAGCCAAAACATGGAACTTCGGGATCTCCTAAGGGCACCCCTAAAAGGGCGCCTAACAACCGACACTCAAAACGAGAGTCGGGACCCAAAATATGATATCTGGGTGGAGACGGAGCCGCCGTATTACTTCGGACATGCGAAGGAAGGGCGGCAGCTTGACATCTGGGATTAAGAACATTCACCTCAAAAGCCGGTTTGAGCAATCAAATGACGCGTGGCAGCGACTTGAAGTATAATCCCGGTTCAATCTTCGATAATATCAATATAAAAAGAATAACAAATCTGAAAAACTTAGTACTGGCCTACGAAACTATAAAAAGTAAACCCGGGAACATGTCCCCGGGAGTAGACAACATTACTCTTGATGGAGTAGACTTGAAATACTTCGAGAATACTAGAGACAAACTAAAGAAGGGAATATACCAATTCCCCGCCGCTAGAAGAGTAATGATCCCTAAGCCAGGTAAGGACGAAAAACGTCCATTAACTATAGCTTCGCCTAGAGACAAAATAGTGCAGAAAGCGATACAACAGGTCATGGAGACCGAATACGACAAAATATTCTTACCTACCTCTCACGGATTCAGACCCGACAAGGGTACACACACAGCCATACAGGACGTGGAAGCAAAATTCCAAAGCGTGCGATACGTGATCGAAGCCGACTTTACCAAGGCGTTCGACTCTATCGAACACGAAAAGCTGATGGAAATCTTAAGACGTAACGTGCGATGCGTTAAAACCCTGCAACTCATAAAATCGGGCCTAAAAGCTGGATACATTGAAATGGGGCAACTACACGATAACTTGGACAAAGGAACCCCACAAGGTTCCGTGCTGAGTCCTCTACTCTGTAACATCTTTCTTCACGAACTAGATCTAGAGATGGAGAAAATAAGAGAGGAATTTAATAAAGGGGAAAAAAGAATGAGAAACAAAGAATACCAAAAACTAGCTAACAGAATAAAATACATGAAGAAAACTGGACTAGATTTAGCAAATCCAGAAGAATTCAAGAGTAAGAAAGAATCCCTAATAAAAACTCCCAGCCTAAGACATGACGAGTCATATGTCAGAATCCATTACGTACGATACGCCGATGATTTTATCGTTGGTGTGGAAGGAAGCCTAAAAACCACTAAATTAGTAATGTCTATAATCAAGGAGTTCATAAACGGGAAACTGAACCTAAAGCTGAATGAGACAAAAACCGGGATAGTAGATTTCGCTAAATCCCCTATCTCATTTCTAGGCTATAAACTGTTAGCACCCAATGCTATGGGAATAGAAAAACCCATTGAAACTTACAAAAAAGCCGGTGGCAGAATAGTTACCCGAAGAAAAAAAATCCGAATTAGAATAGCTATGGACTACAATAAGGTGGTAAAGAAATTGCTAAATGAGGGTTTCGTTAAAGTTAGAACCGCAGTCTCAGAGAATATGGGAACAAAATTGCGTGGCACATTCCAAGGGAACCTAATCAACTTAGATCACGCAGATATATTAACTTATTTTAACGCAAAAATAAGGGGGATATACAACTACTATAACTTCACGTGTAACATGGACAAGGTAGCTAACGTGATCTGACTACTGACTGAATCTTGTTGCCTTACTTTGGCTCGAAAATACAAGATCAAAACAATGAGCGGCACATACCAAAAATTTGGTAAGGACTTAGGCTGTAATGTGGAGCTGAAATCCGGAGAAATAAAAAGAAAAGCATTGGAACTTCCCAAAAACTACAAGAAGCAAAACATAATGGCAAGATCCGGGAGAGACAAAGACCCTATAAAGAGTCTTGAAGAAAATTGGAATAATAAATTCACAAAATCCAACCTATTCAAAGAATGTATAATCTGCGGATCGTCGGAAAACGTGGAGATGCATCACGTGAGAACAATAAAAGCCCTCAGAGACCCGAACGGACCAAAGGATTTTTTCACACGTCAGATGCAGGCCATAAACCGTAAACAAATTCCGTTATGTAATGACCATCACAGTAGATTGCATCTAAACACATGAACAGATGCGGAGATGAAGAAATTTACTGAATCTCGTAAAAAAGGATAACCTAAAAAAAAAGGGAAAGGTGTTAAGTAACTACCCCCCGAAGGTGGGAATAGAAAACCACTCAGGGACGAAGGAAAAGTCATCGAAAGACGTAGGCGTGTCGATGTTGTTACTTAGAGCTCCAATAATCTTTATAAAATGGGACCCGAGAATAAAATCGTGTTGTACGACTGTTTAATTAAAACAAAGCACTTTGCATTAAGATAAAAATCAAAGTATTGAGTGTGATCTCTGCCCGATGTCGGCTGGTTAACGGATATTCTTAGTTGACTAATATAAACTAGGGTTTGAAGGAAACCCCGATGAATGGCGGCCTTACCTATGAGGGTCCAAGGTAGCGGAATACCTTGGCCGTTAAATGCGGTCTTGCATTTAACGCTGATGTCGAGAAATCTCAGATTGTTGGAGAAAATAGAGACAAGGCAGGTGTATATCGTTGAGTTAACATAATAAGTAAAAAAACTTATATAGGAAGTTCCACTTATCGACTTCTTGATTATTATCAAATGAGTCAACTATTGAAAGGTAAAAGGCCCATAGACTTTGCACTTTTGAAATATGGTTATTCGAATTTTCGTTTGGAAATTCTGGAATACTGTGAAAAAAAAGAAACAGTGTCAAGAGAGCAACATTACTTTGATTTATTTAAACCTGAATACAATATCCTAAAAGTGGCAGGATCCACGCTAGGGTTTAGACATAGCCAAGAGACAATAGATCACATGAAAATTCATCATTGAATGACTGAACGATACAACAGCTGTCTCTATGATTGGCACAGTGAAATTGGAATAGCAGTGCAGAGATACTGCTTACCTCTAGTTAGCAAAAAACTAAGTAAAGTAACGGTTATTGTTATTCAGATGCATGACATTAATACGAGGAATGAACATATGATATCGAGCGGAGAGCCGTATGATGGGAAACTATCACGTACGGTTCGGAGGCCGGTGGGTAACGTAAGAAGCCTAGACCGAGCCTACTCTTCTTTATGGTCGAAAAAATGCAAATGTTAAAATTTTGTTTAGTATTCTCGCAAAAAATTTACTACGCTGTCATAAAAAATTATCACACTGTTGTAAAGATAGGTAATGATAATACCCCAAAAGATCCTTTAAATTCAAAACATAAATATACTAAAGTTATCATAGAAGATCCTTATAATAATAGGGATATTATAGCTAGAGTAGCAAAAAAACAAAAAGGTGTCTATGTATGAGAAACATTAGATAAAAAAAACGACAAAACCTTAATTTGTATGCTGCTAAATAGTTCCTTCGCGCGCGTTCGCTCTTGTATCCCACGGGCATCGGCGGGCGGGGTAAATTCGAATTATATATGTATAAAGTTAGTACGGAGGCTTCTATAAGCAAAATTGTTTTTTCTTTCATTAGAGACCCGAAAGGTAACAAGAGTAAACCTGCCGGCCGGCTCCATTATAAGCAGGTTATTACAGTTGTTATAAACAATTAGTAAAACCTTTATAGAATTTTTTTATTATCAAACATAGATTATCTTCAATAATGATTAAATGCTGCATCATAATTAGTGTCCCTTTTACCTTATTAATCAAGTTACATTCATACTTGTACTATTATTACATAATTTTAAATAAATTACGTTGATAGTAAGATTATATAAGGTTAATCCGTGTATATTGTGTAAAGTATTATATTTTTATCTTTCATGTCTACTCGTAGATCATATTCAAATACAAAAATTTCTCTAGTTCCAGCGGCGCCAGCACCAAAGACTCTAAGTTTGTATCCGGATTTTCTGACGCGGAGTCGTGTTTCCTTATTTCAGTTACGCGTAATTCTTCGTATAAATTGGGTTGTAAGTGCTAAATTTCAGTTTTGCGTACACCTTGCTGACTTACCTTTATTAGAGGGTATTCAAGAGTTTTTTGGGGGTATAGGATATATTACTAAGGATACTCAAAACAATAAGGTTGACTATGTAGTGACCAAGCTTAGTGACCTGTATAATGTTATAATTCCTCATTTTAATAAATATCCTTTATTAACTCAAAAGCGTTTGGACTTTATTCTGTGAAGCAAAGTAGTAATTATTATGAAAAATGGTGGTCATTTAACAACAGAAGGGTTACGCGAGATTATCGGTATTAAGGCTAGTATAAATAATCAACTAACACCAGCATTAAAAGCTGCTTTCTCATATATTGTACCTTTTGTTAGACCCGTTCTGGAACCATCTACAGCAGTTATATATGATCCTCAATGGATAGTTGGATTTGTAACTGGGGATGGTTCATTTTCAGCTTCCTCTAATAACACTTTACGTAAGGCATTTAGGGTTAGATTTATGGTAACTCAACATGCTCGTGATTTAAAATTATTAGAAGTTATTAAAAACTATTTTGGTGGTATAGGATCTATATCTAAAAATGGTGGTGCGTTTAATTATGAAGTAAGTTCTTATAAAGATTGCTATAATTTCATATTACCTTTCTTTATTGAACACACGATTCCTTCAATTGCCATTAAGTCTCATAATTTCGGGGTATGAAAAGAAATTTTAGAAATTATGATTGCGGGTGGTAACAAAACTGAAGCAGGAAAACTACAAATTAATAGTTTATTGTCAAACTTAAATAAATACAAAGGGGTATCTAAGGGTAAGGCTAGTGATAGTCATGCGTCCGAAGATAAACCTTTATCTCTATAGATAACTATAAGCTTCTCTAGTGGGGCATTCTATTAATCTATATAATCGTATATGCTCTTATTTTATGCCTTCTATACTAAAAACTAAAGAACGAAGAGTTCTTAGATATCTAAATAAGTATGGTTTTACTAATATAAGATTAACGGCCCGCGTCGCGGGCAGTTTAGCTAGTATAGCCGAAGAAGTAGTAGAACTAGAACAACATTTTATAGATAGCTTAAATTCTAACTTAAATGTAGATTTAGTAGCTAGGGGCATATTATTATTATTTGAATATCTTTTTATTATCATTACTAAAGTCATATGACTTTACTGACTAGTAAACAACAATGTACACAATGTACACAATTTAACATATATATATAATTAATCTATCAATTAATTATTAGGCATGGCCGGGTAGTATGAAAGATATTACTTATTTTTCACGTTATGCTGGGACTTCTTTAGAGCTTTTGGAACTAGTACTGCATGCTTTCGGAACTTAAAGGTAAACGAAAAGAGGCAGAATACAGTAACATGAATAGAGCGTAGGCAACTCTAATTTGTGTAAAAGAGCCAAATTCCGGGGAAGCCCTAAAGCTCTAGTAACCAAAGTCCTCAAGGAAACTTGGAGATTGGCCTCATTAATGACTGGGGGTAAGGTAATATCACTAGAGATGATAGAAATTGAAATGGGTGATCGCGGATCTAAATCAGATACCATTCTTTGGTGTCTGTAAAAGAGCAACGAGTAGATGGTTCTTCAGTATCCCCTGCAGGGACGCTGTAAGGTGTACTCTAGTCACCGGGAAACCGGCTCTTGGGAGAAATTAAGTGAACGGGCTAATCCGTTTCTGAAGTAACTCAAGATTAAAGTTTACACAATAGCCGTAGTCCTAAGTTATTACTGGATAATAAGGACAAAGTTGTGGACGATCAAAAGATTAGATAACCAGCAGGAAAACCTTAAGTATAAGGGCTTACATATGCATTCAACACTTATACTGAGTAGGTTCCTCAGAGACTACGCGTGAAATACCCCTCGTCTCCTGTCTTTTTTCCCGTCCTTAGCCCTGTCCGGCTCGCCTTCAGGCGCGGACCAAGGGTTGGGAAAAAAATAAAGAAGGGTAAAGATATAGTCCGAATGTTAGTGAAAGCTAACTATAAAAAAAAAACAACAAAATATTTTTTATGTAATAGCATGCTATATTATTCAATGCATAAACTAGGACAAATTAGATCCCTAATTGTTTATGCCGGTATGGCTTACGATTTTGCCTTTATTATTTTTATATTAGGTTTTATTATTTTTTTAGAGTTGAACCTATCACATAAGCAATCCTCACATAGAGATCTTAACATGAAACATCCTAAAAAGAATGAATCTAATGTTATATCACAAAAAAGATGTTTTAGTACTTCTAACCGCTCTAGGGTTAATAAAATTGAGGATAATTCTAGTAAATCCTCAAGAAAAACTTTAAAATCTCCCCAATCTAGACCCTACAAGGATTTATATAAAGGAAGAGGAAAGCCTAAATATGAACCAGAGTGAGTTAAAGACAACGGAATGGAAAGAAGCCTTTTTGGTGCTTCCTGAGCCAAGGATGAGAAGGGGCGGCTAGCCTTTCCTTCTAAATATCCTTTAAATTATAAAAATATTAAAGATCCTTACAATAACAGGAAATTGATCAAAGAAATATGTAAAGGTAATAGAGTGGTATATATTTGAACCTATATTCCCACAGGAATTTGTTTAGTAGGATCTTCTTCAAATAGTGTTGAAAGAGTATTAAGCTATTTTGAAAAAAAATATTTATTCTTAGATTTTAGAAAAGGAGTTCAATTTCTAGCTGACTATGGGTTTGAAAATATTCAATTAACCCTTATTTATTTAGATAATCAGAAGTTCACAATGCGAGATATAAAAATCCTGGAAGCCTATTACATAAATGAGTTAAATAGTAATTTAAATTCACAAAAATTCGTGTATTTACCTGAGGAACCTTTAGAATCTGTATTACCTTTTATTAAGATTAGTAATAGGGATACATCAGTTCCTATAATTCTTTATGGACCGGATTTATCTAGAGTTATTTATATTTTTAGTTCGAAAACTTCTCTTTATAATGATTTTGGTATCCACCACGCTACTATAGATACAATTTTAGATAACTTAAAATTTAAACTATTTGACTATTTTACATTTTCAACTAAAATTCTTGAGGGTTCAGATTTAGATAACCTTTTAAGTTTAAATGAGTTAATTAAATTAAAGGATAGTATAAATCCTAAAAAACCTAGTAGAAGTAACCCAGTTATATTAAAAGATCGAGTTCAGAATATTGAACAAAATTTTTATAGTTTAAGACAAGCAGCTTTTTATATTGAAGATATGGAAGGAGTCTGTGATTTAGGGACTTTAAGAAAGCATATGAAAAAAAATACTTTATATAAAGATAGATGAGAAGTAATCAAAGCTTAATCGTAATTTTTTTATATTTATAATAAGCAAATATTTCATTAAGGCGCTAGCGCGCATAAAAAAAATTGTTATCCTCCAGGAATCAAAATTGTATGGTGCGACACGAGGGTTGTAGCAGTAATGAATTTGAAAGAATTCCAGATGTACTCTCATCTGAGTCTAGGTGAGCATGCTTAATTGGTAACAATTTAGTGTGAAGCTTCACTAACAATGCTCTAAGTTTAAGCTTAGTTAGTCGTGTTATTATACGACTATCTAAGGAAGAGTTAGACTGTGAGATAAAAGGATAAACGAAAGTGAAGGTACGCATATAAGGACGGTTCTACGTATATGTTATCATTGAGTAAGGGATAGGAGCGAGCTGATCATACAAGCGAAGCCAGAGTCAGAAGTCCTGCCGTTTAGAGTACCTATCCAAAATCTCTTAAATCGAAGATAAAAATCTTTGAGTTGTATTGCTACAGCAACGTGGTAAACCCTGTTGTCTCCACCTAACTATCTTTTGTACTTCGCTTTACTTTAGGTGACCGGAGTGGATAGGTGGTTAGTTCGGGAGGTGTCTTATAAGTAATTAAAAAGGCATATCGACAGCAGGGCATAAGAAAAGTCAAAAAGCTAACGATCGCCTGTAATGGGTGATATATTCTCTTTATGAGGAAGCATGAAAATGCGCAGACTTGACTATTGGTTCTTTATAATTTATCTTAAATTTGCCGGCTCCGTCGATATTAGTTAACCTTAATTCACAAGTCATCTTGTGGTACCCGTAAGGTTCGTTTATGTCGCCTGGATACTACGTATCAAAAAAAAAAAATAAGTTAAATTAGAGATAAAGAGCTTGAGCCGTGTGCTGGGGAACTAGCACGCACGGTTCTTAGAGGGGGAAAGGTCGAGAGGCCCTACCTATCTCAATCCTGCATTAATTGGAGGTTTTGGTAAAACTACGTCAATTATAATAAAAAGATACTTTATGTCCTTAAACAATGAAGAATTAAGAACCTCAAATGATAATCCTTTTAATTCACAAAAATCCAAAATACCTGGGAAATTCGGACCATATTTAGCAGGATTAGTCTCATCAAACCCGTCTAAAAAAACATTTTTAGATGCTTTAGTAGTTTGAGGGACAAAAGCATCTACTGTGGGAGATGGAAAATTTACTAAGCAGGTTAGATGTATTATTGTTTTACCCCCTTATCAACACAGTGTAGTAGTGGGATTACTTTTGTCAGATGGTTGATTGGGATTATCAACAATCAAAAGTAAAAATGCACGGTTAGGACTTAAACAGTCTTATTCACACAAAGAGTATGTCTGATTTACCTTTCTTATTTTAGCACATTACTGTAATAGTTTACCTGTTTATAGACAAGAAATACGTAAAGGAAAAACGAATCACACTTTTGAATTCACTACACGTTCTCTAGCTTGTTTTACAGTAATACATAATTTATTCTACGTTAATAAAGTTAAATTAATTCCATACAATATATATGAGCTATTAACACCCGTAGCCTTAGCTCACTGGATAATGGGGGATGGAAGTCCTTCTAAAAACGGAGGGTTACTACGATGTACAGGTAGTTACCCAGTAAAAGATGTAATTAAGCTATCTAATGTGTTATTAATACGGTATAATCTATGTTGTTCTTTACGCCTCCATAGTGAAGGCCAATATAGAATATATATCTCTAAAAAGTCCATGGCATCCTTGAGCTCAATTGTAATGCCCCACATGGTCCCTAGTATGCTTTACAAACTTGGTTTAACTACACACTCAGCTCCGTTCTTATGAGGGGTGCCTCCCTTGTCTAAGGGAGGTAGGGTTAGAGAATTTTCAACCCAAGCCACACTGGTTTCCTTCCGGAAACCTTTATATCCAAATAGTAGGGTAGTTAATACTTCTCAAGCTTATAATAATGTAAAAATATTTAATCCAGAGAATGTAGACTTTACAACTTCAAAATTTGCCCAGTATTTGGCAGGGTTGATAGAAGCAATAGGAACTATAGCGGTACACGATAAAGATTCTAAGGTTAAAAAGTACCGTCCACAAATAATTGTGGTGTTTAGTCTGGCTGATAAACCTTTAGCTGAAAAACTGGCCGTATTAACTCAAGTTGGTACAGTTTACGATAAAAAAAGTGCAGGATGCGTATTATGGCAAATTCAGAAAAAAGAAGACGTAAAAAAAATAATTCATTTAATTAATGGTTATATGCGTACTCCTAAAATAGAAGCATTACATCGAGCTATAAATTGGTTTAATCAATTTGATAATTGTAATATAGATTGTCTAGATCTAGACACCTCTCCTATAGATAGCAATGGTTGATTGGCTGGTTTTACAGACGGTGAGTCAGGGGGATTTTATTTATCCATAACTAAGAGAAAAACCACCTCTAGATTTACGACGCAATTTAAGTTAAAAATTAATCAAGTTTGCCCTAATAGTGAGAACGGAGAACTAATCGGTAGAGCTTATTTTTCAATATTTAGTAAAATATGTGAATACTTAGAAACTACTTTGATGTCGAGAGTTGATCGCTCAAATATTATAAGATTTTTATTCATAATAGTTGTACATAACCCAAATAGTTTAGATAAAGTTATAGAGTATTTCGAGAAATTCCCTTTATTGGGGAAAAAAGCTTTAGATTTTGCGGGCTGACGGGAAGTTATATTAAAAATTAAAAACAAAGAGCATTTACACCCTAAAGGGCTAGAACATATAAAAAGAATTAAAGAAAGGTTGAATTAATCTGCCCTTGCAAATAAGATTTAGTGGGCTCCGCCCGCATAATTACAATTTTCACAATTTTATTTTGCTTATTTTTCATACAGGCAATCGCCTGACACTTGGCTCTTATACCGGCCACGATTATGCGTACCGTTACCGTTGGTCTGGAGTGGTAAGGTTATAATGAACTCTATGGAAAAAGGATCGCGATATGGTTTTGGTAGTAATAAAATGCTACCACACAAAAACAAAAACTTAAAATCGCCGCGCCTATAAGCAGGCGTAGCCTAGCGATTTGGATAAAGGTCGTTTACGTCTCCTCCGCTGCGTGGGGAGACTAAAATGAAATAGTAGTAGATAATTCTTACTAGGTATTGTGTCTCTACCTATGTATTATTGTTAACATAATTTTATTAGGCTTAAGCACTGGCTTAGTAAATTAAGAAATATCCTTAAAAAAAAAAAATGAATATGAAAAATACAAATAAAATTGATCCAGTGGTTACTTCTAATGATGCGCACTATAGTAGCAAAAGAAGTTTTTCTACAGGAAAATCCCTAAAAAATACTATGTAGCAGTACAGACTTAGTAGTTTGAGGTACAAACTTGCCATTCTTAGTTGGTATAGGAAGACATACTAAACAAGAGAGAGAAATGATTAAGTTACCTCCATTTCAATATTCTGTTATAGTAGGTTTACTTTTATCTGACGGGTGGTTAATTTTTGCTAGTGCTACTAACAAAAATGCACGTTTAGGAATAGCAGATCAAAAATCTATTAATGCTCTTTTGATTGTTTTATTTATACTAATAGGGGGTAATATTTTTATTGTCTAGTAGTGATTTAGTTTCTATGTTTCTAGTAATAGAATTCCAAGATTTCATCGATCCTTTTTTCCTTTGCGCTCTAACTCCAATAAAAAGTTCTTCTAATGCTGGGGCTGATAAAGCTAAAATTCTTAAAGAGAATAAAAATAAATCAGGGATATATCTTTGAACAAATTTACATAAATGGTTAAAGGTATATAGGTTCTTCTGTAAATCCAGATTGGCTTACACCGAAAAGATGAAGCTATTTTAGAATTAATCCAATCGTCATTAGGAGTAGGAAAGGTTTCTTTACGAGTCTCTTTACATTGTGTGAGGGTAGTATAGTAATTGGGAATTAATATTTCAAAGCTGATCGAAGGGGTCTGGAGTTCGAACGACAACATTCACGGAGTGTGCTAACACCTCGCTTCGGTTTGGATCTAGACGGTTTTGAAATACCCAAGAGGGTTTACCCGCCCTTCTTATTCTAAGAACAAATGTTTGATATACAATCTAATGAGTTGTACATCGGGAAAGGTGGTTTATAGCCGCTGATCTTCGTATGAGCGGAGGTACCAAGGAATAAGATACTATACGGAATACTACATAATTTTTTTTAAGTTACAAATTTTAATTCATTTTATAATAGCTACAGTGTTGGCTAAAGAAAATCTTCATCCTTACTTCGTTACAGGGTTCTCGGATGGAGAATCCTCATTTACAATTAGTATTCGTCGAAATAATGAATTGAGAACTGGTTGATTAGTTGTAAATATCTTTGTTATTAATTTGCATAAAAAGGATCGAGCTTTATTAGAACAAATAAAATCGTTTTTTGGAGTAGGGAAAGTTATAAATCATGAAAAGGATGTAGTTACATACCGATTAAGTTCTATTAAAGATTTAGAAATTCTAATATTTTGATAAATTCCCATTAATTTCGGAAAAATGAGCAGACTATCAACTTTTCAAACAAGCGTTTGAATTAATTAAATGCAAACAACATTTAACAAGTGAAGGCTTGCATAAAATTGTAAGTATTCGGGCTTCTATAAATAGAGGTTTAACTGACGAATTAAAAGCAGCGTTTCCAGATGTTATACCTGTTCAAAGACCTTTAGTTATGGAGAAAGAAATCCAAGATCCCCGGTGGGTATCTGGGTTTATTGCGCTGAGGGTTGTTTTTTTATTAATATAGTAAAGAGCAATGATATAGGGGTTCAAGTAAAATTAGCTTTTTCTATTTCTCAACATTCACGTGATGAACTATTATTTAGTAAAAGGGATTATTTAGGCTGTGGGAACTTAGAGAAGCCTGTTACAAGATCAGCAGTCATATTTGTTGTTTATAAAGTGATATCTGAGAGAAAGCCTTTTTTACAAGAATATCCTATATGAGGCGTAAAGTCTTTAGACTATTCAGACTTTAGCAAAGTAGCCTTATTAATGAAAGATAAAGCTCATTTAACAGACAAAGGATTAGCACAGATTCGTTTAATAAAATTAGGTATGAATAAAGGTAGAACAGATAGTTAACCTTTATAATAACGTAAATCGGGCCTAACCAGAATATAAATGAACAATTTTTTTACAAACACAACCTTCTCTCCATTAAGTGTCCCCGTAGGATCCGGGGGGGGGGCGGCCCAGAGCACCTCGTATGACACTTTTCCACTGTATTCTTCTAAATATTTGGCCTATAAAGATTGGTGTCGTGTCCAGGATTTGTGCAAAGGAAAAACTTTAACTAAAGAGGATGTTGTGGAGATTGAATCAATTAAAGCACAATTTAACAGTAAGCGTAAATTATTTGATTTTTCACATTTAGATTCTTTAACTTTATAATATGTATCTTTTAACATTGTATTTTGTAAATAGAAATTGCCATGGGTAATAGTAATGTTACTCTTATTACATAACTATTTGCGGGAAAATCCTAAAGTCTTTTTATAGGATTTGTGAAAACTTTATAAGTTATGGCGCCTTTTTTTGGCTTTGGATTTTCCTTTTTTCTTTCCTTATTTATGTTTTTGGACGTCCGTTAGACAAAATATTTACCCCCCCCCCCGGACCCCTCGGCCCGTCCCCGGTCCGGGGGCAAGGGGGGAGATTGGTAGAACTAGAAGACTTCCCCAAACTTTACCCCAATATGTCCTACAAAAGATGTATCTGAGGCTACTTATGAATTGGAGAGAAATTTTCTCACTCTTGTGGAGTCTAGAATCTGAGTACAACACCGTGTAATATCAATGGGTGCTATATGCACTTTTCTCGGAGCACTAATGTTAACCCCTAGAAAATACTAGGTTTAGAGAATAATAGGCAACTACCTCCGAATTTTATTTATAGGGATTAACGTTAACTCTTACCTGCACTGTACCGGAAGGGAAGGTAAAGGGGTAGTTTAAGGTGCGAGAATCAAGGTATGGGTAAACCCAGCACTACACCACACAGCTAAAAGTATGGGTAAAGCCAGCACTGTGACGAGGTTAAACAAAACCTTTATGTTTTTGCTTCGGATTGTTTCAGTTTGCCTACTATTAAAGAATATTAAAGCTTAGAACTAGAAGAAACTCGGAGGATCTGGACGGAATAAAAACAAAGACGATATACATGGCAGACTCTTCTAACTCAAATTGCCTCGCCATGATAACATAAATATAATGTAAGAGAGAAGGCGAATAAAAGCCAAGGCTTTCACGCAAGACGGCCACCCGTCTTGCATGAAAGTTAAATGAAATTACCACCCTAGTCTACGGTTCGCTCTTGTACCTCCCCAAGTCGGCCAAATTCTTCTTTGCCAAGTCGTTTTTATTGGTTTGTCAATCTGCCCTATTTTTTTTTATCTGACATAGATTATCTTCAATAATGATTAAATGCCACAATTTGCCTTTTTACTTTATTAATCAATACATTCATTTGTACTGGCCAACTGGCCTCGAAGCAGAGCTGGCCCTGAAAGATTATATAAGGTTAATTTATGTATATAGTGTTAAGTATGTCAATTTTTTACATCTTCAATGTCTACAATGTCCGCCGTCACCTAGAGTGTTGGCTAAAGAGAATCTTCACCTTAGCGATTATTTTATTACTGGTTTTACGGATGGGGAGGGTTGTTTTCTTCTTTCAATCTATAAAAACAATAAAAACAGGCTGGACAGTCTCTCCTGAATTCACTATTCATTTACATGGTAGAGATATCCAAAAACAGCTTTAGTTTCTCAGATGTAAAATATTTAGTTTCTTAGAGAATAAGTATGGCTTAAAGTAGCAATACACTATGGAGGAGAAATCTATACACCAAAAATTAAATTTAGGGGTGCCGCGCGTAGCGCGGCGACGCTTTTTCTCCAAGCTTATGTTTGGAGAAAGCTATTAGATCCAAAATCAAATCGCCGCGCCTATAGGCAGGCGTAGCTAGCTTTGGATAAAGGTCGTATACGTCTCCTCCGCTGCGTGGGGAGACTTAAATTAAAATAGTAGTAGATAATTCTTACTAGGTATTGTGTTTCTACCTGTGTATTTAATTATTGTTAACATAATTTTATTAGGCTGAAGCGTTGGCTTAATAAATTAGTAATATTAATAAAAACCAATGTTATACTCTTTATACACAATATTCACTTTAATCATGTTATATTATTTCTCTTCAATCTTATCAACATTATCTATAACCGGCTCAATAATTACCGATATTATAGATGAAATGTTTCTAACCAAAGTGTTTCTAGCAAACATGGGCTCATTAATGACTGTTGCTTGTTACTCAAATCCGTGTAACGAAAATTTTAAACCCAGATCCCTTTCAAATATTGAGTATTCATCTGCTTTAAATCCTTATCGCTGGATTTGTAGATGCTGAGGGATGCTTTATGATTAAAATCGGTCAAAATAGTAAACTCCGAACTGGCTGGGTAGTCTCACCTTGTTTTTCAATAGGAGTGCATCTAAAGGATCGATTATTATTAGAAAAAATAATGGCGACATTAGGAGTAGGCCAAATCTATAAACAGGGTAAAGATTCCCTTCAGTTACGAGTTGAATCACTAAAAGATATAGATAAGCTTATTAAATTTTTAGACAAATATCCATTAATTAGTCAAAAATGAGCGGATTGTGAGTTATTTAAACAAGCTTTTTATTTAATTTCTAAGAAAGAGCATTTATCCCAAGAAGGACTACATAAAATAGTTGCTATTAAAGCCTCAATGAATTTAGGTTTATCGGTTGTATTAAAAGCAGCTTTCCCAAATATTATCCCTGTTTCAAGACCTGTATTAGCAAATCAAGAGATCAAAGACCCTAATTGGCTTGCCGGGTTCGTGAGTGGTGAGGGATGTTTTTTTATTAGTATTTTCAAATCTCCATCTTATAAATCAGGATTTGCAGTAAAATTAAAATTTTCATTAACTCAACATTTTCGGGACGAGCAATTACTTAAAAGTTTAGCTGATTATTTTGGTTGTGGTTACCATTTTTCATCTTCTGGTTATAATTATGGAGAATTCAGAGTTGAAAAATTATCAGATATCTCCGACAAAATAATGCCCTTCTTTGATAAATATCCAGTTCTTGGTGTAAAATCGATGGATTATGCTGATTTCAAGCGGGTTGCTGAACTAATGGAAAATAAGGTTCACTTGATAGCTGAAGGATTAGATCAAATTCGTCAAATCAAAGGTGGGATGAACACGGGGAGAAAGCATAGCTAGCAGTAATCGTTTAATTCAGGAATTCAGGGGGGGGGGGGGGGGGGGGGGGTTTGTTTTGAAATTGT